>Ga0105096_10001327_pt1 | contig 10083 bp, 19 predicted proteins | sample PPLLak3cmMay2015_FD_87036 | JGI IMG/M metagenome (GOLD analysis project Ga0105096, IMG submission 87036) | Freshwater sediment microbial communities from Prairie Pothole Lake near Jamestown, North Dakota, USA - PPLs Lake P7 Core (1) Depth... | ecosystem: Environmental > Aquatic > Freshwater >...
TCTCGTCGCTCGGAGACCTGGTCGTTACCGGCCCTACGCGCACCAATGTAAATGACTATCGGGTGCTACTCGTCGGTAAGGTTTGATCTGCCAATGCGGCATATGCTACACATCTTTTTTTTGTTTGAGATGTTGCGGCACTACGACGCAGAACTATTAATCTTCTTTCGAGGTCGGGCTTGCACCCTGATCGAGGTTATCGTGGCAACTCACATTTGGCGGGATCCGGTAGCGTTGCCGAGCGCTGGCTTCTTGACATGTCTAGTTGACACCTGAATAGCTAGCCACTCAATTGAGCATCACCTCGACCGCCATGCCGACAGACAGTCCCAGCTTGGCTGCAGCGCTGCCTCGATTGATCGCGAGTTCCAGCAGACCAACGCTGTTGACGAACCAGAGTGCTTCGCCCCTGCTGACCAGGCCAAAGCTTTCGCTGTGTTTGAAAGCATGACTTCCTGCGTTGATACGTGCGTGGCGCGAAACTCCGTCACCGCGCAACCCCGTCCAGGCGTTACCGAAATGGTCAATGTAAATTACCCGAGGCAGATCGCCGGCATCAAACATCACGTTGAGTGCGTCCATCTCTGCCAGTTTGTCGTGCGGAAAATCACCTCGTGCGATCTCGGCAGCGACCACGGAAAAGAGATCACGGCCATGGAAGGTGTTCGACAAGCCATCTGGCTGCCAGGTGATACGCCAGCATTTCGCATCAGCCGAGCGCGCCGCAACCACGGACAAAAGGCCATTGTCCGGGCCAACGAACCAGCGACCATCTGCCATCAATACGACTGCGTCACGCAAGGTGCCCACGCCCGGATCTACTACAGCCAGAAAAACGCTTTCAGTGGGAAATCCGGACGCAAAAGCCGCCAGCAAATGCGCCCCGGCATGGGGATTGAAATCAGGAACGGCGTGCATAAGATCGATCACTGTGGTTGCCGGCGCAGCCTCGGCAAGTCTTGCTTTTAGCTGTCCAACATAGGGATCATTTGTCCCGTAATCCGTAAATAAAACGATCAATTCACCCCCCCTTTGCCTTTCACTTTTAATTTTTACATCCAACAGCGAGCTTTTCCGGAATTACAGGCGCAAAAAAAGCCGGGTATACCGGCTTTTTTCATCTGAACAGAATTTATTCTGCTTCGACAGGTGTGGCGTCGCTGTCGGGACGGTCAACCAGTTCGACCAGCGCCATCGGTGCATTGTCGCCAATACGGAAGCCGTATTTCAGAATACGCAGATAGCCGCCCGGGCGCGTCTTGTAGCGCGGCCCGAGTTCACCGAACAGCTTGACGACCATTTCGCGATCACGCAGACGGTCAAACGCCAGGCGGTGGTTGGCCAGCGTGGGCTCTTTGCCGAGGGTGATCAAGGGCTCGACAAAGCGGCGAAGTTCCTTGGCTTTGGGCAGCGTTGTCTTGATGACTTCGTGCTTGAGCAGCGACACACTCATGTTGCGGAACATGGCCAGCCGATGACTGGTGGTACGGTTCAGTTTGCGATTTGACTGACGGTGACGCATGGCAATTTCCTTTTGAAAATTTATTCTTGGGCTAAGGCACCTGCCAGGGTGCCCCGCACTTGATTATTGGTTGAGTCTATTTATGTAAAAATTTACGAGGTAATTAAGCTTGGACGAATCAAACTCTTTCCAGACCAACCGGTGGCCAGCTTTCCAGCTTCATGCCAAGAGACAACCCCTTCGAAGCCAGCACATCCTTGATTTCATTGAGCGACTTTCGACCTAGATTGGGAGTGCGCAGCAATTCGGTTTCAGAACGCTGGATCAGGTCGCCAATAAAATAGATATTCTCGGCCTTTAGGCAATTCGCCGAACGTACGGTCAGCTCGAGGTCATCGACCGGGCGCAGTAGCAGCGGATCGACCTGGGGTGCATGAGCGGCCTCGGATTCAGCTGGTGTTCCTTCAAGATCGGCAAAGACCGACAGCTGGTTGACAAGAATCCTTGCGGCGGTACGAACCGCCTCTTCGGGCTCAACGACGCCGTTCGTTTCGATGTCGATGACGAGACGATCAAGGTCGGTACGCTGTTCAACGCGGGCGCTCTCGACCGAATAGGCCACACGACGAACCGGGCTGAACGAAGCGTCAACCAGAATGGAACCCACGCTACGAACGGATTCATCGACTTTGCGCGCCGTGACGGGCTGATAGCCGCGGCCACTCTCGATCTTGATTTCCATGTCCAGCTTGCCACCTTTGGTCAGGTGAGCAATGACATGATCGGGATTCAGCACTTCGATGTCGTGGCCAACTTCGATATCACCAGCAGTGACGACACCTTCTCCGGACTTGCTGACCTTGAGCATTGCCTCAGAGCGGTTGTGCATCTTGAAAGCAATACCCTTCAGGTTCAACAGAATATCGACAACATCTTCCTGAACACCCTCGATGGTGGAATATTCATGAACCACACCGCTGATTTTTACTTCAGTCGGAGCATAACCCACCATCGAGGACAGCAGAATGCGACGTAGCGCGTTGCCGAGCGTGTGTCCATAACCACGCTCAAAAGGCTCCATGACGACTTTAGCGTGAAGCGGGGAGGCACGATCAACCTCCACGATACGCGGCTTGAGAAATTCCATTGCGCTTTGCATAGAGTGCGATTCCTTAATACTGACTCTGATTATTTCGAGTACAGTTCCACTACGAGCGATTCATTGATAGTGGGCGGCAGTTCTGCACGCTGAGGCGCAGACTTGTAGGTACCCTTCAGCGCCTTGGCATCCACCTCGACCCACTCCGGAAAGCCGCGACCGGCTGCGGCTTCAGCAGCGGCCTTGATACGCAGTTGTGCCTTGGCAGCATCGGCCACCTCGACGACATCACCGGCGCGAACCTGATAGGACGGTATATTCACACGACGGCCATTGACCTTGATGCCGTTGTGACGGACAACCTGGCGAGACTCTGTACGCGACGCGCCAAAACCCATGCGATAACAGACAGAATCGAGACGAGACTCGAGCAGTGTCAACAGGTTTTCACCGGTAACGCCCTTGCGACGGTCAGCCTCCTTGTACGTCAGGCGAAACTGTCCTTCAAGCACGCCGTAAATCCGGCGAATCTTTTGTTTTTCACGCAACTGAACGCCATAACCGGAAAGACGCGCACCACTTTTTTGACCATGCTGGCCAGGTGCGTAGCTTCGACGCTCAATTGCGCACTTGTCAGTGAAGCATTTCTCGCCTTTGATGAAGAGCTTTTCGCCCTCACGACGGCACTGACGACATTTGGGATCGAGATTACGAGCCATGATGTACCTTAATTTAAATACGACGCTTCTTCGGCGGGCGACAACCGTTATGCGGAATCGGTGTGACGTCCGAAATGGCGACAATCTTGAATCCAAGCGCGTTCAATGCGCGAACAGTAGATTCACGGCCAGGACCCGGACCCTTGATCCGAACCTCCAGGTTTTTTACGCCATACTCCTGGGCCATCTTGCCGGCATTTTCGGCAGCGACCTGAGCGGCGAAAGGCGTCGACTTGCGTGAACCCTTGAAGCCTGCTCCACCTGCGGTCGCCCAGGAAAGTGCGTTACCCTGACGATCGGTAATCGTAACTATGGTGTTGTTGAAAGAAGCATGAATGTGGGCGATACCTTCCGCCACATTCTTCTTGACCTTCTTGCGTACACGGGTTGCTGTCTTGGTTGCCATGATTATTTCCAGTTATTTCCTGATGGCCTTGCGCGGCCCTTTACGGGTTCGCGCATTGGTACGGGTGCGTTGTCCACGCGCCGGCAAGCCCTTGCGGTGACGGAATCCACGGTAACAACCAAGGTCCATCAGGCGCTTGATGTTCATGGTGGTTTCACGACGGAGATCGCCTTCGACCGTGAACTGAGCAACGCCTTCGCGCAACCGCTCCATTTCAGGCTCCGACAGATCCTTGATCTTGGCATTCTGGGGAATGCCAGTCGCGTCACAGATTTTTCCGGACGTGGTGCGGCCGATGCCGTAAATAGCAGTCAGCGCGATCACCGCGTGTTGATGATTAGGGATGTTTACCCCAGCAATACGAGCCATTCGCAATACCCCGAACGGGAAACAAAAAATTATAACATGCCAGCCATATTTTATGGCCGACGCTTAAGCAAAACGATTAGCCCTGACGCTGTTTGTGACGCGGATCAGCACAAATCACGCGCACCACGCCTTTCCGACGGACCAATTTGCACTTACGGCAGATTTTTTTAACAGATGCCTGCACTCTCATGATTTTCTCCAGTCATTTCCGGCAAGCCATTGCCAGACAACTTTACTTCGCTCTAAAAACAATCCGGCCTTTTGTCAGGTCGTAAGGCGTCAATTCAACAGTGACCTTGTCACCAGGCAGGATGCGTATGTAGTGCATCCTCATTTTTCCTGAAATATGACCAAGCAGGATATGACCATTTTCCAGCTTGACTCTAAAAGTTGCATTCGGCAGATTCTCGAGCACTTCGCCCTGCATCTGGATAACGTCATCCTTCGACATTAGCGCCCCACGAAACCACTCTTAAAGTTGGCCTTTTTGAGCAAGCCTTCATATTGATGGGACATCACGTAGGCCTGTACCTGCGCCATGAAGTCCATACTCACAATCACAATAATCAGCAGTGAAGTGCCCCCGAAATAGAACGGCACATTCCATTTCAAAATCAGAAACTCAGGCAACAGACACACCAGGGTGATGTAGATCGCGCCCACCAGCGTCAGCCGCGTAAGGATCTTGTCAATGTATCGAGCAGTCTGATCGCCTGGACGGATACCGGGAACAAACGCACCACTCTTTTTAAGGTTGTCTGCCGTTTCTTTCGGATTGAATACAAGTGCCGTATAGAAAAAACAGAAGAAAATAATCGCCAGCGCATACAACAAAACGTAGACCGGCTGTCCCGGTGAAAGTGTCGCGCCAATGTCCTTCAACCAGCCCATGTGCTCGTTGCTACCAAACCAGCCCGCGAGTGTTGCAGGGAAAAGGATGATGCTCGAGGCAAAAATTGGGGGAATGACGCCTGCCATATTCAGCTTCAACGGCAGGTGTGAACTTTGCCCACCCACCACCTTGTTGCCAACCTGACGCTTGGCGTAGTTGACCAATATCTTGCGTTGTCCGCGTTCGACAAACACCACCAGCGCAGTCACCAGCAACACGCCAACAAACAACATCATGACCAGCGGGATCGAGAACGCGCCGGTGCGGGTCAGTTCAAGCGTTCCACCAATGGCAGAAGGCAACCCCGCAACGATGCCCGCGAAAATAATGACCGAAATACCGTTACCCAAACCGCGCTCTGTTATCTGCTCTCCCAACCACATCAGGAACATGGTTCCCGCGGTCAGCGTCACAACCGTCGTCAGCCTGAAAGACAAACCGGGATCAAGTACCAGGCCAGATTGAGATTCCAGTGCTATCGATATACCCAACGCCTGAAACAATGCGAGAAACAGGGTTCCATACCGCGTATATTGCGTAATTTTTCGGCGCCCAGCCTCTCCCTCTTTCTTGAGGGCCATGAGTTGAGGCGAAACCGTTGAAAGCAACTGGACAATGATCGAAGCCGAAATGTACGGCATGATCCCCAACGCAAACAGACTGAATCGGGACAGCGCTCCACCCGAGAACATGTTGAACATGCCCAGAATGCCGCCCTGTTGGGATTTAAATAATTGGTCGAGGATGAGCGGATCAATACCCGGCACCGGAATGAACGTGCCGATGCGATATACGATCAGTGCTCCGAGCAGGAACAGCAGTCGACGCTTGAGGTCGCCGAATTTATTCAGTCCGGTTGCAGGCTTGGCCAAGTGAATGCGCTCCGATTATTCGGAAATGCTGCCACCGGCAGTTTCGATAGCGGCGCGGGCACCCTTGGTAACAGAAATTCCACGCAGCTTGACTACTTTGCCAATTTCGCCGGCAAGATAAACCTTGGCAGCGCGCGCGGCAGCTGGAATCAACCCCGCCTGCTTGAGCACCAACAAATCGATCTCCTCAACAGCCAAAGATGAAAGCTCGAAAAGGCGAACGTGAGCAGTGTCAGCTTTAGTCAACGACACAAAGCCACGCTTCGGCAAACGACGATGCATCGGCATTTGTCCGCCCTCGAAGCCCACCTTGTGGTAGCCACCAGCACGAGACTTCTGTCCTTTGTGACCACGTCCGGCTGTCTTGCCGAGACCGGAACCAATGCCGCGGCCCACGCGACGCTTGTCTTTTTTGGCACCCTCACCGGGTTTGATATTGTTCAGTTCCATTTAAGCCTCGCACTTAACAAGGTATGCGACTTTGGTAATCATGCCGCGGTTTTCCGGTGTGTCGAGCACTTCAACGGTATGATGCATACGGCGCAGGCCCAAACCACGCACCGAAGCACGGTGGGATGCCTTGGTGCCGATCAGGCTCTTGACGAGCGTTACCTTGATCTTCTTCTGATCACTCATGACTTACCCCGTAATTTCTTCGACGGACTTACCGCGTTTGGCAGCTATGTCGGACGGTGTCGACATCTTCATCAGACCATCGATGGTTGCACGAACCACGTTATAGGGATTGGTTGATCCCAGGCATTTTGCAAGCACGTTCTGCACGCCCATTACTTCAAAAACGGCGCGCATTGCACCACCCGCAATGATCCCGGTACCCTCGGTCGCCGGCTGGATAAGCACACGGGAAGCGCCGTGCTGGCCGATCACGGCATGGTGAAATGTGCCGTTCTTTAGGTTGATCTTGACCAGCTTGCGCCGGGCTTCTTCCATTGCTTTCTGAACAGCCACAGGCACTTCACGGGACTTGCCCTTGCCCATGCCAATACCACCTTCGCCATCGCCAACGACAGACAAAGCGGCGAAACTCATGATGCGACCGCCCTTCACCACCTTGGTGACGCGGTTCACATGGATCATCTTTTCGCGCAAGCCGTCGCCGCGCTCTTCGTTACTAGTAGGTGCTGTACGGGCCATCTTGAGTCTGCCTCGTTAAAATTCCAAACCGCCTTCACGCGCCGCCTCGGCCAGGGCCTTCACTCGACCATGGAACCGGAAACCGCTGCGATCAAAGGCCACTTTTTCAATGCCCAGACTTTTGGCTTTCTGTGCCAGATGCTTGCCAACGACGACAGCTGCATCGACGTTGCCGCCATTGCCCAGCTGCCCCCGCAGATCCTTGTCATTGGAAGACGCGCTGGCCAGAACCTTGCCGCCATCGGCAGAAATGATCTGCGCATAGATATGACTGTTGGTACGATGCACTGCAAGGCGGATCGCCTTGACGGCCGCGATTTTGGCGCGGGTTTTGCGCGCTCTGCGAATCCGTGATTGTTTGGTGTCCATTATCTGTCCTTAAGCCTTACTTCTTCTTGGTCTCTTTCTTGATCACCACTTCGTCCGAGTAACGCACACCTTTACCCTTGTAGGGCTCGGGCGGACGGTAAGCCCGCACATCAGCAGCAACCTGACCGACAACCTGGCGATCAACGCCCTTGATCACAATCTCGGTTTGAGTCGGCGTTTCAACCTTGATGCCCGCAGGCATCTTGTGCACGACCGGATGTGAAAAACCCAGGGTGAGATTCAAGGAGTCACCTTGGGCCTGGGCACGATAGCCCACGCCAACCAGAGTCAGCTTTTTCTCGAAGCCCTTCGATACACCGACAACCATGTTATTGACCAGCGCACGCATGGTGCCTGACATGGCATTGGCTTGAATGCTTTCATCGACCGGAGCAAAGGTAACAACACCTTCATTCAACGCCATCCGCACATGCGATGATCCGCGTTGAGTAAGCGCCCCGAGAGGACCCTTGACCGAAACAACATCCCCCAGGGTGACTTCAACACCCTTGGGAACGGTAATGGGATTATTGGCTACGCGTGACATATCCCTCGCCCTTTAAGCAACCACACACAACACTTCGCCACCAACACCCTTGGCACGGGCATGACGATCAGTCATTACACCGCTGGATGTCGAGACGATAGCCACGCCGAGTCCGTTCATCACGCGGGGCAGGTCATTCGCACCCTTGTAAATACGGAGACCAGGGCGACTGACCCTCTCAATACGTTCGATCACGGGGCGACCGGCATAATATTTCAATTGCAATTCGAGTTCGGATTTTGCCGCCTCGCCGCGTACGACGAAGTCATCGATATAGCCCTCACTCTTCAGGACTTGCGCAATTGCAATTTTCACCTTCGAAGAAGGCATGCTGACCGTAACTTTCTCCACTGCCTGCGCATTGCGTATGCGTGTCAGCATGTCGGCGATAGGATCATTCATACTCATATCGCGTCTCCTTACCAGCTAGCCTTGACGATGCCGGGAATTTCTCCACGCATCGCATATTCACGCAATTTGGTGCGCCCCAAACCGAACTTGCTAAACACGCCACGCGGGCGACCGGTCAATTGACAGCGGTTGCGCTGACGTACCGGGCTCGCATTGCGAGGCAAGGCCTGCAGGGCCAGCAATGCCGCCGAACGCTCCTCATCGCTGGATTTTGCACTAGCGATTACAGCCTTGATCTCAGCGCGCTTGGCCGCATACTTTTTCACCATGCGAGCACGTTTTTCTTCACGGTTAATCAGGGATAACTTGGCCATGACTACCTCAATTCTTGAACGGAAAACTGAAAGCCGCGAGTAATGCACGCGCCTCATCATCAGTTTTTGCCGTTGTGGTGATAGTGATATTCATCCCGCGCAGCGCGTCGATTTTGTCGTACTCGATTTCGGGGAAAATAATCTGCTCTTTGACGCCCATGTTGTAGTTGCCCCGGCCGTCAAATGATTTGCCAGACAAGCCACGAAAGTCGCGTATGCGTGGAATCGCCACCGTAACCAAACGATCCAAAAACTCGAACATTTGACCTCGACGCAAGGTCACCATGCATCCCACTGGATAATTTTCACGGATTTTAAAACCGGCAATGGACTTTCTTGATTTGGTAACAACAGGTTTTTGACCTGCTATTTTTTGCATGTCGCCGACCGCATGTTCCATGACCTTTTTGTCCGCGACCGCTTCGCCCACACCCATATTCAATGTGATTTTCTGGATTCGCGGCACTTCCATGACGGATTTGTAGCCAAACTCCTGCATGAGTTTGGGCACCACAGTCTCACGATAAAACTCTTGAAAACGCGCCATGATCACCCCTGTGCGTCAACCATTTCGCCATTGGATTTGAACACACGAACCTTGCGTCCATCCTCAAGCACCTTGCAGCCCACACGGTCAGCTTTCTTCGTGGCCACATTGAACAAAGCGACATTGGAACCATTAATCGGCATTTCCTTTTCCACGATGCCGCCCTGGATGTTGCGCATCGGGTTGGGCTTCTGGTGTTTTTTCACCCGATTAATCCCCTCAACCACAACGCAACCATCTTCCAGTACGCGAAGCACCGTGCCGCGCTTCCCTTTATCTTTTCCTGCCAGGATGATCACCTGGTCACTCTTGCGAATTCGTGCCATGACAACCCCTTACAGAACTTCCGGCGCAAGCGAGACGATCTTCATGAACTTCTCGGTACGCAACTCACGTGTGACCGGGCCAAAGATCCGGGTGCCGATAGGCTCGAGTTTATTGTTCAGCAATACCGCAGCATTGCCGTCAAACTTTACCAGCGAGCCATCCGGCCGACGCACGCCTTTGGCAGTGCGAACGACAACAGCGTTGTAGACGTCGCCTTTTTTAACCCGGCCGCGAGGCGCAGCATCCTTGATGCTGACCTTGATAATGTCGCCAATGCCTGCATAACGGCGATGGCTGCCACCCAACACTTTGATGCACATGACCGAACGCGCACCCGTATTGTCGGCAACGTCCAGAATGGACTGCATTTGAATCATGAATATGTCTCCAACTTTATCCGCCCTAGGCGGTCAGTTTTGGATCCCGTTCGGGAGAATTGCCGCCGTAAAGCGGCACTGCTTGGTTTGGCAAAACCCAAAACAGTTAAGCCAACCGGAAAACCCGCAACTATACTTGGCGGAACTTGTTTAGGCAAGTATTAAACGCGAGCGCGCTCAACTAATTTACTCACTTTCCATGCTTTGGTACGAGAAA
>Ga0105096_10001328_pt1 | contig 10077 bp, 12 predicted proteins | sample PPLLak3cmMay2015_FD_87036 | JGI IMG/M metagenome (GOLD analysis project Ga0105096, IMG submission 87036) | Freshwater sediment microbial communities from Prairie Pothole Lake near Jamestown, North Dakota, USA - PPLs Lake P7 Core (1) Depth... | ecosystem: Environmental > Aquatic > Freshwater >...
AGGTCCTCGCCGATGATCGGGATCGTGGCGAAGAGGTTGATGATCACCTGCGCCCCCCAGAACGACATCTGGCCCCACGGCAGGAGGTAGCCGAAGAAGGCCTCGGCCATCAGGCACAGGAAAATGGCCACGCCGAAGATCCAGATCAGTTCGCGCGGCTTCTGATAGCTGCCGTAGATCAGCCCGCGCCACATGTGCAGGTAGACGACGATGAAGAAGGCACTGGCGCCGGTGGAGTGCATGTAGCGGATCAGCCAGCCCCAGGGCACGTCGCGCATGATGTACTCGACCGAGGCGAAGGCCAGCGCCGCGTCGGGCTTGTAGTGCATCACCAGGAAGATGCCGGTGACGATCTGGATCACCAGCACCAGCAGCGCCAGCGAGCCGAAGAAGTACCAGAAGTTCTGCGCCTTCGGAGCGTAGTACTCCGACATGTGCTCCTTGTACATCTTGGTGGCCGGAAACCGGTTGTCCACCCAGGTCATCAACTGCTGGGCACTCGACGCGCCCGCCGGCGCTTCCTTGAATTCGGCCATGGCTATCCCTGTGGTTGCTGAAAAGGGCGCTCAGCCCTTGCTGTCCTCGCCAATCAGCAGCGTCGTATCGGAAAGAAACATGTGTCGCGGCACTTCGAGGTTGTCCGGGGCCGGCTTGTTCTTGAACACCCGGCCCGCCATGTCGAAGGTCGAGCCGTGGCAGGGGCAGAAGAAACCGCCCGCCCAGTCATCGGGCAGCGAGGGCTGCGCTCCGGGCGTGAACTTGTCCACCGGCGAGCAGCCCAGGTGCGAGCAGATGCCCACGCAGACGAAGACCTCCGGCTTGATCGAGCGATGCACGTTGCGCGCGTATTCGGGCGTCAGCTCGGCGGGATTGCGCTTCGAGAACGGGTCGGCCACCAGCGGCTCGGTCTTCTTCAGCGACGACAGCTGCTCCTCGGTGCGGCGCACGACCCACACCGGCTTTCCACGCCATTCGGCCGTCACCTTCTCGCCCGGGCGCAGGCCGCTGATGTCCACCTGCACCGGCGCCCCGGCCGCCTTGGCACGCTCTGACGGCGCAAAGCTGGACACGAAGGGCACGGCCACCGCGGCACCACCCACCGCACCGGCTCCACAGGTTATGGCGATCCAGGTTCGCCGGCCTGAATCGACTTTGGCCTCACTCATGCTTTCCTCTGCTTGAAGACGATGTCCGGGTCAACCCGAGATTCTAGCCGAGCGCCGTGGAGGCCTCGACGCGGCCGGGTGCGGTTAGGCTCCAGGCGCCAGCGTCTGCCGGGTGGCCGTGCGGTCTATCGCTCACTGGCACCGTAGCGCCGCAGGTCCATCAACCAAACGAAGGGGAGTGTCAGCATGAGTTTTGCGTCCGAGTTCAGGGAATTCGCGCTCAAGGGCAATGTCATGGATCTGGCCGTGGGCGTCATCATTGGCGGCGCCTTCGGCAAGATCGTCGATTCGATCGTCAGCGACCTGATCATGCCGCTCGTCGGCCGAGTCTTGGGCGGGCTGGACTTCAACAACTACTACATCGCGCTGGCCGGGCAGACGGCCACCAACCTGGCCGACGCCAAGAAGGCCGGCGCCGTGTTCGCCTATGGCAGCTTCATCACCGTGGCGTTGAACTTCGTGATCCTGGCCTTCATCATCTTCGTCATGGTGCGCCAGATCAACAAGCTGCGCGCCTCGGTGGCTCCGCCGCCCCCCGCGCCTGAGCCGCCGACTCCCGAGGACGTGCTGCTGCTGCGCGAGATTCGTGACGCATTGAGGAAATAGCACGCCGGGCCCGCCCGGCGGGCCTTGATTGGGCGGATCGCAGGCCGATGCTTGACGGATACTGCTCCGTCCCATGAACCAGACGTCCGCTCCAGGTCTGACCTCGGCCATCGAAGCCGCAGTCCCGCACGTCAAGCGCGCGACAAGGCGGGCCGCCGCGCGAGCGGTGGATGGGTTGGGCGTGTCCGCGCTGGCCTCTGCCGATGCGCAGCAGCGCGACGCGTTGCTCAACGCGCAGTTCGAGCTCAATCGGAAGCTGGCCCTGTTCTGCAGCGGTTTCGACGAGGTCCTCGACCAGAAGGTCCGTACCGAGTTGCAGCGCGTGCTCAGGTCCCCCGAGGCTGCGCAGACCACCACGTGGCATGCACTGCGGCTGGTGGATGACCACGAGGTCGAGAACCAGGTCAACGCCGAACGCCTGGGTCAGCAGATCGGACAGGACTGCGAAGCCGAGCAGCGCGAGCTTGAATCGTTCGTCGCATCGGCGCTTCAGGATCACGACGAGGCCCTGCGCAACCCCTTGCGCCCCGAGATCATCGGGAACGCGATCATCTGCAGCGTCGACGAGGTCACCGACCGTGCCGACCTGCGCAAGCTGCTGTCCGCCGAACTGGCGCGCTCTCTGGCCGCGTCGATGGCCGAGACCTATGCGGCGATCGTGGCCGACCTGCGCGCCGCAGGGTTCAAGCCCACGCCGATGGGCTTCCGCGCGTCCGAGCGCTCAGGGAGCTACGGTCGCACCAGCGGGGGCTACGACACCAGCAGCCGTCCCGCGGGGCTGGGGGATTCGACATCCGGCACGGTGGACTCCCGGCACAGCAGCTGGCTGGGCAGCGGCGCGCGGAGCTCCGAACGCGGGCAGCTCGGAGTCCAGGGCCACGCGACGGCAAGCGGGAGGATGCCCGCGCATGCCGGCACGCCGATCGGCCATGTCGACGCCGAGCTGATGTCCCTGATACGTCGACTGGCCTTCGTCGACCTCGGGGCGGAACGTGACGGGGCGAGCACCTGGGCTGCCGAAACCGGCACCAGCCCCCTGCAATCCGGCTTCGCCACGGCGGGTGCAGCCCATACCACGCTGGCGTTGCCGAACCTGATCCGCGCCAACCGCGAAGCGCTGCGGCAGGCTTCCACCGGATCGCTCGATCACATGGTGATTGACCTCATCGGCAGCCTGTTCGACCAGATCCTGTCCGATCCGAAGGTGCAGCCGCAGATGGCGCGCCAGATCGCGCGGCTGCAGCTGCCGGTGTTGCGTGCTGCGCTCGGCGACCCGAGCTTCTTCGCGTCGCGCAAGCATCCGGTGCGACGCTTCGTCAATCGCATCGCCTCGATGGGCAGCGCCTTCGACGACTTCGGGTCCGAGTCAGGCAAGCTTTTCCTGACGCTGGTGAGCGAACTGGTGCAGGAGATCGTCGAAGGCGATTTCGACCAGATCGAGACCTACGAACAGAAGCTCGTCACGCTGGAGACCTTCATCGTCGAGCAATCGCGCCACGAGGTGCAGGAACGCTCGGGCGCGGCCACGCTTTTGGCCGAGAAGGAAACCGACCTGCGCCTGCAGCAGCGCTATGCGCAGCAGTTGCAGACGTTGCTCAAGCCGCTGCCGGTGCCCGATTTCGTGCGCGACTTCATCAGCCAGGTCTGGAGCCAGGCGATGATGCGCGTCGCGCGGCGCGACGGCGGTGACAGCCCGCGCGCGCAGCGGCTGCGCCATGCCGGGCGCGAGCTGATCATGAGCGTGCAGCCCAAGGGCTCACCCGAACAGCGCAAGGCTTTCCTGACGCAGCTGCCCGCGCTGATGAAGGAGCTGAACGAGGGCATCGACCTGGTCGGCTGGCCGGAGGCGGCGAAGAAGGACTTCTTCGGTCAATTGCTGCCCGCGCACGCGGAATCGCTGAAGGGCCAGGCACTCAGCACGCTGCAGTACAACCTGCTGGCCCGCCAGGTCGACAGCGCCCTCGGCGAAGGCATTCCCGAAGCCGCCGAACTGCCGCCGCCGTTGCCCAACGTGCCTGTGCTGCGCGACGAGGCCATCTTGCCGAGCTTCTCGGCCGAGGAGGCGCAGCGCATCGGGCTGGTCGACGAGAGCAAGGTCGACTGGAACGGCAAGATCGACATCGATCTGAGCGCCGATGCGCCGCTGCCGGCCGGCGGGTCCGACATCCCCGGACTGCCGAGAGCCGACGCCACCGAGCCCGGCGAACCCGCCGAGCCCACCAGCGGCAAGTCGCTGGCCGACCATGTGCAGATCGGCTTCGCCTACCAGATGCACCTGCAGGACAAGTGGCAGAAGGTGCGGCTGAACCATGTCAGCCCGGGGCGCAGCTTCTTCGTCTTCACCCATGGCGGCCGCCACAAGCAGACCGTGTCGATGACCTACCGGATGCTGCTGCGCCTGTGCGAGACCGGCCGCCTGCGCGCGTTCGAGAACGCCTACCTGATCGAACGCGCGACCGCGCGCGCGCGGCGCCAGCTGGCCTCGCTGGGCGGCAACGCCGCCGCCTGATCAGCGGCGCGGGCCGGCGCCTGCCAGACGGCGTGCCATGCGCAGCGCCGCCTTCAGGCTGGACGCATCGGCCCGGCCCGTGCCGGCGATGTCGAAGGCGGTGCCGTGGTCCGGGCTGGTGCGCACGAAAGGCAGGCCCAGCGTCACGTTCACGCCCTGTTCGACCCCCAGGTATTTCACCGGGATCAAGCCGTGGTCGTGGGTCATGGCCACCACCAGATCGAACTCGCCCGGATGCCCCGGCGCACTTCGGGCGCGCATGAACACCGTGTCCGGCGCGAACGGGCCCTGCGCATCGATGCCTTCGGCCTGCGCCGCGCGCACCGCCGGCGCGATGTGGCGAAGCTCCTCGTCACCGAAGAGCCCCCCTTCCCCGGCATGCGGGTTGAGACCGGCGACGGCGATGCGCGGCCGCGGCTGGCCCCAGGCGGCCGCGGCCGCATGGGCGATGCGGATCGTCTGCAGCACCGCGTCGAAGCGGACCAGCTCGACCGCGCGGCGCAGCGCGACGTGGATGCTGACCAGCACCACGCGCAGCTCGTCGTTGGCCAGCATCATGCGCACGGCAGGCGCCGCGCCGCCCGGCGGCGTGGCCAGCGCCTGCAGCATCTCCGTGTGCCCCGGGTACTCGACGCCCGCGGCGGCCAGCGCCTCCTTGTGCAGCGGGGCGGTCACCACCGCCGCGGCCAGCCCCTGCTGCACCAGGCGCACTGCCGTGCCGATGCATGCCGCCGCGGCCGCGCCGCAGCGGGCATCGATGCCGCCCCAGGGCAGCGTCTCCAGGCCTGCCGGCAGCCCCGCCGGGCGCAGCACCGCCAGCGCACCCGGCGGACGCAGCGCGAGATCGCCAGGCGACTCCAGCAGCGCCAGCGGCACCATCAGTCCGAGCGCGCGCGCTGCGCGTCCGAGCACGGCCGGATCGCCGACGACCACGCAGTCGTCGGCCGCCCCCTCGGCATGGGCCTTGACGATGATCTCGGGGCCGATGCCGCAGGCATCCCCCATCGTCAGCAGCATCACGGCGCCGTTCATGACGGCATTGTCGACCAGGCGCACGACCAAGCGCACCCGGCCCGCCGTCGATAATCGCACTGCATCTTTGCCGCTTCCGTCACCGCCGGTTCGATATCCATGCTGCGCAAGCTCTGGCTCCTGTTCGCCCAGGCGGTGACCGTCGGCCTGGCGCTGTGGTTCGTCGTCGCCACGATGCGGCCTCACTGGCTGCAGCAGGCTGGCCTCGTGCCGGGCCCGCCGGTGGTGGCGGTACCGGCCCCGCCGCCCGAACCCGCGCCAGCACCGGCCGTCGCGGTGGCCAGCGCGCCTTCCGGCACCAGCTACAGCCAAGCCGCGCGGCGCGCCGCGCCGGCCGTGGTGAGCATTGTTGCCAGCCGCGCGGCGCGCTCGCGCGGCCAGGGCGAGGACCCGTGGTTCCGGCACTTCTTCGGCAACAGCCGCGGGCCGCAATCCCCGCAGATGGGCCTGGGATCGGGCGTCATCGTCTCGTCCCAGGGTTACCTGCTGACCAACAACCACGTGGTCGAAGGCGCGAACGAAATCGAGGTGCAGCTCAGCGACGGCCGGCAAGCGCGTGCGCGGCTGATCGGCACCGATCCCGAGACGGACCTGGCGCTGCTGCAGATCGAGCTCGAGGCGCTGCCGGTGATCACGCTCGGCGACGTGCGCGCGCTGCAGGTCGGCGACGTGGTGCTGGCCATCGGCAACCCCTTCAATGTCGGCCAGACGGTGACCTCGGGCATCGTCAGCGCGCTCGGCCGAAACCGGCTCGGCCTGTCGACCTTCGAGAACTTCATCCAGACCGACGCCGCCATCAATCCCGGCAACTCGGGCGGCGCGCTGGTCGACGCCGAGGGCCGGCTGGTGGGCATCAACACCGCCATCTACAGCCGCAGCGGCGGCAGCCTGGGCATCGGCTTCGCCATCCCGGTGGACGCGGCGCGCACGGTCATGGACGCGGTTCTGCGCGAGGGCCAGGTCACACGCGGCTGGATCGGCGTCGAGCCGCGCGACCTGACGCCCGAGCTGGCTGCCAGCCTGCGGCTGCCGCAGACCCAGGGCGTGCTGATCACCGGCGTGCTGCAGGGGGGGCCGGCCAGCCGCGGCGGGCTGCGCCCGGGAGACGTGGTCACCGCCATCGGCAGCACCGAAGTCGCCAACACGGCCGAACTACTGGCCGCGGTGGCGGCGCTGCGGCCGCAGTCGACGGCCGCGGTCACGGTGCAACGCGGCACGCAGGCGCTGCAATTGAACCTGGTGGTGGCGCAGCGGCCGAAGGCGCAGCGCCGTTCGCCGGAGTAGCGCGGCGTCTCAGGCCGCTCGGGCCGCTCAGGCCGCGCTGTCGGCCTTGGAATCCGCCTCGGCTTCCGGCGCCCGGGTGTGCTTGATGAAGAGCTTCGCGCACACGATACCGAACTCGTACAGCAGCACCATCGGAATGGCCAGCGCCAGCTGCGAGACCACGTCGGGCGGCGTAATGATGGCCGCGACGATGAAGGCGCCGACGATGAAGTAGCCGCGCCACTTCTTCAGCTGCTCGATCGTCACCACGCCCATCCGGGCCAGCACCACCACCGCCACCGGCACCTCGAAGGCGGCGCCGAAGGCGATGAACATGGTCATGACGAAACTCAGGTAGGCCTCGATGTCGGGCGCCGCGGTGATGCTCTTCGGTGCGAAGCTCTGGATGAACTTGAAGACCTGGCCGAAGACGAAGAAGTAGCAGAAGGCCACGCCCAGGAAGAACAGCACGGTGCTGGAGATGACCAGCGGCAGCACCATCTTCTTCTCGTGGCTGTACAGGCCCGGGGCGACGAAGGCCCAGACCTGGTACAGCACCACCGGCAGCGCCACCAGAAAGGCCGCCATCATCGTGATCTTCAGCGGCACCAGGAAGGGCGAGATGACGTTGGTGGCGATCATCGTCGAGCCCTGGGGCAGGTGGGCCACCAGCGGCGCGGCCAGCATGTCGTAGAGCGGCCCCGGGCCCGGCCAGACCGCCAGCACGCCGAAGACCAGGCCGACCGCGATTAACGCGCGGATCAACCGGTCGCGCAACTCGACCAGGTGCGAGACAAAGGGTGCTTCGGTGCCCTCGAGCTCGTCGCGTTCCTTGCCCGGATCGTTCATCTCGGCGGCCTGAAGCGCGCCACGCGGGCGGCGCCGGATTGGGCGCGCGTGCGGATGCCGTTGCGCTGCTTGTACCAGAGCGGCGTGGTGCCGCGCTTGAGCCGCCAGCGCTTCTTCGGATGCTTGTAGGTCGGAGGCGGCGGGCTCAGCGGCGCCGACGCCGAACCGTCCAGCGAGGAACCGAGCTCGGACCAGCCGGACTCGATTTCCGAACTGGCTTGCCGCACCTCGCTGCGCACGCTGGTCTCGACGTCGCGCGCCGCGTCCTCGAACTGCGTCTTCATCTTCTTCAGCTCGTCGAGTTCGATCGAGCGGTTGACCTCGGCCTTGACGTCGGCCACGTAGCGCTGCGCCTTGCCCAGCAGATGCCCAACCGTGCGCGCCACGCGCGGCAGCTTCTCCGGGCCGATGACGATCAGCGCCACCGCGCCGATCAGCGCCAGCTTGTCGAAACCGAAGTCGATCATGCGGCCTCAGGCCGGCGCACCCGCCCGCCGCAAGGGCGGCGGCGCACCGGGGTCAGGACTTGGTGCGCGCCTCGACGTCGACGGTGTTGGCGGAGGCGCTCTTCTGCGCGCCGACCTGCGGCGGCGAATTCGGGCTGGCATCGGCTTCGGACACACCTTCGGTGCCGCTCTTCATGCCGTCCTTGAAGCCCTTCACCGCGCCGCCCAGGTCGCTGCCGATGTTCTTGAGCTTCTTGGTGCCGAAGATCAACACCACCACCAGCAAGACGATCAGCCAGTGCCAGATGCTGAAGGTACCCATGTCATTTCTCCTGCAAAGCCAAAAAGGATTCTAGGCGCTCGTGGCCGGGAGGCCCCGGCCGCAGCACCGCTTCAGCCCCGCGCCCAGGGCCGCGGTCCGCCCATCACGTGCATGTGCAGGTGAGGCACCTCCTGGCGCCCGTCCGGCCCGGTGTTGATCAGCGTGCGAAAGCCGTTGACCACGCCCAGTTCACGCATCAGCCGCGGCGCCAGCCCGAGCATGCGCCCGAGCAGGGCTTCGTGCTCGGGCCCCACGTCGTAATGGGTGGCGATGTGTTCCTTGGGAATGATCAGTACGTGCGCCGGCGCCCAGGGATGGATGTCGTGGAAGGCCAGGAGTTCCGCATCCTCGTAGGCCTTCTTCGACGGGATCTGCCCGGCGACGATCTTGCAGAAGATGCAGTTCGGATCCTGTGGCATCGGTTCGCTCCGGTCGCGGCGGCTCAGCCGGGCATGGGCTGATTGGCGTTCAGGTTCATCCAGCCGCGCACGACGCGGTAGAGGAACCAGATCGAGATCACGCCCCAGGCCACCCAACCCGGCGCGATCAGCAGCAGCCAGAGCGGAGCGGTCAGCAGGTACAGGCCGGTGGCCCAGAGCACGCTGCGGATGCGCCAGCGGAAGTGCGATTCCTGCCAGGTCCCCATGGCGCTGTCCTTCTTCACCAGGTCGATGACGAAAGCCACGATCAGCAGGGCCACGCTGGCCTGGGCGCCGGGCATCACCGCGCCGACGGCCACGATCAGGTGCAGCAGGTAGCTGATGTGGCCGACCGTCTTGAGCGCCTTCAGCGAATCCTCGCGCTCGTCCAGATCGATGATCCTGTTCACGTGCCCTCGCCCTCCCGCTGACGCAGCTTGCGTGCGGCGAATTCCTCCAGCCCCGAAAGCCCTTCGCGCCGCTCGAGCTCGGCCAGCACGTCCGCCGGCTTCAGCCCGTGCTGCGCCAGCAGCAGCATCGAATGGAACCACAGATCCGCCACCTCGTGGACGATCTTCGGCGCATCGCCATCCTTCGCGGCCATGACCACCTCGGTCGCCTCTTCGCCCACCTTTTTCAAGATGGCGTCGCCCCCCTTGGAAAACAAGCGGGCGACGTAGCTTTTCTCGGGGTCGCCGCCGCGGCGCGCGTCGATGACCGCGGCCAGCCGGGCCAGGGTGTCGTTGCCGGACATCAGCGGTAGATGCGTTCGGGGTCCACCAGCACCGGCTCGACGTCGTGCCAGGCGCCGTTGTCGAAGCGCCGGAAGAAACAACTGTGGCGCCCGGTGTGGCAGGCCACGCCTGGCTCGTGGCCGAGCTGCGTCACCTTCAGCAGCAGTACGTCGTTGTCACAGTCCAGCCGCATCTCGTGCACCTGCTGGAAATGGCCCGATTCCTCGCCCTTGTGCCACAGCCGCCCGCGCGAGCGGCTCCAGTAGACCGCCTGGCCGATCGCAGCCGTGCGCGCCAGCGCCTCGCGGTTCATGAAGGCAAACATCAGCACGTCGTTGCTGCCCGCCTCCTGGGCGATCACTGGCAGCAGGCCGTCGCCATCCCACTTGACTTGATCCAGCCAGTCCATCGGGTCAGTGTAGCAATCAGCCGCGGTGCGTGGCGCCGACAAAGCCCTGCTCGGCCGCGAACCATTGCAGCACCGGCACGGTGCCCGGCAGCACCGGCTGCACCTGCACCGGCAGGTGTTGCCAGGCCATGGCCTGGCCCTCGCGCATCTGGAAACTGCCCTGCCAGTCGAAGACCTTGCAGAAATGCAAGCGCACGCGTGCGTGTTCGTAGTCCACCAGTTCGACCCGCCAAGGCACGACCGCACCGATGTCGATGCCCAACTCCTCGTGCAGCTCGCGCCGCAGCGCCTGCTCGACCGTCTCGCCTGACTCGAGCTTGCC
>Ga0105096_10001331_pt1 | contig 10069 bp, 10 predicted proteins | sample PPLLak3cmMay2015_FD_87036 | JGI IMG/M metagenome (GOLD analysis project Ga0105096, IMG submission 87036) | Freshwater sediment microbial communities from Prairie Pothole Lake near Jamestown, North Dakota, USA - PPLs Lake P7 Core (1) Depth... | ecosystem: Environmental > Aquatic > Freshwater >...
ACTACCACCACCACCACCACAACCACCACCACTACCACTTCCACCACCACCACCTCCACCACTACCACTACCACTACCACTGCCACTGCCACTGCCACTACAACTACAACCACCACTACCACTACCACCACTACCACCAATTCCACTACCATGACTACCACCACACTGCGACTAGTGCGACTAGTGCGACTACTGCAACTACTGCGACTACTGCGACTACTGCTACGACTTCCACTACTGCTACTTCTGCTCATATTGCGACTTCTGCTACTACTGCTACTACTGCTACTAGTGCTACTACTGCTACTGCTGCAACCACTGCTACCACTGCTACTGCTTCTACTACTGCTACTACTGCTACTACTGCTACTACTGCTACTACTGCTACTACTGCTATGACTGCTAGTGATACTACGGCTACTACTGTTACTGCTGTTATTACTTATACTGCTACCACTGGTCCTACTGCTACTTTTACAAATTTGGTTGCTACTACTGCTACTACTGATATGTGTCCTACTTCTACCAGTTATACGAGTGCTATGTTTACTACTTACACATACTACTTGTACTACTCTCACTACTTTTACTACTCCTACTCCTACTCCTACTCCTACTCCTACTCCTACTCCCACTCCTACTCCTCCTCCTACGTACACTCCCACCCCTACTCTTCGTACTCCTGCACCTACTCCTACTCCTACTCCTCCTACTCCTACTCGTACTCCTCCTACTCCTACTCCTACTCGTACTCCCACTCCTATTCCTACTCCAACTGCTACTGCTGCTGCTACTGCTACAGATACAACTACTGCGACGGTTTACCGCTACTGCTACTGCCTTTGCTACTGCTTCTGCTGCTACTGCGAGTGCTGCTGCTACTGCTACTTCTACTGCTACTGCAGCTGCTGCGACTGCTGCTGCTGCTTCTGCTGCTGCTGCTTCTGCTGCTGCTACCATTGACACGACAACAACAACTACGGCTACGACTGCCGCTGCTGCTGCTACTCCTATGGCTACTACTGTGCTGCTGCTGCTGCTATTACTACGACCACCAACACCACCACCACAACAACCACCACCAGCCCCACCGCAACCAACACCACCACCACCACCACCACCACCACAACCGCCACCACAACCACCACCACAACCACCACCACCACCACAACCACCACCGCCACCACCACCACCGCCGCCGCCGCCGCCACCGCGGCTGCTGCTGCTGCCGCTGCTGCGGTTGCTTCTGCTGCTCCTCCTCCCCCAACTACCTCAACCGCACGTATTCCACTCTACCACCACGACTTCTGTGAATAGCAACAACACGATGAATACCCGCGGCGATTACGATCAGGCCGCGACGACTGCAAGTCAACACGATGGGCAATGTGCAAGGGCTCCGAGAGTGCGACCTTAATGCCAATCTTTGAATTTGAACTCAACACCCTGCGCAACAGGTGCACGCAACAGGTGCGCACACAACACTCACCCAACTGCAACTGTGACAGGGCTAACAGCTGCATTACGGCAAAACAGACACCCACGCGTGCTGCCTTTGCCAGAAGAGCCATTGTCCCCGTCCTGTGTAGTGGAGGAAGAAGGGGTTCGTGCATCTCGGGTGCAATGTGTTCGGCGATCCGGTTGCCCGTGGAGATGTCAGCCGGCTGGATCAGCATCATGCTCGGCTGTGCGTTTGGCTGCGTCATTGCTGCCGATTGGGTTTTGTGTGAGCCGAAAATTGTTTCAGGTTTTGCGTAAAGGAAGCTTGTTGGGTTACAGTTCAACAAACTGGTGCCGTTTGCATTGTGTTGCGGGGTTTCAGCCTAAGTGTGCTGGGCGACGGCAGCGCAGGCAATGAAATTAACATAATAGCGACAGGGTTGACATTGTTCTTGCCCTCGATCGTGCTGCTGACAGTGCGATGTGGTCGCTGCTGCAGCTGCTGCTATCTCTTTCAGCACAGTCGCCACTCCCCACGAACGAACGCCCATGTGCTGTCCTGTTGTGCTGTCGGTCACCTGCCTCAAGGTGACGTTATTGAAAACACATTAAATGTTGAGTTTGGCAACTTGTTGTTGCTTGGCAACCACCGTCTAGCTCGCAGCAAGCCAAGTTCACAGGCCAAGCGCGCCAAGCGGGTCGGGACAAGGCTCATTTCAGTCTGGGCACCTTCAAAGGCTGGCTATATACATACCCCATATCTCTACGACATCGTCCATCCTCTCTCATTTTGCCCTGTCCCCAACGCAAACAGCAACGACCCTTGACGCGTGCCAAACAGCGTACAAGCCGACTGCAACGACCTGTGGGGGATCGGCTCTGAGTAAAAGATCCGATCAGCTTATTGTGAGCCAGTGCCACGACAAACAAACCTCGTAACAACACATTCAATGAACTGAGTGACCGATTCACAAACCACATTCCCCAAATACCTGCCGTATTATCAGCGACAGGTTTACAGCCCAACACAAACGTCGCATGACAACGATCTGAGCAAACGCCTACGCACTGAGCGACACAGGAATAAATGCACGTTCAACTTAGCCAGCAGCACCTAGCTGCAGCCATGCTCATGATTATGGTGAGCGTGTGCAAAAGCAAGTTCATAATTATGGTGAGCATGCTTATGATTATAATGTGCCCATCACTGCCAGCAGGCAGCCACAGGGAAACCCCGGACACCGCCTTGAGCATCCGCACGCTCTGCACAAACCTCACCTAGTGCCACCGAGTCTCAGTTTTCCTGTGCTGGCATACGCCACACGTCGGAGCTCGTCGACCTTGGGTTGTTGGGCAATGGCGTGCGCGATTGGTTATGTATGTAGTTGATGTGTGGTTGTTGTTGAGGGTTGCTGCATTTGGTTGGTGGGCCCACCGTTGCGAATCCTCGGCGCCCAGCGACGACCTCCGTTGCCAAATGCTCCGCCATCATCGTGTCAATCAGGCTGCCTTTCGCGGACACCGGGCCCCAGATTTAAACGGCCGTGGGAAACGTTTCCTTGTAAGCCTCCACCACCCGCAGGAACTCTCTGACCTCAGGGCGGTTGTTGGAGTGTGTCATTGATATGTGTTGCGGTTGAGGTTCGGTTCTTATGTGGTTGGTGTGTTTGTTTGTTGGGCAGCAGTAGTTGTTGGGCCATGGTTGGTTGCAGATTGGGTTGTTGTTTGGTGTGTTTGGTTGTTGGGCAAACCTCGCCGTGCGCCGACTGCAGTAGCGCTTCCTGTTGCCTCGCCTTCTCCAGAAGGCGCTTGCGCTCCGCCTCCAACGCCCAACTCATTTCCCACAAACAGCGGGCCCGGGCTGGCGGGAGAACCCGCCCAGGAGCCGCTGGCACCGGAATTCCACCAGGAGCTGCTGGTCGCCATCCACCGCCGCCTGCAGGCTCCCTACACACAACAACCCGCGCTGCTTCTTCCTCTCCGATGTCTTCTTCTTCCTGCGGCCAGTAGCCTGTGAGGGCCCCGTCCCCGGTCTCTATGGCGTCATCCTCGCCGAGGAGCCACGCCATCATACCCGCATACGAGCTCGTCTCGCCCGAAGGCGACTCGTCATCCGGGTCATCCCATCCTTCTCGACCCCAGTACGACCACACAGTCCGTCGGGTCGTGTCCACTTCGGGCCGCACCAACTTCAAGATGGCATCCCGGCGCGCCGTCATCCTCTGCAGGTGCCTCGTCTCCGCCTCCAAAAACACCCTAATCGGATCGAGTACCCCTGATCCCAGTCCGCTGCCAAAAGACACACCCGGCAGTCGGATCGGATTCCTCTGCGGAAGACTGGTGACATCAGGACGTGGCCCCATCTCCGGCAGTCGGATCGGATACTGCTGAACCCAGTCCGCCAAATCCAGCCTGAGCCTGGTCGCGGCCTTGCCGTCATAGGGGATGTTCTTCTTGCTAGCCATGTCCTGCAGCTCTGCCAAGCTACTGTTCTGCATAGCACGCAGGTAGGCTAGCCGGGACGCAAACGTACAGGTTACCTCCCTTGTGCGCAGTAAGAGATCCATGAAGCAGTCGAAGTGGTGCTCATCGGGAAAGATGCGGTTGAGTTCCAAGACGTCTGCCGGGGACATCAAATCGTTGGCACGGGTGAGGCCAGGCGTTCTCCAAGCGTCACTGGAACTGGTTCCAGCAGCCGGGTGACAAGGGTCTTCCATTTTCCATTGATCGCCCATCGTGATGGCACGGTGTGCTGCCAAACAATGAGCCGGCGTGCCCACATGTGGATATCTGCACATGCAACCCGCAAGCCATGACACCTTCACGTTGATCGCTATCTAACTATTCAAACCCAAGGCCACATGTTCAAACCCAAGCACGGCGGCTACTTGGACGACTGGGGAGTCTTGGACAGTCGGTTGGATGGCAGTTAGGTTTGACGATTGGGTACGTATTGGTTTTGCTGTTAGGTTTGTCGATTGGCAGGCTGCTGGCACGTCCCCGCTGCGCATCTGCACTACTTTGCACAACCGGATTACGCTCTATTGATGCTGGCTGATTATGGCAATTGTTGTCTCCTGATCAATATGACGAATGATTGCACAACCGACCTCCATTGCCTCCTCATCAACCAGTGAACGCTGATTGATGCTTGCTTAAGCTGGCAATGATTGTTTGCTGATCAACATGATGAATGATTGCACAACCGACCTCCAGTCACAGAAGGCTGACAAATGAAAACAACAGTGAGACCAGCCAACCGACCAATATGACGACTGAGTGCACAGCCAATGAATGACCTCAGTCACAGCGGCAGGCAGGGTTTGCCCGGACACAACCCGCCCTCTTCCTCACGGCGGATGCGTTGGTTTTGCTGTTGTGTCGCTACCCTGGATAGCGCAGCACATGCTGCTAGCCCGCGAGCCCGTCTGGGCGAAACCCCGCTCAGAAAACATTGTCGCCACCGCACTGCTCAGTAGACATTGTCGCCACCGCACCGCTCAGTAGACATTGTCGCCACCGCACCGCTCAGTAGACAATGTTGCCACCGTGTCGAAGGATCGCGACCACGCACCGCTCAGTAGACATTGTCGCCACCGCGTCGAAGGCCCGCCGCCGGCGTAACCAGCAGGACATGAGCCGACGCCCTGCCGCAAAAAATGGCGTTGGGCTGCGATTGTTTTCCGTGAAGCGTTCGGCCCAGTAGACCGCGTGCGCGTTGTCACGGGCAATGAGACAGAACTGGTAAGTTTCTAGTGCGCTGATCAGCCGCCTCACCCCCTCATCATTCATGGTCAGCCACCGTTCCGATTGCATCACCAAGGCCTGAAACTGCGCTGCTGTGCTTTGCCGTGGTGCGCCCAAAGCGATGGCCACCGCCTCTAAATCGAAGGGGATCATACTTAGCGCATCACGGTTGATGTTTGCAATAGCTGCCCTGTTGTGGGCGTCCAACGCGTCGCGGCACCTTTGTTTTGAGATACACAGCGCCGCGTCCGCCGCAATCTTCTCGGCGTGCGCCTTCTTGAAATCCATATGCGTGATGTTGTGTTCAGTCTGCAGCTGGCCCATTACGAATATGGACTTGTCCAGCAAGGCTTTCCACCACCCTCTTGCAGTATCAAGCGCCGTCTTCGCCGCAACAACATCGGCTTGTGCCTTCTCGCGAACCTCCTGCGTCACCTCGAGCTCCGCCCGCAGCTCACCCAGCATGTGCATGGTCTCGGTCATGGCTCCCGAGAAGACTATGAGGGCGGGCTTCGTGGTGGCGCGAGAATGTGCGCGTGTGCCTTGTGTGAGCTTGTGCGTGCATTGTGTGTGGGTGGGCATCATTGCGTGCGTGCGCGCGTATGCATGTTCGTGCGCGCGTGCGCGCGCCTGCGTGTGGGCGTGCATGTGGGTGTGATTGTGGGTGCGGGTCGGTGTGATGCGCTTTTGGATGTGAGTGTGCGGGTGCAGCTGTGTGTGCGTGTGGGCCAAGATCGGCATCAGGAATTTGGATCGAAGCATCAGGAATTTGGATCGTGGGCGCAGCGGACACAACAACGACAGCACAGCAACAACAACTACAACAACAACCACAACCAATACCGCAAGTCAATGAGAACGACAGCCACGACGACACCAGCATCGAGACGCCGCCAGCATGGCCGCCACCAAAGGTCTGCAGAGCTCGCGGCTGACGGATTCCCATGTAAAGAATTGCCTGACACACTGACTCGATAACTAGCACAGTCCCGTGCCAGCGGCGGCAACAGCCCAAACCCAAAATGACGAAACAACTCACTAACGCAATTGCTGTAACTCACTCACACAATGACGGGCAACACATAGTTAACACGCACCGACTACAAGCAACTACAAGCAACGCCAACATCTTGTTGACAAACACCAGCTACACTCAGCAGCTCCAACAACGCCAGCAATGTCAGCAACACAACATATGGTACACATGCGCTAACTACATGTGCCGGCCTTCGCCGCGTAACCGCTTGAGATCGCCTGCCGGGTCAAACATGATTGAAGCCCCTTGCTGACGGCCTCCCCAGCGCCGCGCCGCCGATGTCTTCGGCGGGTACTGACCGGGTACTGTGTGAGATGAAGCTTTGTGAGAAGAGGCACTGCGGGTACTGGCGGGTACTGACCAGGTGTGTGGAATGCTGTGATATGCCAAGCGGTACCTACGGGTACTGGCGGGTACTGGCGGGTACTGGTGGGTACTGACCGGGTACTGTGTGGTATGCCATATGGTGCGAAGTGGTACCGGTGGGTAATGGCGAGTACTGACCGGGAACTGTGTGCGATGCTGTCTCGTGCGAGGCGGCACCTGCGGGTACTGGCGGGTACTGACCGGGTACTGTGTGATATGCTGTTTTGTGCGAAGTGGCACCTGTGGGTAGGGGCGGGTACTGGCCGGGTGTGTGACATGCTGTGTTGTGGGAAGCGGCACCTGCGGGTACCGGCGGGAACTGGCGGGTACTGGTGGGTACTGACCGGGTACTGTGTGATATTCCGTATGGTGCGAACTGGTACCTGTGCGTAATGGCCGGGGCACGCGCGCGTTTGCATGCGTGTGTGTGCAAGTGTGTTCAAGTTCGCGCAAGTGTGATGGCGACGGCGACGGCGATGGCGGCGGCGATGCATGCGCGTGTGATGCGCGTGTGTGCAAGTGTGCAAGTTCGCGCAAGTGTGATGGCGACGGCGACGGCGATGGCGGCGGCGATGGCGACGGCTACCCTGACGGCGACAGCGAGGACGATCTCCCATAACATGTTCAACTTGTCCGCTGACCTGCGACACCTCTTCGGTGCCTCGCACTGGGCGCCTACTAGTACGGCGATGTGCGCCAACAGTGACCTGTCCCCTCACCAGACGATCTCGCGCCGTCGGCTTCTGCACTCCAGCATCATCGGCGCGCTCCGCCTGTCCGTACAAGCGATGCGTCTACAGCGTCGCGAGACGGCACGAACTCGCCACGCAAAGCCTCAGGGAGCCGAGAAACCGTCGACACTTTCGAACAAGGCACCCTCGCCTGACTCAACGAAGGAAGCGTGTCCACGAAAGCTGTAATGACAGCCCGAGAGCCCACTCCTCCATCGCAACGTGCATCAAATGCGACGGCGTCCCAGGCTGGCCGCGCACGAAGAACGCGAGGCGCCCGGACGCGCCGAGGCAACACGACTCCCCCGACTGACTCGGCCTGCAGGAACCGCGGCCGCGGCTCCCGGGGCGTGCCAGCGCGTGCAGCCAAGATCCGGCGCAAAACTTCCCGCCGCCGCCGCCCCAAGGGAAGCACGGAACCCGCGGAGGATCCGGTCGCTGAGGATCCTGCCAACTCCCGACGACCCACCGGCAACAAAATGCATGGACAATTGACCATCGGGCAATGGCACGCGCACGTCACAGGGGCGTACACGATGGCGATTGACGCCTAGCCCCGGAGAGCGCCAAACACACAACACACACCGACCAACACCTAACAAACAAACAAACAAAAACACCTCACCCCCATACCTGCCTCCACCAAAAGACCTGCCTCCCACCCCCAAAAACTGCCTCCCACCAAACACCAACCTCTATACCAGACTTCCAAACTAAACATGAATAATCTCACATCCGTGCGCATCCGAGGCAACCTGATGTAATCAAAAACTAAGCATCCGGGGCATCCCGAGGCACTCCGAAAACAGAGCATCCGAGGCACCCGATGGTTAGTGGCTGTTTGAGGTTTGTTGTCGTTTTGGTATGGCTGACTGTCTCCTCACAATAACCTACGAAGCCTAAATAGGGCCCCCTTCGGATACGCATGCAACGACCTGAGGTAAACCTATGTTCATGAGTTTGCTATTCTCATTTGATACCACCCTTTGTGGCAACGCTCGACAAACAAAACACGAGTCACGCACATAACCTGATGGTATGAAAGCCCAGAAATAATTACAACACATATCCTCATCTATGAACTCGGCACGAGCAACTATGTTATGACATTGCGGTCATTGTACATCCTCATTGCTGTTTGTTAATGGATAAGGGGGAGCTACTCCATACTACCAAACGCACCTGAACATATTTGGATTAATATGTTGAAAAAGGGGTTCCCACCTCTTTAATGAGAGACGCCTTAATGGCCTAAAAGGTGCCATTGTCAACTTGTTCTCAATAACCTTGACCCACATACATAACCCATGCTCACACTTTATGAGCATTGCGTGGGAAAGCATTCTCACATACTGCGCTCATCAGGTATTGCAAATATACTCAAACATTAAGAGAACAACACCTCTTGACATGTTACTATACATGGGTGTGTGTGTTGTAAGTTTAAGCATCGTAACTTTCAGAAAAAGGGAATGTCAGAGTATTTATTGGTTAGTTGTCTTCGCTGGACATTACAATTGGGACACTTAACGCTCACATCACCACTCAACTTGGAAACCATGCGACCATGGCTTCGCCATCAAAGAGAACCCGAAGAAATCAACTATGTGGGTGGCATTCTCCTAAATGGGTGTTGTTTGGGTCATTTTTAGCATATGTTGTTTCACAAACAATGCGTTTCAAAGTCAGCACATGTTGATATCCCTGTGTGAGAACAAGCTAGCTTTCAGACATCGCACCCCAAACTATGATAGCACATGCGGCGAACCATTTGGCCATACGTGTTCCCATCATGCGGGGCAGCTGAAATAATGATGTATTGTTGGAACTGGTATTTGGCCATACGTGTTCCCATCACGGCCTGCAACAACTAAGATCCAACGCAGCCAGCCAACCAAGGGACACACAATTAAACACCATCAAACAAGTCAGATCTGTACACCAGCAGCGGCCGCAAAGTTCATTCGACTCACTCAGGTCGCCCGGCTCAAATGTTGCCCCGCCTGCGCCGCTCCACCAGCTCATCCCTCTGTGAGGTAACCCGACCTGGTCCCGCGTTTGCTGTAGATTCAGCAGGTGCCAAAAGGCCGGGGCCGCCCCACAGAAGGCGTCACGATGAGGCCCTGTGGATCCGCCTTCCATGCCAAGGGCATCGCACGGTGTGACAAAGCCCTGCCTATGCGCGACGTCATGGCCATCACACGCTGTGGCCAGGCCCGTGCCCGACTCAACGCGCGCCATGTCCATCTTCTCCCGATGTTCCGCCCCGTGTGATGTCGGCGGCCGGTCGTTTGCTGCCGCTGTTAGCCAACGGCTCGGTGCTGGCATCATGCAGCACTGCTGCTGCGGCATCGGGAGTGCTGTTGGGGCGTCGGGAAGTGCTGCTAGTGCTGATGCTTGCTGCTGCTGATGCAGATATGGATCCGCCTCCCGATGCAAAGGCGAATCCCTCGGGCGACAGCGGTGAGAAGGATGCCTGGGGTGACGGCCGGGGTCCGCCGCCACGCCAGCAGCCGCAGGCATCTTCGAATGCCATACGCACTGCAAGGATGTACTCATCATCCACCTCCAGGCGACCGTTTCCAAACAGCAGGGCGGTGGAATAAGCGTGGGCGGCCTTGTTCGCCAGCTCCGCGTCTTCCTTGAGCCGATCAGACAGGAACTCGAAGGCCAGCGGCTGCTGCATGACAGCAATCATAATGATGTGGCGACAGTCCTGCATGAAAGACGTGGCGAAGCGGATGGCGTC
>Ga0105096_10001332_pt1 | contig 10068 bp, 8 predicted proteins | sample PPLLak3cmMay2015_FD_87036 | JGI IMG/M metagenome (GOLD analysis project Ga0105096, IMG submission 87036) | Freshwater sediment microbial communities from Prairie Pothole Lake near Jamestown, North Dakota, USA - PPLs Lake P7 Core (1) Depth... | ecosystem: Environmental > Aquatic > Freshwater >...
GTGATCCAGTTCATCTACGGCTGGAACCAGTACCTGTGGCCGCTGCTGATGACCACCAGCGAGGACATGTACCCGGTGGTGATGGGCATCCGGCGCATGCTGCAGACCAGCGACGCCGCCACCGAGTGGAACGCAGTGATGGCCACCGCGATGCTGGCGATGATCCCGCCTGCGCTGGTGGTCATCCTGATGCAGCGCTGGTTCGTCAAGGGCCTGGTAGACAGCGAGAAATAGATGGGTGCAATCAGCCTGCGCAATGTCGAGAAGACCTACGCCCCCGGAACGAAGGCGGCGGTGAAAGTGATCCACGGCGTCGACGCCGAGATCGCCGACGGCGAGTTCGTGGTCATCGTCGGGCCCTCGGGTTGCGGCAAGAGCACACTGCTGCGCATGGTGGCCGGGCTGGAGGAGATCACCGGCGGCGAGATCGCCATCGGCGGGCGTGTCGTCAACCGGCTCGAGCCGAGCGAGCGCGACATCGCGATGGTGTTCCAGAACTACGCGCTGTACCCGCACATGAGCGTGTTCGACAACATGGCCTATGGCTTGAAGATCGCCAAAGTACCGGCCGATCAGATCAAGGCGCGGGTGGACAAGGCGGCGAAGATCCTCGAGCTGGGCGGCTTGCTCGAACGCAAGCCGCGACAGCTGTCGGGCGGCCAGCGCCAGCGCGTGGCCATGGGCCGGGCCATCGTGCGCCAGCCGTCGGTGTTCCTGTTCGACGAGCCGCTGTCCAACCTGGACGCCAAGCTGCGCGCGCAGACGCGGCTGGAGATCCAGAAGCTGCACCGCGACCTGAGCATCACCTCGCTGTTCGTCACCCACGACCAGGTGGAGGCGATGACGCTGGCGCAGCGCATGCTGGTCATGAACGCAGGCCGCATGGAGCAGTTCGGCACGCCGGAAGAGGTCTACCAGCGGCCGGCCAGCACCTTCGTCGCCGGCTTCATCGGCAGCCCGCCGATGAACCTGCTGCAGGGGCAGGCCGACGGCTCGCGCTTCACGACCGGGGGCCAGACATTGGTGCTGCCGCAGGCCGCCCCGCGCCAGGGTCCGATGGTCCTCGGGCTGCGGCCCGAACACGCCGCCTGGGGCATGGACACTCCGGGCTCCTGGCGCATGCAGGTGGACGTGGTCGAGACCCTGGGTGCCGAACGGCTGATCTACTGCCGGCTCGGCGAGACGCTTTTCACCGTGCGCATCGAGGGCACGCTGCCCGCACCGCGCCCGGGCGACGTCGTACCGCTGGGTGTAGAGGCGGAGCGCCTGCACTGGTTCGACGCCGGCAGCGGCCAGCGCGTGGCATGACGGGCGATTGGCCCTTTCCGTGGTGGATCGCCCACCGCGGCGCCGGCAAACTGGCGCCGGAAAACACGCTGGCCGCGTTCCGCCTGGGCGCCCGCCTTGGCTACACGGCCTTCGAATGCGACGTCAAGCTCAGCGCCGACGGCGTGCCCTTCCTGCTGCACGACGCCACGCTGGAGCGCACCACCAACGGCCACGGCCCGGCCGGCGCACTGCCGTGGGCCGAACTGTCGCGCCTGGACGCCGGCCGCTGGCACAGCCCCGCCTATGCCGGCGAGCCGCCGGCCAGCCTGCAGGCGGTGGCCGCCTTCCTGCAGGCCAACGGCTTCTGGCTGGACCTGGAGATCAAGCCCACGCCCGGCGCCGAGTTGCAGACCGGCGCTGCCGTGGCCGAGGCGGTGGCCCGGGTGTGGCATGGGCAACCGCGCCCGCCGCTGCTCAGCTCGTTCCAGCCGGAAGCACTGCGCGCCGCGCGCGACAGCGTGCCCGGACTGCAGCGCGCGCTGCTGCTCGACCAGCCGCATGCCGAGGCCCACGAGGTGGCCGCCGCGCTGGGCTGCGTGGCCTTGATCACCCACCACAAGATGATGGACAAGGCGCTGGTGGACCGCGTGCACGCCGCGGGCATGCGGGCGCTGGTCTACACGGTCAACGACGCGGCGCGCGCGCAGGCGCTGCAGGCGCTGGGCCTCGACGGCCTGGTCACCGATGCCGTCGACCGCCTGGGCCCCGGCGAACTCAGCTCCGGTAGTCCGCGTTGATGCTGACGTAGTCGTGTGACAGGTCGCAGGTCCAGACCGTGTCGCTGGCCGCGCCGCGGTGCAGGTCCACGCGCACCGTTATCTCCGCCTGCTTCATGACGCGCTGGCCCTGCGCTTCGGCATAGGCCGGGTGGCGCGCGCCCTGGGTGGCCACGTGCACGTCGTCCAGGTACAGGTCGATCAGGCCCTGCTCCAGGTCGTCGATGCCGGCATAGCCGACCGCTGCCAGGATGCGGCCCAGGTTCGGATCGCTGGCGAAGAAGGCCGTCTTTACCAGCGGCGAGTGCGCGATCGCATAGGCCACCTTGCGGCACTCGGCGGCGTCGCGCCCGCCGTCGACCTGCACGGTGATGAACTTGGTGGCGCCCTCGCCGTCGCGCACGATGGCCTGCGCCAGCTGGCGCGACACGTCGACCAGCGCGGCGCGCAATGCCGCACCGTCGCCCTGCTCCAGCTGCGTGATGGCTGCGTTGCCGGCCTGGTGGGTGGCGATCATCACGAACGAGTCGTTGGTCGAGGTGTCGCCGTCGATGGTGATGCGGTTGAAGGAAGCGTCCGCCGCCTCCTGCGCCAGCCGCTGCAGCAGCGCGGGCTCGACCGCCGCGTCGGTGGCGACGAAGCCGAGCATCGTCGCCATGTTCGGCCGGATCATGCCCGCACCCTTGGCGACGCCGCTGACATGCACCGTCCTGCCGCCCAGCACCAGCTGGCGCGAGGCCGCCTTGGGCACGGTGTCGGTGGTCATGATGGCCTCGGCCGCCAGCGCCCAGTGGTCGGCGCGGGCATCGGCCAGCGCCGCCGGCAGCGCGGCCTCGATGCGCTCGTGCGGCAGCGTCTCCATGATCACGCCAGTGGAAAAAGGCAGCACCTGTTGCGGCGCGATGCCCAGCAGCCCGGCCAGCGCCGTGCAGGTGGAGCGAGCGCGGGCCAGCCCGTCGGCCCCTGTGCCGGCGTTGGCGTTGCCGGTGTTGACCAGCAGCGCACGGATGCCGTGCCCGGCCGCAAGGTGCTCGCGGCACAGCAGCACCGGCGCGGCACAGAAGCGGTTGGCGGTGAACACGCCGGCCACGCTCGAGCCGGCGGCCAGCTTCACCACGGTCACGTCTCGGCGGTTGGCCTTGCGCACGCCGGCCATGGCGACGCCGATCTCGACGCCGCGCACGGCATGCAGGGAGGCAGGGTCGGGAGCTTTCAGGTTGACGGGCATGGCAGGCAGCGTGATGACGGCCCGGCCATTGTAGGAAGCCGCCCGCTCAGTTCAGCTTGCCGTGGCAGTTCTTGTACTTCTTGCCGCTGCCGCAAGGGCAGGGCTCGTTGCGGCCGACCTTGGGTACGTCGCCTCCCGCGGCGACTGCAGCCGCGGCCGAGGCCTCGGTGGACACGCTGCCATCCTCGTTGGGGTGGGTGTAGGTGACGTTGCCCACCTGCGACGCGCGCTCCTCGATCGCCTCGGCGGCCTGCGCCACCTGCTCCTGCGACTGGATGCGCACCGTCATCAGCAGCCGCGTCACCTCCATCTTCACCACGTCGAGCAACTGGCTGAAGAGCTCGAAGGCCTCGCGCTTGTACTCCTGCTTCGGGTTCTTCTGCGCATAGCCGCGCAGGTGGATGCCCTGGCGCAGGTAGTCCAGCGCCGCCAGGTGCTCGCGCCAGTGGCTGTCCATCGACTGCAGCAGCACCATGCGCATGAAGGGAGTGAACTGCTCGGCGCCCACCGCCTGCAGCTTGCTGTCGAACAGCGCGTCGGACGCGGCCACCACCTTGTCGACGATGTCGTCGTCGGTGAGCGTGTCGCTCTGCTCCAGCAGCGGCTGCAGCGGCACTTCGAGCTGCCACTCCTCGCGCAGCACCTTCTCCAGCCCGGGGATGTCCCACTGCTCTTCCAGGCTCTCCGCCGGCACGTGGCTGCGCACCACCTCGGTCATCGCGCTGCGCCGCAGGTTGGCGATCTGCTCGTCCAGCGACGTCGCCTCGAGGATCTCGTTGCGCTGCTGGTAGATGACCTTGCGCTGGTCGTTGCTGACGTCGTCGTACTCGAGCAGCTGCTTGCGGACGTCGAAGTTGCGCGCCTCGACCTTGCGCTGCGCGCCTTCGATGCTGCGACTGACGATGCCGGCCTCGATGGCCTCGCCTTCGGGCATCTTCAGCTTGTCCATGATCGCGCGCACCCGGTCGCCGGCGAAGATGCGCATCAGCGAATCGTCCAGGCTCAGGTAGAAGCGGCTCGCGCCGGGGTCGCCCTGCCGGCCCGAGCGGCCGCGCAGCTGGTTGTCGATGCGCCGCGATTCGTGGCGCTCGGTGGCGATGATGCGCAGGCCCCCCTCGGCCTTGACCTTGTCGTGCAGCCCCTGCCACTCGTCCTTCAGCTGCTGGATGCGGCGCGCCTTGTCGTCCGCGGCGATGGCCTCGTCGGCCTCGATGAACTGCACCTGCTTCTCGACGTTGCCGCCGAGCACGATGTCGGTGCCGCGGCCGGCCATGTTGGTGGCGATGGTGATTACGCCGGGGCGCCCGGCCTGGGCGACGATCTCGGCCTCCTTGGCATGCTGCTTGGCGTTCAGCACCTGGTGCGGCAGCTTGGCCTTGCCCAGCAGGCCGGAGATCAGCTCGCTGTTCTCGATCGAGGTGGTGCCCACCAGCACCGGCTGGCCGCGCTCGTGGCAGCTGCGGATGTCGCCGATGACGGCGTCGTACTTCTCCTTGGCCGTCTTGTAGATCAGGTCGTTCTCGTCCTTGCGCACCGTCGGCTTGTTCGGCGGGATGACCACCGTCTCCAGGCCGTAGATCTCCTGAAACTCGAAGGCCTCGGTGTCCGCCGTGCCGGTCATGCCGGCGAGCTTGGCGTACATGCGGAAGTAGTTCTGGAAGGTCACCGAGGCCAGCGTCTGGTTCTCGTTCTGGATCGGCACGCCTTCCTTGGCCTCCACCGCCTGGTGCAGGCCGTCGCTCCAGCGCCGGCCGCTCATCAGCCGGCCGGTGAACTCGTCGACGATGATGACCTCGCCGTTCTGCACCACGTAGTGCTGGTCGCGGTGGTACAGGTGGCGCGCGCGCAGCGCCGCGTACACGTGGTGCATCAGCGTGATGTTGGCCGGGTCGTACAGGCTCGCGCCCTCGGCCAGCAGGCCGGCCGCGCTCAGGATGGCCTCGGCATGCTCGTGCCCCTGCTCGGTCAGGAACACCTGGTGGCTTTTCTCGTCGACGGTGAAGTCGCCCGGCTCGATCACGCCCTCGCCGGTGCGCGGGTCGGCTTCGCCGATCTGCTTCGTCAGCTTCGGCACCACCGCGTTGATGCGCACGTACAGCTCGGTGTGGTCCTCGGCCTGGCCGCTGATGATCAGCGGCGTGCGCGCCTCGTCGATGAGGATCGAGTCGACCTCGTCGACGATGGCATAGGACAGGCCGCGGGCCACGCGGTCGCGCACCTCGTAGACCATGTTGTCGCGCAGGTAGTCGAAGCCGAACTCGTTGTTCGTGCCGTAGGTGACGTCGGCGGCGTAGGCGGCCTGTTTCTCGTCGCGCTGCATGCCGGGCACGTTGACGCCCACGGTCAGGCCCAGGAAGCCGTAGATACGACCCATCCATTCGGCGTCGCGCCGGGCCAGGTATTCGTTCACCGTGACCACGTGCACGCCCTTGCCGGCCAGCGCGTTCAGGTACACCGGCAGCGTGGCCACCAGGGTCTTGCCTTCGCCGGTGCGCATCTCGGCGATCTTGCCTTCGTGCAACGCAATGCCGCCGATCAGCTGCACGTCGAAGTGGCGCATCTTCAGCGTGCGCTTGCCGGCCTCGCGCACCACGGCGAAGGCCTCGGGCAGCAGCTGGTCCAACTTCTCGCCCTGGGCCAGGCGCTGCCGGAACTCGTCGGTCTTGGCGCGCAGCGCCGCGTCGTCGAGCGCCTCCATGCGCGGCTCGAGCTGGTTGATCTGCTGCGCCGTGCGCCTATAGGTCTTCAGAAGACGGTCGTTGCGGCTACCGAACAGCTGGGTCAGGATCTTTGGCAACATGCGGCATCACGAATGGGGTGGAAGCGGCGCCCTGCTCCGGGATGCAGAGGCAAGTGCCCGCGCACCATGCGGGCCGTGCGAGCAGACCCTGGGAATCAGTTGGGTCTGCGCTCCCGATTTGCAAGGCCTGTGACGGCCGCAACAGGACCGCAGAGTTTAGCATTCGCGCCCCTCGCGTTCCCCACCGGAGCGGTGCGCGCGCATCGCATGCCGACCTCGCCGGCAGGGTGTCGCTACACTGCCGGGCATGTCGCGCCGCATGTCCACCGGCAACCCGCCCGCAGGCACCTGGTCGCTCGGCTCGGCACTCGACCAGAGCACGCCGCTCGGCTTGCTGCTGCAGCGGCTCGAGGAGTCGCGGGCACGGTTCGCGTCCATCGAGGCGCAGCTGCCGGCGTCGTTGCGCCCCGAGGTGCGTCCCGGGCCGCTCGACGAGGCGGGATGGTCTCTGCTGGTGCCCGGAGGGGCGGCCGCCGCCAAGCTGCGTCAGCTGCTGCCGGCGCTGCAGTCGGCCATGGACCGGCAAGGCTGGCCACCTCGGCCGATCCGCGTGCGCGTGCTCGCGCGCTGATGCCGGGCCGCGCGCCCCGGAGCGGGTTGGTGCCGGCTGTCCGAATCGAACGGACGACCTTCCGCTTACAAGGCGGGTGCTCTACCAGCTGAGCTAAGCCGGCACGCGTCGAGCCGGCCGATTCTATCGGCGCTACTTGATGCGCTTGAGCTTCGGCCGCGGCGGACTCGGTTCGGGGGGGTCGTGGTCGTGGCTCGCAGCCTCCCCCCCCGTGCCGCCATCGTCGGCTTCGCTGCGGGCCAGCCGCAGGCCGCGGTCGGCCGCAGCCCCGTGGGCGGCACCGGGCTCGGCGGTGTCCTGCGAGGGCGGGGCCTCGGATGCCGTCGGCACCGGAAAAGCCATGCCTTGCCCGTTCTCGCGCGCATAGATCGCCACCACGTGATCCACCGGCACCACGATCTCGCGCGCCACGCCGCCGAAGCGTGCCTTGAACTCGATGAGTTCGTTGCCGAGCTTCAGTCCGGTGGTGGCCTCGAAGCCGACGTTGAGCACGATCTCGGCGTTCTTCACGTACTCCAGCGGCACCTGCACCGAGCCGTCGACATGCACCGCGATGTACGGAGTGAAGCCGTTGTCGGTGCACCAGTCGTGCAGCGCGCGGATCAGGTAAGGCCGCGTGGACGTGCCTTGCGCGTCCGGCATGCTCGGCTTGTTCATGGCGGGGCCTGGGGGGCGGTTCGCGCCTACTTGCGCATCACCTTCTCGGACGGCGTCAGCGCCTCGATGTAGGCCGGCCGCGAAAAGATGCGTTCGGCGTACTTCAGCAGCGGCAGCGCGTTCTTCGACAGGTCGATGCCGTAGTAGTCCAGCCGCCACAGCAGCGGGGCGATGGCCACGTCGAGCATGCTGAAGTCGTCGCCGAGCATGTACTTGTTCTTCAGGAAGATCGGCGCGAGCTGCGTCAGCCGGTCGCGGATTTGCGATCGCGCCCGCTCCAACTGCTTGTCGGTGGCCTTCACGCCACGTCCTTCGAGCAGGTTGACGTGCGCGAACAGTTCCTTTTCGAAGTTGAACAGGAACAACCGCACGCGCGCGCGCGCCACCGGGTCGCCCGGCATCAGCTGCGGGTGCGGGAAGCGCTCGTCGATGTACTCGTTGATGATGTGCGACTCGTACAGGATCAGGTCCCGCTCGACCAGGATCGGCACCTCGTTGTACGGGTTCATCAGCGCGATGTCCTCGGGCTTGGCGAACAGGTCGACGTCGCGGATCTCGAAATCCATGCCCTTCTCGAACAGCACGAAGCGGCAGCGATGCGAGTAGGGGCAGGTGGTCCCGGAGTACAGCACCATCATGTGGGAAGGCTCCCTTGAGAAAGACAGAAAACGCAGTGGGCACGCGCGCGCCCACTGCGTCGCGGAAGCGGGCGTGCTACTTGACGTCCTTCCAGTAGGCGGCGTTCAGCCGCCAGGCGATCACGGTGAACACGGCCAGGAAGAGCAGCACGAACACGCCGATGCGGACACGCTGGCCCTGGTGCGGCTCTGCCATCCACTGCATGAACGCCACCAGGTCGGCCACCGCCTCGTTGTACTGGGCCGGCGTCATCGTGCCCGGGCTGATCATCTCGAAGCCCTTGAACACGGAATGCGTCTTCGACGCATCATGCGCATCCTTCTCGACGGCGAAGACGGCGCGCTGCTGGCCCTGCAGCTCCCACAGCACGTGCGGCATCGCCACGCTCGGAAAGACCAGGTTGTTCCAGCCGGTGATCGTGTTCGGATCACGGTAGAAGGTGCGCATGTAGGTGTACAGGTAGTCCGCGCCGCTGCCGCCCGGACCCGACCGGGAGCGGGCGATGACCGTCAGGTCCGGTGGCGCGGCGCCGAAGAAGTCCTTGGCCTGCACCGGATCGAGCGTGACCGACATCGTGTCGCCGACCTTCTGGCCCGCGAACATCAGGTTGTTCTTGATCTGCTCGTCGGTCAAGCCGATGTCGCGCATGCGGTTGTAGCGCATGTAGCTGGCCGCGTGGCAGTTCTGGCAGTAGTTGACGAACAGCTGCGCGCCGCGCTGCAGCGCCGGCAGGTTCGTCACGCGGTCGGCCGGGAACTTGTCCAGCGGAGCGCCGCCGCCGGCGGCTTGGGCTCCCGCGAGAAGGCCGAACGCAAGCAGCAGGCCCAGAAAGATTCGCTTCGTCATGTTGTCGTGCTCCGGCGGGCGCTATTCAATGAGCGTGGAAGGTCACGCGCTCGGGCACCGGCTTGAAGGTACCGATCCGGCTCCACCAGGGCATCAGCAGGAAGAAGCCGAAATAGAACAAGGTGCCGATCTGCGACACCAGTGTGCCGATGTCGGAGGGAGGCTTGATGCCCAGGTAGCCCAGCACCAGGAAATTGACGACGAAGATGCCGTACAGCCACTTGTTCCAGTTCGGGCGGTAGCGGATCGATTTGACCGGGCTGCGGTCCAGCCAGGGCAGCGGGAACAGCACCATCACCGCCAGGCCCATGACCACCACGCCCCAGAATTTGGCGTCGAAGGCCATCAGCAGCGCGACGAAGACCACCGCCGAACCCAGGATGACGAGCTTGACGACGCCGGAGAAGCCGCCGCGCAACACGGCCAGCACCGCGGCGATGGCCACGAGCCCGATCAGCACGTAGACCATCTGGTCGGTCACCGCGCGCAGCATCGAGTAGTAGGGCGTGAAGTACCACACCGGGGCGATGTGCGCCGGCGTCTTCAGCGCATCGGCAGGGATGAAATTGTTGTATTCGAGGAAGTAGCCGCCCATCTCCGGAGCGAAGAAGACGATCGCGCTGAAGATGAACAGGAACACGCCCACACCGATCAGGTCGTGCACCGTGTAGTACGGGTGGAACGGGATGCCGTCGAGCGGGATGCCGGTCTTCGGATCCTTCTTCTCCTTGATCTCGACGCCATCGGGGTTGTTCGAGCCCACCTCGTGCAGCGCGATGATGTGCGCCACCACCAGGCCAATCAGCACCAGCGGCACGGCGATCACGTGGAAGGCGAAGAAGCGGTTCAGCGTGGCGTCGCCGACCACGTAGTCGCCGCGGATCAGCAGCGCCAGGTCCGGGCCGATGAAGGGGATCGCGGCGAACAGGTTGATGATCACCTGGGCGCCCCAGAACGACATCTGGCCCCAGGGGAGCAGGTAGCCCATGAAGGCCTCGGCCATCAGGCACAGGAAGATGGCCACGCCGAAGATCCAGATCAGCTCTCGCGGCTTCTGGTAGCTGCCGTAGATCAGCCCGCGCCACATGTGCAGGTAGACGACGACGAAGAACGCGCTGGCGCCGGTGCTGTGCATGTAGCGGATCAGCCAGCCCCAAGGCACGTCGCGCATGATGTACTCGACCGAGGCGAAGGCCAGTGCCGCGTCGGGCTTGTAGTGCATCACCAGGAAGATGCCGGTGACGATCTGGATCACCAGCACCAGCAGCGCCAGCGAGCCGAA
>Ga0105096_10001333_pt1 | contig 10067 bp, 9 predicted proteins | sample PPLLak3cmMay2015_FD_87036 | JGI IMG/M metagenome (GOLD analysis project Ga0105096, IMG submission 87036) | Freshwater sediment microbial communities from Prairie Pothole Lake near Jamestown, North Dakota, USA - PPLs Lake P7 Core (1) Depth... | ecosystem: Environmental > Aquatic > Freshwater >...
ACTAGCAGGCGCGCTTTTCGCGTGGCCACCTGGCCACCACCCACCAGCAGGACGCGGGCGTCCCTGACACGCAGGCTGATGGGCAGGAATTCCATGCTAACGGCGCAGCTCGGCCAGGCCTCCGAGGTAGGGGCGCAGGGCCGTGGGGACCGCGACTGCGCCATCGGCCTGCTGGTAGTTTTCCAGGATGGCCACCAGGGTGCGACCCACCGCCAGGCCCGAACCGTTCAGGGTATGCAGCAGCTCCGGTTTGCCGGTGGCGGGATTGCGCCATCGCGCCTGCATGCGACGGGCCTGGTAGTCGCCAAAATTACTGCAGGAGGAAATCTCCCGGTAGGTATCCTGGGCGGGCAACCAGACTTCCAGGTCGTAGGTCTTGCGCGCGGAAAAACCGATATCGCCACCGCAGAGAATCACCTTGCGATAGGGCAGCTCCAGCGCCTGCAGCACTTTCTCCGCATGGCCCGTGAGCTGTTCCAGGGCCGCATCCGACTGCTCGGGCCTCACCAGTTGCACGAGTTCGACTTTTTCAAACTGGTGCTGGCGGATCATGCCGCGGGTATCCCGGCCATAACTGCCCGCCTCACTGCGAAAACAGGGGCTGTGGCAGGCGAACCGTATACCCGCCTCCCCCAGTTCGCCGTCCTCGAAGATCCGGTCGCGGGCCACATTGGTCACCGGCACCTCCGCGGTGGGTATCAGGTAATAGCCCTGGTCGCCCTCGAGCCGGAACAGGTCCGCCGCAAATTTGGGCAACTGGCCGGTACCGCGCAGTGACTCGCGGTTCACGATGTAGGGCACGTAGATTTCCCGGTAACCGTGTTCCTGCGTATGCAGGTTGAGCATGAACTGGATCAGGGCGCGATGCAGCCGCGCCAGCTCGCCGTACATGACGGTAAAGCGGGAACCGGTGATTTTGCCGCCGGTGTCGGCGTCGAGTTGGCCCAGACCCTCCCCCAACTCCACATGGTCTTTCGGCGCGAAATCGAAACGCCTGGGGGCACCCCAGCGGCACACCTCGACGTTATCGGTCTCGCTGGCGCCCGCGGGTACTTCCGGGGCGGGGATATTGGGGATGCTGAGCAGCAACTCTTCAATTTCCCCCTGTATGTGCCGGGCCTGTTCCGTAAGCTCTTCCAGCCGGGCGGCGATTTTCTCCAGGCTCTCATTGACCTGGGCCTTGGCCTCCTCCACGGGCATACCCTGCCCCACCAGCTGGCCTATTTTCTTCGAGGCGCTCTTGCGCTCCGCCAGCAGGTTCTGGCTATCGATATCCGCCTGCTTGCGGCGGGCATCCAGCGCGGTAAATGCCGCGATGTCAAAGCGGTAACCGCGTTTGTCGAGGGCTGCGGCCACTGCTTCGGGGTCCTGCCGCACGGCCTTGATATCCAACATTGTTTGAGGTCCTGTATCGGGTTAAGTCAGTTTGTTCGATGGTGCCCGCCTGCTGCCCGGCCCTGCGCGACAGGTGACGACCGCGCTATACCAGGGCGCGGGTCAGCGCGATGGCGGCTCCAGCCAACGCTACACACAATAGCGCGCTACCCAGCATATAAGCGATGGCATGGCCGGTGTGGCCCGCCTCGAGCAGGGCGATTGTCTCCAGTGAGAACGTCGAAAAGGTGGTAAACGCGCCCAGAAAACCCACCATGAGCACCGCGCGCCAGTCCTGGTGGATCAGTTGTCTTTCCACCAGCAGGACGTAGAGAACCCCGATGCTGAACGAGCCCAGTACATTCACCAGCAGGGTGCCCAGCGGCAGCGGGCCCTCCCACAGGCGATGCGCCCAGCCGGCGAGGAGGTAGCGTGCCACCGAGCCGGATGCGCCACCCAGGGCAATGAACAGGAGGTATTTCATCTTCTTGGTGCGGTGTCTGCCAGGGAAGCGGCATTGTACTGGTTTCGGCCGCGCGGTGCTAAGGATAGCCAGAGGGGTTCTGCTGCTGCCAGCGCCAGGCATCGGCGCACATCGCGGCGAGATCCTGCTGCGCGCTCCAGCCGAGGTCCCGCCTGGCCCGTGCCGGATCGGCGTAGCACTCGGCGATATCCCCGGGACGGCGGGGCACGATGGTATAGGGGATGGCCCGACCGCTGGCCGCCTCGAAAGCCGCAACCATCTCCAGCACGGAGTAGCCGGTACCCGTCCCCAGGTTGTGGGTGATACAGCCCGGATTGTCCGCCAGGGCGGCAAGTGCCCTGAGGTGACCGGTGGCGAGGTCGGTGACATGGATGTAGTCGCGCACGCCGGTGCCGTCGCGGGTGGGATAGTCGCCGCCGAAAACGGACAGGCGCTCGCGCAGGCCGCTGGCGGTCTGGGCGATATAGGGCATGAGGTTGTTGGGGATACCGCTGGGATGCTCCCCGATCAGGCCGCTGGGGTGAGCGCCGGCGGGGTTGAAATAGCGCAGGATGGAAATATTCCAGCTGCTGTCCGCCAGGTAGAGGTCGCGCAGCATTTCCTCGATCATCAGCTTGCTGCGGCCATAGGGATTGGTGGCGGAGAGCGGGAAGTCCTCGTCGATCGGATTGCGAGCGGGATCGCCGTAGACCGTGGCGGATGAGCTGAACACGAGATTGCGCACACCTGACTGCGCCATCGCCCGCAGCAAGTGGATGGCGCCGCTGACGTTGTTATCATAGTAGTCCAGGGGCTGCGCCACAGATTCCCCCACGGCCTTGAGGCCGGCGAAGTGGATCACGGCATTGATGCCATGGGCCTCCAGCAAACGCCGTACCAGCGGCTCGTCCCGCACGTCACCGCGCTGGAAAGTCAGGGATTTGCCGGTGATCTCCTGCACCCGCTGCAGGGCGACCTCGCTGCCGTTGCAGAGGTTGTCCAGTACCACCAGGTGATAACCCTGCTGCAGCAATTCAACGCATACATGTGAGCCTATATAGCCGGCGCCGCCGGTGACAAGTACGGCTTGTTTCATGTCTTTCCCATTCGTCATTCGGGGTCCTCTGCGGGGTAGCGCTGGCGAACGCTGATCTTATCGAGTTCCCGCAGCAATTTGAATTTCTCACGGATCCTGCTCTCCAGCCCGCGATCGACCGGCTCGTAGTAGCGGCGATCGCGCAGCGCCTCGGGAAAGTAGTTCTCCCCCGCGGCATAAGCGCCCTCCTCGTCGTGGGCGTAGCGGTAGTCGGCACCGTGTTCCATCGCCTGCATCAACTGCGTCGGGGCATTGCGCAGGTGCAGCGGCACTTCGGCGCTGCCGCCCTGCGCCACATCGGCCCGAGCCGCATTGTAGGCTTTGTACACAGCGTTACTCTTGGCGGCACAGGCCAGGTAGACGATTGCCTGGGCGATGGCGAGTTCCCCCTCCGGGCTGCCCAGTCGCTCCTGTACCTGCCAGGCATCCAGGCAGAGGCCGAGCGCCCGGGGGTCGGCGTTGCCGATATCCTCGCTGGCCATGCGTACCACCCGGCGGGCGATATAGAGCGGATCGCAGCCCCCGTCGAGCATGCGGCAAAACCAGTACAACGCAGCGTCGGGAGCGCTGCCCCGGACCGCCTTGTGCAGGGCGCTGATCTGGTCGTAGAAGAGGTCGCCGCCCTTGTCGAAGCGGCGCAGGGAGGCCTGTAGTACCTCCTCCAGGGTGGCGGTAGTGATCCTGCCGTCAGCGGCCAGATCCGCGGCCAGCTCGAGCAGATTGAGCGCCCTGCGGGCATCCCCGTCCGCCTGTCGCGCGATGAGATCGAGACAGCTGGGATCCGCCGTGACGCGGTGGCCGAGCATGGCCAGGCCCCGCGCCAGTACCGCTTCCAGGTCAGCTGCGTCCAGCGCACGCAACTTGTATACGCGGGAGCGGGACAGCAGGGCGTTGTTGAGCTCGAAAGACGGGTTCTCGGTGGTGGCGCCGATGAAAATTACCGTGCCGTCCTCAACATAGGGCAGGAATGCGTCCTGCTGGGCCTTGTTGAAGCGGTGCACCTCGTCCACGAACAGCACCGTGTCACGCCCGACGGACTTATGCTGCCTGGCCAGGGCGATGGCCTCCCGGATCTCCTTTACCCCCGCGAGCACGGCGGATAACTGCAGGAAATGCGCGTTGGCCTGCCCTGCCGCGATCCGGGCGAGGGTTGTCTTGCCAACCCCCGGGGGTCCCCACAGGATCATGGAGTGCAATTGCCGGCTGTCGACGGCCTGGCGCAGGGGTTTGCCCGGCCCCAGGATATGCTGCTGCCCACTGAAGTCTTCCAGGGTCCGGGGCCGCAACCGTGCGGCGAGGGGCTGATAGCCCGGGGCAGGTGCCGATGCGGTCGCAGCAGCCGGTGGGGCCGTGATGGGGGTATCGCTGAACAGGCTGGCCTGGCCAGCACCGGGAGATTCGGGGTCAAAGGCCCCGGAATCACTCGTCATAGTAAAACAGGTCGACGCCCTCCGCGGGCGGTGTGAAGGCGAAATCCGCGCTGCTCAGTGGCGTGGTCGCATCGACCCCGCTGAAGTCGACCACCACCCGCTGGCCGAGTTTGTCCACCAGATCCATACCGCTGATGCTGTCGCCGGCAAAGGAGACGGTGAGGCGGCGAAAACTGCGGGCCTCGCCAACCGGGACCAGGCTGAAGGCATTGGCCCCTTCCCGGGTCACCGAGTAGCCGCTGCGCAGGGCGGCCTCGTTCCCTCCCAGGATCTGCAGGGGCGATGCCTCGACATTACCCGCCACCGGGCGCCGGGTGGCGGTTTGCAGGTCGATATCGTAGTGCCAGAGGTATTGCGCATCGGCGACGATCAACTGCCTGTCGGGAGAGCGGATCTCCCAGGAGAAATAGTGGGGGCGCAGCAAGCGGAAGACCCCGCTGGACTCGGCCATGACGGTGTCGCCATCACCGTACTGGCGCTGGCTGAACTCACCCTGGAGCTGGCTGATGCGCTCAAGTCGCTCCAGCAAGCCGTCGATGGCCGGGGTGTTTTCGGCCCTGGCCAGGCTCGCCAGCAGGCCGAGGCCCACCGCCGCAATCACTAGCGCTGCGTTCAATCTGCTCATGCTTACTCTTCGCGTGGTGGTGGTGCCAGCACTTCCCGCTGGCCGTTGCTGCCCATGGCGCTGACAACCCCGGCAGCTTCCATGGTCTCGATCAGGCGCGCGGCGCGATTGTAGCCGATACGCAGTTTGCGCTGCACGCTGGAAATGGAGGCGCGGCGACTGTGGGCGACGTAATGCACCGCCTCGTCGTAAAGCGCATCATTTTCACCGTCATCGTCGGCGGCGCTGGCCTGCAGTTCACCGGCAGTGACCGGGGTGCTGCTACCCTCGTCCAGCAGGCCCTCGATGTACTGCGGCTGCCCCCTGCGCTTCCAGTCGGCCACGACGCGGTGTACCTCCTCGTCGGAACAGAAGGCCCCATGCACCCGGTTCGGTACGCCGCTGCCCGGGGGCAGGTACAACATATCGCCGTGGCCGAGCAACTGCTCCGCGCCACCCTGGTCGAGGATGGTGCGGGAGTCGATCTTGGAGGACACCTGGAAGGCGATCCGGGTGGGAATATTGGCCTTGATCAGGCCGGTGATCACATCCACCGACGGCCGCTGCGTCGCGAGGATCAGGTGGATACCCGCCGCCCGCGCTTTCTGGGCGATGCGGGCGATCAACTCTTCCACCTTCTTGCCGACCACCATCATCATGTCGGCGAACTCATCGATCACCACGACCACGCAGGGCAGCTTATCCAGCCCCGGGGCTGACTGCTCCTCATCGGTCATGGCGAAGATGGGATCCGGGGTCCACAGGGGATCGGGGATCGGCTTGCCAGCCCGGTTGGCGTCTTCGACCCGCCGATTGAAGCCCGCCAGGTTGCGCACGCCCAGCGCGGCCATCAGCTTGTAGCGCCGTTCCATTTCTGCCACGCACCAGCGCAGGCCGTTGGCGGCGTCCTTCATGTCGGTGATTACCGGGGTCAGCAGGTGGGGAATACCGTCGTAGACCGACAGTTCCAGCATCTTCGGGTCCACCAGCATCATCCGCACTTCCGCCGGGGTGGCCTTGTACAGCAGGCTGAGCAGCATGGCGTTCACGCCCACCGACTTGCCGGAACCGGTGGTACCGGCAACCAGCAGGTGCGGCATTTTCGCCAGGTCCGCCACCACCGGCAGCCCGGATATGTCGTGGCCCAGGGCCAGGGTGAGAGGCGATTTGCTCTGGTCGAAGGCCCTGGAGGCCAGCACCTCGCGAAAATTGACGATCTCGCGGTGTTCGTTCGGAATCTCCACACCCACCACCGACTTGCCGGGTATCACCTCCACCACGCGCACGCTGATTACTGCAAGCGAGCGGGCCAGGTCCTTGGCGAGGTTGGAGATACGCGAGACCTTGACCCCGGCCGCCGGCTGGATTTCGAAGCGGGTCACCACCGGGCCGGGATAAACCGCCACTACCTCGGCGCTGATACCGAAATCCGCCAGTTTCAGCTCCAGCAATTTGGAGAGCCCTTCAAGCGCTTCCTTGGAGTAGCCCGCCTCGGGATCCTTGTCGCAGGGGTCCAGCAGTTCCAGTGGCGGCAGCGACCCCGTCACGGGCACATCGAACAGCGGGCGTTGCTTCTCCTTCTCCTCGCGCTCGCTCTTCTCGTTCCTCGGCGTGGGGGGCTTGATCTTCGGGGGCGTGCGCTTTTTCTCCCGCTCGACGTGTTCGGTAATCACCATCTTGCGCGCTTCCACCGCTCTTTCCCGGGCGCGCCTGTCGCGAGTGGTATCGATAGTGGCGAGCAGCCAGGCGCGGCTGCGGCTGAAACTGCGCATGCTCCAGGAGCCCAGCCTTTCAACCAACTTCAGCCAGCTCAGATCGGTGAAAATCGTCATGCCGAAGAGGAATACCGCCAGCAGGATGAGACGGCTGCCCACGCCGCTGAAGGCGTTGGTGAAACCGCCGCCGATGGCCTGGCCGAGGATGCCCCCCGCCCCCTGCGGCAGGCCGGAGCCGCCGGTATCGTTCATCGCCGCCAGTGCGGTCCCGGCGATCATGACCAGTACCAGCCCCAGGCTGCGAATACCGAACGTCAGCCAGTCGAAGCCCTTGTCCTGGTGCCGCTCCAGCAGAATAATGACCGCCCGGTAGGCCAGCAGCAGCGGGAACAGGTAGGCGGCGTAACCGACCAGGGAGAAGAACACGTCCGCCAGCCAGGCGCCCGTGGGGCCACCGAGGTTGACGACATCGCCCCCGCTACCGGTGGCGGACCAGCCGGGATCCTGCGGGCTGTGGCTTATCAGCGCCAGCAGCAGGTAGAGGCAGATGGCACTCACAGCAATAAAGGCCCCCTCGCGCAGGCGGGGGCCGAGGAAATTGTGCGCTTTCGGTGTCTTGGCGGTGTCCGCCAGCGCTGCCCGGTTTCTTGCCATCAGTGTTTGCCACCAGCCATCACGGTACTGTTCCAGGTTTCTTTCGCGATCGCTATTATGGATGAATTTATCATTTATTTCAAAGGCTTATGGCGATTATTTAGAATTGATCTCGTCTTTGCCGGCGATCCGGCTTTAAAGTACCATAAGCCGCCCCCATGACGGGCAAGGCGGCGCTGGGTAGGGCAGCATTTAACAACAGCAAGCGGGAAATAACCATATGAGCGACACCAGGCACCACCCCCTGATCATCCTCGGCAGCGGTCCCGCCGGCTATACCGCGGCGATTTATGCCGCCAGGGCCAACCTGCGTCCGGTGGTTATCACGGGTATCCAGCAGGGCGGGCAGCTGACCACGACCACGGAGGTCGAAAACTGGCCGGGTGGGGAGGCCGACCTGCAGGGCCCCCAGCTGATGCAGCAGATGCAGGCGCATGTGGAGCGCTTTGATGCCGAACTGGTGTTCGACCATATAGAACAGGTGGACCTGTCCACCCGCCCCTTTGTCCTCAGGGGCAGCGCCAGCTACAGCTGCGACGCGCTCATCATCGCCACCGGGGCCACGGCCCAGTACCTGGGCCTGCCCAGCGAGGAGGCCTTTATGGGCAGGGGCGTCAGTGCCTGCGCGACCTGTGACGGGTTTTTCTATCGCAACAAGAAGGTCGCAGTCATCGGCGGTGGCAATACCGCGGTAGAGGAGGCGCTGTACCTGGCCAATATCGCCTCCGAGGTCACCCTGGTTCACCGGCGCAACGCGCTGCGTTCGGAAAAGGTCCTGCAGGATCGCCTGTTCGCCCGGGAGCGGGAGGGCAAGGTCAAAATTCTCTGGAATCACCGGCTGGACGAGGTCCTGGGGGACGCCAACGGCGTTACCGGAATGCGGGTGCGGTCAGTTGAAAGCGGCGCTGCGGCGGATCTGGACCTCGCGGGGGTATTTATCGCCATTGGCCACAAGCCCAACACCGACATCTTTGCCGGCCAGCTCGAAATGAAGGACGGCTACATCCGCATTCGCAGCGGCACCGAGGGCAATGCCACGGCCACCAGCGTGCCGGGCGTGTTCGCCGCTGGCGACGTCGGCGACCACGTCTACCGCCAGGCGGTCACCTCCGCCGGTTTCGGCTGTATGGCCGCACTGGATGCGGAGAAATACCTGGACGCGCTCCAGGGATAGCTGCTTGCCGCGCCGGATCCGGTTCCTGGGCCCCGGGGATGAGTTCCCGCCCAGCGTGGAGGCCCTGGATTTTCCCAACGGCCTGCTGGCCGCCGGCGGCGACCTGACCCCGGCCCGGCTGCTCGCGGCTTACCGGCGTGGCATTTTTCCCTGGTACGAGGAGCCGCAGCCCATCCTCTGGTGGACCCCGAACCCACGCTCGGTACTGTTCCCCGACGAACTGCACGTTGCGCGCTCCCTGCGCAAGGAATTGCGCAGGGATGCATTGTGCCTTGGCGTCGATACCGCCTTCCCCCGGGTCATGGCCGCCTGCGCCGGAAAGCGCCGGGGCGCGCAGGGCACCTGGATCGGCCCGGAGATGCTGGCGGCGTACACCGCCCTGCACCGGCAGGGCTATGCGCATTCCATCGAGGTGCTGGATGCGGCGGGCGAGCTGGTCGGCGGCCTCTACGGCGTGGCCCTCGGGGGGGTGTTTTTCGGGGAATCCATGTTCAGTCACCGGGCGAATGCCTCCAAGGTGGCACTGGTGGGCCTGGTGGACATCATGCGCCGGGGCGGCTTTGGCCTGATCGACTGCCAGGTGGGTAACCCCCACCTGGCATCACTTGGCGCCCGCGACCTGGACAGGCTGGACTTCGAAGCACTGCTTGCGCAGAATACGACTATAGAAATCGAACGCGGCATCTGGTCGTTGCCGCGCACCAGTGGAGCGTTGCTGTGACCTCTTCCATGCGGGACCTCAAGGTCTATACCACCTATCCGCACAGCTGCAGCTACCTCGACGACCAGGAGGCCACCACCCTTTTCGTGGATCCGCGCCAACCGGTGGACAAGGCCCTCTACAGCAAGCTGTCACTGCTCGGCTTCCGCCGCAGCGGTAGCCACATTTACCGTCCCCACTGCACCCATTGTGACGCCTGCGTCCCGGCCCGGATTCCGGTGGCGCAGTTCCAGCGGCGCCGCAGCCAGGAGCGCACCTGGAACCGCAACCAGGACCTGAGGGTGCGCCGTACCGAATCCCTGCGCGACGAGGAGGCCTTTGACCTCTACAGCCGCTACATTCGGCAGCGCCACGCCGATGGCGACATGTACCCGCCGGACCGGGAGCAGTACGAGTCCTTCCTCAATGACGCCTGGGATTGCACTCACTACTACCGCTTCTACGACGATCGGTCGCTGGTCGCCCTGGCTGTAGTCGACGAGTTGCAGGACGGCCTGTCGGCGATTTACACTTTCTTTGACCCCGCCCCGGACAAGCGCAGTCTTGGCAGCTACGCAATCCTGTGGCAGGCCGAACGGGCCCGCGCCCTGGGCCTCGATTACCTCTATCTCGGTTACTGGATACGCGGCTGCAGGAAAATGGCCTATAAGTCCGACTATCGCCCCCTCGAGCTGTATCAGAACAACCGCTGGACAACCCTGCTCTAGAAGCCTTTCGGGCGGCAAAAAACCCTGATTTATTACAGTGGCTTTAGCCGCCGCTTTGAGGCAAAATGCGCGACTGTTTTTTCATGAGGGTTGCCACTCAATGGCAAAAGAAGACCAGATCGAAATGGA
>Ga0105096_10001334_pt1 | contig 10064 bp, 8 predicted proteins | sample PPLLak3cmMay2015_FD_87036 | JGI IMG/M metagenome (GOLD analysis project Ga0105096, IMG submission 87036) | Freshwater sediment microbial communities from Prairie Pothole Lake near Jamestown, North Dakota, USA - PPLs Lake P7 Core (1) Depth... | ecosystem: Environmental > Aquatic > Freshwater >...
AACGACCCCAACAGGGACAGGCTCATATAGTCTGAATTTTGACGAGGCTGATCTTGGCGAAGTCGCAAAAGTCATTTTGAGCGATATTCTCGGGCAAAATTATGTATTAAGCCCCAAAGTAGCGGGTAAAGTCACCTTACAAACAACGGATCCGTTAACCAAGGAGGAATTACTGCCTACCCTGGAAATGGTCCTGCGCATGAATAATGCGGCTTTGGTCAAGGATGGCAGAATTTACCATATAGAGCCTGCTGCCGAAGCTTTATATACTTCCGACATGTCCAGCGGCAAATCAGGCTATCAGACCCGGGTTATACCGGTCAGAAATGTCGACGTTCAGGATATTGCCGAAATCATAAAACCGCTGGTGCATGAAAAAACCATACTCAATGTGGATGGCGCGCGCAATATTCTGGTGGCTTCCGGATCAGCGGATGAAATAGCCCGGGTCATGGATATGGTAAGCACTTTTGATATTGATGTGTTAAAAGGCCGTTCTTTTGGCTTGTTTCCATTAGCCCATATAGACCCGGAAACCATGATTGATGAACTGGAAGGTATTTTTTATAAAGGTAACACCGACGAGTCTGAGTTTTTTCAGTTTATGCCTATAGAGCGATTAAATGCCGTTTTAGCCGTCACCCATCAGTCGCGCTATTTACGAGATATTGAAAGCTGGGTAACCCGGCTGGATAAAGCCAACACAGTCACTGGCGGTGGTGTTAATGTCTATAAGGTACAACATGCGGATGCCGAGGAATTGGCGGATACATTAAATGAGATTTTTACTGGCGCCGCAAAGAAAGATAAATCTGCAAAGGTGGCGCCGGGGAAAAAAGCATCCACTATGACCAATAAAGGGTCGACCAGTACCGGTACTACCGGTAGTACTCAGTCAACTAGGCCAACCGGCAATCTGGCATCCTTCGCCGTCAATCAGTCTGATGGAAATTCACCTGATGAAAATGCATCGACTGAAAATGCGCCGTCCGACAATCCGGGTGCTTTCGCCCTCACTCAGCGTGTGGAAAAGTCATCGGCAGGCAATCAACCCAGTGGGGACGTTCGTGTATCCAATGTTGACGATGTAAGAATAATTGCTGATAAAGCCAATAATGCCGTCGTTGTTGTTGCTACGCCGCGCGCGTACCAAACGATACTGCCAGTCATCCAGCAGCTGGATGTACTGCCGTTGCAGGTATTGATTGATGCGTCAGTCGTCTCGGTTAAGTTGACGGATAAGTTACAGTACGGCATTGAATGGTTTTTAAGACAAGGAGACACGGCAGTCGGTAGCAATTTAGGTGACTTAGGGGGGATCGATCTGGGAAATATGGCACTTACAGGGGCCAAGGCCTTTGGAACAGGTGGACTTTCCCTGGTACAGAATTCGAATGAGGTAAAAGCTATTTTGCGTGCGCAAGCCAGTAAAGGTAACGTTGATGTCATTTCATCGCCGTCTTTAATGGTGTTAAATAATCAGGAAGCGAAAATAAATGTCGGTCAACAGGTCCCCATATCAACCGGCTCCTCATCGATTCCTTTGACTGGCGGGGTGGGTACGGGTACCAGTGGCTCCTTTGCTCAATCCAATACCATTCAATATATGGATACCGGCGTCACCCTGGAAGTTACACCCAGGGTTAATGCGAACGGTATGGTTATTATGGACATCAAGCAAATTGTGAGTAATGTAGTGTCTGTACCAACAGATGCTTCTGATACTCAAAAACAAAGCCCTACCATTGATAAAAAAGAGATTGAAAGTTCCGTGGCTGTACTGGACGGTGAAACAATAGCGTTAGGCGGCTTAATAGATGAACAAAACACTGAGAACAAATCCGGGATTCCGTGGTTATATGAGCTTCCGTTGATAGGACCCATGTTTGGAAGTACAACCTATGATAAAACCAAAAATGAACTGGTTGTCCTGATTACGCCGCGCGTAGTAAAAAGCAAGCTGGATTCCAGCAAGGTGACCAATGAATTCAAGCGCAAATTGACCGGAATTTATCAGAATGTATCGGAAACTGACTATCAAACAACCCTGGGTAGATAAGAAAAATTAATTAATTATTGACGTCTCAGTAATGTAGGGTGCAACGCCTTTCTGCCCAACTTTTATATCGCTTATTCTGGTGGGCAAAAAAGCCTGCCCACCAGCTACAGCTGAAACAAAACAGATTTATTGCGTAATGACCTCAGTGCCTTTACCGACTAACACAACATCAGCAGGACGCATGGCAAAGAGACCGACGGTGACAACGCCGGTAATATTATTGATAATTTGTTCAAGCTTGATCGGATCCAAAATATTCAAATTGTGAACATCAAGAATCACGTTGTGGTTATCGGTAATAACATTTTCCCGCCACACCGGCTGACCGCCTAATTTAACAAGTTCTCTGGCAACATAACTTCTCGCCATAGGAATCACTTCAACTGGCAATGGAAAAGCACCCAACACATCAACGCATTTGGTTTCATCGACAATACAGACAAACTGCTTGCTGGCTGCGGCAATAATTTTTTCGCGTGTCAAAGCGGCACCACCGCCTTTAATTAAATGCTTGTGAGGACTCACCTCGTCTGCCCCGTCGATATAAACATCCAGTGTGCCGACTGCGTTCAGGTCAAACACAGGAATGCCGACTTTTTTTAAATGTGCGGTACTCATTTCAGAGCTGGAGACTGCGCCCTCAATTTCCGTTCTAAAATCGGCCAGATAATCGATGAAGTGTTTCACTGTAGAGCCAGTGCCTACGCCAATAATGGAAACATCTTTAATATAGTGCAAAGCAGCTTGAGCAACTTTTTGTTTTAATTCATCTTGTGTCATGGTGAGCTTCCGTAATAAAGTAAATGGTGTGCGATAATACCGCAGAACCAGACATTCTTCAGCCGATTTTTTAAAAAATGTCGCCAAAACTACATAGAAAAGATTTTACGTGCCAAAGTTTACGATGTTGCCGTAGAAACACCGCTAAATTTTGTCCCCTCCCTGTCAGAACGTTTGGCAAATCGCGTTTTTTTAAAACGGGAAGATTTGCAGTCTAGATTAAGTTTTTCGCTTAACAATAATTTTGAAAGTGTCAGAATTTTTTACACTTGTTTTTTTGCAAAAATATCCACAAAAAATCATCTTGAATTGGCGTACTCACTTAAAAACCCCGCCTAGATCACACGGCATTTCATCGTAACCCATTAATAAATAGGTTTACAATTTTCCATATAGGCTTGTGCTGAGTTTGTTTTAAAACCGCACACATGCACGAATGGATAGTATTCAAGCTGTCTTGATTAAGTTTTTTATTTCACAATACCGTATAATGCGTCAGGATTTTTTACATTTTTTTCATAGCACCCACTTATCAACCAAAAGACAATAGTTTAATAATACATATAATTCAATTTGTTATATGATATACAACAATATTGGCACAGCACCTGCTGCATATAATATGTGATTCGAAAGTTTTCAAAGGAGATTGGAATATTTCAGTCTCAATCGATTGAATTACAACGGCGAAGAAGTTGATCCGAATTGATGTAGGCAAATGAGGATTGATGCAATTGCCACTGATTTAAAGCACGAGCTATACTCGATCTTCAAGTTTTTTATTCCTGATTTATCAGCAATTTCCAAAGTCAAGTTAAAAAAAATTTAAATCAATAGGTTGTGATTATTAAATATTCTGGAATTAATGATGAAAATGAAAGCTAAATTGGCTGCCGTTGTTATAGGTAGCATGGCAATATTTAACGTTGAAGTAGCAATCAGTGCGCCTATGGCTAGCGCAGCAGCGGCTTTTGACTGGGATACATTTTCGGTGACAGCCTATCCAATAGGCCCTGTCTTAGCAGCGCCAGTCATTACCTGGCGCAACCAGTCTTCATCGGTGTCTGTACAAACAGATACTGACAATCAGAATGGTTCTGCTGATGATTGGACCACAGCCCTTGTCAAGCATGTGGGCAATCCTGGGACGTTTTCAGACGCAAAGGCTGATACATCTGTTTTACACAGCTATTCGGAAGACCCCGATCTTTCTTTAGCAAGCCAGGCTAGCTCGAGCGCCTATCGTCAGGGTGATTTTAGCGTTGCAGGGAGTGGTTTTTTTAGTATTCTCTATTAACTATACGCTGGATTCCTCGTTGGAACTTGGTAACGATTATTCCAATGACTACAACAGCTAAGCAAATGCTAGGTTTATTTACAAATGCAGAAAATCACTTCCAATGTAAATAATCAGTATTTTACTGTCGGTGACAGTGTTTATCTTTATCAAGATAACTTGACTAACTCGCCATCGAAGGGGCCGCATAAGATCCGGCACAGTGGTGCTTATCCTTATCAAGATAACTTTACTAACTCACCGGCTCACTCAGAAGGAGCGTTAAACCTTGCCTTTCTGGTGAATGATGGCGAATCTTATCATTTATCGGTTAGCAACTCTTCTAGCGCCAACGTTTCCTCAATTCCTTTACCCTCTGCAGTCTGGTTGTTTATGTCTGCTTTGTTGGGTGTTTTAAGTTTAACCCGACGCAAATGAGCGTTGATCAGTGTTAAGCTTGACGTTTCAATACGCCCTGGTTTAACCTTGTTTGTACTTTCCCTAAGGTGGGGATTGTCGCCTCGCCTCATCTGCCTCCAACTATTTTTCTTAATCTTACCAACCTTTGATAGTCTATATAGAGAATAAATCTCGAGGATCTGTTTACTCTGTTGGCTGGCAACAGAACTGATTTTAATGATGCAGAAGTGATCCATGAAACAGTGACACGCCCGATTACAATTACCCTTGATATTAGAAGACGCTGAAAACGGCTTAACAGCCAATAAACAAGGAGTCCATATATGGGTAGAGGGGATATAATACTCAAGTAATTTCATGCACAATCCTTAGTGAAGATAAAGTATTGAGTTTGGGTAGTCGGGGGCATCGCTGACGATGGTAAAAACAATAAATTATGGCTGGCGTTTATTTGCAACCGGATTTTGCTTTTTTATTTTTGGTTTAGGCGGCTTGTTATTGTGGGCGCTGGTTTTTCCCATAGTGTCTATTTTGCCCGGTGATCGCTTGCAACGGATCAGTCGAGGACAAAAAGTGGTGCATTACAGTTTTTATTTTTTTATCGGGCTGATGCACAGAATGGGCGTAATGACTTACGAAATAGTAGGCTTGGAAAAGCTTAATCGCCCCGGGCAACTGATAGTAGCCAATCACCCGACTCTGGTGGACATTGTTTTTTTAATCAGCCGGGTTAAACAGGCAAACTGTATTGTAAAAGAACAGCTTTGGCATAATCTTTTTATGCGGGGACCTATTCTAAATGCAGGGTATATCAATAATGGTGATCCTGAAAAAATGATAGTCGAATGTGTTCAGTGGTTGCAATCAGGCGGCACCATGATTATTTTTCCGGAAGGAACACGATCAATACCGGGTAAACCGTGTCGTTTTCAGCGGGGAGCCGCTACAATAGCGTTACAGGCCAACAAAATTGTAACGCCTGTCACCCTATCCTGTTATCCCAGTACCTTAACAAAAGCAGAGCAATGGTATCAAATTCCTTATCGTCGCTTTCATTTAGCCATGCACGTTGGCGATGATATGATGCTGGATGAATTTACAAAAATTGAACCTAAATCAATTGCTGTGCGCCGTTTTAATCAGTTTTTACAGGATTATTTTACTCATCAAAGAGAAGTCTATAAACATCATGGAAAATGAATTAAAACAATTAATTATTGATGCGCCGGACCTGGAAGATATTAGCTGAGATGCGCATTATTTTAAACGGTATTACAGCAATGCTAACCGTGCTTTATCCTTTAGCTGTTTATTTTGGCATCAATTACCTTGAGCCCTGGAAACTGGCAGGCATTTTGATTGTGCTGCTGGTTATCAAACTGGCAATCAATTATTCCGATAACCATTGGAGCAAACCGTTGCTAATAGCTGGTGTGTTGTATTGTGGATTTGCCATTTGGAGTAACAATATTGTTAGCTTGCGATTTTATCCGGCCCTGGTTAATGGCGTAATGTTGGTCATTTTCTCATCGAGTTTACTGTCGCCGCCCAGTCTGATTGAACGTTTGGCTCGATTACAGCATTCTGATTTACCACCTGCAGGAGTCATGTATACACGACGCGTTACTCAAGTTTGGTGCGGTTTTTTTATTGTCAACGGCGTTTTCGCTTTGGTAACAGCTCTTTGGAGTAGTTTTGAATTCTGGAGTTTATATAACGGTTTGATAGCCTATATTTTGATGGGCATTTTATTGGGCGGCGAATATGTAGTCCGGATGAAAACCCAGAAATATGTTTGATGAGCTGATTCCACTGTCTCATTGCATGACAGCAAAAAAAACGGCTACTTCACCGATTGCTTATCATGCCGGGCATTATTATGATGCCGGTCAATTTAATGGATCAGTCCGGCACTGGGCTAACAGGCTACAGTCGCAACCGGTTCAGCGCTATGCTTTATTTACCAATGACGCCTATCCTTTTGCAGTAATGCTGCTTGCTCTTTTTCATGCCGGTAAGGAAGTCTGGATACCCGGCAATAATCGACCCGGCATAGCGCTACAACTCCAGCAACTGGATTGTCAGTTAATAGGCGATTGGGATGCAACCAAACCGTTTGATTATTGCCTGGAATCAACGGAATATTCCGGTCTGTCTTTATTGCCGCTGGATTCAGCAGAAACCAGGCTGGTGATTTTTACCTCCGGCTCTACCGGACAACCCAAGCCGGTTGAAAAGCAACTGATACAATTTCAGCTTGAAATCGAAACTCTGGAAAAGCTATGGGGCAAGAAGCTGGCTAATGCTGCGGCTTTGGCAACAGTCAGTCATCAGCATATCTATGGTTTACTGTTTCGAGTGTTATGGCCGTTATCGGCTGGACGATGTTTTCATAGTGACTGTTATATCAACCCTGAAACCCTTGTGAAAGGAACTCACGATGCGGCGGCTTATTGGATTGCCAGCCCCGCGCATTTAAAACGCCTGGACCAAGGCTCTCCCTGGGAACGTATTGCAAGCTTATATGCAGTTTTCAGTTCCGGCGGCGCTTTACAACATGAAGTTGCACAGCAAATTTTAGCGTGTAGTGGGCAACAGGTCATAGAAATCTACGGTAGTACGGAGACTGGGGGTATTGGCTGGAGATTGCAGGGCAATGAGCCCTTGGCAGCCTGGACACTATTTGAAAACATGTCACTAACACAAACTGATGATCGCTGGCAGTTGCATTCACCTTATCTGCAAATCCCCCCCCGCCCCCCTTTTCCAAAGGGGGGCGCAGCTCCGCTCCCCTTAATCTCTTCAAAGGGGGAAATAACACAGACATTGACCTCACCCCCCATTGAAAAAGGGGGGCAGGGGGGATTTCAATTAGTTGATCAAATCATCTTACAAGATGATGGCCGATTTATGCTGCAAGGGCGACTGGACAGGATTGTCAAAATAGAAGAAAAACGAGTGTCCTTGACAGAGGTAGAGCAATGCTTAATGGCTATACCCTGGGTAGTGGAAGCCTTTACCCTGATGTTAACAAATCACAGGGATGTCATAGGCGCGGTTATTGTTTTGACTGATGACGGCCTACAGTCACTAAAAATCAAGGGTAGAAAACCTTTAATCAAAAAACTGCGTGAAGCGCTTTACCAATACTTCGATGCGGTGGTGTTGCCCAGAAAGTGGTTGTTTTTGGAGCGAATGCTGTTGACTGCAGAAGGCAAAATCGAACAGCCCGTTTTAAAACACTTGCTGGACATGGATAGCCGAAAATTTCCACACGTTCTTTTGGTTGAGAAGACTGGCGATAGCGTTGAGCTGAAACTCAGTGTGCCTGAAGATTTGATCTATTTCCCTGACCATTTTGCCGGCTATCCGATATTGCCGGGGGTAGTTCAGATTGCCTGGGCAGAACATTTCGGCAAATTATTTTTTGCCATTGATGAGCCGTTTTTAACGATGGAAGTTATCAAGTTTGTGAAAGTGATTCAGCCGGGTGCAGAGCTTAAACTCATGCTTAACTGGAAGGCATCGGTGGGCAAATTGTATTTTAATTTTAGTTCAGAACAGGGGAGTCATAGTTCTGGACGGATGGTTTATGGATATAAAAAATGATGGTGAATAAGGTGGTATTCGATGGCCAGCCCTTGACTATAGAAGATATTTGTCTAATCGCCCGGCAACAGGCACACATTGGCTTAAGTCAACAACCTGAGTTTGTTACCAGGATCGAAAAGGGCGCGTTGTTTATCGACACCTTATTAAGAGAAGAAGGCTTTGTTTATGGTGTTACCACGGGGTATGGTGATTCCTGCACAATCTCCATTCCACTTGATCTGGTCGAAGAATTACCTAAACATTTATATACTTTTCACGGTTGTGGATTGGGCAGTAATTTTGATGCACCGGCAACACGGGCTATTTTAGCCGTCCGTTTAACCAGCCTGGCTCGCGGTTTTTCAGGGGTTCGTTACAAATTATTGCAACAACTGGCCGAATTATTACGGCAGGATATTCTGCCGCTCATTCCCCAGGAAGGTTCGGTTGGCGCAAGTGGTGATTTAACACCGCTGTCTTATGTAGCCGCAGTTCTGGCGGGAGAACGGGAAGTGCTTTATCAGGGCGAACGACGGGCAACACAAGATGTTTTTGCGCGTTTAAATATCGAACCACTCATATTAAAACCAAAAGAAGGACTGGCAATCATGAACGGCACGGCGGCAATGACCGGTATCGCTTGTCTTGCCTATCAACGCGCCGAATATTTATCTCGATTGACTACTCGCATCACCAGCCTGGCCTCGGTTGCCTTAAAAGGTAACGCCTACCACTTTGATGAAAAACTATTTTCAGTTAAACCCCATCCCGGACAAAATCGCGTTGCTCAACGCATACGCTCAGATTTGCAGTTAACCGGAGACGCACCGCGCCACGATACCCGCTTGCAGGATCGCTACTCTCTGCGTTGCGCGCCGCATATCATTGGTGTGCTGGAAGATTCATTGCCCTGGCTGCGGCAGTTTATCGAAAATGAATTAAACAGCGCCAATGACAACCCTATCATAGATGCCGAAGGTGAACACGTTTTACATGGAGGGCATTTTTACGGCGGTCATATTGCTTTTGCGATGGACAGCCTGAAAACGGCGGTAGCTAACCTGGCCGATTTAATGGATCGGCAAATGGCTCAATTGATGGACACCAAATTCAATCATGGCCTCCCCGCTAATCTTTCCGGTGCAAACGCCGAGTTAGCCATGCTCAATCATGGCTTTAAAGCTGTGCAAATAGCCGTATCGGCATGGACGGCAGAAGCCCTTAAACTGACCATGCCCGCCAGCGTCTTTTCTCGCTCCACCGAATGTCACAATCAGGACAAGGTCAGCATGGGCACCATTGCCGCACGGGACTGCATCCGCATACTGGAATTAACCGAGCAGGTTGCCGCGGCCGCCTTATTGGCTGCTGTTCAGGGTGTGGAACTTCGCGGCAATTTGGAGACTTTAAGCCCTGCTCTTAAAACTACCGTTGAACAAGTGCGTCAATATAGCCCGTTTTTATGCACTGATCGAGCCTTGGAGCAAGAGCTACGGTTATGTCTGGAGTTGATCAGGAAACAATATTGGGACTTATATGCGTAAATTTTTTGCTATTGTTTTTTTATTGATTATGCAGGCGTGCAGCAATGATGCCAAAAAACACATTACGCAAAGCGCCCGCCTGCAACAAATGCAAGAATCTTCTCCGCCCATAATCATTGATGTCCGCTCCGAATACGAATATCAAGCCGGTCACATTCCGGCTGCTTTACACATCCCATTTTGGAATACATTTAGCACGGACCAACTGCAAAGTTATTCAACCACCCAGCCATTCGTGTTGTATTGTGAGCACGGCCCACGCGCTGGCATTGCCAAATGGGGACTGTCGATGCAGGGTTTCGAAAACATCCGCTATTTGCAGGGGCACATGAGCGCGTGGCGTAAAGCGGGTTTACCCATTAGCCCTGCGACTGATAAATAACTCGTTAGCAGG
>Ga0105096_10001335_pt1 | contig 10063 bp, 9 predicted proteins | sample PPLLak3cmMay2015_FD_87036 | JGI IMG/M metagenome (GOLD analysis project Ga0105096, IMG submission 87036) | Freshwater sediment microbial communities from Prairie Pothole Lake near Jamestown, North Dakota, USA - PPLs Lake P7 Core (1) Depth... | ecosystem: Environmental > Aquatic > Freshwater >...
ATTTCCGATTTTCGACGGCAAGCACCATCGAATCGCTGCAGACGCAGGTGCAGGGCATACTCAATAAACACGGTGTGCAGTATGACCTCGAGTGGCGGCAGGACGGGCGCCCGTTCCTGACACCCAAGGGCGACCTGGTGGCGGCGATGACGCAGGCGATCAGGGAGGTCACCGGGGTGACCACCGAGCTGTCGACCACCGGCGGCACTTCCGACGGCCGCTTCATCGCCGACATCTGCCCGCAGGTTGTCGAGTTCGGCCCCAGCAACGCGACCATTCACAAGGTCAATGAAAGTGTGCCAGTGGCGGAAATCGAACCCTTGCAGAAAATTTATCTGCGTGTGTTGGAAATCCTGCTGCGTAAATGAAGCGGCCCGCACGGCTGGCCATTGCTTTCACCGTTTGGCTGGCGGTTGCAGCCATCTTGGCCACCGTACTGTTCATCCTACTGTGGGTTGTGGCCGGGCCACACTCCGGCATGTTGCCGCAGCCGCTGCAGATTGCGTTGTGGATCGCCGCTTATGCGCTGGTCCTGATTGTGCCGGTAGTGGTCGCCGTGTTTGTCTATCGCAAATTGAAGCCTGAAACTGCGAATCCGCAGCAGGGCTCAGCCTGATGGCGCTGAGCTGACGGCTGTTTGCAAATAACGCAGTGCACCCATGCCCGCCGCCCGCCCGCTGGCAAAACACGCTGTCAGCAGGTAACCGCCGGTCGGCGCTTCCCAGTCGAGCATTTCGCCGGCACAGAACACCCCCGGCAGGGATTTGAGCATCAGCTGTTCATCGAGTGTTTCAAACAGTACGCCGCCCGCGCTGCTGATGGCCTCATCGAGCGGGCGCGCAGCGGTCAGGCGCAGCGGCAAGGCCTTGATGGTTGCGGCGAGGCGTTGCGGTTCGCGCATCTCCGCTGCATTCAGCACTTCGCGCAGCAGTCCGGCCTTGACCCCCTTGATACCGAGGCGGCCCTGCAGGTGGCTCGACAGTGAGCGCGAACCGCGCGGATGCGAGACTTCAGCCAGCACGCGCACCAGATCCTTGTCCGGCGCGAGATCAAGCTGCAGCCTGACGCTGCCTTGTGCGGCGATGGTGTTGCGTAGCGGCGCCGACAGCGCATAAATCAAGCTGCCCTCGACGCCGTAATCGGAGATCGTGAATTCGCCTTGCCGGCGTTGCGTTGTGCCCTGCGCATCGGTCATTGTGACGGCGACGGCCTTCACCGGCTGTCCGGCAAAGTGTTCGCGAAAGTGTGTGCTCCAGGCGATTTCAAAACCGCAGTTCGAAGGCAGCAGCGGCGCCACCGCAACGCCGCGTGCGGTCAGCAGCGGCACCCAGGCGCCGTCCGAACCCAGTCTTGCCCAGCTGCCGCCGCCCAGTGCCAGCACGGTGCAGTTGGCATGAATGATTTGCTCTCCTGCCGGCGCGGCAAAGCGCAGTGCCCCATCATCAGTCCAGCCGGTCCAGCGGTGACGCACATGGATGCGCAGGCCGGCAGCGCGCAGCCGGTGCAGCCAGACGCGCAGCAGGGGGGCTGCTTTCATTTCTTTGGGGAATACGCGTTGCGAAGTGCCGACGAAGGTATCTATGCCCAGATCACAGACCCAGGCTCTCAGCGCATCGGCGCCGAAGTTTTCGAGCAGTGCTGCGATCTGGATTTTTCGTATGCCATAACGCAGCAGGAATTTTTCCGCGGGTTCGGCGTGGGTGATGTTCAGCCCACCTTTGCCGGCGAGCAGGAATTTGCGGCCGACCGAAGGCATCGCATCGTAGAGATCGACTTGTACGCCGGCCGCGAGCAACACCTCGGCGGCCATCAGTCCTGCGGGACCGCCGCCGATGACAGCCGCGCGGACAGCTACAACCACTTTGCTTTACGGAAGCGGTAGAACAGGTAAGCGTCGATGATTACCATCGTGGCCAGCGCCAGTGGATAACCCCAGACCCATTTCAGTTCCGGCATCTGGTCGAAGTTCATACCGTAGATGCCGGCGATCAGCGTCGGTACGGCGACCAGCGCGGCGTAACCGGCGAGGCGTTTGGTGACTTCACTTTCCTGCAGAGTGATCAGCGACAGGTTGACCGAGATCGCGGTGGTCACCATGTCGCGCGCAGCATCAATGCTCTGGTTGATGCGCACCAGATGGTCGGATACGTCACGAAAATAATCGCCCAGCCCCGTGCAGATCTGCGGCACACGTCCGCCGTACAGCTTGCCGACGGCTTCGAGCAGCGGTGCGGTGGCGTGTTTCAGTGTCATCAGGTCCTGCTTGATGCCGTAGAGGGCCTCGATATTGGCGCCGGGCGACTTGCCGGAAAAAATCTGCTCTTCAATGACTTCCAGCTGGGTTTCGATGCTATCGAGGATCGGGAAATATCGGTCGACCACCGCGTCCATCAGCGCGTAGAGGATGTAACCGGTACCGTGCCGCATCAGTTCCGGTTCGCGCTCGCAGCGTGAGCGCACATCCTGAAAATTGCGCTCACTGCGCATGCGCACCGACAGCACGTAGTTGTGGCCGACGAATACATTGACCTCGCCAACCCGCAGCTCGTCACCATCGGGTTCGATCATGTGCATCACGAAAAACAGCGAATCGCCGTATTCCTCGAATTTTGGCCGCTGGTGGCCGTGGCGTGCGTCTTCGATGGCGAGCGGATGCAGGTCGAACTGTTCTTCCAACTGGTCGAGTTCATGCGGTTCCGGCTCGCGCACGGCAACCCATACGATGCAGTCATTGCGCGCCAAATAGGTGTGAATATCCTCGCGCGCGACATCCGCGATTTTCTGGCCGTCCTTGTAGGCGACGCTGTTGACCAGCATGTGTGTTTCCCTTCGCCCCGATGATAACGCAGCGGGGGTGGGTTAGACCGCCGGCGGTCAGGCCAGCCAGGGCCGTTCGTTGTGGTAACTGCTCTCGAAAGATTCGATGCCCGGGAGTTGCTCCATCACCAGCCCGATGTCGTCCAGACCCTTCAGCAGACGTTCCTTGTACACCGGGTCGATGGTGAAGGGATGTGCAGTGCCTTCGGTATCGGTCACGGTCTGCGCCGGCAGGTCAATGGCCAGGGTCGCGCCCGGATTGGTCTGCAGCTGGTCACGCAGCCCGCGACAGATTTCTTCGGGCAGGGTCACCGGCAACATGCCGTTCTGCAGTTCATTGGCGTAATGGATGTCGCCGAAGGACGGTGCGATCACCGCACGGATGCCGTAGTCGAGCAGGGCATACACAGCACCTTCGCGCGACGAGCCGCAGCCGAAATTGGCGCCGGCGACAATGATGCCGGCGCGGCGGAACGCCGGCTTGTTCAGCACAAAGTCGGGTTTTTCCTGCCCGGCGTTGTCGAAACGCGCGTCGTGGAACAGATAACCTTCATACCCCGCTTTGTCGTTGCGCAGCTTGCGCAGAAAACGCACGGGGATGATGCGGTCGGTGTCGATGTTCGCCATGTCGATCGGTGCTGCGACGGCGGTGAGTGTAGTAAAGGGCTTCATCTGTCAGGCTCCAGCCAGCAGTTTGCGCACGTCGGTGACATGTCCGGTGATCATTGCCGCGGCGGCCATCGCCGGGCTCATCAGGTGAGTGCGTGCGCCCTTGCCCTGGCGACCTTCAAAATTCCGGTTCGAGGTTGAAGCGCAGCGCAGCCCGGCAGGCACGGTGTCGCCGTTCATTGCCGCGCAGCTCGAGCAACCTGAAGCGCGCCACTCGACGCCCGCGTCGAGGAAAATACGATGCAGGCCTTCGGCTTCGGCCTGTGCTTTTAATGCCGTGGAGCCCGGCGACACCCAGGCCGGGATCATCGACTTGCGGCCTTTCAGCACGGCGGCTGCCGCGCGCAGGTCTTCAATGCGGCCGTTGGTGCAGCTGCCGATGAAGGCACGGTCGATGCGGATGTCGGTCAGCGCCATGCCGGGTTTGAGATCCATGTAGGCCAGCGCCTGCAGGGCATGGGCGCGTTGATTCGGATCACCCAGAGTATTCGGATCGGGAATATGGCCCGATACCGGCAGTGCTTCTTCGGGGCTGGTGCCCCAGGTCAGCATCGGTTCGAGTTGCGTGGCGTCGAGCGTGACCGTGCGGTCGAAACGCGCGCCTTCATCCGTGGGCAGTGTCCGCCATTGCGCCAGCGCACGATCCCAGTCTGCCCCCTTGGGTGCGTATTCACGACCGTGCAGATATTCATAAATCGCATCGTCAGGCGCGATCATGCCGGCGCGTCCGCCGGCCTCGATCGCCATGTTGCACACGGTCAGTCGGCCTTCGACGCTCAGGCCGCTGATGGTAGAGCCTGCGAATTCGATGACATGGCCGGTGGCGCCTGCGGTGCCGATTTTGGCGATGATCGCCAGCACGATGTCCTTACCGGTGACCTGTGAGCCGAGTTTTCCGCTGACTATGATCTGCAGGGTTTTCGGCCGCTTCAGCCACAGGCATTGTGTGGCGAGGATCTGTTTCAGTTGCGAGGCGCCGGTGCCGAAGGCATAGGCGCCCAGCGCGCCGTGTGTGGAAGTATGCGAGTCGCCACAGGTGATGGTCAGGCCCGGTTGCGTGATGCCGAGTTCGGGGCCGATCACATGCACGATGCCCTGGCGCTCATCATCGATGCCGAAATGCGCAACGTTGTTGACGCGGCAATTTTCCTCGAGCAGGCGGATCATGTGTCGCGCATCGGCGTCTTCCGCACCGTCAACACCACGCTCGCGGCCGACGGTGGGTACGTAATGGTCGGCGACGGCAAAGGTCTGCCGCGGCTTGCGTACATTGCGGCCTTCTTTCGCCAGAGCGCCGAAGGCGTGAAATGAACCTTCATGGACAAAATTGCGGTCGATGTGCAGCAGTGCATCGCCACCGGGCTTTTCCATGATGACGTGGCTGTCCCAGATCTTGTCGAATAGTGTGCGCGGCTTCGTCATTAATTTATTAATAAAATCAAATAGTTATGAATATTATCCGATTTACAGCGCAGCGCGCTGGTCTTCCGGCAATCCGTAGAGTTTTTCCAGTTCCTGGATTTCGGGCAGACCGGCGATATCGGTGAATTGCTTGAAGTTCGCGACCTTGTCGCGCATGTGCGCGATGGAGCCGGTTTTTTTCAGTTCTCGCAGCAGGTTCTGCATGGCCGGGATTGCTGCAAGCAGCATCCAGTTCGGATAAATCGCCAGCTTGAAGCCAAGCCTGCCGAGTTCGTCGGCGGGCAGGTCAGGCGTCTTGCCGCTCGCTGCCATGTTGTAGAGCAGAGGCACACCCTTGAAACGTTTGGAGACAACCTCGACCTGTTCGCGGCCGACAGGGGCCTCGATGAACAGCACGTCGGCGCCGGCTTCACGGTAACGTTCACCGCGCTCCAGCGCGGCATCGAGGCCTTCGATGGCGATGGCATCGGTGCGGGTGATGATGACAAAATCATCATCGCGTCGCGCGTCGCAGGCGGCCTTGATCTTGGCGACCATTTCTTCGGTCGGAATGACGCGTTTGCCGGCGAGGTGGCCACAGCGTTTGGGCCAGGCCTGGTCTTCGAGATGCACACCGGCAACCCCGGCCTTTTCATAATCACGGATGGTGCGGCGGGTGTTGATCGGATTGCCGTAACCGGTGTCGGCGTCTGCGACGACTGGTAAACCTGATGCATCAACTATGCGACTGGCATTGTCGATCATTTCGGTCGCGGTGAGCAGGCCGACGTCCGGCATGCCCAGTCTTGTCAGGCTGGTGCCGAAGCCCGTCATGTACACCGCGTCGAAGCCTTCTAATTTGACCAAGCGTGCGCCGAAGGCATCGGCTACACCGGGAGCGACGATGCAGCCGGTACGCGCCAGAAGTTCACGCAGACGGGTAGTTGGACGAGAATTGCTTTGGCTCATGATGATTCCCAGAAAGGTTTGGTTTCAGATAATCAGTCGGCGCGGAGATTTTCGGCAATGCTTTGCAAAGGCAAGTGTCAGAAGCCAGTAACCCGCGGCATGTATTTTTCGAAGCTTATTGGGCCTTTATGCCAGCATCCTTGATGACTTTCCGCCATAGCGCGATTTCCTGTTTCAGCAGTTGTGCCAAATCGGCTGAGGATGTGCCGGCAGGCGTTGCGCCCTGCGACCGCAGTCGTTCTTCTACGGCGGGGCGTTTCAGTCCCGTGGCGACAGCTGCATGGAGCTTCTTTACGATGGTTGGCTGAACCTTGGCGGGGGCGAATAAGGCGTACCAGGTCTCCGCGCGATACCCGGGTAGCGTTTCTGCGATGGTTGGAAGCTCCGGCAATACGGTTGAGCGTTGTGAGCCGGTGACGGCAAGCGCACGGAGTTTGCCTTGCCTGATCAGTGACAGGGAAGGCAGCAAGCCGTCAAACATGATCTGTACTTCACCTTGCACCACGGCGATGCGGCCTGGCGTGCTTCCTTTGTAAGGAACGTGATTCATGCGCACTTTGGCCATGTTTTCGAACAGCGCATTCCCGAGATGCACGGCTGAACCGACGCCGGCCGAAGCATAGTGAATCGAACCAGGTTTGCTTCTGGCCAGGGCAATCAAGTCGGGAATTGATTTCACTGGAAGGCTTGGATGAGCCACAACCACGGAGGTTGTTGTAGCGACATGAATTATCGGCGAGAAATCACGCTCGACGTCAAAGCGCAGCTTGTCGCCATGCATGGCCGCATTGAGCGCGGTATTGCCGCTGGAGCCAGACAGCAGTGTGTATCCGTCTGGCGCCGCTTGCGCGACCAACTCCATGCCGATGGTGCCATTGGCGCCCGGCCGGTTATCGACGACCGTGGATTGTCCGAACGATGCTGACAGAAGATCTCCGGTCAGTCGCGCCAGTGTGTCGCCCGTACCGCCGGGGGCGAGGGGAACGATAAGCCGGACGGGTTTACTGGGGTAATCGGCCTGGGCAAGGGCGATTGCCGGCAACAGCAAGACAAACAGACCAACATAGACGCATCTGGCAGCCGAATGCGGCGCCTGCTGACGTACTTTCATTGGAGATTTCTCCATGTTTGTTGTTATTGCTTTCTCTGATGCTCTTAACCCGCCGCGCGTTTTGCTCCTGCACCGGTGTCGTAATCGACATTGGCGAGTTTTTCCGTGCTCCACAGCTGTTTCAGCAGTGACGCCGCCGCAGCCTTGCCCAGTACCGGCTCGGCGAGTTCGGTGAACTTGTCGTTCAGTTCCTCGTCACTCAGCGGTAGTTCCGGATCACCTTTGCGGTAGGGCTGGAAGTATTCGAGTTGGCGGCCGTCGTTGAGCTCGATTTGTACGCGTGATTCGCGGCGGCCGGGGTAACCCGCAGAAATTTCCGGGTCGGCGATCGGCTCGATCTTTTTGAGCAGTGTGCGGATGTCGGGGTCATTCAGGTGGTCGGGATCAAAAGCATTCAGACGCACACTGCCGCGCACCAGTGCGTGCGCGACGGTGTACTGGATGCTGAACTTGGCCTGGTATTCACCCTCGGGATTGTTGTTGTCGATGATGTTGAGGCCGGCCTTGTAGGTGTGCAGCTTGATGTGTTTGATGTCCTTGTGGCTGAAGCCGTGTTGTTTCTGCAGGTGCAGCGCGCCGTCGATCGACGGGAAGGTGTGGCCGCAGCAACCGTGGTTTTTGAAGGTCATCTGGATGATGTGGTAATCGGTGCCGAGGCCCTTGGTGGCCTTGCTCCAATCCGGGTTCACGCTCATCGCGTTGCCGAATCCGACTTCACCCTCGAGCATGTCAAGGGCACCGGTGACACCCTTGACCGCCATCATCGCCGCCCAGCAGCCGGCATCGGCCGCGTGGCCGCCGTGCAGCGGCTTGGTCATCGCCTGCGAACGGAAGGCCTGCTGCAGCCCGGAGGCAAAACTGCCGACCGTCGCCAGCGCGTGCATGAACTGTTCCTTGTTCGCGCCGAGGATGGTGGCCGCCGCGGCTGCCGCACCGAAGGAACCGACGGTGCCGGTGGTGTGCCAGTATTTGTAATGCGAAGGCATGATCGCTTCGCCGATGCGGGTGGAAATTTCGTAACCGACAATCACGCCACGGAGGAATTTGTCGCCGGAAGCGCCGCTGGACTGGGCCGCGGCAAGCGCCGCCGAAATCACCGGGCTGCCCGGGTGATAACCGGCGTCGCGGTAAATGTCATCGAATTCCACCGAATGTGATGCCGCGCCGTTGATCAGTGCGGCTGCGCGCAGCGTCGCGCGGCGGCCGGTGGCGAGCCGTGCGCGGCCGCGGTCAAGGTCCTCGGCAAAGGCCTGTTCCATCAGGGTTGCCGGCGCGACGATGCTGCCGGGCAACAAGGCCGCGTACCAGTCGATCACCGCGCGTTTGGCGTGGTGGATGACTTCCGGCGGCAGCTTGGAGGTCTGTTCCTTGATTGCGTAATCGGCCAGTTGTTGCATCAGCATGATGGTTCTCCTCGATTGGGTGTCTGCTTGTGCTGCAATGCCGTTCAGCGGCGGACGATCAGTCCGTCAACGGCAACCACGCCTTCATTTTCCTTCTTGACGATCAGCGGGTTGATTTCCGCCTCGGCAATGTCATCAAACGCGGCCAGTTGCGAAAACGCCGCCACGGCCTGTGCCAGCGCCGTGCAATCGCCGCGGGTCATGCCGCGATAACCGCGAATCACCGCCAGGCCTTTGACTTCCTCGATCATCTGCGCCGCCGCTTCCGGCGTTACCGGGGCCAGGCGCATCGCGAAGTCATGATAAATCTCTGCCAGCACGCCGCCAACACCGATCACCACCAGCGGGCCGACCTGTGGATCGCGTTTGTAACCGACAATGACCTCGGCCAGCCCGCGCTCCATGCGCTGCACCAGGATGCCGTTGAGTTGGGCCTTGGGGTGTTTGACTTTGACCCGCGTGAAAATGTCCGTGGCTGCCTGTTTCAGCGCGGCTGCGTCAGCGATATTCAGCACTACGCCGCCGGCATCGGTTTTGTGCGCGATGTCCGGCGACAGGATCTTGGCGACCACCGGATAAGCGATGTCGACCTTGGTATTGGCATCCGCCATCACCGCGACCTGCGCCTGCGGCACGCCCAGCGCGCCGAATACCGCGCAGGCCTGTTGTTCATTCAGTTGTTTCTGTGTCGTGCCGGCCAGCAGCATGCCGGCAGCGGTCGTGCGCGGCAGGTCCGGCGCGGGCATTACCGCCGGTGCCTTCCACTCTTTCCAGGCGCGGATCGAATCGGCGCAGGATTCAGGTGTGCGGAAACCGGCAACGCCGGCACTGGCCAGCAGTTTCAGAGAGGCCTCGGCATGCGGCGCGAGGAACACCGCCAGCGCCTTGTCGCCACGGTCGGCTTCGAGCAGCGGTTCGACGGCGATCTGCGGCTGGAACTGCGCCGAGCTGCCGGCGACTGCCAGCACCAGGTCGCAATGGTCGGAAGCCAGCAGCGCATTCAGTACGCCGCCATAGATTTCTTTTTTTGCACCGGCCAGGGTCAGGTCGGTGATGCGCGATTTGTTGATGGTGATGTTTTTCTGCGCCAGCGTGGCGACCAGGGCATCAGTGGGGCCGACAACATCGACGCCGTAAGTACCGATGCGGTCCACGACACAGGCTGCCCCTCCGCCGGTGGTGGTCATCGCTGCGACGCGGTGTTTCTTGTTCGGTTTGCGGCCCTGCACCAGGGCAGGCAGTTCGAACAGCGCTTCCAGCGTATCCACACGCAGCATGGCGTGCGCCTTGAAAAAGGCGTCAACGGCTTCGTCGGTGCCGGCCATGGCACCCGTGTGTGATGCGGCGAGGTCCTGGCCCACTTCGGAGCGGCCGAGCTTGTAGACGATCACCGGTTTGTTGACTTCGTAGGCGCGACGCGCGGCATCCGCCAGATGCGGGGCGTCACGAATCGTTTCCATGAACAGCAGGATCGCCTGGGTGTGCGGGTCATCGACCAGCAGGCCGGCGAGTTCTCCGACACCGAGATCGGCTTCGTTGCCGACCGAAATCAGTTTCGAAAAGCCGACACCGCGGCCGAGGCCGCGCGACATCAGGCCGCCCATCATGCTGCCGGACTGCGACACGATGGCCAGGCCGCCGGGGGAGATTTAGAGTTTCTCGAGTACCGCATTCACCGACAGCGCGAGATGGG
>Ga0105096_10001336_pt1 | contig 10062 bp, 8 predicted proteins | sample PPLLak3cmMay2015_FD_87036 | JGI IMG/M metagenome (GOLD analysis project Ga0105096, IMG submission 87036) | Freshwater sediment microbial communities from Prairie Pothole Lake near Jamestown, North Dakota, USA - PPLs Lake P7 Core (1) Depth... | ecosystem: Environmental > Aquatic > Freshwater >...
ACATGCGAACCAACGGTACGATCGATCCGACACACTCGTCACCAAAAGCCTCGATCTTGCATCGACGGGCCACTATCGCCAGTTGGGCCTGCTTCCTTGGACTGATGCAGTTGCTAGTCACGCCGCTCGCCGCCCAGACGAAGGCCGCTGGCGGCGACTCGCCACGGTCGGCCGAGACGATCGTCGATCCGCGCCGGCCGGCGGCAATCACCGCTCAAGAGGTTCCGGTCGTTCCGCCGGAACTCTTTCAACGGTTGGCGCAGTACCAGAGCGTACGCGGCGCGGCGTTCCGCGGCTGGTCGCCCGATGGTCGAGGCCTGGTGATCAGCACCCGCTTTGGCAACTCGTCGCAGCTGCATCGCGTCTATCAGCCGGAAGGGCGACGCGAGCAGATCACGTTCGAGGAGGAACCGGTCAGCGGGGTGTTTGTCCCGGAAGCGTCGGATGGCGCGATCGTCTTGAGCATGGATCGAGGCGGCAACGAGAACGGGCAATTGCTGTTGCTCGACCGCCATCGCTTCACGACCACGTTGCTCACCGATGGCAAGTCGCGCAACCTCTTGAATGCGTTTCGGCCCGACGGGCTCCGCATGATCGTCGCGAGCAACCAGCGCAATGGGCGCGAGATGGACCTGTACGTCGCCGATCCGCGCAAGCCGGGGTTCGAACGTCGCGTGCTGGAAGTCGACAAGCAGACCTGGAGCGCCGTGGATTGGAGTCGCGACGGCCGCACGCTGCTGCTGATCCGTTACGTCTCGATCAACGAATCGCATCCCGCGCTGCTGGATCTGGAGACGGGCAAGCAAACCGACCTGCCACGTCCGCTCAACGAACTGGCCGCGTACGGCCCAGCGGCATTCGCGGTCGACGGCAAGAGTCTGTACATCGCGACCGACGCGGGATCCGAATTCCGCCGTTTGGGGCGGGTCGATCTGACGACGGGAAAATACACCTGGCTGACCGACGACATTCCCTGGGATGTCACCGCGCTGCAGGTTGACGCGAAGAGCGGCGACTTGGCGGTGACCGTCAACGAGGACGGCGCCACGGGACTTTATTTGTTCCCGCGGGGCGTGGAAGTGCGCAAGCGGCTAACGCTCCCGCTGGGGATCGTGAGTGGCCTGGAATTCTCGCCGGATGGCGAGGAGCTTGGTTTCACGCTCGCTCGCCCCGACGCTCCGCCCGACGCCTATTCGTTGCGGAAGGGGGACGAAACACTGTCGCGCTGGACTTATAGCGAGGTGGGGGGACTCGACCCCGCGTCGTTTGTCGCGCCGACTCGGATTCAATTTCCTTCGTTTGATGAACGGAAGATTCCGGCCTACTACTTCCGTCCTCGCGATGCCGGGACGGGGGCGGCGGGAGGTGCGAACACCGACCGTTCGCGACGCCTGCCGGTCCTGATCAGTATTCATGGCGGACCCGAAAGCCAGTATCAGCCCTTCTTCCAACCGATGACGCAGTTCTACACGAACGAACTGGGGATCGCCGTGCTGCATCCGAATGTGCGGGGATCGGCGGGCTACGGCAAGACCTACTTGAAGCTGGACAACGCCGAGAAGCGTGAGGATTCGGTGCGTGACATCGGGGCGCTGCTGGATTGGATCGCCCAGCAGCCAGAACTCGATCCGGACCGGGTGGCGGTGATCGGCGGGTCGTATGGCGGATTCATGGTCCTGTCGTCGTTGACTCACTATGGTTCTCGCATTCGCGCCGGGATCGACATCGTGGGGATCGCGAACTTTCTGACCTTCCTGGAAAAGACGGCTTCCTATCGCGTGGATTTGCGGCGCGTGGAGTATGGGGACGAGCGTGATGCGGCGATGCGCGCCAAGTTCGAGGAAATCAGTCCGTTGAAAACAGCCGACAAGATTGAATCGGCGCTACTGGTCGTGCACGGGAAGAACGACCCGCGGGTGCCGTTCTTCGAGGCCGAGCAGATCGCGGCCAAGGTGCGACAGCGCGGTCGGCCGGTATGGACGGTCTTCGCCGACAACGAGGGGCATGGCTTCAGCAAGAAGGACAACGCCGACTACCAGCGGGCCGTGGAAGTCTTGTTCCTGCGCAAGCATCTGCAATTGGATCCCAAGTAGTTCGATGGACTTCACTCAGCTTCTTGTCCGCTTTCGCCAACTTCAGGATTACGTCGACTGGACGGCGGACGACGCCCAGCGAGTTCGCGCGCTGCGACCGATTCTCGAGCATCGTCTGGACGGGATCATCGACGACTTCTACGCCACGATCGAGCGGCACGCGGCGACGCGCAAGGTCATCGAGGGAGGCGCCGAGCAGGTGGACCGCCTGAAGGTGCGGCTGCGGGAGTGGATCGAACAGTTGCTGGAGGGGGAATACGACGAGTCGTATGTGGCGAAGCGCTGGCGCGTCGGCTGGCGGCACGTCGAAATCGGCCTCGCTCAACACTACACGATGGTCTCGCTGGCACGAGTGCGGAGTGGCCTGGCACGCCTCGTCTGCGAGCATTGGACCGGGCAGGCCTCGGAACTCCACGCGAGCCTTAATGCGTTGCATCGAGCGCTCGATCTGGATCTGGTGTTGATCGAGGATGCGTATCAGTTCGAGTATCTTCAGCGACAGAAGCGGAGCGACCGCTTGGTGGCCATTGGCCAGATGGCGGCGGGAATCGCCCACGAACTGCGCAATCCGCTGAACGTCATACGCACCTCGGTGTTTTACCTGCAGAACGTGCGGAACCCTTCCGAAGAAAAGCGGACCGAGCACATGCAGCGAATCCAACGGCAGATTACGGTGGCGGATACCGTGATTGCGGCCTTGTCGGATTTCGCTCGCCTGCCGCTGCCCGACTTTCGGCCGGTCGACGTGCCGACGCTGCTTGACGAGACCATCGACAATACGCCTCTGCCGGATCTGATCCGGGTTGATCGAACGGCGGCCCGCGAGCCGCACCATGTGCTCGGCGACCGGCGCCAGTTGTTCGTGGTATTCGGCAATCTGCTGCGAAACGCGGCGGAAGCCATGCCTGGGGGGGGCAAGGTGCATCTGACGTCCGTGCGGCACGGTGACGTGGTGGAGGTGACGGTGCAAGACACCGGCCCGGGCATCATGCCCGATCATCTCAGCCAGATTTTTGAACCGTTCTTTTCGACCAAAGTGCGTGGAATGGGACTAGGTCTAGCCATAACCAAGGCCATCGTTGAGAATCATGGCGGTAATCTGAGTGCCACGAGTACGGTCGGTCGGGGGGCCTGCTTCGTGGTGCGACTGCAAGCGGTTGAAGTCCCCGCGGATGTTTCCCCGGACCCGTCGATGAATCAATTGTCGGGCCCTACCTCGCCAACACCTCCTTGAGCATGAATCCATCCATTCTGGTGGTCGACGACGAGCCGGATACTTGCGCCAATCTGCGCGATATCCTGACCGAGTACGGTTATCGGGTCGATACGGCTCAGGAAGGGGAACGGGCCTTGGAACTGGCGCGGGCGCATTGCTACGATCTCGCGTTACTTGATGTCAAGATGCCGGGCATGGACGGCGTGGAACTGCTGCGACGATTGAGAGCCACGAACACGCACACGGTGGGCGTCATGCTGACGGCGTATGCAAACCCGGAGACCACGAGTTCGGCCAAGGCGGCGGGGGCGTGGAACATCCATGCGAAGCCCGTCGATATCAACGTCTTGTTGGCCGACCTGCATCTCGCCCTTGAATCCGCGGTTTAGGCGTCGCGTCAGGAGCGGGATTCCTTTTTCATGTAGGTCAATGGCTCAAGTTTCTTTCACGCGACTCCCCATTGGGACGGCTCATGTCCAGCGCCACAGGCCTTCCTCCCATTCCCGACCGACCGATGCGGGTGCTCGTGATCGAGGACGACGTCGACGCCCGGGAAAACCTGCGCGACATTCTGGAACGCGACGATTTCCAGGTGCTCACCGCCGGCTTGCTGCGCGAGGGAATGCGCTGTCTGACCCAAACGGAGGTGGACTTCGTGATCCTGGACCGTCGGCTCCCGGATGGGTTCGCCGAGTCTCAGCTGCCACAGATTCGCCGGGCGGTACCCAACGCGGGCATCGTCATTGTGACGGGCTACGCGGATCTTGACGGAGTGATCACCGCGCTCCGCGAGGGCGCCGACGACTATTTGCTCAAGCCCATCAATCCGGCCCTGCTGCGGCAGCGCCTGCAGCAACTGCGCGAGCAGCGGCGACTGGCGGAGGAATCGCGGCGGAGCGAAAACGCGTTTCGAGCGCTCGTCGAGTCGGCCGGCTGCATGATCGTGATCCTGCATGCCGACCAGCGGATCGACTATTTCAACGCCTTCTCGGCGGAGCTCACCGGATATTCGGCCGCTGATGCTTGCGGACGGGACTTCTTCGAATTGCTCATTTCCGCCGATGATCGGCAGCGCTGCAGCGATGTGTTTGAGTGCGTTCAGCAGGGAGCCATGCTGCGCAACTATCCGACCGTCATTCACCGTCGTGACGGCTCGCTGGCCGAGGTCATCTGGAATGCTCGACTCCTGGAACGCACTCCCGACACCAAGGTGATCCTCGCCGTCGGCCAAGACATCACCAGCGTGGCCGAGGCGCAGCGTCGCGCCTTGCAGGCGGAGCGACTGGCGGCGGTGGGGCAAATGGTGGCCGGTTTGGCGCACGAGAGCCGCAATGCTCTGCAACGCAGTCAAGCCTGCCTGGAAATGCTCGAACTCGAAATCGAGCATAACGCGCCGGCACAAGACCTGGTCCGCCGCATTCAAAAGGCGCAGGATCAGCTCAAGACGCTCTACGACGAGGTTCGCGGTTACGTCGCGCCGATCCAGCTCGAATTGGGCGATCATTCCTTGGTGGACATCTGGCGTGAGGCCTGGGAGCTCCTGGCCGGCCAATGCTCGGGACGCAAAGTGCAGTTTCGCGAGCATCTGGGAGATGTCGACGCGCGTTGTCGCGTCGATCGCTTTCGGCTCCTGCAGGTTTTCCGCAACGTGCTGGAAAACGCCGTGGCCGCCTGCCGCGATCCGAGCGAGATCGATGTCATCTGCCAGCGTGCGGTGTGGCGAGGCGTCGAGGCGGTGCGAGTCTTGATTCGCGACAACGGGCCTGGGCTAAACTTCGAGCAGCGAGCGAGAATCTTCGAACCATTCTTTACCACGAAGACCCAGGGGACTGGGCTTGGCATGCCAATTGCGAAGCGTATTGTCGCTGCACACGGAGGCGACTTGAGCGTAGGGACCGATTGGTCCCACGGCGCGGAGATCGTCCTGGTGCTACCGCGGAACCGACCATGACCCTGCGACTTCGCATTGCCGTTGCCGACGACGAGTTCGACATGCGGGAATATTTTGCCCGGATCTTGCCACGACTGGGCCACGAAGTGGTTTGCGTCGCCGAGAACGGTCGGCAGTTGGTCGACTTCTGCCAAGCGTCGCCCCCCGACTTGGTGATTACGGATATTCGCATGCCGGAAATGGATGGAATTGAAGCGTCAATGGCGATCAATTCGCACCGGCCGACCCCGGTGATCCTCGTCTCGGCCTTTCACGACGCCAACTTGATTCGCCGAGCGAAAGATGATCACGTCGAGGCGTATCTGGTGAAGCCCATCAAGCAAGCGGATCTGAAAACGGCCATTGCGCTCAGCATGCGCCGCTTCGAACAAGTCCGCGCCGTGCAGCAGGACACTCCGGTCGGTCCTCACAACCCGACCAGTCAAATGTCTCAACCTGTCCCCCTGGAAAGTCAACCTTGTTCCCCATCGGACGTGTGCGAGAGTGATCACGCGCCCGCGCGCCATGACGCGCGCGGAGGCGAGGTCCCCGGAAAATAAACACGCCCCCCCGGTTGGAGCAAAAGAGACGATGGTCTCATCGGAAACGCGGAATTAGCTTCCAGCCTGTCACTTGATCGACTGACCAGAAGCGCTCGAAGGTTTGCCCATGCCCCTCACGACGAATGATCTGCGCGAACTGTTGGGATCATTGCGATTCACGGGGCCCCTGCCCGCCAAGTCGCTTAATGCGCTGGCGAGTCTCGGGTCGGTTCGCGACTACGGCGGTATGGAAACCGTCTTTCGCGAGGGGAGTGCGAGCGATGCCACGTTCGTGATCGTATCGGGGCAGATCGCCTTGGAGATGCAGATCTCGGGCCGCGGATCGGTGCAAATACTTTCGCTCGGTCCGGGGGACATGCTGGCCTGGTCGGGCATGGTCGGCGATCGTCGGATGACCGCTACCGCCAAGACGCTTGAATCTTCCCGCCTCATCGCCTTTCCCGCACAGAAAATCCTCGAACTGGCGGAATCCGACCACGAATTTGGCTTTGCCTGGATGCGGGCGTTGGCCGAGGCGCTGGCGCGACGCTTGGTTGCCACGCGACTGCAGTTTCTCGACCTCTTTGCGGAACCATCAGACGACGCGTCGCAGCAACGAGGTGCGACATGACGAATGCTCCGACAAGAGCTCCCGATCCCCAAGAATCCGACGCGGAGAAGACCGATTCGCCAACGCCCGAAGGTCACGTGGCGGCATGGTGGCTTCCCAAGGCCGATTTTCAGCAATTGATCGAGCGATTGGAATCGCGTGGCTACGAAGTCGTGGGACCGACCGTCGATCAGGAGGCTATCGTCTACGACCGGATCCGCTCGACCGACGACCTGCCGCGCGGCTGGACCGACGAGCAGTCGCCGGGCCGATATCGACTGGTGCGTCGGGACGACGAGGCCTGGTTTGGCTTTGTCGTGGGGCCCCAATCGTGGAAAAAGTACCTGTTCCCGCCCGTCGCGACGCTGCTGACGTCGCAGCGGACGGAAGCCGGCTGGCGCATGGAAGCGCCCGCCACGGAGGCGCCTCGCTACGCGATTCTCGGAGCTCGGGCGTGCGAAGTCGCGGCGATCGCGGTTCAGGATCGAGTCTTCGCGGGTGGAGCCTACGTCGATCCACTTTATGTCGCGCGACGAGCCAACTTGTTTGTGATCGCCGTGCAGTGCACCCAAGCGGCTTCAACTTGCTTTTGTTCATCCATGGGCACTGGCCCCGCATGTCAGCGAGGATTCGACCTGGCACTCACCGAACTTCCGCACGGCTTCGTGGTGACCGTGGGGTCTCCGTCCGGCCAGTCGTTGACCGAAGAACTTCCCGTCCGCCTGGCCACGGCGGCGGAGACTTTAGAGGCGGCCGAGCGGCGAGACGCGGCGGCCGCGCAGATTTCAAGGCACCTCGATAAGCATGACATACGCAACTTGCTGCTCAACAACCTGGACCACCAACGTTGGGACGATGTGGCCGAGCGGTGCCTGTCCTGTTCGAATTGCACCATGGTCTGCCCAACCTGTTTCTGCAGCACGGTAGTCGAGGTGACCGATCTGACGGGGGATCAAGCACAACGCGAACGGCGCTGGGACTCCTGCTTCAACTTGGACCTGGCTTTTCTGAACGGAACGCCCGCGCGGCCCACGATTCGTTCGCGCTATCGTCAATGGCTGACTCATAAGCTGGCGTCGTGGCACGACCAATTCGGCGAATCAGGCTGCGTCGGGTGCGGACGATGCCTGACGTGGTGCCCCGTGGGAATCGACCTGACCGCGGAAGTTGCCGCGATTCGCCAAACCGCGACGGCGGCGGAGCCAGCATCATGACCGCTCCATCAACGACCACGGCGTCACCCAGTCAGGCGAACCCCTGGGTGCCGCACCTCGCGACGATTGTCGACATGACGCCGGAAGCTCCCGGAGTCACGACGTTTCGCCTGCGATTGAACGACAGCCAGCTGGCTTCTCGTTTCTGCTGCGAGCCGGGTCAATTCAACATGCTGTACGTGCCTGGCTTTGGAGAATCGGCGATCAGCGCCAGTGGTCCGCCGCGTGTCGGGGGGGATCTGTTTCACACAGTTCGCACGGCGGGCAATGTGACGCGACGGCTTAGCACGATGCGGCCCGGCGACTCCTTGGGACTACGTGGGCCGTTTGGAACCAGTTGGCCGATCGCTCAATGCGAAGGGAACGACATCGTGCTGGTCGCTGGCGGAATTGGCCTGGCGCCGCTACGTCCCGTGATCTACTACCTGATGGCTCGCCGTGAACGATTTGGACAATGCACGCTGATCTACGGGGCACGCGCCCCCGAGATGCTGTTGTTCCGGCGGGATTATCCATCGTGGCGCGAAGCGGGAATCAACGTGTTACCAACCGTCGATCGCACCTCGTCCGGTTGGTCCGGCGCAATCGGCGTGGTCACGATGCTGATCGATCGCTTTCAGCCGCTCGTCGCGCCCCAAACCACGCTCCTGATGTGCGGGCCCGAAGTGATGATGAAGTACTCGCTGACCAGCGCCGCTCGACGAGGACTTCCGCTGGATCGCATCTGGTTGTCGCTGGAGCGCAACATGCAGTGTGCCGTGGGGCTGTGCGGTCATTGTCAATTCGGCCCGGCGTTCGTGTGCAAGAACGGCCCGGTGATGCGGGCCGATCTGATCGAACCACTTTTGCATGTGAGCCAGCTATGAGGGGAGGCTACAGGCTATAGGCGGCAGGCTTCAGGCTTCAGACTTCAGGCTTCAGACTTCAGACTTCAGACGACAGACTTCAGACTTCAGACTACAGGCATCTGAGATCTGAGATTCCAAACCAAGGTCCATGATCAACCACTGACACAGTCGGACTTTCCCCATGGCTGCAAAACCTCGTTTGGCCGTCTTCAAGTTCGCCTCCTGCGACGGCTGCCAGTTGTCGCTGCTGGATGCCGAGGACGAATTGCTGGCGCTGGCCGATCTGGTGACGTTCGCGAACTTCGCCGAGGCCTCGAGCCGTCTCGAGCCCGGTCCCTATGACATCGCACTGGTCGAAGGTTCAATCACGACGCCCCACGACGTGCAGCGCATTCAACGAGTGCGGGACGAGTCCCGTTTTCTGATCACGATCGGCGCGTGCGCGACCGCGGGGGGCATTCAGGCGTTGCGCAATTATGCGGATCATGCCGAGATGCTTCAGGCCGTCTACGCGTCGCCCCAATACGTCAGCACGCTGGCGACCTCCACGCCGATCACGCAACACGTCACAGTCGATTTCGAACTGCGCGGCTGTCCGATCAACCAGTATCAACTGATCGAAGTCCTCAAGTCGCTCCTCGCCGGCCGCCGCCCGCGCACGTCGCCCGAAAGCGTCTGCCCGGAATGCAAGCGTCGAGGAACGGTTTGCGTCGTGGTCGCGCGAAGCGAACCGTGCCTCGGGCCGATCACCCAGGCTGGTTGTGGCGCGATCTGCCCCGCGTTCGCTCGGCCTTGCTACGGATGCTATGGGCCAGCGCGGCAGCCGAATCCCGCCAGCCTGTCGCGACAACTGCTCGCCAACGGGTTGCCCCCCGCGCGAGCCGTCCAGTTGCTCCGCTCGTTTAACTGTCAGGCGACCGAATTCGCGACGGAAAGCGCGCGACTCGTGCAATTGCAGACCAACCGCGGCTTCCAACCATGACCTCCACCACTCGCACCATCCAGGTCGAAACGCTGACTCGCGTCGAAGGCGAAGGGGGGCTGACCGTGCGTTTGCGCGACGGTCTCGTCGAAGGGGTGCAGCTGCGCATCTACGAGCCACCCCGTTTGTTCGAGGCCCTGCTGCGGGGGCGGCCGCTGGAGGAAGCTCCCGACATCACCGCTCGAATCTGCGGCATCTGTCCGGTGGCCTACCAAATGAGCGCGGTGCATGCCTTGGAGGCCGCGCTCGGGGTGACGGTATCACCCGAGATCCGCCGCTTGCGCCGACTGCTGTACTGCGGCGAATGGATTGAAAGCCATGCGTTGCACATCCATCTGTTGCACGCGCCGGACTTCTTCGGCTGCGACAGCGGGATCGAATTGGCTCGAAAGTTTCCCGACGAGGTCAATCGCGGATTACGCCTCAAGAAGCACGGCAATCAGTTGCTCGAAGTCCTGGGCGGGCGCGCCATTCATCCCATCAATGTGGCGGTGGGGGGATTCTACCGAGCGCCGTCGGCGGACGCGTTGACTCGATTGATTCCCGATTTTGAATGGGGACTCGAAGCTTCCCAGGCCGTGGCGCGCTGGGTCGCGAGCCTGCCGCTACCGGACTTCCGGCAGAACT
>Ga0105096_10001337_pt1 | contig 10055 bp, 8 predicted proteins | sample PPLLak3cmMay2015_FD_87036 | JGI IMG/M metagenome (GOLD analysis project Ga0105096, IMG submission 87036) | Freshwater sediment microbial communities from Prairie Pothole Lake near Jamestown, North Dakota, USA - PPLs Lake P7 Core (1) Depth... | ecosystem: Environmental > Aquatic > Freshwater >...
CGGCCTGGACCGCATCGTCTGCATGCCGCTGGGCCGCGGCGACCAGCGCAGCGGCGTGGTCTCGGCCTATTTATTGCCGGGCGTGCAGCCCTCGCCCGAGCAGATGCACCTGGTCAGCATTCTGGCTACCGAAGTGACAGGCGCGCTGGAAGCGGCCCGCCTGCGCGCCCGCCAGATGGCCACCCTCTACGCCGTGGACCAGGCCACTCAGCAGCGGCGCAGCCTGGACATTTTACTCAGCCGCGTGCTGGACACCACCATCGACGGCTGGGGCGTGCAGGCCGGCGCGATCCTGCTGGTCAGCGGCGATTCTTGGGACATCCGTGCTCAGCGCGGACTGGGCCACGACCTGGGCGCGCCGGCCTTTGGCCTGGCCCTGCGCCTGGCCGAGCGGGCGCGCCGCACCAGCCAGCCGATCTTTTTCCAGGAACAGCTCAGCGGCGGTCTTTTTCCGTCGGCGGCCGTGCTGCTCTTGCAGGCCGAGGGCGATACCCTGGGCGCACTCTTCCTGGGCGCGGCCCAGCCGGGCGCGTTCAAGCCGGCCCAGGTCGAGCTGATGAAGGCCATCGCCAGCCAGATCGCCCTGGCCGTGCGCAACGCCCAGCTCTACACCCAGCTACGCCAGACGGCCGTGCTGGAGGAGCGCTACCGCCTGTCGCGCGAGATGCACGACGGCGTGGCCCAGACACTGGGTTATTTGGGCATGCAGGCCGAACGCATCGAGGGCCTGGTCGAGCGGGGCGAGACCAGCCGTCTGCCGGCCGAGCTGAAGGAGCTGCGCCAGGTGATCGCCGAGGCTTACCTGGACCTGCGCGAGACCATCGACGGCCTGCGCCTGACGGTGGACCAGCCGGGCGGCTTCAGCGGCGCCCTGCATGCCCACGTGGAGGACTTCACCCGGCGCTCCGGCCTGGCAGTGGACTGCTCCTGCGTCGATGCGCCGCCCGACCTGCCGCCGGAGGTCGCGCTGCACCTGCTGCGCATCACCCAGGAGGCGCTGGCCAACGTGCGCCGCCACGCCAACGCCGGTCGCGTCTGGGTCAGCCTGGCGCGCGAGAACGGCTCTTTGGAGCTGACCATCTCCGACGACGGCCAGGGCTTCGACGCCGGCAGCCCGCTGGAGCGAGGCCACGTGGGCCTGTCCAGCATGCGGGAGCGCGTGCGCAGCCTGGATGGCCAGCTCACCTTCGCCACCAGCCCCGGCCAGGGCACGCGCGTGACAGCGCGGGTGCCGCTGGCTCCTTCGTAGTGGCGACCTATGAAGGTTAAGTATTAATCCCGGTAATCGTCATTCCCACGAAGGTGGGAATCCAGCGCGATGGGGCCGCAGGCCCAACACGTCGCCACCGTCATTCCCACGAAGGTGGGAATCCAGCGCCTGGCAGACTGGATTCCCACCTTCGTGGGAATGACGTCCATTGCCGGGTTGTTTTCTTGACCTTCATCAGTCGCTCTGTAGCGCGGCGAACGACTAAAGTCGTTACTACCAGGCGCCTGCGCATCGGACGGAACTCATGACAACTCTCCCCATTCGCCTTTTGATCGTCGACGACCACAACCTTTTCCGTCAGGGCCTGATCCGCATCCTGGGCGACTATGCCCAGTTGCAGATCGTGGGCCAGGCGGCCAACGGCCAGGACGCGCTGGCGCTGGTCGAGCAACTTCAGCCCGATGTGGTTCTGATGGACGTCAACATGCCCGTGCTGTCCGGCCCCGGCGCGGTGCGCCAGATGCGGGCGCGCTTCCCCGGCCTGCCGGTGGTGATGCTGACCGTCTCCGAGCGCGACGACGACCTGTTCGACGCCATCCGGGCCGGCGCGCAGGGCTATCTGCTCAAGAACGTCGGCGCGGCCGAGCTGATCGACGCCATCCAGCGGGTGCGGGACGGCGAAGCCATCCTGGCCCCCTCGATGGCCGTGCGGCTGCTGGCCGAGTTCCGCACACTGGCCGAGCAAGCGCCCAGCGAGCCACAGAAGGTGCAGGCCGGCGAGTTGAGCGAGCGCGAGCTGGACGTGCTGCGGCTGGTGGCCCAGGGGCTGAGCAATCGGGAGATCGCCGACGCGCTAGGCCTGTCCGAGCACACGGTCAAGACCCACCTGGCCAACATCCTGGACAAGCTGCACCTGCGCAGCCGCGCCCACGCCGCGGCTTTCGCCGTGCAGTCTGGCCTGGTACGCGAGGTCCAGACCAAACGCTAGCCTTGCTATCCCTGTCCCACAGTCAACCGTATGAACAACCTCTTTCTTGAACTCAGCATCATCGTGCTCTTGATCCTGTTCAATGGGCTGTTCTCCATGTCGGAAACAGCCATCGTCTCGGCGCGCAAAGCGCGTTTGCAGCAGATGGCCGATGAAGGCAGCAGCCGCGCCCGAGACGCGCTGGGCCTGGCCAACAACCCCAACCGCTTTCTGGCCACCGTGCAGATTGGCATCACGCTGATTGGCATCCTGACCGGTGTGTTCGGCGGGGCGACTATCACCAGGGAATTAGCCGCGTTGCTCAGCGCTAGCCCTGCGCTTGCTCCCTACAGCACCGCCATCGCTGGCCTGGTGGTGGTGACGCTGCTGACCTACTTCACCCTGATCATCGGCGAGCTGGTGCCCAAGCGACTGGCGCTGAACAATGCGGAACGGGTGGCGTCCACAGTGGCCGGCCCTATGAGCATTCTGTCGCTGCTGGCCTGGCCGATCGTGCGCCTGCTCGGTGTTTCCACCGACTTCGTGCTGCGCCTGTTGCGGGTCAAGCCGTCAGATGAGCCGTTGGTCACCGCGGAGGAGATCATGGTCATGGTAGGGCAGGGCGCCGACGTCGGCCTGTTCGAGCGCAGCGAGCAGGACCTGATCGAGCGCGTGCTGGCTCTGGACGAGCGTCGGGTCGATAGCTTCATGACGCCGCGCGGCAAGATCGTCGCTCTGGACATCGGCGACAGCACGGATGGCGTACGGCGCAAGCTGCTGGAGAGCCAACGCTCGCGCTTTCCGGTCATCGAAGGCGACCTGGACAACGTGCTAGGGGTCGTGCGGGCCAAGGACATTCTAACCCAAAACCTTGCCGACCAGCGCTTCGACCTGCGCAGCCTGCTGCGTCCCGCTTTGTTCGTCCCTGAGGTGACGACGGCCCTGGAGGCGCTGGAGCGCTTCAAGCAGCAGGGCACCCACGTGGCGTTGATCCTGGACGAGTTCGGCGGCATCCAGGGCATGATCACCCACAACGACGTGCTGGAGGCGATCGTCGGCTATGATCCGTCGCAAGACACGCCGGCTGAGCCGCACGTTGTGCGCCGCGGCGATGGCTCATGGCTGGTGGACGGCCTGACTGCGATCGGGGATTTCGAGGACGCGCTGGATCTGGACACGCTGCGCGAGGATGCCGGCCGGCGCTACCAGACCGTCGGCGGCCTGGTGATGAGCGAGTTAGGGGGCGTGCCCAGCACGGGCCAGAGCTTCACCTGGCGCGGATTGCGCTTCGAGGTCGTCGACATGGACGGCCGGCGGGTGGACAAGGTGTTGGTGACAGCACTGGACGCAGCAGCCAGCAGCGGCTAGCCCTCAGCAAGGAATCCCACCCCCAGCACCCCTGGCCCCACATGGGTGACGATGGCCGGCGTCAGGTCCATGATCATCGATGTGGTATAATATGCCAGCAGTCGTGAGCAGTTCGCACGCCTCCGTGTGAACCGGTGCCCGATAACCGGGCATCGTACCAACCATCTGTTGACTGCGGGAGACCTGCCATGCCAACCTACATCTTGCTTAGCACCCTCACCGACGAGGGCGCGGCTACGCTGAAGTACAAGCCCGACCGGCTCAAAGAGGTCAACGAGGAGATCAAGGCGCTAGGCGCCGAGGTCGTGGCCCAATATGCCACCCTGGGACCTTACGACTTCGTCAACATCGTCGAGGCGCCCGACAACGCGGCCATTGCCCGCGTCTCCATCGAGCTGGCCTCGCGCGGCAGCGTGCACATGTTGACCCTGCCGGCCGTACCGATCGACGACTTCATCGAAAGCCTGAAATAACTGCCTATGTCTGTACGACTTGCCAACGGCGGCGTAAGCGCGCCGGCCGCGGAGGAACAACACGTGACCGGCGCCGGCCGGATAGCCACGATCCGCCCGACTCTGCCGCGCGCCGATGTCCAGGTGCGTTTTCCCGACGGCCGCATCCTGCAAGGCCCGCCCGGCGCGACGCTGGAGGAATTTGCCTGCGTCGCCAACCCCGACCCCAGCGTGCCCATCGTCGCGGCCCTGGTCGAGGGGGAGCTGCGGGAGCTGGGCCTGCCGGTCCAGCGCGACCTGGATGTGGCCTGGATTGACATGGCCTCGCAGGATGGTATGCGCATCTATCGCCGTTCGCTGACCTTCCTGCTGGTCGCCGCGGTCAGCGAGCTGTTCCCCGGCGCGCGCTTGCACATCGACTACTCTATGACCTTTGGCGGCCTGTTCTGCCACGTGGCCACGCGTGCGCCCTTCACCCCGGCCGAGCTGCAGGCGCTGGAAGACCGCATGCACGAGTTAGTGGCCTCCAACCTGCCCATCCTGCGCATCGAGCTGCCCATCGAGCAAGCTATCGCTGAGTTTCGGGCCAGGGGCGACGAGGAGAAGGCCAGCCTGCTGGCCGCGGCCGTTGCCAGCGGCAAGCGCGAGGTGGCCATCTACCAGCTTGGCCCCTACCGCAACCACTTCCACGGCTACATGGCGCCCAGCACGGGCTACCTGCGCTGGTTCGACCTGGTGCACTACCCGCCTGGTTTTGTGCTGCACTATCCTCGCCGCCAGGAGCCGACCCTGCTCAGCCCGTTCCAGGACGTGCCGCGGCTGGGCCAGGTCTTCCAGGAATACCGCGACTGGCTGGAGCGCATCGGCGTACAAAACCTGCCCGCGCTCAACCGCACCATCGAAGATGGCCGCATTCGCGAGGTGGTGCTGGTGGCCGAGGCGCTGCATGAACAACGCATCGCCGCCATCGCCAGCGCCATCGCCCTGCACAGCGACCAGATCGACGTGGTCTTGATCGCCGGCCCGTCGTCGTCGGGCAAGACGACCTTCGCGCGCCGCCTGGCCGTGCAGTTGCTGGCCAACGGGGTGCATCCGGTGGCGCTGGGGCTCGACAACTGGTTCGTAGACCGCCAGCACACGCCGCTGGACCAGGACGGCAATCCCGACTTCGAGGCGCTGGAGGCCATCGACCGGGCGCTGTTCAACCAGCAACTCAACCAGCTCATGGCCGGCCAGACGGTGACGCTGCCCCAGTTCAACTTCTACACCGGCCAGCGCGAGCCAGGCGAGACCTTGCTCGTCACCCCCCAGCACGTGATTCTGATCGAAGGCATCCACGGACTGAACCCTGATCTGGCGCCGCAGGTGCCGCCAGAGCGCATCTTTCGCATCTACGTGTCGGCGTTGACACAGCTCAACCTCGACCGCCATAACCGTGTCTCCACCACCGACACGCGCATCATTCGGCGCATTGTGCGCGACGCGACGCGGCGCGGCTACTCAGCGGCCGACACCATCGGCCGCTGGCCCAGCGTGCAGCGCGGCGAGTGGCGCTGGATCTTCCCCTACCAGGAGCACGCCGACGTGATGTTCAACTCGGCCCTGGCTTACGAGCTGGCCGTGCTGCGGCCGCTGGCCGAGCCGCTGCTGCTGGGGGTAGAGATCGACACGCCAGCACGTATCGAGGCCGACCGCCTGCTGAGCCTGCTGCGCTGGTTCACGCCCATCTCGGCTGACCTGGTGCCTGACAACTCGATCCTGCGCGAGTTCATCGGCGGCTCAATCATGGAGGACTTCATGCCCTGGAAGCGGCGCGGTGCGAGCAACGGCGCGATGGAACCTGGCAGCCCCGGATAGCGTTAGACGCGAAGACCGCTGCCAGCCAGCCGGGCATCGATCAGTCACCGCTTTGGCCGGTCTTTGCGCACGCCTGCGGCAGCCCCGGACGTAGCCTGAAAGAGCGCGACGAGTGCGCAGCCTCCCGGAGCGGACTGGAGCGTGGGCCTGACTGAGCCAACCTGCGATCGTTGCGAGACGCGCCCCAAAGCGTCAGTCTTGCCATTTCTGATACCTTGGGCTACAATCAGCCACCTGCCAGGCCACTTGATCCTGGCGATCGTCTTGTAGCGCGCCGTCGTTGCAGAGGATTGCCCAGGGCCGGCGGCGGCAAGCTCGGTGAAAAGTTGGAGGGCAGTGCCACCCATGAATGAAAAACACGTTCGAACACAAACTCGTGTCGTGAAACTGGTTGTCAGCTCCGCCGTGCTTCTGCTGAGCCTGGCGCTGGCAGCCTGTACGACGCCGCCATCCGGCCCGCCGCCTGCGCCCACCACGACGCCGCCCACTGCGTTGCCCGCGCCAGGCACGGATGCGCCGGCGCCGCCTGGCCAGGAAACACCGGCCCAGGCAACCGCTACAGCGCCGGCCGCCAGCCAGCCTGCCGCTGTTCCAGGCATCGTGCCGCCCCCACAAGGCGAGCCTAATCGTCTGGTGATCCCGGCCATCGACCTGGATACTGCCATCGTCGATGTAGGCTGGGAGGTGGTTGAGCGCGGCGCCCAGCGCAGCACCGAATGGCAAACGGCGGACAACGCGGCCGGACGCCACCTCAACAGCGCCCGGCCCGGCGAGCTGGGCAATGTGGTGCTTTCCGGGCACCACAACACCAAGGGCGAGGTGTTTCGCCGCATCAGCGAGCAGGAATTGGCTGTTGGCGACGCGATCTATCTCTACGATGCTCAGGGCCAGCGCCACACCTACCTGGTCAGCGAGGCCACAGAGCCGTTGTTGGAGGTAGGCGCCAGCGAGGCGCAACGCCTGGCCAACGCCCGCTACATCCAGCCCACCAGCGACGCGCGCGTAACGTTGGTGACCTGCTGGCCCTATTGGACAAACACCCACCGTATCGTGGTGGTGGGCACGTTGGCGCCCTAAATAACGCCCTGGAAGGCAGAGTAATGGAATTACGCCAGTACGGTCGGACTCTTTGGAAATGGTTTTGGTTGATTCTGGTGGGCGCGGCCATCGCGGGCGGCGTCACCTATCTGGTCAGCAGCCGCAGCACCCCCATCTATCGGTCTTCCTCCCTGCTTTTGATCCAGCAGGCCAACAGTCCCTCCAACCTGCAGTGGACCGAGGTGCTGACCAGCGAGCGGTTGGCGGCCAACTACGCCCGCCTGCTAACCACCCGCCCGGTCCTGAACCAGGTAGCGGCCAACCTGCGCCTGCCTGAGATCACCTCGAGCATCATCGTAGACCCCGTGCGCGAGACACAGATTATTGTGCTTCATGTGGAGGACGCCAACCCGGCCCTGGCGACAGCCGTGGCCAACGACCTGCCGGCTGTCTTCATCAGCGAGAACGAAAAACAGCTACAACAGCGCATCAACTCCACGCTGGAGGCATACCAGACCCAGATCGACGGCGTAGAAGCCGACATCGAACAGGCGCAGACGCAGCTTCAGGTGTTCACGGCGCTGGAGGACGACGGCGAGGAGTTGACGCTGGAGCAAGCGTCGCAGCGGGCGCGGCTGGAGGCCAGCCTGGCCCAGTATCGCAGCTCGCTGGCTGAACTGCTGCGCAACCGCGATGACGTCAAGCGGGCTGAGGCCAACCGCGGCGACACGATCACCGTGGTGGAGCCGGCCATCGAACCCACGGTGCCCGTGCGGCCGCGCGTCCTGGTCAACACCCTGATCGCCGCTGCGCTGGGCGCGCTGCTGCTCATCGCGGTGGCCTTCCTGATCGAGTACCTGGACGACACCATCAAACTGCCGGAGGACGCTACGCGCGTCACCGGCCTGCCCGCGCTGGGCTCTCTGGTGCAGTATCGCAACGGCGACAAGGCTCGGCGCCTCATCGCAGCTACCAACCCCCAGTCGCCCTTCACCGAGGCCTACCGCACCCTGCGCACCAACATCCAGTTCTCCAGCCTGGACAAGCCCATCGACGCGTTGATGGTGACCAGCGCCAGCCCCGGCGAAGGCAAGAGCACCACGGCCGCCAACCTGGCCGTGGTCGTCGCCCAGGGCGGCAAGCGCACCATCCTGATCGACACCGACCTGCGCCGGCCGGTGCTGCACCAGGTCTTTGGCCTGCCCAACGCCGTCGGCGTCACCAACGCGCTGTTGCTGCCGGAAGGCAGTGACCTGACGCCCTTGCTGCAGCCCACCGAGTTGGAGAACCTGTGGCTGCTGAGCAGCGGCCCGCAGCCGCCCAACCCATCCGAGCTGCTTGGCTCGCACCGCATGGGCGAGCTGATCAAAGAACTGGGCCAATATGCCGATATGCTGGTGTTCGACAGCCCACCGACTCTGGCCGTAACCGATGCGGCCGTGTTGGCGCGCCAGATGGACGGCGTGCTGTTGGTGGTCGAGTCGGCCAAGACGCGCGAGGTTGCCGCCAAACGCGCCGCGCAAGGTTTGCTCAAGGTCAACGCCAACGTGCTGGGCATCGCGGTCAACCGCATCTCCTACCGGCTGGCCGGCTCGCATTACTATTACTACGATTATTACGAGAACAAAGGCGACGACGGCTCGGACCAGGACAGCAGCCAGTCCAAAAAACGCCGCAAGGACAAGGAGCGGCCGGCTGAGGCGCCCAGCCAGCCAGCGACTGCCGGTGGCTTCGTGACCAGCCAACTGCGCCCGCCCGGATCATCGCCTCAGGACGTCTAGCGCCCTGGCGCTTACTCAAGGTGCATGCATGGCCAGCGAACCGGGTCAGGGGTCACGGCCCATGCCAAGCGAGATCGGACAGGCGGCTGCCCAGTCCAGCCCGCGCTGGCGGGCTATGCTCCTCAATCGCCGGCTGTGGCTGGGCTTGTTCTTCAGCGTTGGCTGTCTCGCGTTGGCGATGGCAGACATCGACTTCGCCGAGATGGCCGCGGCGCTGCGCTCGGCCAACCTGGCCTGGCTGGCCGCGGCTGCCCTGACGGTACTGCTCACTAACTCGGCCAAGAGCTGGCGCTGGCGCCTGCTGTTGTACGTCAACCCTGCACCCGCCGCGGCCGGCGATAGCCCCACAGCCAGAATCGGCCTGGGCCGCCTGACGAACATCTGGACCGCGGGCGCCGGTGTCAACCTGGCCTCGCCTGTGCCGCGTTCCGGCGACCTGGTGCGTGTCTATTTCGCCAGCGCAGCGGGCGGGATCAGCAAGTCGCTGGTGCTGGGCACGATTGCGGCCGAGAAGCTGCTGGACATCGTGTTGCTGGCTGTTTGCTTCCTGGGACTGGTGCTGTTTGTCGCCATCCCCCAGGAGTTGGCGCAGCGTCAGATCACGACCGTCGCGGTGGCGCTCACACTGACGCTTATCGTGGCAGGGCTGCTCTGGCAGCGCGAGCGTCTGCTGGCGCTGGCTGGAAGGCTCTTGGGACGCATCCCGCGCGGCGCCCAAGCCGCTGCCAGCATGGCCAGGGCGCTGCAAGGGCTGGATGCGCTGCGCCGGCCGGGCCGGCTGCTGGCCTTGGCTGCGCTGACCGTCGTCATCGGCTTCCTGTCGGTTTCGACGGCTTACTTGGTCTTCCTGGCCCTCGACATGCCGCCCTCCTGGGTGCAGAGCCTGCTGCTGTGGGTCGTCTTGCAGGCCGGCGCGGCTGTGCCCTCCACGCCAGGCAAGATCGGCGTGTTTCAGGTGTTGTGCCGCTGGACGCTGGGACTGTTTGGCGTCTCGGCCGCGCTGGGACTGGCCTACGGCATCCTGCTCTACCTGGTGGCGCCGCTGTTGTTGATGATCCTGGGCGCGCTGGCGCTGGCCGTCGAAGGCTGGCGCATCGGCCGCCTGCCGGCCAACATCGATTTGACGCTGGCGCCGCCCGGCCAAGACCCAGCCGAGCGCCGAGGGACGTGATGGGCAAGCCGCACGAGCCAGGCCTTCTCAACATCCTGGGCAAGCGAGCTGCACCGCGTTTGACGCCCTTGCTGACCCACCCGAACCTGGCGCAGGCTGTCCGTCACCTGGAGACCTATCTGGGCGTCATCCAGGGCAAGGGCAGCGGCACCGGTTGGGACCTGGACGCCGAGGTGCAGGCGGCGTTGGCCGCAATCCACCGTCCCGACGC
>Ga0105096_10001339_pt1 | contig 10054 bp, 9 predicted proteins | sample PPLLak3cmMay2015_FD_87036 | JGI IMG/M metagenome (GOLD analysis project Ga0105096, IMG submission 87036) | Freshwater sediment microbial communities from Prairie Pothole Lake near Jamestown, North Dakota, USA - PPLs Lake P7 Core (1) Depth... | ecosystem: Environmental > Aquatic > Freshwater >...
CCGAGGTAGCTCATCACGTTCTTCACGCCCTGGGTGCCGCGGACGATCTCGGGCTCGACAAAAATATAGGGCGGGCCGGCTTCGTAGATGATGGCGGGAATGCCCGCGACCATCGCCGCCCGGCGCAGGCTGCCCTCCGGGCCCTCGCCTGCCACCACGATGCCGACGCCGAATTGGTTGGCCATTTCCAGCGCCTTCGCATTGTTGGGGTCCACCCGCACCTGGGGCAGGTTGGTGCGCAGGTTGCTGCCGGTGTGCAGGTCGATGACGTAGGAGCAGTCCTTGATGACGCGCCCGAAGACCTCCGCGGCCACGATCGAGGCGACGCTGCCGTTGAGATTGCCGGGGAAAGCGCGGTTGAGGTCGCGACGATCGGGCATGTTGCGGCCCATGGTGCGGAAACCGTAGGAGTTCACCGCCGGCAACACCACCAGCATGCCGGCCATCTTCCGGCTGTCCACGCCAGCGAATACGCGGCGGGCGATCTCCACACTGTTCACCTCATCGCCGTGTATAGCCGAGGTGAGGCACAGCGTGGGGCCTGGGCGCACGCCACGGGCAACGAAGATGGCCACGTCGATAAAGGCGGCCTCGAAGCCGCGCTCTCCGGCCAGGGTGAAGCGCAGGGTCTGGCCCGCGGCGACCTCGGTACCGGCCACGGTGGCGGAGCCCCAGTCAGTGGCATTGCCGGTGGTGGCAAGCACGCTGGTCAGGAACACGAACAATAAGCGGCGAACGTTCATGATTGGTGGCCTCGTCAGAGAAAAACGAACAGGCGCTGCGCAGGCGCCAGGAAAACCATGACCTGCATTCGGGTCACTCCCACTCTATTATCAATAAGCCTTTTTTGTCTTTTATTATCAATGGCTTATTTTCCTGTAAACCGGTAATACCATGAAAAATACCATGTTCGGAAATTTCTTGAAAAAAGTCGCTTTTTCCACAGATAGCCAAGGATTCGACCAACATCTTCAACATCTGCACCAGCGGCGGTAAGCCGCTATCCATTCCGCCCCCTTTGGCAGCGGAGTCGGTATCGGCAGATCAAGAATCGGAATTGCCTGGGCAGTGTTTCCGAGCATGCAGATAGCGACTATTTGACCACTTTCAGTGAGATCGACTCCAGTCACAGTCACTACCTGTCCAAGCACCCTGGTCGTGAACGGAACGACAAGATTGTCTTCAATCAAAGTGAAAAATCCGCTGACCTGTTCCGATTCGTTGTAGGCGTCGGTGATCGCCACTTCGATGAATTTATCCAGGCATTTCACCGAAAACTTCGCGGACTTTTTCGGCTTTACCTCCTTCATTGCGACTTCTGCCAGAGACCCGCCTCAACGAGGCGCCGAACCAGGGCACCGCGTTTTCCATGCCGGGCCATAAATTTAGCCAATCTGCGGTCGAAGTCGGCTCGGGTCGCGCACAACGCGTAGGCATCCGACAGATCGACGAGTGAGCGCTTGACCTCGTCGTAGGCAGAAGCAATGCCACGTTCAGCGCGTTTGTCGGCAGTCCGCCAGCATCGATTGAAGTCGGCAGCCAGTATACGCAAGTAGGTTTCTCGTTTGGCCTGCCGTCCAATCTCGGCCTTTTTACGTTGTATAGCTGCCTGCTTCTTTCTCGCTTCGGCAGCGGATGCCGCCAGATGATACAGATCGGCTACCTTGCGCCGCGGCATTGCAGGCTTTGCACCTGACGATTGATCGCGCCTCCAGGCCAAGGACCGCAGTTTCGGTTTACGCTCGGCCTGCTGCACATACCCGGTCAACAACAATTTAAGTATCGCGTTTTTCTCTGCTTCAGGAAGCGCGGCAAGCCAGGCATCCAGTTCCGCGTCGCTCTCGCTGTCGGGTTTTGTGCCTGGCGGGTCAATGAGTCCGGCGGCAGCCAGTAGATCCTCATCGATTTCCAGGAAGTCCGCCAGCGATCGCTGGGCAGCAGTCAACCGGGAAAGTCCGGGCGGCGGTTGGGGTTCGGCGCTCTTTTCACTGACTTCACCAGCGCTAACGCCGGCGAGCCAACCAAGATACAGCGGGCGCATATCGCCCCGCAGCAATTCGTCACGCAATGGCACCAGCCTGCCCATCCAGTCTCGCCCATCCTCTTCGGCGAAGCGTTCGTAGCTCTCACTCTCGTCCAGCACCCATTCAAGCAGCCAGTGTGTCCTGGTCTGCTTAACCGAAAAAGTGGTTTCGGTTTTGAAATCGAGGAAGAATCCTGCATCAAAAGCACTTTTCGGCAGGCGCAGGCAGAGAATACAAGTACACCAGTTTGCCACGTAGACGTGGGCATCAAAGTAACGCCGCATCCAGTCAAGCGGATCTCCCTTGAGATCGCCCCACTGATAATCATTGACGAAACTGGTCGGTGTGATGTTAGCGCGAGACGAACACGCGCGCAGTTCGGCCGTCTGCTTCGGGGTCAGCGGCTCATCAATGGCGATGAACTCGTAGTATTGGTATTCACTCATCCCGATTCACTGTTTGCGGAGCGCAAGTCGCTCCATCAGTCCACGCAGTGAAATAACGTTAATATCATCACCCACAGGAAACTCATCCGCGCCACCATAAAGGATGTACTTATGCATTGCGCCAATATCATCACAAGTCTGGCTATAATGCTTGCCAATTTTGGGGGCAACCCCATACTTAATCTCGACGGCCCAGATTTCAGACGAGGGCATCTTGATCACCAGATCGATCTCCGCACCAGCAGCTGTCCGGTAAAAGTAGGTTTCTGCACGGCTGGGCAGGATAGAATGAATGTTCTCGATGACAAAACCTTCCCAGCTTTTTCCCAACACTGGATTAGACAGCAACACATCATAAGCATTGATCCCCAGCAACCGGTGCAGGATACCGCTATCGCGTACGTAAAAACGGGGGGATTTCACTAACCGTTTCTTGACGTTGGCATGCCAGGGTTTAAGCCGCCTGACCAACAAAAGATCCGTCAGAATATCAATGTAATGGGTTACCGTTTTGGCATCGACTTCCAGGTTTGAGGCAAGCTTGGAATAGTTAACGGTTTCACCCTGAAGATGCGCCAACATCGTCCACAGCCGACGTAACCTTGTTGCGGGAACGCGAAAACCCATTTGCGGAATATCGCGCTCAAGATAGGTACGAATCAGATTTTCCAGCCAGTCCATGGCCAGGTCATCATCCGCAGCAAGATAGCTGTCTGGAAAACCACCCCGCAGCCACAGGGTCTGCCTTTCCTGTTGGTGACCATCAACTTCAACCAGGCTCAGGCCGCTCATCTCGAGATAACTGATCCGACCTGCGAGACTTTCGGAAGACTGACGCATCAAATCCATTGATGCAGAACCAAGCAGTAAAAACTGACCTGCCCGACGACCCTGCTCCCGGTTTTTATCGATCAGTCCCCGCAGCACGGGAAACAAGTCCGGGCTTCGCTGTATTTCATCCAGAATAACCAGCTTATCGGCATGGGTACTTAAGAAGCTGGCGGGGTCGCTGAGCTTCAGCAAATCCTCGGGAGCTTCCAAATCGAGGTAAATCGAGTCGATGCTTTTAGCAATGATTTTTGCCAGCGTCGTCTTGCCAACTTGGCGTGCGCCAAGCAGTGCGACCGCAGGCACTTGTGCGATGGTTGCTTGAAGTTTCTCGGTAATTTGGCGGTCAATCATACCTTGTATATTAGGAGTCAATGTCCTACTTTACAAGATATAAAATAGATGGTCGATTGAAATGCCCCTGCATTGCCAACACCAGACATTGCTTGTTACAAGCGCTCTAATACCATGCCAGCATCTATTTGCCTCTCATGGTGAGTATAGGAAGTATAAACCCCCTTTTTACTGAAAAACCAACCCGGCCATTTCGCGGCCAGACGTAGTCAATCTCATCTGATGCAGCGGCTTAGTTGGCTAAATCGGCCGGATTCCGGCCCTGTGACCCTCTCAAACCATTCCGTCAGCCGAGCGCCACCCTTGCCTCGTGTAGCCGGCAACGTCCTTGTCTTTCCCGAACGGTTTTTCCTTACCCAAATAAGCGCGTTTGCGGCGGGCCGCGACTCTCGGGCAACCGCAACGCATCCTGGTATTCACCTTTTTCCTTCAGGTGATTCAGGATCTTCTGGATCACCACCGAGTCTTCGATGCAGGCAATCACACTCATGGTGCCGCCGCATTCCCGGCAAGTTTCTATGTCAATGTTGAAAACTCACTTGAGCCTTTGCGCCCAGGTCATGCCCAAAGCACTCGCTACGCTCACGGGGCAGGCTCTGGCCGCGCGGCGTTCGGCCGGGGTTTGGTCTTGTGCCTCATCAGGCACCTTGAGCTTGCTGCCTTTACCCCGCTTGGCGGGCGTCATCAGAGCCCGGTGCTTGCTATTGGGGGCAAATACACCGTGGAAACGGGACTGGGCGTCCCCGTGATCTTGACTCTTGGCTTTGGCACCAGTGCGGCGAGGCGGGCGATAAAATCCAGTGGCTCGAAGATCACATGTGTGGTGCCCTCCCGGTACGGCGTCTTCAGTTGGTAGCGAACGTTGCCATTGGGCGTCAGCGACAGCCGTTTTTCCGACACCGCTGGGCGGCTGATGTCCCGGCGGGGCCGCCTTCGGACAGCCGTTCGAGCTTCTTGCGTTCATCGGCCCTGGCCGCTACCCCGGCATGCAGCGAAAACCCGGCTACCTTACCTACCCCGTCGTCGAACGGCTCGTCACTGGCCGGCAGCGTTTGCGGGGTGAACACTTTGCGCCCCGCCTGTGGCCCGAGAGCAATGCGGTAGGTGATGGAATGCCCCAGCAGGGGCGTCATCGGATCGTCATCCACCGCATCCCCGCTCAGGTAGCTGTTTTCGACATCCCGTTCCAGTAGGCCTTGCCGCTCCAGGAAACGGCCGACCCGATGAGCGATGGTGTGCGCCAGTTGGGTGAGTTCCTGACCGGTCGGTGCTTTGACCCAGCGAAACCGGGCTGTTCCATTGGGACGCTCAACGTATACGCCATCGAGGAACAGCATGTGAAAGTGAATGTTGAGCAACAGTGCACTGCCGAAGCGCTGGATCAGGGTGACGGCACCGGTCTTTGCCGCATCGTGGGTATGGCCTGTTTTCTTGACCAGATGCGTGGCGTGACAGGACTCGCAGCGCACCCGCAGAAACCCGTGCTCGAGACGGCCGCATTTGAGGTAATCCTCGAACTCCCGTCGGACATACGCCGGCAACTCCCTGCCCTGCTCCACCAAATGGGCAGTGAATACCGGGTAATATTCATCGACGATCCGATAGAGAAGCGTCTGCTCAGGACGGTGGCGCTGGTAACGACCAGCATCCTCGTCCCGGGTGGCCGTCCTGGCCGCCGCGTAGGGCATGATCCGCATCCTTGCGATACTGTGTTTTTATACAGTCTATCGCTCAGCTGCGGGATCTTGAAGTCTCAGCTGTGATGCCAGCCAGTGCCAGACATTGCTTGTGAGTGCCAGTCACTCCCACTCGATGGTGGCCGGCGGCTTGCTGCTGATGTCATAGGTGACCCGAGACACACCGGAGATCTCGTTGATGATGCGATTCGATACCCGCTCCAGCAACTCGTAAGAAAGGTGCGCCCAGCGCGCGGTCATGAAATCGACGGTCTCCACTGCCCGCAGGGCGATCACGTATTCGTAGCGGCGCGCATCCCCCACCACGCCGACGGATTTCACCGGCAGGAACACGGCAAAGGCCTGGCTGGTTTTCTGGTACCAGCCATCCCGGTGCAATTCCTCGATGAATATAGCGTCCGCCAGGCGCAGCAGGTCCGCGTATTGCTTTTTCACCTCCCCCAGTATCCGAACCCCCAGCCCGGGGCCGGGGAAAGGGTGGCGATAGACCATGTCATAGGGCAGGCCCAGCTCGAGACCGATCCTGCGCACCTCGTCCTTGAACAGCTCCCGCAGCGGCTCCACCAGCTCGAAGCTCATGTCGTCGGGGAGCCCGCCCACATTGTGGTGGGACTTGATGACATGGGCCTTGCCGGTTCCGGCACCAGCGGATTCAATCACATCCGGGTAGATGGTCCCCTGGGCCAGCCACCTGACGTCCCGCAGCCGGGTGGCCTCCTGGTCGAACACCTCGATGAAAGTGTTGCCGATGATCTTGCGCTTCTGCTCGGGGTCGGACACTCCCTCCAGCTTGCCCAGGAACAGGGCCTCGCAGTCGCTGCGGATGACCTTCACCCCCATATTGCGGGCGAACATCTCCATCACGTGGTCGCCCTCGTTGAGGCGCAACAGGCCGTTATCGACGAAAACGCAGGTCAGCTGGTCGCCAATGGCGCGGTGTAACAGCGCGGCCACCACGGAGGAATCCACGCCGCCGGACAGGCCCAGCAATACCTTGTCACCGCCAACGGTGGCGCGCACCCGGTCGATCGCATCCTCGACAATATTTGCCGCTGTCCACAGGGCCTGGCAGCCGCACAGTTCCAGCGCGAAATGCTCGAAGATGCGCCTGCCCTGCAGGGTGTGGGTCACCTCCGGGTGAAACTGGATACCGTAAAAGGGCTCGGTGCGGTGGGCCATGCCGGCAATGGGACAGCTGTCCGTGCTGGCAATGAGCTCGAAATCCGAGGGCAGTTCCACCACCTTGTCGCCGTGGCTCATCCACACGTCGAGCAGCGCGTTGCCGCGCTCGTCGAAGTGGTCACGGATGTCATGCAGCAGGCCCTTGTTGGCGTGCAGGCGGATCTGGGCATAACCGAACTCGCTCACGGCAGACGAAGCGACCTTGCCACCGAACTGCTCCGCCATGGTCTGCATGCCGTAACAGATGCCCAGCACAGGCACACCCAGTTCAAACACGCAGGCCGGGGCCCTGGGCGAGGCGTCCGCCGCAACCGATTCGGGGCCCCCGGAGAGAATCACACCGCGCGGATCGAAGTCGCGAATCTCTTCCTCGGTGACATCCCAGGCGCGAATTTCGCTGTACACACCCACTTCCCGCACGCGGCGGGCGATCAGTTGGGTGTATTGGGAGCCGAAATCGAGAATGAGGATCTTCTGGGCGTGGATGTCTGCGCTCATGGCGGTTCCTGGGTCTGGCTACAGTGCAACCGGCCCCGATAGGTGTGGGCCGGGGGTAAGGCGAAATCTAGCGCACCGGGTAATTGGGCGATTCTTTGGTGATCGACACATCGTGGACATGGCTCTCTGACATGCCGGCGGCGGTAACCCGCACAAATTCCGGCAGGGTGCGCATGGCCTCGATGTCGACACTGCCGGTATACCCCATGGCCGAGCGCACGCCGCCCATCAACTGCTGGACGATGGCCGACACGGGGCCCTTGTAGGGCACCCTGCCCTCGATGCCCTCGGGCACCAGTTTCTCGGCGCCTTTGCTCGCGTCCTGGAAGTAGCGGTCGGAGGAGCCCTGGCTGCTGGACATGGCGCCCAGCGAACCCATGCCGCGGTAGGCCTTGTAGGTGCGACCCTGGTACAACTCCACCTCGCCCGGCGCCTCCTCGGTGCCGGCAAACATACTGCCCATCATGACCGCGTGTGCCCCGGCCGCGAGCGCCTTGGCGATATCACCCGAGAAGCGAATGCCGCCGTCGCCCACCACGGGGATATCGGTGCCCTTGAGCGCCGCAGTCACATTGGCGATGGCGGTAATCTGGGGCACGCCGGTACCGGTCACTATGCGCGTGGTGCAGATCGACCCCGGCCCTATCCCCACTTTCACGCCGTCGACCCCCGCCTCGGCCAGGGCCACCGCGGCGGCGGCCGTGGCGATATTGCCGCCGATCACCTGGATCGATGGATACTGCGCCTTGATCAGCTTTACCCGCTGGATAACGTTGCGCGAGTGGCCATGGGCGGTGTCGACCACCAGCACGTCCACGCCGGCGCGTACCAGCGCATCTACCCGGGCGTCGGTGTCGGGGCTGGTGCCGACCGAGGCGCCGACCCGCAACTGGCCATAGGAGTCCTTGCAGGCCAGGGGGAAGCTCTCGGCCTTGTCGAAATCCTTCACGGTGATCATGCCGCACAGGTCGAAGTTATCGTTGACCACGAGGATTTTCTCGATGCGATGCTGGTGCAGCAGGCGCTGCACTTCCACCAGGCTGGCGCCCTCCTTGACCGTCACCAGCTGGTCGCGGGGCGTCATGATGGCGGAAACGAGTTTGGCGGGGTCCGACTCGAAACGCACATCGCGCCGGGTCACGATACCCACCAGGTCCTTGCCGTTGAGCACCGGCACCCCGGAAATGCCGTGGGCGCTGGTCAGCTCCCTGAGTTCGGCAATGGTGGCGGACTGCTGGATGGTAATCGGGTCCTTGACCACGCCGCTTTCGAACTTCTTGACCTTGCGCACCTGCTCCGCCTGTTCGGCGATGGTCATGCTCTTGTGGATAATGCCGATGCCGCCCTCCTGGGCCATTGCGATCGCCAGGCGAAACTCGGTCACCGTATCCATTGCCGCCGACACCAGCGGGATATTCAAATCGATACCGCGGGTGAGCCGGGTCCTGAGCGAGACCTGCGTTGCAACCACCTCCGAATACCCGGGGAGCAGCAGGACATCGTCAAAAGTGAGGGCTTCTTCGGCGATACGCAGCATTGAGTCGTTCTCCGGCTGGCGGCATTGAGTTAAACGTGCAATTATAAATCCCCGGCTTGGCCCAGGTAAACAAAAGTTCCCGCGGAATCGATCTTGTCCAACCCCTTCAACACCCAGGAACCGCCCCAAAGCCTCACTGTCAGCCAGCTGAACCGGCAGGCTCGAATACTGCTGGAAAGCCATTTTGATTTCGTCTGGGTCGAAGGTGAGGTGAGCAATTTCACCGTGCCATCCTCCGGCCACTGGTACTTCTCACTCAAGGACAGCGGCGCCCAGGTGCGCTGCGCCATGTTTCGCACCCGCAACCAGCGTCTGCGCTTTACGCCGGCCAATGGCGACCACATCCGCCTGCGCTGCAGGGTGTCGCTGTACGAGGGTCGCGGCGAGTTCCAGCTCATAGTGGAACACCTGGAGCAGGCGGGCGCCGGGGCACTGCAGGCCGCTTTTGAAAAACTCAAAGCCAGGCTGCTGGCCGAGGGCCTGTTCGATGCGCAGCGCAAGAAGCCCCTGCCCGGGAGTATTTCCCAGCTGGGCGTTATCACCTCCCCCTCCGGCGCGGCCATTCACGATATCCTGACGGTGCTGCGCCGGCGCTGTCCCGGCATCGCGGTGTCACTGTTTCCGGTAGCCGTTCAGGGCGAGGCAGCCGCCCGCGAGATCGCCGCAGCCATCGAGCGGGCCAACCGCTGGCAGCGCGAGGGCAAGGTGCAGCTCGATGTGCTGATCGTGGGCCGGGGGGGCGGTTCGCTGGAGGACTTGTGGGCCTTCAACGAGGAGATCGTCGCCCGGGCCATCGCGGCCAGCGAGCTGCCGATCGTCTCGGCGGTGGGACACGAGGTGGATTTCACCATCGCCGACATGGTCGCCGACCACCGGGCGGCCACCCCATCGGCCGCGGCGGAGCTGCTCAGCCCGGACCAGCGCGAATGGCTGCAGCGGCTACAGCTGATCGAATCGAGCCTGGTCCGGTTGATCCGGCGCAGGCTGCAAGCCGCGGCGGTCGAGCTGGGTCATTTGCAGCGGCGCCTGAAACACCCCGGGGCCCAGTTGCGGGAGCAGTCCCAGCGCCTGGATGAGCTGGAACAGCGCCTGGTATTGGCCCAGAAAAACCTGCTGGCCCGGCGCCGCGCCCAACTGGCGCTGCTGGAGAGCCGCCTGCAGGCCCGCTCGCCCCTGCCCAGGGTTCGCCAGCTGCAAGTCGATATCCGGCGCCTGCACCAACAGCTGGCGTCGGCCATGCAACAGCAGTTGCAGCGCTCCGGCGACCGCCTCGGCCACCTTGCCCGCATGCTGGATTCCCTCAGCCCCCTGGGCACCCTGCAGCGCGGCTATGCGATTCTCACCGACCAGGGGGGGCGGGTGGTCAGCGACGCGGCGGCCGTTGCGGTGGGGGATGAACTCAGGGCAAGACTGGCCCGCGGCCAGCTGGGGCTGAAAGTCACGAAGGTGGAATAAGCCGCAACCGTACACCTCGCAGCTGTGGCCGAA
>Ga0105096_10001340_pt1 | contig 10051 bp, 8 predicted proteins | sample PPLLak3cmMay2015_FD_87036 | JGI IMG/M metagenome (GOLD analysis project Ga0105096, IMG submission 87036) | Freshwater sediment microbial communities from Prairie Pothole Lake near Jamestown, North Dakota, USA - PPLs Lake P7 Core (1) Depth... | ecosystem: Environmental > Aquatic > Freshwater >...
GCGCTCGCCCGGCTGCGCGGCATCGCCGCCCGCAATCGGCCGCTGAAGTCGTTCATCGGGCAGGGCTACCACGGCACGATCACGCCGGGCGTCATCCTGCGCAACATCCTCGAGAACCCGGCGTGGTACACGGCCTACACGCCCTATCAGCCGGAGATCTCGCAGGGGCGCCTCGAGGCGCTGGTCAACTTCCAGACGATGGTCTGCGACCTGACCGGCATGGCGATCGCCAACGCGTCGATGCTCGACGAGGCGACCGCGGCGGCCGAGGCGATGGCGCTGTGCCTGCGCGTCGGCGCGCCGGAGTCGCGCACGTTCTTCGTCGCCGCCGACGTGCTGCCGCAGACACTGGACGTCGTGCGCACGCGCGCCGCACCGCTCGGCGTCACGGTCGTCACCGGGCCCGCCGAGGCGGCGGCCGACGCGGGCGCATTCGGGGTGCTGCTGCAGTACCCCGGCGCCGACGGCGAGATCCGCGACCTGCGCCCGGTCGTCGAGCGCGTCCGCGCGGGCGGCGGACACGCGATCGTCGCGGCCGACATCCTCGCGCTCGCGCTGCTTGCGCCGCCGGGCGAGTGGGGTGCGGACGTGGTCGTCGGCTCCACGCAGCGCTTCGGCGTGCCGATGGGCTGGGGCGGTCCACATGCGGCCTACCTCGCGACGCGCGATGAGTTCAAGCGCCAGATGCCGGGGCGGCTCGTCGGCGTCACCGTCGACGCCGACGGCAACCCGGCCTACCGGCTTGCGCTGCAGACGCGCGAACAGCACATCCGGCGCGAGAAGGCGACGTCCAACATCTGCACCGCGCAGGTGCTCCTCGCCGTGATGGCCGGCATGTACGCGGTCTACCACGGGCCCGAGGGCATCGCCGCGATCGCGCGGCGCGTGCACCGGCTGGCGGCGATCCTCAGGACCGGTCTGGAGCGGCTCGGCTTCCGGGTGCCGACGCGCGCCTTTTTCGACACGATCACGGTCGTCACGGGCGAGCGCACCGCGCGCATCCACGCCGAAGCGGTCGCGCTCGGCATGAACTTCGGGCGCGTCGACGAGACGACGATCCGGCTGTCGCTCGACGAGACCACGACGCCGCAGGACGTCGAGCGCATCCTGCTCGCGTTCGCGGGCGACGACGTGGCGTTCACCGTGGCGCATCTGGACGCCGGCGCGCCGCACGCGCTGCCCGCGGCACTCGCGCGGACCTCGGCGTTCCTCGAACACCCCGTGTTCCATCGCTACCGGTCCGAGACCGAGATGCTGCGCTATCTGCGCCGGCTCGCCGACCGCGACTTGGCGCTCGACCGCTCGATGATCCCGCTCGGCTCGTGCACGATGAAGCTCAACGCGACCTCCGAGATGGTGCCGGTGACGTGGCGCGAGTTCGCGCACATGCACCCGTTCGCGCCGCGGGACCAGGCCGCGGGCTACGTCGAGCTGGTCGCGGAGCTCGAGGAGATGATCTGCGCCTGCACCGGCTACGACGCCGTGTCGCTGCAGCCCAACGCCGGCTCGCAGGGGGAGTACGCGGGCCTGCTCGTCATCCGCGCGTACCACGCCGCCCGCGGCGAGGGGCATCGCAACGTCTGCCTGATCCCGTCGTCGGCGCACGGCACGAACCCGGCGTCGGCGCAGATGGCCGGCATGCAGGTGGTCGTCGTGGGCTGCGACGCGGACGGCAACGTGGACCTCGGCGACCTCGAGCGCAAGGCCGCGGCCCACGCCCGCGACCTCGCCGCGATCATGGTGACGTACCCGTCGACGCACGGCGTGTTCGAGGCGGGCATCACCAGGGTGTGCGAGATCGTGCACGCGCACGGCGGACAGGTGTACGTCGACGGCGCGAACCTGAACGCGCTGGTCGGCGTCGCGCCGCCGGGGCACTTCGGTGCGGACGTCTCGCACCTCAACCTGCACAAGACGTTCTGCATCCCGCACGGCGGCGGCGGGCCGGGCGTGGGGCCGGTGGCGGTGAAGGCGCACCTCGCGCCGTTCCTGCCGGGGCACCGCTGCCTCGGCGACGGCGAGCCGGCGCGCGCGGCGCCGGAGCCTCCTGGCGGGGCGGCCGGCGCACCGATCGGTCCCGTCGCGGCCGCGCCATTCGGCAGCGCGTCGATCCTGCCGATCTCGTGGATGTACGTGACGATGATGGGCGGGGCCGGTCTCACCGCGGCGACGGAGACGGCGATTCTGCACGCGAACTACATCGCGAAGCGGCTTGCCGCGCACTATCCGGTGCTGTACTCGGGGCCTGGCGGCCTCGTCGCCCACGAGTGCATCCTCGACCTGCGCCCGCTCAAGGCGGCGAGCGCAGTCGAGGTGGAGGATGTCGCCAAGCGGCTGATGGACTACGGCTTCCACGCACCGACGATGAGCTTCCCGGTGCCGGGGACGCTGATGATCGAGCCCACTGAGAGCGAGTCGAAGGTGGAACTCGACCGCTTCGTCGACGCGATGATCGCGATCCGCGAGGAGATCCGCGCGATCGAGTCGGGCCGCATGGACCGCGCCGACAACCCGCTGAAGCACGCGCCGCACACCGCGGAGGCGGTGAGCGCCGATCTGTGGCCGCACGGCTACTCGCGTCGCGTCGCCGCCTACCCGACGGTGGCGCAGGAGGCCGCGAAGTACTGGCCGCCGGTGGCCCGCGTCGACAACGTCTACGGGGATCGCAACCTGTTCTGCAGCTGCATTCCGGTGACCGCCGCCGAGGAGGCGTCCGCGCCGGTTCCGTCGTAACGGCGCATCACGGGGAATGGCCGGCGGCATCGGGCCGCCGGTCGGCCGCCGCGCCGCGCGAACCCGCTTGCTAGAATCTTGTCGGCGAAAGACAAGGTCCGCAACGCACGTGCTGAGGCTCGCGAACTTTTCCCGGTGGCAGGCGGGCGGCGGCCATCTGCTCCTGTCCGTCGCGATCGGCGCCACGGTGCTGGCGGCGATGATCCTCGTCTGGTATCCGCCGCCGTACTTCGAAGCGACGGGAGGCATGGGCCTCGTGCTGCTGATGATCGGCGTCGACGTGACGCTGGGGCCGTTGCTGACGACCGCCGTGTTCGATCCGACGAAGGGGCTCGGCAAGCTGAAGCTCGACCTCGCGGCGATCGGGTTCCTCCAGCTTGCGGCGCTCGCCTACGGCATTCACGTGATGTACACGGCGCGCCCGGCCTACCTCGTGTTCGCCGTCGACCGCTTCGACCTGGTGATGGCCAACACGATACCGCCGGCGGAGCTCGCCAAGGCCTCCCCGCCATGGCATCGGCTGCCGATGGGCCGGCCGCCGACGGTGGGGGCGCAACTCCCCGAGGACCCCAAGCTCAAGGAAGAGTCGTTGTTCCTCGCGCTGGGCGGCGTCGACCTCACGCAGCAGCCGCGCTTCTTCGTTCCCTACGCCGCGGTCGCGCGCGACGCGGCGCGCAAGGGGCGCGAGATCGCGGAGCTGAAACGCCTCAATCCCGATCGCGTCGCGGCAGTCGAAGCGATCGTGCGCGCGTCGGGCCGTGCCGAGTCCGGCCTGCGCTATCTCGCCGCCCGCGCGCCGAACCGCGACTTCGCCGTGGTCGTCGACGCGGCGGACGGTGCGATCGTCGACATGACGATCGCGCGCCCCTGGTAGCGGCGGGCGGTCGCCGACGCATCAGATCCGCGCGATCGCGGCGTCGTCACGCGCCGTGTGGCGGCCGGCGCGGGGTCTATAATCAAACGCTTTCCCCGCAGCGATCCCATGCGTCATCCGATCCGCGCGGCGTCGATCGTCGCCGCACTCTGCCTAGCCGCCGCGACCGCGTCGCCGGCCCTCGCCCAGGGCGCACCCGCCCTCGCAGCCCCGGGCATCGCGCCGGTGTCCGCCCTCGGCGCGTTGCCTGCGCCGGCGCTCGCCGCCGCCGCGTACGTGCTCCTCGACACGACCAGCGGGCAGACGCTCGCGGCGATCAACGCCGACGAGCGCCGCGATCCCGCCTCGCTCACCAAGCTGATGACCGCCTACGTGGTCTTCGGGGCGCTGCGCGGCAAGGCGATCGTGCCGTCGCAGATGGTCAACGTCTCCGAGAAGGCCTGGCGCGCCGAGGGCTCGCGCATGTTCATCGAGCCGCGCAAGGCGGTGTCGGTCGACGAGCTCCTGCGCGGCATGATCGTGCAGTCGGGCAACGACGCCTCGATCGCGCTGGCCGAGCTGGTCGGGGGCAGCGAGGAGACGTTCGTCGCGCAGATGAACAAGGAGGCGCAGCGCCTCGGCATGGCGAACACGCGCTTCGCCAACGCGACCGGCCTGTCGGGGCCGCAGCACTACGCGACCGCCGCCGACCTCGCGCGCCTCGCCGCCGCGCTGATCCGCGACTACCCCGAGTTCTATCCGATCTACTCGCAGCGGGAATTCCGCTACAACAACATCACGCAGGCCAACCGCAACCGGCTGCTGTGGACCGACCCGTACGTCGACGGCGTCAAGACCGGCCACACCGAGGCCGCCGGCTGGTGCCTGATCGCGTCGTCGTTGCGCGGCGAGCGCAGGCTCGTGTCGGTCGTCCTGGGGGCGGCGTCCGACGCCACCCGCGCCGCGGAGAGCCAGAAGCTGCTCAACTACGGGTTCCAGGCCTACGACACCGTCGCGCTCTACCAGTCCGGCAAGACCGTGACCACGCTGCCGGTGTGGAAGGGCAGCGCCCCCGAAGTCAAGGCCGGCTTCCTCGCCGATCGCCACGTGACGCTGCCGAAGGGCCAGGCGGCGAAGCTCGCGCTGTCGCTCGTCGCGCAGGAGCGCCTGATCGCGCCGATCGCGAGCGGCCAGCGCGTCGGCCTGGTCAAGGTCTCGTTCGAGGACAAGCCGGTGGCGGAATTCCCGCTGATCGCGCTCGAGGACGTGCCGCAGGCGAGCTTCCTCGGCCGGGCCTGGGACACGGTCCGCCTGTGGTTCTCGAAGTGACCGGGTTGCGCAGCGACTGCCAAGGAGATCCCGATGTCCGATGCACAAGCGATCGTCTACCTGAACGGCGCGTTCCTGCCGATCCAGGACGCGAAGATTCCCGTACTCGACCGCGGCTTCATCTTCGGTGACGGCGTCTACGAGGTGATCCCGGCCTACGGCCGCGAGCCGTTCCGCATGCCGCACCACCTCGCGCGTCTTGCGCACAGCTGCGACGGCATCGGCCTCGCCAACCCGCACGCCGATGCCGAGTGGGAACGCCTGGTGCGCGAGCTGATCGCGCGCCAGCCGTTCGACGACCAGGCGGTCTACCTGCAGGTGACGCGCGGCGTGGCGAAGCGCGACCACGCGTTCCCGAAGGGCACGGCGCCCACGGTGTTCATGATGAGCAATCCGCTGCCTTCGCCGACGCGCGAACAGGTGGAGCGCGGGGTCGCGGCGATCACCGCCGAGGACAACCGCTGGCAGCGCTGCGACCTCAAGACCACGTCGCTGCTGGGCAACGTGCTGATGCGGCAGCTCGCCGCCGAGGCCGGGGCGGTCGAGACGGTGATGTTCCGCGACGGCCTGCTCACCGAGGCGTCGGCCTCGAACGTGCTGATCGTCAAGGGCGGGACGATCGTCGCGCCGCCGAAGGACCACCTGATCCTGCCCGGCATCACCTACGACGCCGCGATCGAGTTCGCGCGCGAGGCGGGAATGCCGGTGGAGATCCGTCCGATCACGCGCGCCGAGGCGCTCGCGGCGGACGAGATGTGGCTGTCCTCGTCGACGAAGGAAGTCGTCGCGATCACGACCCTCGACGGCAAGCCGTTCGGCGGCGGCGTCCCCGGCCCGGTGTTCCGCAAGCTCTGGGCGGTGTTCCAGTCGAGGAAGCCGAAAGCGAAGGCGGGCGTCGCTGCCTGACGGGACCGGCGCGACGCCGGTGGCTCCTCAGCGCGTCGGCGCGACGGTGCCGAAGCGGCCGTGGTGGAACACGAGGCCGGACCCCTGCGCGCGCGCGCAGTGCACGACCTCCCCGACGAAGAGCGTGTGGTCGCCGGTGGGCTGGCACGAGAAGTGCCGGCACTCGAACCAGGCCACCGCGCCGTCGATCAGGGGGGCGTCTGCCCAGCCGAGCCGGAACGGCACGCCCTCGAAGCGGTCCACATGCGTGCCGGCGAAGCGTTGGGCGATCGGGGCCTGGTCGACGGCGAGCACGGAGATCGCATAGCGCTCGCACTGCTCGAACGCGGGCAGCGTGTTCGCGTGGCGCGACAGGCACCAGCTGACCAGTGGCGGATCCAGCGACACCGAGTTGAACGAGTTGGCGGTGAATCCGACGTAGCGGGCCGCGCGCGGATGTGCCGGGTCGCGGGTGGCGATGATCGTGACCCCGGTCGCGAACTCCGCCAGCGCGTCGCGGAACTGCCGTTCGCCGAAGTCGGCGCGCGCGGGGTCTCGGGTCGGGCCGGTCCTCGTCATGGAGTGCCGCTGGGAAGGGGTTGCACGCGGGCGGGTGGCGCTCGCGCCGCCCGGCGGGAGTGCGCGGATGGTAGGGGGCCTTGCCCTCGGGGTCAAATCGCCCGCCTCACCGTGCCGGGGGCCCCCAGGACCGGGTGTGCACCGGAATGGCCGGGCTTGGTAAACTGATTCCGGACATCACGCCATTGGGCGGGCCGAGGACGCGACTGCACATGCCGCTTTCCCTTGCCAAGGTCATCGAACGGCGCTACGGCGCGCTCGGCGTGCCGGCGGACTTCGTGCTGCCCGGTGGCGAGCACGTCCGGCTCTCCGAGCAGCCGGAGGCCGAGATCGCGGCGCGCACATTGCGTGGCCTGACCGCGCTCGCGCGGCCGGCGCTCGGCCGGCTCGCGCGTGCCTACGTGCGCGGCGACATCGACTTCTCGGGCAGCGCGCGCCGCATCCTCGGCATCGCCGAGCGGATGGTCGGCGAGATCCACCACGACCGCGTTTCGCTGGGGGAGCGCGCGGCGTCGTGGCTGCACCAGCACCGTCCGAACCGCGCCAACATCGCGCGCCACTACGACGTCGGCGACGCGTTCTACCGGCTCTGGCTCGACGAGCGCATGGTGTACTCGTGCGCCTACTTCAGGCGCGAGGACGACACGCTCGCCGCCGCGCAGGAGCAGAAGCTCGACCACGTCTGCCGCAAGCTGCGCCTCGCGGCCGGCGAGCGGCTGCTCGACATCGGCTGTGGCTGGGGCGCGCTGATCTTCTGGGCGGCGGAACACTACGGCGTCGAAGCGACCGGCATCACGTTGTCGAGGAACCAGGCCGACCACGTCGCGGCCGAGATCCGGCGCCGCGGGCTCGAGGGTCGGGTGCGCGTGGAACTGCGTGACTACCTCGACCTGCCCGACCTGCCCTGCTACGAGAAGATCGCGAGCGTCGGCATGTTCGAGCACGTGGGCGTGGCCCGCTTCCCGCAGTACTTCGGCAAGATCCGCCGCCTGCTCGTGCCCGGGGGGTTCGTGCTCAACCACGGCATCACCCACGGCATGGAAGGCGCCCCGGCGCTGGGCAGCGGCATCGGCGACTTCGTCGAGGACTACGTGTTCCCGGGCGGCGAGCTCACGCACGTCTCGAAGGTGCTCTCCGCGATGTCGGCCGCGGGCCTCGAGGTCATCGACGCGGAGGCGCTGCGCGAGCACTACGCGAAGACGCTGTGGCACTGGACCGATCGTCTCGAGGCGAATGCCGATGCGGCGCGGCGCGAGGCGGGCGAGGCGTGCTTCCGCGTCTGGCGCGTGTACATGGCCGGATCGGCGCATGCCTTCGACCGCGGCTGGCTGTCGCTGTGGCAACTGCTGGCCGGCAGGCCGCTCGACGACGGCCGCCTCCCCCACCCGCTGACGCGCGACTACATTTACGGCTCTCCGGCCGGCTGATCGCGATGACCGAAGCCGCCGCATCCGCGCTCAAGTTCCCGATGGCCTTCCCGATCAAAGTGATGGGCAGGCGCGACGACCGCTTTGCGCAGACCATCGTCGACCTGGTACTGAAGCACGCGCCGGACTTCGAGCCGGCCACGCTCGAGATGCGCTCGTCGCGCGAGGGCAACTACCTCTCGGTGACGGCCACGATCAACGCCACGTCGCGCGAGCAGCTGGACGCGCTCTATCGCGAGCTCACGTCCCACCCGATGGTGGCGATGGTGCTCTGACGCGTACGGCGGGCCTCGACGCATGAACGAGCCGAACGCCGTCACGGATGCAGTCGCGGCGCGGCCAGCCGCGCGACGCGACGAGGCCAGCGGCGTCGTCATCCGGACGCTCGGCCCTACCGACTACGAGCGCTGCTGGCGCGCGATGCAGGCGTTCACCGACGCGCGCGACGCGGGTACTCCCGACGAGATCTGGCTGACCGAGCATCCGCCGGTGTACACGCTCGGGCTCGCCGGGCGCCGCGAACACCTGCGCCGCGACGCCGGCATTCCCGTGATCAAGGTCGATCGCGGCGGGCAGGTCACCTATCACGGGCCGGGGCAGGTGGTCGCCTACCTGCTCGTCGACCTCCGCCGCGCTCGCCTGGGCGTCCGGGACATGGTCCGTGCGATCGAGGCGGCGGTGGTAGAATTCATTGATTCGCAAGGGATATCGGCGTACGGCCGGCCCGACGCGCCAGGTGTCTACGTGCGCCGCGGCGGTGTCGAGTCGAAAATCGCCGCGCTTGGCCTCAAAGTGCGCAATGGCTGCACCTATCACGGACTGGCGCTGAACGTCGCGATGGACCTGGCACCCTTCGGGGACATCGATCCGTGCGGTTTTCCCGGACTCGCGGTCACGCAGCTGGCCGACTTCGGCGTGGACCTCGATGTCGACGCGGCCGGGGCGATGCTCGCACCGATCCTCGCCCGACGTCTTGGCCCTGACCGCCCATGAACGACGCCTCCGACACCACTGCCGCGAACGCCGCCGGCGTCAAGCACAAGGGCGCGGGCAAGACCGCCCGCATCCCCATCAAGGTGGCCGCGGCGGAGCCACTGCGCAAGCCCGAGTGGATCCGCGTACGCGCACCCTCGTCGCCGCGCTTCTTCGAGATCAAGGAGATCCTGCGCGAGCACCGCCTGCACACCGTGTGCGAGGAGGCCTCGTGTCCGAACATCGGCGAGTGCTTCGGCAAGGGCACGGCAACGTTCATGATCATGGGCGACCTCTGCACCCGGCGCTGCCCGTTCTGCGACGTCGGCCACGGGCGGCCGCTGCCGCTCGATCCCGAGGAGCCCGCGAACCTCGCGAAGACCATCGCGGCGTTGCGGCTCCGCTACGTCGTCGTCACGAGCGTCGACCGCGACGACCTTCGCGACGGCGGCGCACAGCACTTCGTCGACTGCATCCGCGCAGTGCGCGAGCACTCGCCCGGCACGCAGATCGAGGTGCTGGTGCCGGACTTCCGCGGCCGCATGGAGCGCGCGCTCGCGATCCTCGAGGCCGCGCCGCCCGACGTGATGAACCACAACCTCGAGACGGTGCCGCGCCTGTACAGGCAGGCGCGCCCGGGCTCCGACTACGCCCACTCGCTCGCGCTGCTCGCCGGGTTCAAGTCGCGCGTAGCCGGCGTGCCGACCAAGTCCGGCCTGATGGTGGGCCTGGGCGAGACGGACGACGAGATCCTCGCCACGATGCGCGACATGCGCGCGCACGACATCGACATGCTGACGATCGGCCAGTACCTGCAGCCCTCCGGCAACCACTTGCCGGTCGCGCGCTACGTGCACCCGGACACGTTCGCGATGTTCGAACGCGAGGCGCAGGCCATGGGCTTCCGCCACGCGGCCGTCGGGGCGCTGGTGCGCTCCTCCTACCACGCCGACCGGCAGGCCGAGGGCGTGCTCGAGTCGTCCGGCGCGTAGCGGCGGCGGACACGCGGGCTGCGGCGCCATCGATCCGGATGTCTGCCACGAGGGTTAAGCCGATCCCCGCCAGGGCCCAGACGGCGATCCTGGACCTGTACGCCCACGCGTTCGATGGCGACGAGCCGACGATCTCCGCCACGGCCATCGAGCTGGCCGTGGCGATGACCGGCAGCGAGATCGGCTACGTGCACCTGATGAACGACGACCAGGTGACGATCGAGCTGGGGACGTGGTCGGCAGCGACGCTGCGCCAGTGCACGGCGGTGTACGACCGCCAC
>Ga0105096_10001341_pt1 | contig 10045 bp, 10 predicted proteins | sample PPLLak3cmMay2015_FD_87036 | JGI IMG/M metagenome (GOLD analysis project Ga0105096, IMG submission 87036) | Freshwater sediment microbial communities from Prairie Pothole Lake near Jamestown, North Dakota, USA - PPLs Lake P7 Core (1) Depth... | ecosystem: Environmental > Aquatic > Freshwater >...
AACGGTTCTTATGCATCCGGTGCATTAAGTAGTGAGGATCGTCAAAAACTTGGTATAAGTCAAAAAGGTCCAATGAAGCGTAACAATCAATATACTCCTGATGAGAACGGTGTCTCCAGTCGTGCAGCACATGATGCTCTTAAGTATGCACCAACTAATAAGGGTCCGAAGTCACGTTATGTACCGATCAAAATAGCTGCAAAGGAGCAAACACGTAAAGTAAAATCAATGACTGCCGCTTTTAAGAAACAAAAGTAAGAGGTATATGATGACCGTTAATGCGAATACTCAGGTATATGACAAAACTATAGATAGAGCGGCAATGATCCGACTCTATGAAAGACGCGTCAATGGTAAGGTTGAGTTGATCATTAATGGTCATGCTGTCAAGGTTGACAAACTTATCAGAGATGCGGAGAAATCCCAAAAGGGTTTTGAACGTCTTCGAGAAGCAATAGATCAAGATATTCAAAGGACATTTAATGATGTTTACCACTCTACTAAAAGATCCCTTGAAGATCTTGCTAATGATCAACTTTCTTATACCCACAATACTCTTGATAAGTCTTTTAATAAAATCTGGGTTGTTGAAAGACCTCCTTCACGTATTGCGGAAGATATTGTTTTAAATAAACCACTTTATAATAATGCCACATTAGAACAAGGTTGGAAGGGTGTTGGCGTTGCAGAGAGAAAACGATTAGAAGCTCTAATTAGAAAAGGTATTGCTAATGGTTCATCTGTTAATGAAATAGCAGATGCTGTTAGAAAGCATAGTGTATTTAAAATCACTAAATATCAATCTAGAGCTCTCGTCGTTACTGCTGTTACAAGCGTTCATACTCAGGTGGATCATGAGATCTATAAAGCAAACGATGCAGCCCTTCAAGGTTGGCAGTATGTCGCAGTCCTCGATGCAAGGACAACGCCATTATGTGCCCACCGAGATGGAACAATCTATCCAATTGAAGACACTATGCATTTACCACCTGCACATTTTAATTGCAGATCCACTACTGTCCCTGTCTTTAAGTCTTGGGATGATATGGGTAAGCTAGAGGCGGTTGCCCAGGTACGTAAGCGAAATATACAAAACCTCACAGAGAAACAAATTGCATTCTATGATGGTCAGACTCCTTTGCGTGAAAGCTATAATGACTGGTTATCACGACAGGCTACAGATGTCCAATTAAGACATCTTGGCGATTATCAAAAGGTGGAATTATTTCGTACTGGGCAACTTAATCTAAAAGGCTTTACTAATAATGAAGGTAATACGATAGGTATTCGTGAATTAAGATCAATGACAGATTCTGGTTATACTTTACCAAATGATACTAAGAAGTTCGCCATTGCAAAAGAGAAATTAGATGCAATGCAATTATGGGCAACCACTCCTGATGACTTTATAAACAGTCCTAAGTTACAACAAACACTTCAAGATTATTATATCTTACAGTCTGGTGAATTGAATGGTACACTATCTTTAACTAACTATCGGGGCACCTTAACTGGTGTTAAGAAAGCCGTTAAGAATCGTGTACTAACTTCTCCTCCAAGAGAAGATCAATTAAAGTTTAATCCAATCACTAGGCGATATGAAGATGTACGTTTATACCAACCTAATCCCGGTGTACTTGCTAACAATCTAAGACTGATCGATGAAAGTGAATTCCTTCTTCCTAAGGATAAAGAATTCATTAGCACGTTCATCAACAATCTTGGTGAACGGATGGGAATGAATGAACGAGCAGTCGTTGCCGATAACCTACGTATTATTTTTAGTAGGTATCGTGATAATAAAGAGATGTGGGGCAATTTTAAAGCTGTAGTCCAGGGACAAATTAAGTTCGATGTAATGAACGTATCTGATGCTATAGAGACACAGATACGTAAAAATTCAGATATCTTAAAGAAACTTTTACAAGATAATTATATTGACCCAGTTCTTGGTCCTACACAACTTCAAACCGTTCATGATACATTTATTGAAAATATTTTAAAGCGTAATACTTGGGAAGATAGAGTCGCACCTAAGATTGCTAATGAATTACGTAATGTATTTGATTACAAGATTGCAGAGGCAAGTCCCATTATATGGAAGCGGTTGTCAGATGAAGATCTACAACAATTCTACCTTAAGTTTGCACATAGATTGAGTCTTGCAGATAACCCAGATAAGGATAATTTTGCCGTTGCTATTGGTAGAGATCTTTACAATCTAGCTAACTTAAATGGTAGACGTAATCTGTGGTACAATCTTGGTACTAAGATTATGGAAGCAGATAATGTTAGCAAGTTTTTTAAAGTAGAGACCTTCGGTGTTCAAAAGAGACGTATGAAGTCTCGTATGAGTGGAAAGTATTTCGGTCCATACTATGATACTAATTCTTCTTATTTACAAATCACTGATAAGAGAATTCAGGAATATGCTAAACTAAATCGATTAATTGATCTAGGGTTACGTGTTCCAATTGTGGATCCAAATAATAGATTATTAATTAGAGAAGGCTATAAAACTTACTTTATAGATCGTGGAATCCTTGGATATGAAGATACACGTATCCCAATTACTTCAACAAGTTCTTTTAGTGAATTTCCTGAAGAATTTATCGATAAAGATTTTGTTAAAGCGATCAATTGGGCTGCGAATGCTGAGTACAAAGTAGATCCAGATTATTATGACTTTACACAGAAATTACTTTACTTTGAAGATGACAAAGGTAAAGCAAAACATTACAATGAATTGAATGAATATAGAAAGTTCATTGCTTCTCGCGGTGATTCTTATGAACGCTTCAAAGCTATGGAATGGTTGAGAGAAAGTCAAAAACCATTCTCTACACAGCAATTCATAGATCATCGCGCACGTATATATGAACGTGGATTGGTTGGTCCTCAGGCGGGAGAAACCTTTAGACCGTTCTTAAACACAGCAAAAGAAAAGAATTTTAGTGTTGTGGATTTTAAGAATTTTCAAGACCAAATAGGTTCTTTCTTAGGAGGACTGAATGATAGATTTGAAGGAAGATACAACTCGCTCTCCTTTACAGGTCGCCAAAAGATTGCTGAAAAGTGGCGACCGGAGTTGGTACGAATTGGCAATCATATGTTGCGCGGTAAGCCTAATGATATACGTGCAATTCTTGATAGTGAAGTTGTCTCACTCGTGGATGGTGAGGATGTAGGTAAGTTTTATCGTTTAGCCATAGAGACGGCTAAATTAGATTCATACTTAAAGGGTAATTATTCAGCAAGAAATCTTCAAACACTAACTGGATATAAGACTGCTTTAGCCTTAGAACAAGATGCTTCTTCTTCTGGTGCGCAGATCATTGCGTTAACAACCAAGAACAAACAATTAGCAGAAATGAGTAATGTCATTCCTACTAATTATAAGAAGCGTCTTTACGACGAAATTGCAGCAGCTACTTTCAATGATCCTGAATTCAGAAAGATGAATAAGCACTTAGGTCTTACTGAGAAAGATTTAAGGAAAGCAGCTAAGGCTCAGAACATGGTTACCTTTTATGGTGCAGGTGAAAGAACTGGTGCATTAAACGTAGAAGGTAAGCTTTCTAAAATTCTTGAAAAAGACACTAATGTACTTGTGGTTAAAGCCTCTGAAAGAGATGCTGTATTAAATGAAATCTCAGCACGTATGGCACGATATGAGAAATGGGATCCAGAAACTTATTCTGAATTAAAAATATTAAAGGATAATGTTAAGGATGTCTTTAATAAGGGTTTAAATCCTGGTGAAGACATCATGGAACAACTTTATTTCTTAGATCCTAAAACAATGGATCTTGTTGAGAAGTTAACTAGCACTTATGATAAGTTAGTTACACCAGAAGATTTTAAAGCTATTGCCGCTATAATGAGTGAGAATCTCAGACAGAAAACTCCTATCTTAAAAGACTTTACCAGGTTCTTCGGAAGATTAGCTGAAGATTATTTGGCTAATGCTAAACCATCTAAGAGCGATTTCGATTGGAAAACAATCAGTAAGATTACTCTTAGAGGTAGTAAAAAGAAAGGCTATGTTCTGCCTGATTATATTAGTAGGGTTCTCGGTATTAAGGCAGGAGAACCATTAAGTGAAAAGGCTTTGAAGAGATTTGGTTTTTGGAAACCAGATGGTACACTTAGCCAGATTATCTATGGTATACCAGATCCTAGTGCCAGGAGAACTGGTGCTAAGTATTTCAAGGTTGAAATTTTACAAGTAAAAGATGTGTTTGAATTTGAATTATTCCACGCAAATAAATTACCAAAGAGTTGGACTAATGTTCCTTGGGTTAATTTCGATGGTAAAGTATTAGAACAGAATTTTACGCAAGTATTTGAGGAACGATTAAATTATAAAGATGCTTATGGAAATTGGGTGACTAATATCCTACAAGTACCTCAAAAGACTGATGCTACTTGGTGGGAACAAATTATCAATAAAGAAGGTAAGATTAATGACATAGCTGATTCTTCTAAAGCTAGAACAGCTTATGCAGTTAATGGAAACCATTCTAATGATGCAACTCTAGTTAAGAATTTTCATTTATGGGGCGCTGAAAATAAAATAGAAACAGGAACTATTCATGACGCTTTCTTTACTAACATAACTGATATGCTTGAAAGTAGACATGCTTTAAGAAAGCTTTATGCACAGACATTAAAAACAAATGTAATTAAGGCAACATTAGATGAAATGCTAGCTAGAGGTTTACCTAAATCAATTTATAATAAGTATCTTGATGAGGCTATTGACATCGGTTTAATACCTGTTCCTGGTAGATCTAAAATCGGTGATCGAATTTTAACAGAAGAAGATATTCTTAAAGCCGAAGATATCTTGAAGGATATAAAAGAAGATTTTGAGAATGATTACGGCTGGTACGGTGTGAATTGAAAAATCCCGTTAAATTAACCCAGGTGTGAAACGAGTTTTCATAAAGGGTTTTCACGATAAAGATTGTATCTTTATTTTCAAAAATGAGTTGTACTCAAAGGTAATATTATGGCCGAAAACGACGGACTTACTGCTGAACAAATGGCAGCTAAAGCAGCTGAAGAGGCGGCAAAGAAAGCTGATAGTGATCTTGTTGAGAAATTGGTAAAAGAAAGATTAGAAGAAAATCTTAAGCCAATTAAAGACAAGTTAGACAAAGCTTTTGAAGCACGCGATGCAGCACTTAAGAAAGCTGCTGAATATGAGCAGGAAAAGAAGGAAGCTGAGATTGCTAAATTGAAGGAAGATGGGAAACATAAGGAAGCTTATGAAGCCCAGTTAGCCCAGGAACGTGCTGCGAGAGAGGCAGTCGAAAAGAGAAACGTCGAACTGACTCGTGATATCGAAGTACGTAATGCCCTTTCTTCGCTTGATTTCCGTAATGATAAAGCCATTGACATGGCTTATCTTGAAATCGTGAAGGATCTCGTAAGAGATGGTAATGGCATTTGGGTTCATCGTTCAGGCGTAACTATAAAGGATTACGTTAAGACATTTGTCGCGAACGAGGACAATTCTTTCTTATTTAAGATCAAGCCTAATTCTGGTGGCGGCGGAAGCGGTCCCAAGAAAGAAAGCGATATTTCATCAAATGAAGGGAAATCTTTGTATAAGATGACCCAAGATGAAGTACTTAAATTGGCATCGGAAGGTAAGTTACCAAGGCAAAATAGGTAACTACTTTCCTAACAAGGAAAATTTAAATGACTGTAAAGACAAATCTCTCTGGTGCATCTAACTTTGTGCTCCAGGAAGCAATTGGTGGATATGCTGATGAAGCTTACACTAATGCTCGTAAGCTTTCGGGTACAGGTATTGTTGGTGATAATCCCCAGATTGATACTAGCACCGAAACATTTGAAGGTCAGATGAGGTGGTTCAAGCCACTGAATCCTACTATCAACGTTGCATCACTTACTAGTGCAACAGAAGGTAACAAGACCACCTATAGCTCTGACTTCTTGCGTTATATTAAGACAGTCCGTACGCATGGTGCCGAGAAGGTAAACATGCAGCAGGTTGTTACTCAGCAGGATGGTCTGGCCAAGATTGGTCGTGACTTTGCTGAAACACGCGCACAAGACGAGCATAATGCTATTCTTGCTGTACTTAAGGGTGTTGCTATCTCTGAAGCTCTTTTAGGTGCTGGTAGTGCTTCTGGACAGGCCGGTCTCGGTGGTCAGACTTTCGAGAATGATCCTGCTAGCAGGCGTTATGGCTTCTATGTAGATCTTGCAGGTGCAGCTCCAGTTGTTGCAGCTTCGTCTACAGCTCAGGGTGCACAGCGTGCTGAAGGTTTCTTAAATGCCTTCGGTATGGCATACAAGGATTATGAGCCAGAGTATGCTTATCTGGTTACTTCTCCTGCAGTTATGGCCTCTTTACGTTCAGCAAATCTTGTTGACCAAACTAAGGTTGTTGATGGTACTATCGAATTCAGCACAATCTTCAATGGCAAGTTCCGTCTGATTCAGACTCGTGCTTCACAGGGTCTATCAGCCACAGAATTAGACCGTATTAATGATGGTGCTGGCGTAAATATTCATGCTAACTCTGTAAAGACAAGCTTCATTGTCCTACCAGGCGCGATCGCAATGCGCGGTCTCGTTGTTCCAGAGGAAGTTGAAATCGACCGTAATGCTGCCGCATATTGGGGCGGTGGTACAACCTCTATTTGGTATCGTTGGGGTTATGTACTTGCACCAGCTGGTTATGATTGGGCTGGTAATCATGAAGCATTTCCTTCAGATGCTCATTATATGGATGTTGTTGAGAATGTTGGAGGCACGACTCTTACTCAGAAGTCTCTGGCAACAGTCACAGACACTACAGGTTCAGACCTCAGTGTTGGTGTTTGGAATCGTAAGTTCGCGTCTGCATTGAGTCTTGGCATTCTGCCAGTTTTCCACGCATAACGAAGGAGAACACTTATGGCGCTTTCACAAGGGACTAATTCGTACGTTACTGTAGAAGAAGCTGATGCTTATTTCTCGGATCGTTTAGATGTTGCAGCATGGTCTGAAGCAGATGCATCCTCAAAAGAACAGTCCTTAATTACTGCTAGTAAAATGCTTAATGATCTGCAATGGATTGGTGCTGCCATAAGTGATTCTCAGTCTTTGGCGTTTCCAAGATCAGGAAGCTATTTCGATCCTATGCTTGGAATGGATGTCGAACTGACATCGTCGATACCTAATCGGATAATTGAAGCAGTCTATGAACTTGCTTACCATCTGCTGAATAATGATGGATTGTTAGATAACACTGGATCATTATCGAGTCTAACAGTTGGACAGATTAGTTTAGAGATTAAATCTACTCCTAGTACTTATCCAGCACGTGTCAAGAACTTGATTACACCTTTAACTAGTAAAGCAGGTGTGAATTCTTGGTGGAGGGCTAATTAATGGGTTATAAAGCTTTGGTAAATTCAAATGTGAATAAAGCTTTTGACTTAGTAAAAGACCTCGCAGATGTTATTACATTAACGAAAAAGGTATCGACGTCTTTCGATTTTAATACAGGAATTGCATCTTCTACGGAAACCGCAGCAATTGTAACAAAAGCAGTAGTTGTTGAAGTCAACAAAAAGTCTAAGGATAGAAACACTCTTTATAAGAACTTAATGCTTAAAACACTTGATGTAGGTGATGTAGCTAACTTAGATAAAGTATCTCTGTTGGGAGCTGAATGGAAGATTGGTCCTTTGATTTTTACAAATAATTATGTAACAATTGTAGAAATCTACAGGGAGAATCTATGGGAAAGTATTTAAACATAGACACAAGAATCTTCTCGATCTTTGGCTCAGATGCATGGCTTAGCGAATCTGTTAAGACATATCCTTGTAATTTTATTAAGTTGGATTCGACAGTCCCATATATAAGAATTTCAATAATTCCGAGTGGAATAGGAGTTAATAAGAACTCAGTCTCGGGTGTATTGATTGCAGACATATTTATTCCTAATGGCAGTGGTCCGAAGGCAGCTTCTACCATTGCTGATAAGTTAGATACTCATCTTATCAATAAAACTTTTGAGATAGCTGAAGGAGTTTCGACGCAATTCTTCAACAGCACTCATAGTCTAGTTGGTACAGATGTAGATAATTCAGCTTTATATAGGACAACTTACACGATTCCATTCAATTACAATGAGGTTTGATAATGACACATATTTCGTCCATTGGGGCGGGTTTGTATTCTGATCTATCAGTATGTAGAGACCCTAGCTTTGCTGTTCCTGCAACACCGTCTGCCGCTAACTGGGCAACCTTCTTTGCAACAGAGATTGCATATAGTGCAGCAAATACAGCAACAGTAGGTGAATTTACTCGAATTTTAAACGTTCGAGAATTTCCTCAAATGGGTGTTCCTCCGAACATCGTTAACGTCCCTACATTCGGTTCAAAGACATCCCGTCAGGTCCAAGGTCAAGCGGACGCTCCTACATTTGAAGTCACATTAAACTATGTACCAGAATTGTGGCAGAAAGCCACAAACCAGCTTGGTGTAATGGTTGGTGACGGCAATCTGTATGGTTTCCGTTTCGCTCTATTAAACGCTGATTCTTTAGGTGGAACGGCTGCAACTAAGTATGCAACAGTAGCCGCTGGTTTAGGTACAGTTGCTAATAGCTTATACTATTGGGCTGGCAAGTTAGAAGCTCTTCAGATTAATCCACAACTTACAGATGCAAATACCGCAGTTCTGACTATTTCGATTCAGTCAGATTTCTACGGCGCATTTACAATTGATCCATAATAAGGAACTAATATGGGACACATTTCATCGATCGGCGCTGGATTATATTCTGATCTTTCAATTGCTGTAGACTCTGTTCTAAACCTTGCTACAGCCCCTACTGATAGCGCTGGTTGGCAAGCATTATTTGCCAATGAAGTTGCTAACGGTTCTGCTGTAGGTGGACCTACATATGAATACCGTCGTATTAAGAATGTTCGTGAATTCCCACAGATGGGCGTTCCTCCGAATATTGTTAACGTTCCTACATATGGTTCAAAGACATCTCGTCAAGTTCAAGGACAGGCTGACTCTCCAACCTTTGAAGTTACTCTTAACTTCGTTCCCTTGGATTGGCAGAAGACTGCAAATTATCTTGGTAATCTAGTAGGTGATGGTAATCCTTATGCATTTCGCTTTGTTCTGTTAGCTACAGAGCCAGCCTCTTATGCATCTACTAGCGGCGGTCTAGGTACAGCATTGGCGGGTGGTGCATGCCAGAATAGTCAATATTTCTGGGGCGGTAAATTAGAAGCTCTTCAGGTCAATCCTCAGTTAACAGATGCTAATACAGCTGTTCTGACGATCTCGATCCAGACAGACTTCTATGGCGCTTATACCACAACATAATAACAATGGGGTGTGATATCACTTAATTACATGAATAATGTAGCCCCTATTTCACTATTGGATAAAAATGGAACAGAAACAAAAGCCGTTTAGCATGGGTTATGTCTTAAGGACAACAGCTAAACATATGCGTAAAAGTATTGACATTAGTATTCGGAAGACCTTTGAAAGAGTTGGTGAATTTGCTGTAGATGGTGAAACACCCTCGCAACCAAAGTCTGAAGAAGTCTTTAAAACATTATCCTTTTTACATATTATGAGGAAACAATTAGATGACTTCCAAGCTGAAAATTCCAACAATTTCAAAGGTGAGTGACATGACGGAAAAGACAAACAAGATGAAGAGTCTCGTTGGTAGGAAGATGTCCAAGACCTATAAGTTTATGGGTGAGGATATTACTATTAATAAACTCGTCGTAGCAGAAGTTATTGCTATTCAGGAAAAGGCAAAGAGCTCTGACACAGATGAATCTGAAGGATTTAATGTCCTAAAGACTGTCATTCAGACAGCGTGTCCAGAAGCTTTAGAATTAACCGCAGAAGATTTCAATAGCTTTCCCTTGGACGAACTCACGAAGCTCTCTGAAGAAATTATGAGGTTTTCAGGGATTGGTGCGAACCAGGGAAAGTAACGTTATCAGATGATGAATTAGCTATTTATGAATTA
>Ga0105096_10001345_pt1 | contig 10039 bp, 10 predicted proteins | sample PPLLak3cmMay2015_FD_87036 | JGI IMG/M metagenome (GOLD analysis project Ga0105096, IMG submission 87036) | Freshwater sediment microbial communities from Prairie Pothole Lake near Jamestown, North Dakota, USA - PPLs Lake P7 Core (1) Depth... | ecosystem: Environmental > Aquatic > Freshwater >...
CGAAATTGTGACGCTGCTCGATGAACGGGTGACCCGTTCACGCGTATTCGGCATGTTGGATAATCTGGAAGCGCTGCGGCGCAGCGGCCGGGTGAATTGGGCGCAGTTTGGCCTGGGTACCCTGCTGCGCATTAAACCGGTGATGATGATTCAGGCAGACGATATTTCTGTCGTCGCCAAGATTCGCACGCGCACGCGGGCGCTGGAACAAACGATTCAGATGGTCAGCGAGTTCAGCCCGTTTGAACGATTGGCCATTATTCACGTTCAGGCGGCGGAAGCAGCGGAAGAACTGCGTCAGCAGGCTGAAAATTTATTTCAAACGGAGCATCCCCCGTTTATCATGGAAGTGACGCCGGCTATTGGTGTGCATCTGGGGATAGGCGCGGTGGGATTTGCCTGTGTTGCGGCGCATGATTGACGAATGCCAGAGCGATAATTAGAACTAAAGAAAAAGGAGGATATACTCTAGCTCTTGCTTTAGTCCAATTCTGAGAAAAGAAGATTTTTATGTCACGTGCATTTAATCGATTAGAACGTGTATTAGATTTAGAAGTACAACAAGGTTACCAGAACAAGGCTGTGGTAGGTGGTATTCGCCAGTTTGCTTTATTTTGGGTGGAACAGGCGCGGGAAGAAGCCGCTGATGAAGCGGATCGTGCTTTTGTGGAACAAACGGCAGAACTCCTGGTGGATTATGGCGGTTTGTCTGGCACGGAAGCGCGGAAAAAGGCGCTCGATTCTCTGGCTGAACGCTTAAGAAAACGCAAAACGCGGGTGGTTGAACAAGCGCCGTCCGCGCCTAAAACACAGCAAAAAGCACCCGTAAGTCCACCACCGGCGGTGCGACCTCAACCCCAGCCGAAACCGCAGCCTCAGCCGAAAGCCCAGCCAGAATCTGAGCTGGACGAAGAATATGAGGACGACTACCCCAGGGATGAAGAGGAATTTCCGGAGAAACGGCCGTTTCTGCCCGCCGCCGATCCGGATCCAAAAGGCTTATCACAATCCGTGGAAAGCATCAAAGGGGTCGGTCCTAAAATTGCGGAAAAACTGTTAAAGTTGGGCGCGGAAACCATCTGGGAACTGCTCTACGTCTTTCCCCGCCGCTATGATGATTATTCTTTGATGAAACCCATCAAAGATTTGCAATACGGGGAGCAAGTGACCATCGTCGGCACGATTTGGGAAACGCGGGCGCGCCAGGTGCGCGGCAGCCAGACGCTGGTGCAGTCGATCATCAACGATGGCAGCGGCTCCGTGCAGGCTTCCTGGTTTAACCAGCCGTGGCTGGCCGAAAAACTCAAGGCCGGACTGCAAATTGTGATCAGCGGCAAGGTGGACCATTATCTGGGGCGGCTGGTCTTTAATTCGCCGGAATGGGAACCATTGGCGCTTGACCCGCTGAAGACGCGGCGGATCGTGCCGGTTTATCCGCTGACGCTGGGCTTGAACAGTACCAAAATGCGCGACATCTTGAGGCAGGTGGTGGCGCAGTGGGCGCCGCGCGTGCCTGAAATTTTGCCGGAGCCTGTGCGCAGCCGGCGAGATCTATACCCGCTGCCGCTGGCAGTAGATCAAACCCACTTCCCTCAGAGCCAAAAGTCGCTCCATGAAGCGCGCCGGCGGCTGGTTTTTGATGAGTTATTTCTGCTGCAACTGGGCATGCAGGGCTTCCGGCGCGAGTGGCAGACTCAAACTGGGGTAGCATTGACGGAGGAAACGGCCGTTCTCGATGACTTCCGCGCTTCCCTGCCCTACTCCCTCACCGGCGCTCAAGAACGTGTCATTGGTGAAATCACAGACAGCTTGAGCCGCAGCGTGCCCATGAACCGCCTGCTGCAAGGCGACGTCGGCTCCGGCAAAACCGTCGTGGCCGCCGCCGCCATGATTGTGGCCGCCAAAGCCGGAGGACAGGCTGCCCTCATGGCCCCCACCGAAATTTTAGCCGAACAGCACTTTCGCGGCTTAAACAGCTTACTGGCGCCGTTAGGCATCCACACCATTTTGCTCACAGGCAGCACGCCCGCCGCCGAAAGAGAACAGATCTACGCCGGGCTGGCGGATGGCTCCATCCACATCGCCATTGGCACCCATGCCCTCATCCAGGACAACGTCTACTTCCACAAACTGGTGCTGACCGTGATTGACGAACAGCATCGGTTTGGTGTAGACCAGCGGCAGGCACTGAGAAACAAAGGCGCCCACATCAACGGCGCTGAAGCAACAGCCAGCCCCCACGTACTGGTCATGTCGGCGACGCCCATTCCGCGCACCCTGGCGCTCTCCCTCTACGGCGATCTGGAATTATCCCTGCTGGATGAAATGCCACCGGGACGCCAGGAAATTAAAACGCGCTGGCTGCGCACCAGTGAACGTGAGCGGGCTTATGCCTTCGCCCGTCGCCAGGTAGAGGCCGGACGTCAGGCCTACATCATCTATCCGCTGGTGGAAGAATCAGACAAGATAGACGCCAAAGCGGCAGTAGAAGAATACGAACGCCTGCAAACAAAAGTGTTCCCCGACCTGAAACTAGGTCTGATCCACGGCCGTTTACGCTCCGACGAAAAAGAAGCAGCCATGCGCGCCTTTTACCAGGGCGAAACCCACATTCTAGTGGCGACTTCCGTGATTGAAGTGGGGGTGGACGTGCCCAACAGCACCGTCATGATCATCGAAGGCGCGAACCGTTTTGGGCTGGCCCAACTGCACCAGTTCCGCGGGCGGGTCGGCCGTGGCGAGCACCAATCCTACTGTATGCTCATCGCCGACAATGAGTCCGCCGACGCCGAAGAACGCCTCAACGCCCTGGAAAAAACCAACGATGGTTTTGCCCTGGCGGAAAAAGACCTGGAAATTCGCGGCCCCGGTGAATTTTTTGGCCGCCGGCAAAGCGGTATTCCAGAATTGCAACTGGCTTCGCTTTTAGACATGGAACTACTGACCATTGCCCGAGAAGAAGCAGAGTTGATGATTCAGGATGATCCCGAGTTGGAAAAACCGGAACATCAATTTATACGGGACCGCGTTCGTAAGTTTTGGGAAAAAGCGGGCGACGTAAGTTAAAAGGAGGGTAACTTGATCAGACGCGCATTATATCCCGGTACATTTGATCCTGTACATTACGGCCATCTGGACTTAATTCGGCGGGCGGCTTCGATTTTTGACGAAGTCGTCGTGGGTGTATATGACCATAGATGGCCGTCCAAAAACGTCTTATTCTCCGTCGATGAGCGGCGCAAGATGATCGAAGACGCCCTGGATGTCATGAATGGCGAAGGGCACCAGATCACCACCGTGCCCTTTAGCGGGCTAACGGTCGATTTAGCCCGAGAATTAGGGATTCCGGTTATCGTGCGTGGCTTACGGGTCTTCTCCGACTTTGAATTTGAATTTCGCTTTGCGCTGGCAAATCGGCGGATGGCGCCCAGCCTGGAAACGGTGAACCTGATCACTCGAGAAGAGCACACTTTCTTGAGCAGCACCACAGTGCGCGAGATCTCTTCTTTAGGCGGCGATGTAAGCAGCATGGTGCCTCCGAATGTGGCCCTGGCGCTGCGCGAACGCTTTGCGGAATTAGACGAGAAAGCGCATGGTCATTCCCCTTCTTTGCGTGACTAAGCGTGATACCACTATAATAGCAAACGAGAGAGTTAAAAGATTAAAGACTAAAAAAGAATGCCTGACCCATCTTCAATCTTTAATCTTCACTCTTTACAGATGAAGTCTGAGATAGATTGCGCCGTTTACCCGAAAGGATTTTCAGGTTTCGCTTCGTAAGAGTTCATACAATGCCTGGGGTGACATGATGGATATTCAACAACTGGTTGACCGTCTGGAAGAATTAATTGATAACAGCAGACTGCTGCCGTTGAGCGCTTATCGGCTCGTTGAAGAAGAAAAGATATATGGCCTTATCGACCAAATGCGGGTGACGATTCCCGAGGAAGTGAAACGCGCCAACCGCGTTGAGGCTGAAAAAGACCGCATGTTGGCTCAAGCGCATGAGGAAGCGGAACGCATTCGGGAACTGGCCCGGCAAGAAGCGGAAGAGTTGGTGAAGCGGGACGGCATTGTCTCGTCGGCTCAGCAGCGTTCCGATAACATTTTGGAACGTTCTCGCCGTGATGCGGAGGCTTTGCGCCGTGATGCCGATTTGTATGTCATTGATGTGCTGACCAAATTAGAAGAGGATTTGCTCCGTTCTCTTGCTGTGGTGCGCAACGGGATGCGCAAAGTGCAGGTGGAGCAAGAGTCCGGCGCGATGGCGGATCTGTAACGGCCTGATGAGGTTGGACTTGAACGGCCGTTGAAAGAGTTGGTTTATTTGACAGCGCCAAACCGGTGGCTATAATTGTCAGTCGCGGCGGTTACGCCGCTTGTTTTTTGTATGGGACAACGTTGTCAGACAAAAGGTTGGGCAAAGTTGTCTTTGATATTTGTTGAGAGAGGATGTAATCATGGGTGCTTTACCGAAACGCAAAATTTCTAAATCTCGTCGTGATCGCCGGCGCGCGCACGATTTTATTGTGCCTTTTCATCTGGTTCCCTGCTCAAGCTGCGGCAAGATGAAACGTTCACACCACATGTGTCTGGAGTGTGGTACCTATAAGGGCCGCCAGGTTTTGTCTGTGGAAGAGAGTTAGGATGCAAAACGGCCGTCTTCGGGCGGCTTTTTTTATGAGAGTTGCAAAGCGGCAATGTTGCAGGTACGCAAGTGGTTGGCAGATGGCAATATTTCCGCTTTGCAACTTTTTGTTTTGTATAGGCTCACAATATCAAGCTCTGATGATGAGAGCGGTTGGTAAATTAACATGACGACAGCCTATCTTTTTCCCGGACAGGGATCGCAGCAAGTGGGGATGGGGCGCGATTTGTACGAACAAAATGCCGAGGCGCGGGCGATCTTTGATGAGGCCGACGCGCAGCTCGGGTTTTCGTTGTCGTCCCTGTGTTTTTCGGGGCCGGAAGCAGACCTCACCGATACGGTAAACCAGCAGCCAGCGTTATTCACAACCAGTATGGCTATGTTTGCGGCCTTGCAGGCAAAAGGAACGCCGCTGCCCGCCTTTGTGGCGGGGCACAGCATGGGGGAGATTTCGGCGTTGGCGGCGGCGGGCAGCTTGTCGTTTGCCGCTGGGCTGCGGCTGGCGCGGCGGCGCGGGGAGTTGATGGCGCAGGCTGGGGAGAGCGCTCCGGGCGCGATGGCGGCAATTTTGGCGTTGGACACCGATGTGGTCCGGCGGATTTGTGCGGAGGCTTCGGAGAAAAACGGCCGTTTCGTGCAGCTTGCCAATGATAATTGTCCGGGTCAAATTGTCATCTCCGGTGATAAAGACGCCTTACAGGACGCCGCCCGCATGGCGGAAGCGGCCGGGGCGCGGAAAGTAGTGGTGCTGCCGATTACCATTGCCGCCCACTCCCCTTTAATGGCGTCGGTTTCTGCCGAATTCACTAAAGTGGTGGCGGCTACCCTCATCCATCCCCCTCAAATTCCCATTATAGGCAATGTATCGGCGCAGCCGCTGGCTGACGCGGCTGCGATTCGCGCGGAGTTGGCGGCGCAGTTGACCGCGCCTGTACGCTGGACCGAATCCATGAATTATTTAACAGCGCAGGGCGTGACCAGTGTGATGGAAGTGGGACCGGGGGACGTATTGTTGAGCCTGATGAAACGCATTGACCGCACCGTAACGCGGTGGAAGGTTGAGGTTTAATTTCAGGAGGATATGGCAATGTTGCATGAGAAGACAGCGTTAGTAACTGGCGCTTCACGGGGGATTGGCCGGGCGATTGCGGAGGATTTGGCGGCAAACGGCGCCAAGGTGATCGTCAATTATCAGGCGAGCGCGGCGGCGGCGGAAGCGGTTGTGGCGGGGATTCAGGCAAATGGGGGGCAGGCAACGGCCGTTCAGGCGAATGTGTCGCTTTATGAAGAAGCCCAGATGCTGGTCAAAACGGCTATTGACACCTATGGGCATATCGATATATTGGTAAATAATGCCGGTACCACCCGCGACACGCTCTTGCCCATGATGAAAGAGGATGATTGGGACGTGGTGCTGGACACGAACCTGAAAAGTGTGTTTAATTGTTGTAAGGCGGTTGTCCGCCCCATGCTGCGCCGGAAACAAGGCGGCCGGATCATCAATATTTCTCCGGGGGTGGGGCTTGATGGACAAGGCAAACAGGCAAATTACGCGGCTTCCAAAGCGGGCATTATTGGTTTTACCAAATCGTTGGCAAAAGAGTTGGGAGCGCGTCAGATCACCGTCAATGCCATTGCCCCTGGTTTCTTTTTGACCTCTCTGACGGATGGGCTGCCGGATGAGCTGAAGGAAAAATCTTTGGAATATATTCCCTTGGGTCGTTGGGGGCATTTGCCGGAAGTGGGTTATCTGGTTTCGTTTTTAGCTTCAGAGAAAGCGGCTTACATCACCGGGCAGGTGCTTAACGTCGACGGCGGGATGGTGATGTAGACGTGCCCATCTGAGTAACCCGTAATCGGTTGCCCGAAGGGCGCCGTTTCTGGTAAGTATCTTCGGAAAACGTTTTACGGACTTCGGTATACGGTTGCTGGAGTAGTTTTGGGTAAAAGAGTGAGCGTATGAGTGAAACAAGAGGAAGTATAGGCCGCATTGAAGTAGCGCCCGGTGTTTTGGCCACGATTGCGTTAAATGCGGCGCTGCGGGTGGAGGGCGTGTCCAAAATGGCGCCCATTCCGGCCGATGGAACCCGTTTATTTCGTAAAGAAGTGCGCCAGGATGGGGTCTTGCTGCAAGTGGGCGACCAAAATCAGGTCAAAATTGATATTTACGTTATAATGGATCCGCATGTTAACATCATGGAAGCGAGCCGCGCTGTGCAAAAGGCCGTTTCCGAGGCCATAGATACGATGGTTGGCATCCCTGTAGAAGCAGTTAACGTGCATGTGGAAGATGTCGTTTATACGCAGGGAGAGCCTATCTGAGGTCATCAGAATTGGCTGGCATACATGAAAACAAGAAGACGGGCAAGGCGTGTAGCCCTTGAGACACTTTACGAATACGATATAGCAAATCATCCGCCCGGTGAAATTTTGCAGCGGCGGCTTGAGGCCAACTATTTGGAGAATGCGGGCGTTGAATTCGCTTCCCGGTTGGTGATTGGCGCCATTGAACACCAGGAAGAGATGGATATGCTTATTTCCCGGTATGCCCCAGAATGGCCTCTGGATCAAATGGCCGTGATTGACCGTAATATTTTGCGTATCGCTATTTATGAGTTTTTGGTGGAGGGCAGCACCCCGGTTAAGGTAGCCATCAATGAAGCTGTGGAGCTGGCTAAAACGTATGGTTCCGACAGCGCCCCCCGCTTTATCAACGGTGTTTTAGGCACACTGGCAGATCAAACGGAGCAACTGCGCAGCGAGTTGATGCTGGTTCCGGTGCCCGAATAATTTTTCCTCACTGCCGCCGATGACAACGATTCAAGTCTTTGACGCCAATGGTCATGCACAGGCGGCTCCTTCTAAAAACCTCACCTTTCGCCCCGCTGTTTACGGTATTTTTATAGAGCATGATCAGATTTTGCTGCTGCGGAACCTGGCGTCTCAGCTTTTGCTGCCTCCTGGACGAATTGTGGCCGATAATGAAACGCCCACACAGGCGCTGCGCCACTATTTCCGCGAGCTGGCCCATATTACCCCGGTCTTAGGTTCTTTGTTGTTTATGGAAACGCAATACCGGCAGGAAAACGGCCGTTTCTGGCAGTTGTCGGTGTTGTATTATGGCATACAACGGCCGTCTACCGACTCCATCAACTTCTCCGAAAACCAGGACGCCAAAATTCAGCCTGAATGGCTGCCCGTCAGCAGCCTGGAACGCACCCAATTTCAGTTTGGTTATGAAGCGGTGCAGGCCGGAAAACTCCAACTCCGGCTTTAGCCCCTGAAGAAATCGCCGCCCCCGCCCGCCACTCACCACCCGCTTTAATTTTCCAGGACAATCGCCATGATATCCAGTGCCAACTGCTCCAGCCTGGCCTGGGCTTCCTGGTCGTTGGAGAGCAGCACAAGCGTGACTTCCGGATCGGACATGTACCACATGACCCCGGCGGTTCCGGCGGATGCGCCGCTGTAGCCCCACAAATTGCCCCAGGGCGTTTCCTGTTTCATGATGCCCAGTCCATACCCAATCCCTTCTCCAATTTCTGTGGTGCGGTAGGTTTCGTCAGCGTTGTTCCCGGTGAGTTGGCGCGTGGCCAACGCCGGCGCGAACCGGCGCAAATCGGACACGGGCGCCACGATGCCGTCGCTGCCCAATCCCAGACCATCCCGTTTTCCTGACACTATTTCTGCTGTGCCATTGGCTGTGGTGTAACCGGGCACGTGGCCTTCCGGCAGGGCTTCTTCCCGCTCCAGGTAGCTGTTATCCATGTTGAGGCGGTAAAAAAAACGTTCGCGGAAATTGGAAGCCAGCGTTTCGCCGGTGGCGGCTTCGGCCACCATTTGCAGCAGCACGTAGTTGGCGGCGGAGTAGCCGAACCGTTCCCCAGGAGCAAAGTCTGGCGCCTGGCGGGCGCTGAAAGCCAGAATTTCTTCTGGCTGCCAGAGGCGCTGCGGATCGGCGGCAACGGCCGTTTGAAAGCCGGGATGGTTCTGGTAGTCGGGGATGCCGCTGGTCATAGTGAGAAGCTGCCTGATGGTGACGGAACGGCCGTTTGGCACAGTATCAAGCAGGTCAACCGGCAGCCATTTCTCCAGGGTATCGTCCAAAGCCACCGTCCCTTGCTCAATGAGCTGCAAAATGAGTGTGCTGGTGAACGCCTGCGTCAGCGCTCCGATGCGAAAAGGATCGTCGCTGCGCATGGCCTTGTTTTCCGCCACGTCAGAAAGCCCGGCGGCAAACTGCTGCCGCCCTAAGCCGGGCGCGGCTACAAAAACCGCCACGCCAGGGCCGTCAGCGGGAAAACGTTCGTTGATCAGCCGGTCGATTTTGTTATACGCGGCGCTGCGTTCCTGGCAGCCGCCGAGAATCAAAATCATGATCAAAACAACAGCTAATTTGTGTAATGCTTTCATCATTGTCACTTTCCTTTCGCTCTTGTTATGGCTATGGATGATACCGAAACGGCCGTTTTCTGCCAGCCAAAAGTCCCAACAATCTTGACCAATCCGCCAAATAGCTTACCATAATGTCATGAGCAAAGACGATGGATACCGCTTAGAATACATGGACAAGGCTTATAAACGGCCGTCTTCCCCCACTCCCCAGGCGCCCAAAGAGAAGAAAAAACCGCGCGGCTGCGTCCGAATACTTATTATTTTGGTGCAGTTGAGCCTCATATTTTTGCTGCTGGGCGTGGCGGCCGCCATTGGCGGTTACATCTACCTCAGCAATGAATTGGCTGGCGCGGTTGAAGAAGTGGTCAACTATCGCGGCTCAGGGGCGGGCGGCTCTCCCCGTTTCTACGACCGCAAAGGCAACCTCCTCTTTGAACTGACTACCACCGAAAAACGGCGCTGGCTCAAATACAACGAAATCCCCCGCGATATCATCGACGCCGCCGTTGCCGCCGAAGACGATACCTATTGGACCAACATCGGCGTCGATATTCCGGCCAACATCGCAGCCATCGTGCGCAATTACCGCAACCCCGACGGCCGTCCGGTAGGCGCCAGCACCATTACGCAGCAGTTGGTGCGCCACATCGCCTTCACCTATGAAGAGCGCATCGGCGTCAGCTACGAGCGTAAACTGCGCGAGATCTTCCTCTCCGTCATCCTCACCCAGCAGCGCAGCAAAGAAGCCATCATGCAAATGTATCTCAACGAGATTTACTACGGCAACCTGGCGTATGGCATTGAAGCGGCGGCGCAAACCTATTTTGGCAAACCGGCTCTTGAATTAAGCCTGGCCGAAGCGGCTTTTCTAGCGGGCCTGCCCCAATCCCCTTACGAACTGGACCCCTACACCAACTTTGAAGGAGCCAAAGAACGGCAAGAATTCATCGTCGATTTAATGCTTGACGAAGGTTTCATCGACTACATTGATGCTGA
>Ga0105096_10001347_pt1 | contig 10032 bp, 10 predicted proteins | sample PPLLak3cmMay2015_FD_87036 | JGI IMG/M metagenome (GOLD analysis project Ga0105096, IMG submission 87036) | Freshwater sediment microbial communities from Prairie Pothole Lake near Jamestown, North Dakota, USA - PPLs Lake P7 Core (1) Depth... | ecosystem: Environmental > Aquatic > Freshwater >...
AGGTCGATGGACGTCCGAGGGCGCCTATTGACGCCAGCTGTTGTCGAGTTGCCCCCAGTGATCCCCAGCTACCGTCAAAGCCCCGAATCTACCGTCCAGCTACGGCTCAGTGCCCCCCAGTTCCCGCCCAGCTACCGCCCATACTGATAAACTACCGCCCACGTACCCTCCAGCAACCTTTTGCTCTCCAGCTGCCCCCAGCGACTGCCCAGCAACCGTATATGTTGTGCAATTTGCCGCCCAACTGCTCCCAGTTACCTTCCCGTCCAGCTACGGCGACGGCGTCGTCAAGATATCGCCAGCTGCCGCCCAGCTAGCCGCAGTACCGCCTAATGAATTACCGTTCAGCTGGTTCCAATCGCGCCATGTTGTCAACCAGTTACCGGAGCTACTGCCGCTGACCCTCAGCTGCCCCTCAGCTGCAGCCAGCTGCTAGGTAGCCGCCCCATGCTACCGCCGAATTGCCGCCCAACTACCGGCCAATTGCCCCAGCTGGCCCGAGCTGCATCGCACCTACGGTGCAGTTACTTTCCGCCCAGCTTCCGCCCAGCTGCTCCGACAGCGGCGCCAAGCTACCACGCAGCTACCGCCCAGCTACTGCCAGCTGCTGCCCAGTTGCCATCGGTCAATTTGCAGCTACAACCCAGCTACCGCCCGGCAAGCTATCCCAGCTACCCATTGACAGCCGCCCGCCCCTGGAACGCAAAGCGCCGTCTCTCGCTCAGCACACTCAGCGGCAGAGCCCTGAACCGTTGCCCGCGCAGCCAGCAACACGAAAACGAGTGGCCCAATAGTCCAATGGACAGGCGCAACAGCTGTCAACAATTTGCGTCCGGAAGGTTGGTGACCAAAGCAACTCATAACATGACAGCAATCATCAGACAGGTTAAGTCTGATCCATCACGCGTTACAAAAAACTAGCGACATCCAGTCAGCATCGCCCACACATTGCTGATCGCGGCGCGGCCGACGTCGAGAGCGTGCCGGTGAGCTAATCCGCCACGCAGATTGGAACGAGGGCACTGACCTTGAGAGTCTGCGACCGTCCGCGCACGTCCGTGGACGTATCCGGACGTCCGACGGCGCCCGCGAGAGTCCGTGACGCGAGCGTTTGCTAATGCCGGCGGTTTCCGAGCTGCCCCCTGGCGCAAGTTGCCCCCAGTTACCGCCCAGTTGCGCACCAGCTGCCTTGCGCCATCCAGCCCTGCCCAGCAACCGTTTGCCCAGCCGTTGCCCAGCTGCCGCCAGCAGCGGTCCAGGTGCCGCCAACTTACCGCCCAGCTAACGCCCAACTCTTCCCCCAGCAACCCGTAGCTACAGCGCAGCTGCCCCCCGCTACTGCTCACGTACCGCCTGGCTACCGCCAGCTACCGCCAGCTACCGCCCGGCCGCCCGAAGCCGCTACCCAGCTGCCGCCCAATTCTCGCCCAGCAATCGCCGCCCGCCCATCTACCGCTTAGTTTATCCACCAGCTGCCCCTTGACTACCGTCCCCACTGGGATGCCCAGCGCAGCCCCAGGGTAAGCAACGTCAGCAGCAGAGCCCCGAACTGATTGCCTCCCAGCCACCATCGTCCCAGTTCACTGCAGTTTGCGCGCAGAGCGATCAGCAGCTCAATCAATGAAGTTTGCACCATCCAGTCATCCTCGGCAAAATCGATCCAAACCCTACGATGCAGGGTTCACCGGGCACGCTCGCAACACAGCAATGGACAACATCAGCAGACATCCGCCAACAAAGCAACGAGAACCGCCACGGGTGCCTGCGAATGCCCGCAGACGTGCGCGACGCCTACGATCCCCAGCTGGTCACATCACCTACCCAGTCGTAACCCCTCAGCAACCCACCGCAGAACGCCACACGTCCCGAAAGTACCTCAGCCGCCCTCCAGTTGCCCCCAGTGTCCACTGGCCACCCCCCAGCTACCCCTCAGCTGCACCCAGCAAAGCGTTGCTTCCTGGTTGATTTCCGACTGGCACGTGCCGCGTGATGCCCAGGGATCGCTGTCAATTTGCGACCATCGCGTTTTGGCCAGAAGGGGACGGCAACATGGGCGACTCAGGCGCCCCAGTCAGCGGCCTGCTAGCAGATGGGGCGGACATACCGGCTCTGGCCAAAAGCCAACAGAGGTTCCGCGGGCGCCGCCCCTGCCACCCCCCTGACGGGACAGACGTTGCAAGAGCAGGCTGTTCGGCAATGGAGATGGCAGGGGCCGCGAGCGAGCAGGACGACCAGCAGGGTAAGGCGGCAGGAGAGGTCCCCAGAAACACAAGAACGTCGGCGGCGGAGGCCCGACTCGTAATGAAGAGATGGGCCGCTCCGGCAGCGGCTGCAGAGCCCCGGCAAAATAAATGCCCACGGCTCGCAGCGCCCCAGCTGCTGGACGGCCCTCGGAATTTTAGCGAAGTGTTGACCGTCCTGAGGCCTGCAGTCGCCAAGGTTGTTGAGACAGCGCGGGCGGCCGGCCTCGTATTGATCGCCAGGTTTGTAGGCAAGGACAGGGAAGAGATTGTGGTGACCACGAGCTACAGCGGCATGGGTACCCCTGAGGCGACGATCAGCATGGTCAGGCACTATTTCCGAGAGATGGGCATCGCTGCAAAAGTGACGATGTTCAGCGCCACAGATGTCAACGCGACGTGTCGCGCAGCGTTGCTGGGGCAAAAGGCCGAGTCAGCCTGCGAGCACGTGTTTGGGGACGTGCTGGATCGCATCCCCGGCAATGTGCGACTCAGACTGGAGACCGCTGCTGCCCGCCTGGGTGCCCAAGTGGCCAGGCGTACTGCAGCCGTGTCATTGGCGAAAGGGCGCCGACGCAGCCGCGGCATTTCGCAAAGCCGCGGCGGGCAGGCTGGGGCGCCGCTACATCATGAAGGTGCGGAAGCAGCTGGAGCAGACAGCGTTTCCAGCAGGACAGCTGGCCGCCTGTCAGCGCCACAGGCTACAATGCCGCGTGTGTCCGGTGAAGGACGCGAACAGCCAGCATCATCCGCTCCTCGTGGAGATCGATGGCACTACCTTCACGGCGCGGTCGAGAATAGGCGTTGGCTGGGGATGGCTGGACAAGTCGGCCTTGCCGTGCATGGTTTGGATCTTTTGGGTGCTGGCCGCGGAGCCGGACATTGTCCTGCACGAGCGCACTCCGCGATTCCAGCACCAGCAGCTGGCCGACATTGTGGGGGCAAGTTTTCGTGCGAATCCGTTGTCATGTCGCCGGAGGATTGGGGCGCGCCGTCCAAACGACCTCGACGGTACACGATGCTGCTGCACCGAAAGTGGCAGCTTCCCGCCATAGAATGTCCCAGGGAGGCGGAGCCCCCAACCTCAGCCTTGTTTTTGTCCGGACCCCTGCTGCCAGGCCCCATGTCTCGCGGAGCAGCGGAGCTTCAGTTTACAGCGGGTTGCTTCCAGGACATGTTTTTTTTAAAAGCGGTTGGCAGACTGCGGGGTGTACATGGTCGCCTCGCCGGAGCGCGTGCAGGCCTACGACGAGTTCCGAGCCGCTCGCCGGGCATTCTCATGTCCGGCCGATCAGCGGGAGTTCCCTGGGGATTCAATTCCCGCTGGAGCCCGCGTTCACCTGAGAGCGTGTGACGAGTTACGGAGCGGCGGCAACGAGGTTTGCGACCTCGCTTGCATATTGCAATCGCTATACCACATTGCCCCTGGCAGTCGGCAGGTTGCGCCATCTCCGCTCAAAGGATCGTTGTTCTTCAGCTTAAGTCGACGGCGCCTGATGTTGCCAGCGGAGGCCATGCTGCTGCAAGGCTTTCCGGTCCCGAGACTGCTCCCAAACGAGTGTGAGCTGGCCAACCTATATCCCTTCCAGAGGCCCGTGGAGGAGATACTGCCCGATCGCACCGTGAGGAATTTGGCTGGCAACGGGATGCACCTGTGCCAGGTTGGCAGTGCGTTCTTGATCGTAGTGGGTCTGGCGGTCGAGCTCCGCAGGCAGCCCGACGATGGCAGCGGAGCCCCAAACTCAGAACGCTGGCGATGTCGCCCGCATCCATGAGCACAATGACGACGAGATCTCCGAACTGTTAGCCTGAGCCTGGTGCAATAGTTGTCAGCGCCGGCCCAAGTGTTGCGCGCCGGCGCTCCTCACAAAGTCGTTTGGGGATGAAATCAGAATGGCAAAATCGGCGCCGGATTGTTCCGGCTGCTCGCCTTAGTGATGACACGACGCTGATGATGTGCTTGGATGTCAGTCAGTTCAGTCGACTGGCGGAGCCTGCATCAGAACCACGTAGTGATGGACACATCCGCAGACGCATTGTTGTTACACATGTGCGCCTCCCCCACAGCGCCCGATTGGCGGCATTGTCGGGCAGCAGCGGGTGGCTGATGCGGCCGCAGCCACCCTAGATTCCATCATGATGGCAGGCAGCAGGGGCGACTGCCCAGCAAAAACGGCAATAGCAGCACGGCGCATCCCGAAGTCAACATTTGGAAACCGATGTTGATCCCTCGCCCGATTCCGCTAAACCGCTGAGCCGCTCAGTTGTTGGGCTAGTGGTTTGGCAGCCCAGTGGGCGGGGCGCGGTTTCCGGCGTCATGTCGCTGGAAGCAGATCATGTGTTTTGTGGGGCATGCGACCTCGCCGACTACGCCGTAGGCGCCGACGATGACACTTTGAGTAGCGTGTCGTTCCTCCAGGCTGCCGGCGGCGGAGCCCCGAAAGAAGAGACTGCAAGCAGCGGCAAGAAGGACAGGCCTGATAAGGGCGACAAGCAGAAGTGCAAATGTTGTCAGAAGTGGTTTTTGAAGGAGGAGTGTGGGCTCAATAGTCCGTATTGCAAGCGTGACAAGCAGTCAATTGACAATTTGGCCAACCAGGCTGCAAAGCAGGGCGAAACAGTTTGGTTTGCAGGGGTCAGGCGGGACGAGGTGCAGCTTCGCAAACTCGTTGTCAAGTACAACGACGCCTGCCCCGCCGAAAAGACAAAGAGCAAGCGCGGAATTTTCCTGTTTGTACGTTATCGCGAGGAGTACAAGGCCGAGTCGTCGGTGATCGTGAGGGACTGCGGCACCATGATGAGCAAGCGCCAGTACGTGGAGTGGGCTGGGACCGCAGCCGCTGGCAACATGAGCCTGGAGGAGGCCAACAAGAAGTGGAGCGAGAGCGAGTCCGACAGTGGCGTGCCACGAGATCTCAAAGGCCCTGCGAAAGCGGCGCTTCGACTCCTGATGGTGACCGACAACCAAGTTGACTTCGAGTCGGCGGTCAAACACGCCAAAGTTCAGATGCTGTCCGTGGCTAAGGACGGCAAGAATGTGAGTGAGGAGGATGTGGCAAACCAGCGCCGAGACCTGCTCAGAGGCCACTCGCGCGGCCCAGGCAACGACGGGGAGGCGGATTTTGGCAGCATTGCGTCTGCAATGTTGGCGAACGGTTCTGGCGGCCTCGGAGGCGGAGCTGTACAAAGCGCCGGAGCGGCGTTCATAGGCGCCGGGGTTTTCGTCCCGGACGTGAAGGCGCTGGCGGAAGACGAGGACGTGGCGGGCGAAGACCCAAGCGCCAGAGGAGCACCGCAAGGCGCAGCCCGGACCGAGGCCAGTAAAGGAATGCCAGCGCCGGCGCCGGAGCAGGCGCGGGCTGGCAAGAGAGCCAAGTGGTTTGACGCAGCAAATGCCGTGTCAAAGGCGAAGAGGACGGCAACAATGGCCCGCGAAAAAGTATTCGACGCGGTCCGGGATGCTGAAGCAGTTTTGTCAGCCTGTGTCGCTGATCTTGTGGCGCTGCCTGCAGGCACGCAGGCTGAGCTCGCTTCAGAGCTCAGCACCGGTCGGCACCGCCTGGAGTTCCTGAAAGCAGTGACAGCGCCGGAGGAGGATCCGCCAGCCTCTGGCGCGACCGCGCGGTCGCTGGCGACCCTCCAGGGCGAGGTCGAGTCGGGCACAAAGCGTGCTCCTTGTGACGACTGGCCCAACCTCATGACCCTGACCAAGGCGGCGATTCTTGAACAGCAGGTTTTTGCAGCGCTGGAGGTCGCGCAGAACATGGAGGAGGCGCGGCCAACGTTGCGAGCGCATCACAAGAGACGATGAACTAGAGGCAACTATGTGTTTTGGGTATGTCGTGTTCGTTTGCAGCCAAGCGGTGCAGATGCAACCTTGTCGTACAGGTGGCTGGCAGCGTCAAGCCGCTTGAAGTTATCCGGGGTCCGCTGGCGAGGCTGGCTTGCAGCGCCGCCAGGGCGGCCAAGGACATCCGCATAGCGCAGTCGACAAGGGAAAGAATGCTAAAGCAGAAGCGAAGCCGTAGCCTCCAGCCCGGGGCCGCGCCGGAGCCGGCTGCCAAGAAGGGGCCGGGCCGTCCGCTCCGGCCGATCTTCGAGTACGGCCCGTGCTGCGGCCAAGCGGTGCCGCGGTTCGCAACAGAGGCTTGCATGAAGACTGCTGTGGACGGCGGCGGAGCCCCGAAACTAGACACGTCCTTGCCAGCTATTTTGTCCGATCAAGGATCAGCTGCGGCAACTGTTTCGACGCTCTCTGCGATGAAGGACGCCTCCAGCGCCTTCGCAGCTGTTTGGAAGACGTCGCCGCTGAGAGTTAGCCCGGGCCGCGCCATGTTGAAACTCACGGCGCCCGCCTCAAACATCGCCGCAGCGGCCCTGGCAGAGAGCCTGTTTGGGTTCGCGTTGCACGTCGAGGCGCACGATGCACTCCGTGCCTCTTTGGCGCCCGGAGCGTTCGCCGCCGCGGCAGGAACTGAAGCTGCTTTCACGGAGAAGGACGGAATGCCGAGTTTGCGAGTGGCGTGGGCAGGGACACGGCAAGTAGTCACGATGCCAGTTGCAGCCGTCCGCGCCTACATGGGCATTGGCGCTGCAGGCGCTGATGCGCCGCTGGTCAAAGGCAGCATGGTGAAGCTGAGCCAGTCCGTGCTAAACCTCACCCGGGAATCAGTTGCTGATGCGGCGAGCAGGTTCCCAATCTACTTTTCCACCATGGGGCCAGGAGAGCTGCTGTACACACCGGCCAACTGGATCACGTGCGAACGCGCGCACTCGAGCAAGCCGGTCCGAGACGCGCGATCCTCAGGCCTTGGGCAGTCCGGGAGCGCAGTGGCGTGTCAGGCTGCAGACGCGGTTGCATAATTAATAGTACCCACCGTTTGTTGCCTGAGGTCATGGGCTTCCGCAGCGGCATCCTGTTGGGCCGAGGCGCTGAATCGACGGCAGCCGCTCTGCGGGGCGCTCGGGAGACAAACCTCGCAGATGGCAAGCCAGTTGAGGCAATCGACCAAGCCTTGCATCTCCTAGCCATCGCCCTGCCAGAAAGTGTGCCAGCGGGCGCCGGCGCTGCCGCAGGCAGCGGGTCGCAGCCAGAGCGTGGGAGGCGGGCGCCAACTGGAGCTGCGGCTGGCGCTGGAGCCGCGTTTCCGTGCAAGGCAGCCGCAGAGCCTGGTGTCGCGGCTGTCGACCGGGTTGCGGAGCTGCAGGAATCGGCGAATGAAGGGGTCGCAGCAACTGCGGCGCGGGCCCGTTTGCCGGCAGAGGGCGGGCCCCGGGCCAAAGCAGCGGGCGAGGCCGGCAGGAGCCCCCAAGGCGATGGAGGCGACACTTCCAGAGAACAGAGCGGCAGCGGTGCTGAGAAGGGATCGGCGGGCAGCCACAGTGCTGGCTTTGGCCACAGAGGCGGGCGCCTGGGAGAGAAGGTGGGCGCCCCCACGCACGACATGGATATGCTCAATGCGTTGGACGAGGCGCTGACAGCAGATGCGCCGCCCTCACCGGAAACGGCCGGCCCGTCGAAGGGCCCGGCCGCAGCCCCCATGCCGGAGCAGCCAGAGCAGTACGCGGCTGTGTCGCCAGAGGAGGCTACCTTATCGGCGGCCCTAGCCCCAGCTGCGATGCCCCAGGCGAAGAAGCAAGGCCGTTCTGGCGGCAAGGTGGCCCCAAAGGCCGGAGCAAAAGCAAAGAATATTTGAGGCGGCGGAGCCCCCAGAGAGGCCATCAACTTTTGGGCGGCGGCGCCCCCTGATCGCATCTCGCTGGACCAGTATTTGGCACCTTTGGCGTTTGCTTCCTCGCCTTGATCCCTGCGCTATTCTGAAGCGGCAGCCGGCGCCGTCGAACTGATGGCGGCAAGTGCCGCATTAGCAGCAGGAAGGTGTGTGTGTGTGTGTGCGCGTGTGCGTGTGTGTTGCTGGCGGCGGAGCCCCATCAAAAGCGGTTGCGTTGCGTTACTTGGCAGCCGCCGTCGCAACCTAGACGCTGACAGCGGCCTGTCGCGTCCCAGTGATGACAAAGTTGAGACCGCTGCTTGGCCGCCGCCAATGTCACTTATTTTTACGCGGGGCGGACAGTCTCAAAAATATTGGGTTGTGGCGGTCACCCGGCTGCTTCAGAGCCGAACTAGAATGATTGCGGACTGGGCAGGGGAGGTGGGGGAGGTGGGGTGGTGGATGAATTATAGAGCGGCTGACCGGATGGATGCATGGTTGGTTTGGGCGGCTGGCGAGTGACGGGTGAGTCGCTGGATGGCTCGGCTGAGGCTGAAAGCCTTGGGCTGGCAAGGCGGCTAGCTGGTAGCAAACGTGATTTGTTGCTGGATTGGTAGGAGTGGTTGGCTGGCATGTTGGACGGTTGCTCGTTGGCCGGGTAGTTTGATGATGGTAAGTTTGATTGGCGGCAGCTGGGCTGGCTGGCTCGCGGCCGGTCTGTCATTGAAAAGAGCGCGTCTGCACCGGTAACGATGAATGCCCGGATCGCCCTCAGGGCGCCGGCAGCGGCCGCAGACGCTTCGCTCACCGCGGAAGCAACCAAGGCAGCAGCCGCGACGTCCTAAACACTCAGATGACGCCGCCGTCGCCGGCCAAACCCGGTGGCAGCTGACTCAACGTGACAGCCACGCATTCTGACGTCAGGTGCGGGCACGTCCAGCGCCAGCCCGGATAGGTCCCCAAATCAGTTGTCACAAGCCGTCCCCCTGACAAGCGCGGTTCTGCGAGGCAGGCGCGGCGGCAGAGCCTAAACGTACCTGCGAGGGGCTGGGCAGCTTGCCCGCGCGACGTCACATGTTTGAGGTATGAGGAAATATCTTTGGCCAGATGGATTGGCAGTGAATCAGCGGCGAGACTCAGATATCTCTTCGGTAAGTTCTCCCATCACTGTAATGCCGAGCCGCTGACCAGTGACGAAACACGCAACTTCAACATCAAAAGCGACAACCGCAACGCTGCGATTGTTGTCGTGTTGATGTTGATGTTTACAGAGTAGTCGCTGGTCAGCGGTCAGCGGTTTCACGTTGCAGCGATGAGGAAACTACAAATTCGAAGTTTGACATCAGTTCCTGTTTCCCCAGTCACGCCTTTTGGCAAAACTGTGCTCGCCTGGCCCACCAACCTGGCGAAGCTGACCAGCTGCTCAGCCCGCTGCGGGTCGGCTGTTGCGTTGCCGCCGCGCCTGCTTGCTGGGCGTCCGAGCCCGCGGCCCATGCAGACACGATCCCGTTGTCACCGTCGCCGTTGTTGCTGTTGTTAATTTCCTGTTGCGCCCTCATTGTTGGTGCTATGTTTTTCCCGCTGTGCGTGTCGGCGCGGCGCATGCTTGAATCATTACTTGTGTTTGCGCGCGCTGACGGCCACTGAACGTCACGTCGCAAATTGCATCGCTTTGGCTGTTTGTGTGTTTGCCCGGAGCCGTGATGAGCTCGGAACGCATTTGAACTCTGTTGCCGGCTGCTGATGTAATTTGTCTAGCTTTCTTTCCTATTAAATCACGGCTGCAGCTTGATGGAGACGGTGAGGCGGTCATGATAACACGGATGTCCAGATCTCAGCCGTCACGTGTAGCACGTGCATATCACATTGGGTTAAGTTGTAATGAAGAGGCTTGAATCCTGGGGCGCTGAGCACCATTTATGCAAACGTTGCCTCTTCAGTCCTGTGGCTTCTGAAACCATTGCCTTAAAGGTCCTGCGAAATTTCATATTTCCGAGTTTCCGAGTTTCCAATTTTCCAATTTTCCAATTTCCGAGTTTCCGAATTTCCGAGTTTTCGAATTTTCGAATTTTCGAGTTTTC
>Ga0105096_10001349_pt1 | contig 10031 bp, 9 predicted proteins | sample PPLLak3cmMay2015_FD_87036 | JGI IMG/M metagenome (GOLD analysis project Ga0105096, IMG submission 87036) | Freshwater sediment microbial communities from Prairie Pothole Lake near Jamestown, North Dakota, USA - PPLs Lake P7 Core (1) Depth... | ecosystem: Environmental > Aquatic > Freshwater >...
AACACCATCGGCAAGTATAAACACATGACCTATATGGTTGGGGTCGATCCGAATGGCACCTGCACCGACGTGGAGTTGCTGGTGTTTCGCGACGCCAAAGGAAGCGAGGTCGGGAAAAAGCGCTTCAACTCACAATACGACGGAAGGACGGTGTCCGATCCCATCCGGATCAACAAGGACATCATCAACATCAGCGGCGCCACCATGTCCGTTCGCTCCATGAGCGCAGGGGTCAAGCGCGTGCTGGTGCTCGTGGACGAGTTCTATCTGAAGCCGGCCGGCCTGGGAAGCGATACGGTCGCGTCCCGCAAGACCGACAAGAGCATCTTTACATCCATTTTCGGCAACTAAACGAAGCGGACCGAGCGTCCCCCTATGAAAAACTTTAATCAACGATTCAAACTCCGGGACTCCGATCGCCATATCAGACTGTTGTACACACAGTTCCTGCTCTTGATGCTGATCGGGTTTCTGTTTTCATTCTTTTGGGCTCACAGCATGACCAGCTTGTCGCCACAAGGCATTGCAGAACACTACCGGGGATCGGATGCCACCTTCGGCGAACCGATGTCCTTCCGGGAACTGGCGGAGGTGACGCATTTTCACCTCTTCACCATGCCGGTGGTGTTCATGATTCTGGTCCACGTGCTGTATCTGACGAGTGCCAGCCTTGCCATGAAGATCTGGATGACCTGGATGTCATTTGCCGGCGTCGGCTTGGATTTGTTGTCGCCCTGGCTGATCAGCTACGTGTCACCCGTCTTCGTCCTGACCATGTTGACCGGTGATACCCTGATGATGGTGACGTTTTTGATTATGATGTGGATTCCCCTGTATGAAATGTGGATTCTGAAACAGCCCCTGATGGGCGGAAAGCGTCCCGAAGAGACCTAGCACCCTCGGAGCGGTTTAGACAATTTAATCAGGCCAGAGGTTGTTCACCCAGAGCCCAAGATCACGAAAGTGGTCTTGGGCTTTGTGCTTTTGGAGGAGTTCCGATGCCACGCAGTTACAGCTCAACCGTCAATCCGGTCATTGTGCGCATTCAGCGGTTACTCGGCAAGATCGATCGACTCCGGCTCCCTGCTGCCTCCCGCCGGGATATCGAGAGTATCCTGGTCTGCCAGGTCAGCAGAGAGATCGACCGGTCACTCCCGTGGCAAGCCGGTCACGGACGGCGCAGCGCCGCCGTCGCGCTCAGGATCGGACGGGCCGCCGCATTGACGGACGACGAGCTGCACCATCTCAAGCTGGCCACTTTTCTCCATGACATTGGCCTGTTGATGCTCCCCAGTGAGCTCACCGCAGAACCGTCTCCGTTCGAACCCGACTCCTATCTCGCCGTCCAGAGCCATTCGCGACTCGGCGCGCAACTGCTGGAGCCCTTCACGTTTCTGCGCGAATCCGCCGTGCTCGTCGCCCATCATCACGAGCGGTGGGACGGCTCCGGCTATCCCTACGGGATCAGAGGCGCGTTCATTCCGCTCGGCGCGCGGATTCTGGCGATCGCCGATGCGTTCGACGCCATACGGGTCCCCGGCGAAGGCTGCCGGGAGTCGAGGAACCGGATTGCGCTCCGGATTCTCCTCGTGGCGTCAGGGACTCAATTTGATCCCGGTCTGGTCTCGCTCTTCAGCCGCCTGCTGAACAAGCCCGGCGCTGGTTGGCCGGTGAAGCAATTCATCAGATGAATTCAACCGAGACCTCAAGAAATCAGCCGGCGCTCTCCACGCGCCGGCACCGGGGTGGGAGCTGTACCCTCCCACTTCACAGGCGGGGGCCCCTCAGTCCTCCTGAAGCCCCCCGCCCACTTTTTCTGGCTACGACTTGATCTGCTCGGCGAGATATCCTGCCAACCCAACCTGAGCGATCGTGGAGAGTTGCCGCTCAAAATAATCGACATGCTCCTCTGAATCCACCACCATCTCTTCCAGCTTTTGCCGGGTCGTAAAATCTCCGACCTTGGCGGCATGGACAATCGCCTTTCGCAACATCTCCACATCTTCCTGTTCAAATGCCAGATTGGTCTCAAATAAATCTTTTACCGACCGGCCGCCCTTCACCGCCTCCAATGTCCCGACGTCCGGTTGACCACCGAGATACAACATATGGCGAACCAGCTGCCCGGAATGTGTCACTTCCTCCGTATACAGATGCTGGAACTTCTCGGCTAATCGCTCATAGCCCCAATGACGACACAGTTCTGCATGGAGCAGATATTGATGCACGGCGGTCAATTCGGCGGTGAGGATCTTCCCGAGTTGATCGAGAATCCCGTCTTTGGCTTTCATCGTCAGCTCTCTTTTTTGATCTGCTCTGCCAGATAGTTCTCAAGCCCGACCTGCTTGATCGTTTCCATCTGCGTTTCGATCCAGTCGATGTGAGCATCGACGTCTTTTGCCATCTCTTCCAACATATGCCGGGTTGTGAAATCCGTCACCTTCACACAGTGCACGATTCCATCGTTCAGCAACGCCAGCATTTCCTGCTCGGCCTTCAGATCCAGCTTGAGCTGTTCCGGAACTGTTTCACCGACATGCACGGCATTCATCCGCTGCACATTCGGCACACCTTCGAGATAGAGGATGTGTCCGATGAGTTCATCGGCATCTTTCATCTCGTCGATGCTACGCTCGCGCACCTTGTGCTGCAGCCGTTCATAGCCCCAGTTCTCACACATCTTGGCATGCACAAAATATTGATTGATGGCCGTCAGATCAGCGGTCAACACCTTATTGAGAATATTGACGACTCCCTCTTTCGCTTTCATGGTGAGTTCCCCCTTTCACAATGTGGGTAGGCCCGCAGATCAGGGGCGCAGAGTTATCTGGTGAAGACACACAAGCACATTCATTATCGTCTGCAGCCGGGCAGCCGTCAACTCAGGAGATCTGAAATCATAGGGGGGAGAGTCGCAGGTGATGAGGCTGCTTCTCAGTTTCGAAGAAGAAAAAAGGACCTAACCTGATGATTCAACCGTGTGGAAGCGCTCCTTAGCCGGCTTCGCGATAGCCGCATTCCTCATTGCGGCATTGGACGCTCCGCCCCGCCTGCTTGCTGACTTTTTCAATCAGGAATGGCGCCTGGCACGTCGGACAAGTTTTATTGATCGGGCGATCCCACAACGCATACTCGCACTTGGGATAATTACTGCAGGCAAAGAAGGACCGGCCTTTTTTCGTGCGCTTCTGAACGAGGTCTCCTCCACAGTCCGGCTGTGGGCATTTCACGCCAAGCGCCAGGGGCTTTGTTGTCTTGCATTCGGGATAGGCCGAGCAAGCAATAAACTTGCCGAACCGCCCGGTCTTCACGACCATCGCGCTCCCGCACTTGTCGCACTTCTGATCGGTCGTCAGCTCGACCTTCGGCACGATCTTGATGGTGCCGTCTTCGAGCTTCTGAAAATTCTGCGTATTCTTGCAGGGGGGATCAGCCTTATAGGCCGGACAAGCCAGGAACTTGCCATTCCGACCCCATTTAATCTCCATCATCTTGCCGCACTTTTCACAGGGCACATCCGTGGGCGGCTCCACCGTATCCTTCGGCCCGGGAATGGTCTTTGCCCGCTCTAGTTCCTTCGTGAACGGCGTGTAGAAGTCCCGCACCGCGGTCACCCAGGGTTTATTTCCCTCTTCCACTTCATCGAGTTGCTCTTCAAGATGCGACGTAAAGTCGACATTGATGAGTTCGGGAAATCCCTTCATCAAGTAGTCATGGACCGTCTTACCCGTTTCCGTCGGCACCAACCTGCCCTCGGTCTTCTCGACATACTTGCGGTCTTGGATCGTGGAGATAATCGCCGCGTATGTCGATGGACGGCCGATGCCCTTCTCTTCTAATTCCTTGATCAGCAGGGCCTCATTATAACGGGGAGGCGGTTGCGTAAAGTGTTGCTTTGATGTCAATCCAAGCGCCGTCTCCCCTTCCTGCTGAACCAACCGCAGTTGCTCCCCTTCAGAGAGAGCCGGAAGTTGGCGATCGCTATCGTCTTCCGTCTCCTGATCGGCTTTCGGCTTCTCAGTCGGCAACTCCTTATCGACGCCCTCCATATAGACAATCGTGTGGCCGGGGAACTTCACGACCGTTCCAGTGGAACGGAAACCATACTTCACCGGCGTTCCCATCGGGGCCGAATCGATCCGGGTCACGTCGAGAATAGCCGGCACCATTTGTGACGCGATGAATCGATTCCAGATCAACTTATAGAGATTGTATTGATCCTGATCGAGATACTGGCGAATCGATTCCGGATCGCGAGCGGCCGAGGTAGGCCTGACGGCTTCGTGCGCCTCCTGAGCGGCCTTCTGAGTCTTATAGATATTGGGAGTCGCGGGAAGGTATTCCGACCCGAACCTCGCCTGGATGACGTCACGCGCTTCAGTCATCGCTTCATTGGATATGCGCGGCGAGTCGGTTCTCATGTAGGTAATCAGACCGGTGGCCCCTTCAGCCCCGATCTCCATGCCCTCGTAGAGCTGCTGCGCGAGGGTCATGGTTTTCTTGGGCGAAAAGTGCAGCTTCCTTGAGGCTTCCTGCTGGAGACGGCTGGTGATGAACGGCGCAACCGGGTTCCGCTTTTTCTCCCGGCGCTCGATGGATTCAACGACAAAGGTCTTTCCTTGAATGTGCTCGACCACGCGGGCGGCTTGCTCGCCATTCTCAATCGAGGCGGCTTCGCCGTTGATGCTATGGAGCTTGGCTTCGAATGAGGGCGGATTGGCGCCGGACAATAGCGCGATGATCGACCAGTACTCTTCGGTCCTGAAGGCCTCCCGCTCTGCTTCGCGTTCGCAAATCAGCCGCATTGCAACCGACTGCACGCGCCCCATGCTGAGTCCGCGACGGACTTTATTCCACAGCAACTGACTCCCTTGATAGCCGACGATGCGATCCAGAATGCGGCGGGCTTGCTGAGCGTTGACCAGATTCATATCGATCTCACCGGGCGACTCCAGCGCACGCTTAACCGCCGTCTTGGTGATCTCGTTGAACAAGACTCGAAAAATCTTTCCGCCCTTCTTCTTTGACTTACCCAGCAACTCCTGCTCCAGATGCCAGGCAATCGCTTCCCCTTCACGATCAGGGTCGGGCGCCAGGAAAATTTTGTCAGCTTCTTCGGCTTTCTTCTTGATATCGGCCAGCACTTTAGCCTTGCCCTTGATGGTCACGTACTGCGGTTCAAAGTCGTGTTCAAGATCGACGCCCAACTTGCTCGTAGGGAGATCCTTGATATGGCCGACCGAGGCCATCACGGTATACCCGCGGCCTAAATATTTCGTAATCGTCCTCGCTTTGGTCGGCGACTCAACGATAATCAACGATTTCGCCATAAAATCTCCATCTTCAGATCACACTCTTTCCATCACGTACCAAACTTTTCGACATCCTGCAACTGGAATACACTCGGCCACAGGTTAGCGGCGCAGGTATTGCGGACCGGGAAGTTGCCGCACATAGCCGCGGAGCTCCAGCGCCAGCATCGTCGCAGTGACCTGCGCAGCACTCAGTCCCGTCTGCTCGATCACCGCATCAACCGATTGCGCCTCATAAGACAGCATCTCATATATACGTTGTTCATCAGGTCCCAATCCTTCGCGCGCCGACGTTGCGGTTTCCCCCACCATCATACGAGCTCGGAGAGCCGGCTCCACTTGCGGCAGCAACTCCTCCAGCATATCAGCCGCACATTCGACCAATTTGGCGCCTTCTTTGATCAGTCCGTTGGATCCACGACATCGCGCTTCTTTGACAGAGCCTGGAAGGGCAAAGACGTCTCGCCCCTGCTCCAGCGCCAGCTTGGCCGTAATGAGTGATCCGCTATTCATCGCAGCTTCCGCCACCAGGACACCCACCGATAAACCGCTGATAATCCGATTCCGCCGCGGGAAATGATGAGGCTGAGGCGAGGAACCCACCGGGAGTTCCGCTAGCACCACTCCGTGCGCCTCAATCTGCTTGCGCAGCTGATCATGCTCCGGCGGATAGGTCTGATCCACGCCGCATCCGAGCACAGCAATCGTGCGGCCCTGCCCGGCCAATGCGCCGCGATGGGCCGCCGCGTCAATCCCTCGCGCCAGCCCGCTGACGATCGTCCAGCCGCCGCGAGCGAGTTCCTGCGCGATCTCTTCCGTCATGGCCTTCCCGGCGGTGGTGGCAGACCGTCCCCCGACGATCGCCACGGCCATTCCATCCTGTTCATGGAGCGCGCCCGTGTAATACAGCAACGGCGGCGGATCATGAATCGCCCTGAGCCGCTTGGGGTACATGGGATCAGTCAGAGTCATGACCCGGATACCGAGCCGCTCGACCAGCTTGACTTGGCGATCAACCAGATGTCGAGTTTGATCGAGCGGCCCCCGCCTTATTGCCTCGGCAAGTTCCCGGCTACACCCGACCCGTATCAGATCCTCCAGTGGGGCAACCAGGACATGGGCCGGAGAGTGGAACGCCTGAACCAGCTTCAGGAGCGTGCGGTCACCGACCCCGTCGATCGACTGCAGAAGAAGCCACGACGTCAGTTGAGTGGAATCCATGCGAAGGGCCCGCACAAGAGAGCAGCCTGCGCTGAATGCGCGGGCATGGTCTCGTTCACATGCATACGACTTCGCCTGCGGCAAGATCGGCTTATAAAACTATCCTGCACAGAACGCAACGCAGACTACAAGGCCACGAGGTCATATTGCTCAAGGTGCAACTGGCTGTCCGGTGTCACAATGATCTTCGCGGAGCATTCACGCTCCAGCATTTCCAAGCCTTGGCGCTCCTCATCCTGGAGAAGCCCCGCAACGCTCGGATGAGCCCCGATGACAATCCGCTGGCTTTCTCCCGTTTCGCCGATCTTACGAATCTCGCGAAAGATCTCGTAGGCGACCGTCGTCGGAGATTTGGTATAGCCGCGGCCTTCGCAATAATGGCAGGGCTCGGACAGGGATCGAAGAAGATCTTCACGAACACGCTCGCGGGAAATTTCAATCAGCCCAAGATCCGAAATCCTCGATATCCTGGTCCGCGCTTTATCCGACGCCATCGCATCCACCAGCGCGTGATAGACCTTATCCCGATTCTTTTCCCGTTCCATGTCAATAAAGTCGACGATAATGATGCCGCCGATTCCGCGGAGTTTCATCTGATAGGCCACTTCTTTGGCCGCTTCCAGATTGTTCCGGAGAATCGTCTCTTCCTGATCGCGCTTTCCGACAAACCGGCCCGTGTTCACGTCGATGACCGTCATGGCTTCGGTATGATCGATCACCAGATGCCCGCCGGACTTCAGCCACACCTTCCGGCTCGTGGCGCGCGCGATCTCCTGCTCAATCCCCAAATGATCAAACAGGCTTTCGTCTTTGTCGTAAAAATGAATGCGCGACGTTTGCTCCGGAGAAAACCGCTGCACGAAATCCCGGACTGCATCGTACTCCTGGCGAGAATCGATCCACAGCCGGTCCACTTTCCGCCCGAACAAATCGCGCACCACGCGAAAGCTGAGGCTCAGATCCGTATGCAGCAAGGCCGGTGCACCCAGCCGCTCACGATTGGTCAGTATGTCCTGCCACAGGACATGCAAGAAATCCACGTCGGATTTCAACTCGTCTTCTTTGACGCCTTCACTCACCGTGCGCACGATATAGCCGCACCCCTGGCGGCGAACCCGGCGCATGATGTCTTTCAATCGGGCGCGCTCCTCGTCCTTCGCGATCCGTCGTGACACCCCGATGTGCTCGACATTGGGCATGAACACCAGATACCGGCCTGGAAGCGACACGTAGGTCGTCACCCGCGGCCCCTTCGTCCCGATCGGGCCCTTGGAGATCTGGACCATCAACTCCTGCCCTTCGCTCAGCAACTGCTCGATGGGCTTGGCACTCTGGCGCTTCGGCCTGAGCATATCGGCATCTTTATCATCGTCGTCGTCGGCATCGACCAGCGTATCGCCGGGCTCAGCATCTTCCGAGAGATCGGACACGTGCATGAACGCCGCTTTTTCCAGGCCGATGTCCACGAATGCCGCCTGCATACCCGGCAGTACCTTCGCGACTTTCCCCTTGTAGACGTTCCCGACAAAATCCTTATGTTTGGCCCGATCGCCGAATAAATCGGTGACCACGCCGCCATCCAACACCGCCACGCGGGTTTCTTCCCGCGCGACCGAAATCGCAATCTCAATTCCCATAACTACTCCTTTAGTCTGAGAGCCCTAGAGCGACGCGACGGGCGACAGACGCAGGCACTGAGCCCAGGTCCGCCACATCCACCATCCACGCCACATTCCAGTGACTCAACGCCACAACTCACAACACTCCACTCCATTCACACCGCTCAACACCCGCAGCCCTGCTCAATAGAACAAACTCAGCCGTCTCCGTTTGACGTTCAACAGCAATCCCAATGACGCCATCGTCATAATCGTCGCACTGCCCCCATAGCTCATCAAGGGCAGCGGAATCCCGACGATCGGAAACATCCCGGCCGTCATCCCGATATTCACCACCACACAAAAGCACAGCATGGCGACGATACCGGCGGCAAGTAACGCTCCCAGTTGATCTTTCGCTTTTGACGCAATCTCCAGGGAGAGCCAGATCAGTGCGACAAACAGCACTAACAGCAGCACCACTCCCAGGAATCCCCATTCTTCCGCATAGACGGCAAACACAAAGTCTGTATGGCCTTCCGGAAGGAACTTCAGCTGACTTTGCGTCCCCCCGTAGAGTCCTTTTCCCATCAACTCGCCGGATCCGATCGCAATTCTGGACTGCAGGGCATGATAGCCCTTTCCTCCCGGATCGTAGTCCGGGTCAACGAAGGCCATAATGCGCTGTCGCTGATAATCATGCAAGGACCCCCAGACCCCTTCCCAGGCAAACGGGAACAACATGACAATAAGAAGAAGGATGACACCCAGCGCCTTCGACCGCACACCGACCATCAAGAGCATCGCCGCATAGACGGCAACGAAGCTCAATCCGCTCCCTAAATCAGGCTGCTTCAGGATCAACACCAGCCCGGGAAACATCAGCATCCCCGGCATGATCACCCGTTGCAACCACCCCACCCGGGGCGTCTTCGAATAGTAATGAGCCAGGACGAGAATCAACACCAGCTTGGCAAATTCCGACGGCTGGAAACTGAACGGCCCGAGCGCGATCCAGCGCTGCGCCCCCTTGCTCGTTCGCCCTTCGAGTAGCACAAACGCCAGCATCAACAGCACCACCCCATACAGCGGATAGGCCAGCCGCGCGATGCGATGGTAATCGGACACCAGCATGAACACAAACGCCGCGCTCCCCATCAAAATCCAGGCGAGCTGCTTGATGTAATACGGCGCAACCCCGCCCTGCTGGCCATGCGTCACACTGTGAATCGACAGGACACCGATTCCCAGAATGGCGAACACCAATGCCAGAAACCGATAGTCAAAACTATCGAGCCCGCGATTATCAATCAGACGATCAATCATAGACACTCACACACAACGACCAGGGTCTTCGCGCTCACTACGATTGCGGGACAACAGCCGGCGCCTGAGACATCAGTTTCATATAGGTCTCAATCACTTCTTTAGCCAAGGGCGCAGCCGCCGAACCGCCATGGCCCATATGCTCGGCGAGCACGGCGACGGCAATCTTCGGGGACTCCACGGGCGCAAAGGCTACAAACCACGCATGGTCGCGAAACTTCTTGGGAATATCTTTCTCCGCTTTCTTCTCTTTTCCCAACGCCGTCGTTTGCGCCGTCCCGGTTTTCCCCCCGATCGTCACGATGGAAGACTTCGCACGAGTCGCCGTGCCTTCAGTCACCACGGCCGCCAACGCCTCTTTAATAATTCGGAACGTCTCCGGCTCGGCATGCGCCTTCCCTCGCGCGACCGCCGGCAATTCCTGTAAATTTCCGGTGATACGATCCATGATAGCCTGCACCAGACGAGGACGATAACTGACGCCATCGTTGGCCACGGTGCCGATCATGCTGGCCATTTGCAAGGGAGTCACCGTGACATACCCCTGCCCGATCGCGGCAGAGATCGTTTCACC
>Ga0105096_10001351_pt1 | contig 10028 bp, 5 predicted proteins | sample PPLLak3cmMay2015_FD_87036 | JGI IMG/M metagenome (GOLD analysis project Ga0105096, IMG submission 87036) | Freshwater sediment microbial communities from Prairie Pothole Lake near Jamestown, North Dakota, USA - PPLs Lake P7 Core (1) Depth... | ecosystem: Environmental > Aquatic > Freshwater >...
GGCCAACAGTCGCCGGGTAAACTCCCGGCTCCCGTCAGGCAGGATCACCGTATCCTGTAGTCCGTGCAAGATCGTCGTCTGCACCGGCCTGAGCCGGTCGAAGGTGGCCCTCCAGTAGGCCTCGCTTTCCTCGACCCACTTCCAGGACAGCGGCCAATCCTTGTGCAACGGGTCGTCATCCCAGGGCATCCAGCCGGTGCTCTGCCAGGCCTGTCGTCGCTCAAGAGAAATCTGTTTCGCACGCAGCCCCATCATATTGAACGCCGGGGCGATGAGAATGAGCCGGTCGACCAGATCGAACTCTTGCGCGATCAGCCAAGCGATCCAGCCACCGAGAGAATTGCCGACGATGGTGACCCGGGGAAGAGGCGCGTCCCCGGGAAAAGGAGCCTGGCTTTGCAGGCTCGGGGCGGGAGGGTGCGATGATGCCTGGAGTGGGCGGGTGAGAAGGGAACGGTCCGTCAGCATCGTAAGAATCGTCCGTGCATCGACAATCCAATCGGATAGGGTATAGTCCGTGAACTTTCCCTCCGAATCGCCGAACCCACGCACATCATAACAGCAGAATCCCCAACCCTGTTCCTCACACCACTGCGCCAGGGCCTTGCTCTTATTCCCCCAGCGCTTGGAGAGAAAACCGGTGATGAAAAGAACCTGACGATCTGTTCCAGCCGAGTGATCACCGCGTAGTAGTTTGCCGGAGCTGGCTGCGAGTTCGAACGGATGTGAGCCGTTCATGTATGCGTGACCGCCCTGGTGATGAACGTCCCCAGCCGCTGCAGCACTATTCTCGGAATCTCGTGGCCCCCTCGGAAATTGTGCCATTCAACGGACAGTCCCGCATGGGCCAGCGTGTCTCGCAACCGTTCTGCCCCAATGTAGGGCAGGATCTCGTCCTGCACGCCATGACTTTGAAACACCGGCAGGCCTTTCCGCTTCGGCAGAAGCGGTCCCCAGACCGGCTGCGCCAGAATGTTGCCGGACAGTTGGACGAGTCCGGCATAGGGCCGGTCGGTATGGAGGATGAGATCGCACGAGAGCATGGCGCCCTGTGAGAATCCGCCGAGCACGGTCTTCTTCGGATCGGCGCCGAACTTCTGCTCGATCTCTTTCAAGAACGCCAGCATCGTCTCACGCGCCGGTGCGAGACCTTTGGGAATGTCCTGCGAGAGATCGCGCACCCGGCCGGCCGCGCGATCCTGCGCAATACGCGCCATGTCGATGAGCCACCAGGCCCGCGCATCGCCCGGTCCGAAGCTCAACGAGAGCGGGCCTTCGGGAAACACAAACCTCGTTCCGGCCGGTACGTTCAAGACGTCGGCCAGCGGCACAAGGTCACTCCCCGGCGCGCCGAAGCCGTGGAGGAGCAGGATGAGAGGCCCGCGACCTCCACCCTTGCCGTCTGTGCCGCCCGTGATTCGCGCCCGCAGCCCGCCGATCTGTTCTTCATGCATGAGTGATCCGTTATCTCATATATAAATATTGCAACAATGCGAAGATGCCATAGAGCGACGATTCGATCACCGGTTGCTGGTAGAGCGGGACAAATGCGCCCTGCTCGTTCTCTTCTACTTCATCGATAATGAACTGGACCTGCTTCATCCGGACATCGCGATCCTGGCCGACCCCCAGGGCCTGGACCATCTGCCGGCTCAGTCCGGTCAGCATGGCGGCTTTCGCCTTGCTCGCCGCCTGGTACAGAAGGAGCGCCGCCAGCAGGGCCAGCAGGATGTTCAGCGCCCATGAGAATAGCAGGACCACCGGGTAATTCCAGATATCGAAGTAGTCATTCCGGCCGGCGATCAGGATCAACAGAGCGATGAACGGATAGCGAATCAGGCGATTCACCACCTCGGTCCGCTGCGCGATCAGATCGACCACCGCCAGGTACTTCAGCTTCTCAAACTCCGCCTTCTGGGCCTGGCCCAGGCCGTAGTCGCGGAGATATTCCTCTTGGACCCGATCGGACCAGCCGCCGGTTGAAGCGGTCACCCAGCCGATCCAGCGCCGGCATAACATGACCGCGTCAAAGACAGCCAGATTGAGCAGGACCATCAGCGCGACGCTGCCCAGCGTCAGGACCCAATCGACGGTGCAGCTCAGGCGCCCCCGGCAGGGATGAATCATTTCCTCGTCCAGCACCCAATGGTCCAGCGGCCACATGACGGCAAGATAGAGGAGGAACAACAGTAGAGTTCGCGCCGCGCGCTGCGCCGGCTTGCCGGCCTCGCGATACCAGGACCAGGCCTGATCCACCGTCGTCGCCGTCCTCGTCTCGGCCGGATGGGACACCCGCTTGAGGTTGGTCCAGAAGGTCCCGACTGAAAACCGATTGCCGCCGGACTCATCCTGAAACAGAAAATCCTGGCCGATCAGGTCGCTGTTCTTCGTCAGATCGCGCATACCTTTCGCCAGCAGAACGAGGCAGAGCACCACCACAAGAAGGCGAAGCAATTCGCTCGGCCAGATGCTGACTCCGGCGGTCCAGGAGAACGGCTCGCCTTCGTCATGACCGGCAAGCAACGCCGTTGAGCCGCCGAAGGCCACGAAGGCCGAGAAGGAGGCCAGGAGGAGGATCCCCAGCGCTCCCAATAATTTGGGATGCCCCGCGACCCAGAGCCAGAGTCGTTGATTGCTCCAGGCCACGATCGTGCCGATCAACAGCGCGATGACGACACCGGCCGCAACGGCCGTATTGTCGAACCCGACTCCTTGCTTCAGCTGTCCATACTGATCGGTATAGGCGAGATCCGGCCGCAACGGATGGATGGTACGCACCCCCTCCTGAGCAACCACGCTCAGATCCACCGCTCCGTTCCGGCCTACTTCAAACATCCTCGGATGGGACCCGGCGTCGTAGAGACGATCGTCCGGGGTCATCGCCGCGTGGTACGCCGACGTGCATGGTCCCCTCTGCGGCTGATGACCCTTGGATTCGCAAGTGACATGTCCCACCGCCTGCAGCACGGCAAAATAGGCCGAGGTCTGATAGCTGCTGCGGAACGGCGGCACGTCGCGCTGGAGACCTCCATCCAGCTGCAACCCGAACGGCGAGGCGATCACCATATTGCGTGTCGACTTGTATTCGCTCGGATGGAGATGACGCGCGTCGAGATCCAGCGTAAAAAAGATCGCGTGGGGGAAGAACGGGCGGAGCGCCTTGATGATAAGCAAGGCATCATAGGGATCCGTGCCCAGAATGCCGATCGCCCGGGCACCCTCACCTTCGTCATGAATGCGCGCGACCAGCGCGCGCACATAGTCCAGCTGGCTGGTGCCCTCCGGGCGGTCCCGGTTCGCGTCGACGGCCTGACTGGCAGCCGCGGTCTTGGCGGCCCGGGCGGCTCTCGCCGCGTCGTCGCCCGGCACTTCTCCGTCCAGACCTCCGAGGTAGCTGTAGCGAAAGACGTTAAGGGTGAGCGATTCGTAGTCGGCGGGCCGTTGGATTTGCAGATCGACGGCCTGCGGAATCGTCGGACACAGGCGCTTAATGTCCACCGGCACCTGAATCTGTTTCAGATCGTCCTCCGTGAAGGTCGCCACCTTGACGCAGGCGGCCGCACGGAATTCGATAGGCAGAGCCCTCCCGTAGAAGGAATCCCATTCGCCGATGAGAATCACGGCATCCCAGCCGAGCCGGACCTGCCGTCGTTCCAGTTCGGCGATCAGCGATTCGAACCGCTGATCGTCCGAGCCGACGTCGTAGACGAGCCGGATGTTTGCGTCGGCCAGCCGTCGATAAAACTCATGTTCACAGTCTGCATAGATCGCACAGGCCGCGCCTTTACCGGACTCCGACTTGAGCCCATAGGCGAGCAGCCCTTTCATCGCGCTAGCCCACGGCGAGTAGAGTTCGATCAACCCGTCGGCGTTCGGCCAGACCGCGAGTCCTTCGTGCGGATTGCCGTACAGCGTCCCCGCCTCATCCAACAATGCACGATAGCCCGAGGAACTCCGAGGGCCGATAATTTTGAATGTGACCGCCTGCTGCAATGCGGCGTTCAGCCGAACCAGTTTGCGCTTGTCGCCCGTGAGCGCACACTCGCCTTTGGCCGCTTCCTGGCAGACAAGCCCTTGAGACAGCGACGTCAAGGTGGCCAGGAATCCGCGACTGAGGGCATCGTCCGGTAGCCAGACGACCAGTACGCTGTCCGCGCGCGATCCCGGCTCACCACAGTTGCGGGTTTTTCTCAGTCGATACCATTCATAGGGCAGCCCCTGAACGGAGCTTTGGGGTTCCCAATCGACAAAGGAGAGATGGGTCTCGTCTTCCGGAACGTAGCAGGCGACGCCGAGCGCCGTGCCGAGCGCGTAGCGGTCACGGAGCCGCGACTCGGTGCTTTCCACATACGGCCCGCCGGTCGTGGTCGTCAACAACACAGTGAGGCGCTGTCCGCTCCTGACCCGCCCGGCGATCGCCTCCCGGAGCGGCCTGAGCCGTTGGGCCAGGGACGATTCCGACCCGGACGACGCTTTGGGAGCCCCCTTCTCCCGGATAGCCCGCTCGACCGCCGCCACCGGATCTTCCCACAACCGCGCACGGACCAACTGTTCGCCCGTACTCTGCTTCATTTCCAACCCGGTGCCGACCGGCCGTGAACTGCGCAGCGGCTCTTTCACCAACAGCACGCCCGCAATGGCCAACACGAGCGTCAGCGCGCCTGCCACCGCGAGTTTCGAATCACCGCCTGATTTCGCCATAGGTCAGACTCCTCAAGAGGGAATGGTTGAGCCACTCTACAACAAACAATGAGGGAAACTGCAAGGTCGCGGGCGGCGCGGGACGATCGTGAGGGCGCTGCTTAGGAACTGCAGCTGACCGACAAATGCTTGCCCCAGTTGGGGGGGGGCAGCGGCGTAGGCGTCCATGCCCGGCTGGTCGCTGTAGGGATCTTGCAACAGCGTCAACAGACGATCGATTTCTGAATAGTCCTTCTGCTGTGCCTTCTCGATGGCGGTCTGGGCCAGATAGTTACGCAGGATGTATTTGGGATTGACCCGGTTCATGCGTGCGCGCCGTTCCTCGTCCCGGCTCTGCTCCCTGCGCAATCGCCCGGCATAGCGCTGGGCCCAGGCGTCAAACGCTGCACGGTCGAGGAAGAAATCGCGGAGCGATTCGTTGAGCGCGCCCTCCTCTGATGAAAATGCTCCCAAGGCCCGGAAGCAGTTCGTGTAATCGACATGGCTTTGCTGCATGAGGCCGAGTAAGTCCTGAATCAGGGCCGCATCATCGCCCTGCTCCTGGCTCAACCCGACTTTGGCCTGCATCAGTTCCATATACCGGCGCTCACACAGGGGGGTATAGGAGTCCAAGGCGGATTTCAGATCATCTTTCGATGCGAGCGGGAGTAGCGCCTGCGCCAGACAGCTCAAATTCCAGAGCCCGATGTAGGGCTGCTGGTTGAAGGCATAGCGGCCGTTGTGGTCGGAGTGGTTGCAGATGAAACCGGGATCGTAGTCGTCGATGAAGCCGAAGGGTCCGTAGTCGAGCGTGATCCCGAGGATCGACATGTTGTCGGTATTCATCACACCGTGGGCCCAGCCGACGGCCTGCCATTGGGCGATCAACATGGCGGTGCGCTGCACCACCTCCGCAAAGAATTGCGCGTACTTGTCGGAGTTGTCGGCCAGCTGCGAATAATGCTGCGCGATGACATAGTCGGCCAGGACTTTCAGCTGCTCGTGCTGTTTCCGATAGTAAAAAACTTCGAACGAGCCGAAGCGGACATGCGTCGGAGCCATGCGCAGCACAATAGCGCCGGTCTCCACCTGTTCACGATAGACCTGGTGATCGCTGCCGACGATGCAGAGCGCCCGCGTCGTTGGAATGCCAAGGCCGTGCATGGCTTCGCTGCAGAGATATTCGCGAATCGTGGAGCGCAGCACCGCACGGCCGTCGCCGTCCCGCGAAAACGGCGTCATCCCCGCGCCTTTGAGTTGAAGATCCCATTTTTCGCCCCGCTCATTCCGGACTTCGCCCAAGAGGATCGCGCGGCCATCGCCGAGCTGCGGGACATAGGTACCGAATTGATGGCCGGAATAGAGCATTGCCAACGGCTCCATCCCCGGCACGAGCAGGCTCCCGCCGAAGACGCCGGCGAATTCCGGACGAGCCGCTTCCGCCGGATCCAGGTCGATCAATTCCGCTGCCGCACGATTGAAGCTGATCGGATAAGGAGTCGACGAAAATGGCGTCGGGTTCAGTTTGGCGTGGAATGATTCAGGCAGACGCGCGTAGGAATTATCGAACGACAGGGTTTCCAATGCACGGCGAACCATTACCGGCCAAGGCCTTCCAAATCACGATCCACGGTAAAGACGAGGACTTTCTCACCGATCTGGACATTGATATCGGTGAAGAGCGCCAACGCCTTGGCCCCGGTTATGTCGTTCACTTGCTCGAAGAGCCGATCGCGGCCTTGAGCGATGAGGGTTTGCCGGATTCGTTTGACCATGTCCACGCCTTCCGCGCTCTTGGCGAGTTGTCGCTCGGCCGGTGTGAGGACGCCCTTCAGGCGAATCACGACGAGATCTCTCACGATATAGGCCCGCACATCCTCCGGACCTCGCCCCATGAATTCCTGTTCGAACTTGATGATGGCGTTCCGGATCGCCGATTCGATTTCGCCTTTGGTCAGTCCTTTGTTCATCGCACAGCCCTTCCAGCCAAATGAGTGTGGCTGATTATAGAGGTCCCGCCGAGGAGGCCACAAGAACAAAGCCGCCCTGTTGGGCCGAAAGGCATGCGGTGAGGGCCCGAAGGCCTAGATGGCTGCGGGCATTGTACCCGCTCCCTTGACTCTCCCGGGACCGATACCGGATAAGGGGATTCAACATTCAGCTCATGATGTTCGCTATCCACTGCTGTCGCACGGGACCGCAACACCATCGGGCGGAATCACATAGAGGCGGTAGGGTAACCGGCTCGTTTCGGGCCGGTTGCAGTACAAGCCAACGGTGGTACGTAGACATGTCGTCGCATAGCCCCGTTGGCTTTTGTATTTTCTGAAGCCGTGAGGTGCCCGTGTACGCCATCCTGCTTCCGTTGCTCCCGCTCCTGACGGCGCTGATCGTCGCCGTGGGTGACGACGCGTCGCGTCGTGCACGCACACAGCTTGCCGCCTTTCCGATCGGCGCGGCATTCTGTGGCGCGATCGCCACCCTCTACCTCGTGGCGACTCAGGGGCCGATCACCGTTCGCTTTTACGACCCGGCTTCCGCAGCCTCCCTTACGTTTCCGATCGGTTTCTATATCGACCGGCTCAGCGCCGTCATGATGGTCCTGATCTCGGGCGTCGGCACGGTCATCTACGCCTATTCCATCGACTACATGTACCAGGACCCTCACGAGCCACGGTACCTGACGCTCATCGGCCTGGCGCTGTTCGTCCTGCTCTGCATGGTCTCCAGCGCCAATCTGATGATGCTGTTTCTGTTCTGGCAACTGCTGAGCTTTCTGCTGTACCTCCTGGCCCATAACCATACCCATCCGGGAACTCTGGAGGGCGCATTCAAAACCTTCACGTTGTTACGGATCGGAGACGTGGCGTTTCTTGCGGGGATTGTCCTGGCCTATGTGCTCTACGGAACCCTGGAGTTTCCGGCGTTGTTTGCCAAGGCCGCGGAATCGTCAGTGACGCTCGCCCCGCTGCCGGGGCTCGAGATCAGCGGGGCCACGGCCGTGACGCTCCTCCTGTTCATCGGCGGGATGAGCAAATCCGCGCAATTCCCGCTGCATATCTGGCTGCCTCACTATCTCTACGCCCCCACGCCCGCGACGGTCCTGCTCCATGCCGGCATCATCAATGCCGGAGGGTTTCTGATCAACCGCTTGGCCCCTTTGTTCGGATTGAGTTCGACGACGCTGCATGTGGCCTTCGTGGTGGGGACGCTGACCGCGATGGTGGGTGCCACGATGATGCTGGCACAGAACGACATCAAGAAAACGCTCGGCTTTTCGACGGTCGGTCAGATGGGCTACATGATCATGGAGTGCGGCCTGGGCGCATTTTCACTCGCCGTCTTTCACCTGATCGCCCACGGCCTGTTCAAAGCCACGATGTTCCTGAACAGCGGCAATGTGATCCACAAGGCCAGACTGGAAGCACATTTCCCTCATGCCGACCAGCAGGAAGAGGAGCAGACGTTTTCCCCGCTCACCTGGTCGACCGGATTTCTGACCACGCTGATGATCCCCCTGCTGATCCTGCTGGTCACCCACGGCATCCTGCGCATTCCCTTGCTGGAATCCCAGGGCACGGTCATCTTCCTCTTCTTTATTTGGATTACCTCCTCGCAAGCCATTTTGACGCTCACCCGCCTGCGCGAGGTGCCCTCCTGGGAAGTATCGGCCGCGATGCTGATCACGCTCCTCTTTGTGGTGTTCATGTATCTCTTCGCCATCGAGTCTTTCACGGCCTTCTTGTATCCGGATCCGAACGAGGTCGCGGCGTATTTCAAAGCCGCCGCACTGCCCGGCTGGCTTTTTGATTTCCTGATCCTGCTGGCCACGGTCTTGACGGTCCTCAGCTGGTGCTACTTGTATATGCGCACCCATGGCCGGACTGTGTGGATGCCGGCCTGGGTCGCAGGCCTGCGGATCCGCCTCTACGTCCTGTTCATGAACCGGTTGTACGTGGACGGCCTTTATGATCGATTCGGCCAGGCCATCGCACAGACCGCTCGTCGTCTCGACCACCGCACTGAACGATAGGGCCGTCGCTTCCCCGGGGGGGACGCCGCGGGAAGAACGCGCGCGAACGATGTCAGGTCCGCCGGAGAGGATTCGGCCCGACTCAGCGCTTGACGATGGTCTAGACAACGTACTAATGATGGACGCCGCGAGGGCCCCTGAAGCAGTCTGAGACCGCCCGATGCCGGGTCGGCCCGAAGGGCGAAGAGAGATCATCACGTTCCGGTGTCATGGAGTACCCGTGTCGTTCGTGCTGCTCATTCCATTGTTCTTGCTCGCGGCTGCGCTGATCGTGTTGATCGGCCCTGACGACACGCGCGACCTTCGTGCGAAGATCGCCGCCTATCCGATCGGAGCGGCCTGTTGCGGCGCCATCGGAACGCTCTCCGTCGTCGCCATGCAGGGACCCATTTCCATTCGATTCTACGATCCAGGGTCGGTGGCCTCGCTCGTGTTCCCGATCGGCTTCTACATCGATCGGCTGAGTGCCGTTATGATGACCTTGATCGCAGGCGTGAGCACCCTGATCTTTGTCTACTCGACCGGCTACATGTATCAGGATCGCCACGTACGCCGGTATCTGGCCCTGATCTGCTTCACGGATTTCGTCCTGATCTGCATGGTCTCCAGCGCCAACCTCATGATGCTGTTTCTGTTTTGGCAAATCTTGAGCTATCTGCTCTATCTCCTCGCACACAATCATGAGCATCCGGCCACGCTCAAGGGCGCCTTCAACACCTTTACGCTCTTACGCGTCGCCGATGCCGCCTTTCTGGCCGGGATCGTCCTTGCGTATCACGTCTACGGCACGCTGGAATTTCAAGAGCTCTTCGCGCGGGCCACGGAGAGGCCGGTCGTGCTCTCTTTCTGGCCCGGGCTGGACATCAGTGCCGCGACGGCCGTCACCCTGCTCATTTTCATCGGCGCCATGGGAAAATCCGCACAGTTTCCGCTCCATTTTTGGCTGCCCCGGTCGCTCTATGCGCCGACGCCGGTGCACGCCTTGCTCCACGCCGGCATCATCAATGCGGGCGGCTTCCTGATCAACCGGCTGGCGCCGTTGTTTGGGCTCAGCTCGACGACGCTGCACGTGGCCTTTGCGGTGGGCACGCTGACGGCGATCCTGGGCGCCACCATGATGCTGGCGCAGAACGACATCAAGAAAACGCTCGGCTTCTCGACGATCGGCCAGATGGGCTACATGATTATGGAGTGCGGGTTGGGCGCCTTTTCGCTGGCAGTGTTTCATCTGATCGCCCACGGCCTCTTCAAAGCGACGGTCTTCTTGAATTGCGGGAATGTCATTCATAAAGCCCGGCAGGAACCGCACGTCCCC
>Ga0105096_10001352_pt1 | contig 10027 bp, 11 predicted proteins | sample PPLLak3cmMay2015_FD_87036 | JGI IMG/M metagenome (GOLD analysis project Ga0105096, IMG submission 87036) | Freshwater sediment microbial communities from Prairie Pothole Lake near Jamestown, North Dakota, USA - PPLs Lake P7 Core (1) Depth... | ecosystem: Environmental > Aquatic > Freshwater >...
CAAGGCGCTCGCCGACGATGGGATGCTCGACGTCGCCACGGTCACGGGTGCGATCGAGCGCTTCGGCATCGACCCCGACAAGCCGAACCCCGTGACGGTCTGAGCGCGGACATGGCCAGCCTGATCGAGGTTCGCGTCCCCGACATCGGCGACTTCAAGGACGTCGAGGTGATCGAGGTCGCGGTGCAGCCGGGCGACACGGTTGCGCACGAGGCGACGCTGGTCACGCTCGAGACCGAGAAGGCGACGATGGACGTGCCGTCCACCGCCGCAGGCGTCGTTCGCGAGATCAAGGTCAGTCGTGGCGGGCGAGTGTCGCAGGGCGACCTGATCGCGTTGATCGAGGCCGAGGCGAGCGCACCCACCGGACCGGCCGCGGAGCGTGCCGAGGGAGAGGCCGCGCCTGCCGGAGCACGCGCCCCGTCTGCGCCGGCCGCAAAGGTCGCACCGGTGGCCGACGCCCCTGTCGCGCGGACCGCCGCCACCACTGCCGCGACGACCGCCTCGGCCGCGGGCGCGCGCACCGTCGGGAGTGCCGTGGTGGATGAACCGGGCTTCGCGCGCTCGCACGCCAGCCCCTCGATCCGCCGTTTCGCCCGCGAGCTCGGCGTCGACCTCGCGCGAGTCGAGGGCAGCGGTGCGAAGGGCCGGATCACCGGGCAGGACGTCAAAGCCTACGTCAAGCGGGTGCTCACCGCCCCCGGCGGCGCGGCCGGTGCCGCGCTGCCGCGTGTGCCCTCGGTGGACTTCGCGGCCTTCGGCCCGATCGAGCGCCGCCCGCTCACGCGCATCCAGAAGATCTCGGGGCCCCGCCTGCACGCGAGCTGGGTCAACGTGCCGCACGTCACGCAGTTCGACGAGGCCGACATCACCGACATGGAGGCGACGCGGACGGCGCTCAAGGCAGAAGCCGCCGCACGCGGCATCAAGCTCACGCCGCTCGCCTTCGTCATGCGCGCCTGTGCCCAGGCGCTCGCGGCCTTCCCGCACTTCGGGGCCTCCCTCGACGCGGAGGCGGGCGAGCTGGTGATGAAGAAATACGTGCACCTCGGCTTCGCGGCGGACACGCCGGGAGGGCTCGTGGTGCCGGTCGTGCGCGACGCCGACCGCAAGGACGTGTACGAGCTCGCGCGCGAGCTCGGCTCGCTGAGCGAGAAGGCGCGCACCGGCAAGCTCGCGGCCGCGGAGATGCAGGGCGGCTGCTTCACGATCTCGAGCCTCGGCGGCATCGGCGGCACGGCCTTCACGCCGATCATCAACGCGCCCGAGGTCGCCATCCTCGGGGTGTCCCGCGCCGGCCAGCGCCCGGTGTACCGGGACGGCGGGTTCGTGCCGCGGCTGATGCTGCCGCTGTCGCTGTCCTATGACCACCGCGTCATCGACGGCGCCGACGCCGTGCGCTTCACGAGCTTCCTCGCCGCGGCGCTCGCCGACGTGCCGGGACTGCTGCGGGCGATCCCGTGATGGCGCGCGTGCCGGGGAGTCCGTCGTCGTGAGCGCTCCCAGGGAACCCGACGCCACCGGCATCGTGCTGCGCATCCCCGACCTCGGCGGCGCCGACGGGGTCGTCGTGCTCGAGGTGCTGGTCAGGCCGGGAGAGCGGATCGAGAAAGAGACCCCGCTGCTCACCCTCGAGAGCGACAAGGCCACCATGGACGTGCCCGCGGAGGCCGTGGGCGTCATCGAGCAGGTTCTGCTCGTTCCGGGCGACAAGGTGACGGTCGGCACGGCGATCGCAAGGCTGAAGGCGCCGGCCCGCGGCGAAGGGGCGTCCGCCGCCGACGAGACTCTCACTCGCGCCGCGTTGCGTTCGCCCGAGCCCTACGGTGGCGAGCCCTACCTCGACACGGTTCCGATCAAGCCCATGGCTCCGCCCGCTGGGGTAGGGGCGGCGTCGACCGCCGCCGCGGCCCCTGACGAGCCTGCGCACGGCGTGGCGGGCGCGCATCGCGGTGGGCGGCATCCCTACGACTTCGATCTCGTCGTGCTGGGCGCAGGCCCGGGCGGCTACACGGCGGCATTCCGCGCAGCGGACCTCGGCCTCGGCGTGGCGCTCATCGAGCGGTGGCCGACGCTCGGCGGGGTGTGCCTCAACGTGGGCTGCATTCCTTCGAAGGCGTTGCTTCACGTCGCCCGCGTCATCGAGGAGGCGCGTGCCATGGGCGAGCACGGCATCCGTTTCGGCGAGCCCGCGATCGACGCACCGAGGCTCCGGGCCTGGAAGGATTCGGTGGTCGCGCGGCTGACCAACGGGCTCGACGCGCTGGCGCGCCAGCGCAAGGTGACGGTGATCCGCGGCGAGGCGAAGTTCGTTTCGCCGCACGACGTCGAGGTGATCGCGGATGGCGGCGCGCGCCGGGTGAGCTTCGCGCAGTGCGTCATCGCGGTCGGCTCCGAGCCGGTGCGCCTGCCCGGGATGCCGGACGACCCGCGCGTCGTCGACTCGACAGGCGCGCTCGAGCTCGACCTCCCGGAGAGCCTGCTCGTCGTCGGCGGTGGCATCATCGGCCTCGAGATGGCGACCGTGTACGACGCGCTCGGCGTGCGCGTCAGCGTGGCCGAGCTCACGCCTGGGTTGATGCCCGGCTGCGACCGCGACCTCGTCAGGCCGCTCGAGAAGCGCATCGCGCGCCGCTACGAGCGCATCCTCACGGGCACGCGGGTCTCGGGCGTCGAGGCCACGGCCGAGGGCCTGCGCGTCAGCTTCGAGGGCGAGCGCGCTCCCGAGGCGCAGCACTACGGCAAGGTGCTGGTCGCGGTCGGCCGCGTGCCGAACGGACGCCGCGTGAACGCCGAGGCCGCCGGCCTCGCCGTGGGCGAGCGCGGCTTCATCGACGTGGACCGCCAGATGCGCACCAGCGTGCCGCACATCTATGCCATCGGCGACGTGGTCGGCCAGCCGATGCTGGCCCACAAGGCGACGCACGAGGGAAAGGTCGCGGCGGAGGCAGCTGCCGGGCTCAAGAGCTTCTTCGACGCGCGCGCGATCCCGTCGGTCGCCTACACGGACCCTGAAGTCGCCTGGGTCGGGCTCACGGAGACCGATGCGAAGGCGCGGAGCGTCGCGTTCGAGAAGGCCGTGTTTCCCTGGTCCGCGAGCGGACGCTCGCTCGCGCTCGGTCGCGACGAGGGCCTCACCAAGCTGCTGTTCGACCCGGAGTCGCACCGCGTCCTCGGAGCCGGAATCGTCGGAAGCAACGCCGGCGACCTCATCGCCGAGGCGGCGCTTGCCATCGAGATGGGCGCGGATGCGGCCGACCTCGCGCTCACCATCCACCCGCACCCGACGCTCTCCGAGACCGTGGCGATGGCGGCCGAGGCGTTCGAGGGCACGCTCACCGACCTGTACCTGCCGAAGCGCAAGGGTTCGGCGCAGCGAGACTAGGGCCGTGGGTCCCGGACTCACGCGCACGCTGCGCATTCTGGGGCTCCTCGAGGCGGGCCGCCGCGTCGAGCTGCGGCGCCGCATGAAGCAGTCGCGTGTGCTGCCGCTGGCCGTGATCCTGGGCGCGCAGAAGAGCGGCACGAGCTCGCTGCACTACTACCTCGTGCAGCACCCGGGCGTGGTCGCGCCGCTGCGCAAGGAAGTGCACTACTTCGACCTCAACCTCGCGCGCGGCGAGGCGTGGTACCGGGCGCATTTCGGGCTCGCCGGCGAGCCCGGCGTCAGCATCGACAGCAGCCCCTATTACCTCTATCACCCGGCCGTGCCCGCCCGACTGCACGCGCTGCTGCCGGGGGCGCGGCTCATCGTGCTGCTGCGCGACCCGGTGAGGCGCGCCTACTCGCACTACTGGCACGAGCGCGACAAGGGAAGGGAGACGCTCGGCTTCGAGGCCGCGATCGACGCCGAACCCGGGCGCATCGACGCGGATCATGCGCGGCTCGCCCGCGGCGAGATCGAGGTCAGTGCCGCGCACCAGCACTTCTCCTACCTCGCCCGTGGCCGCTACGCAGAGCAGCTCGAGCGCTGGCTCGCGTTGTTCCCGGAGGGGCGGCTGCGGGTGCTGCGCTTCGAGGACCTCGTGCGCGACCCGCTCGGCGTGCTCAACGACACGCTCGGGTTCCTCGGCCTGCCTCCGGCCGGGACGGTGCGTCTCGAGGCGCGCAACACGCGCCGCTATCCGCCCATGAGCGAAGCCACGGCCAGTCGCCTGCGGGAGTACTTCGCGCCGCACAACGCGCGGCTCGAGGCGCTCGTCGGCCGCTCCATGGACTGGTGAGGCTCAGCCCCCGATGCGGCGCAGCGATTCGAGGTAAGCGGCCTCGTCGGGCGGACGGCCGGTGCGCTGGCTGAGCCATAGCGCCTCCCCGAGCCGCTCCATCATGCGGTGCTCGGCCTCGTGCACGTCGCCGAGCCTCAGGCTCAGCTCGCGGTGGATGGCCGCGATGCCCGCCGGCCGGTCGGTGGCGACCTGCTCGCGGATCGCGAGGTGCAGGCCGAGGTGCAGGAACGGATTCGACTGGCCAGATTCCGGCGTGTAGTCGCGCCCGAGCGCGGCGGCTTCGTCCTCGAGCAACGCGTGGTATTCGGCGTGCTGCTCGACGACCGACGCGAGCTGGTGCTCCAGCGGCTCGAGCGGCCGGCCCTCGCGTGCCTTGCGCCAGGCCTCCAGGTAGTGGCGTCGCAGCCCGCTGCGGTCCTGGTCGTGGAAGAACGGCATCGGGTCAGCCTCCGCGACCCTTGGCGCGGGCCACGCGGGCGGGCCGGCGCACGTTCGAACCGGCGTCGGGCGGCGGTGTTTTTTGCCGGTATCCGCACAGGTCAGCGACCGGGCAGCCGGGGCAGTCGGGGCTGCGCGCCTTGCAGACGTAGCGTCCGTGCAGGATCAGCCAGTGATGCGCGTCCTGCAGGAACTCAGCCGGCACGCGCTTGAGGAGCCGCTCCTCCACCTCCCGCACGGTCTTGCCCGGCGCGAGGCCGGTGCGATTGGCGAGGCGGAAGATGTGCGTGTCCACCGCCATGGTCGGCTGGCCGAAGGCAGTGTTCAGGATCACGTTCGCCGTCTTGCGACCCACGCCGGGCAGCGCCTCGAGGCTGGCGCGATCGGCCGGCACCTCGCCGCCGTGCTGCTCGAGCAGGATGCGGCAGGTGGCGACGATGTTGCGCGCTTTGCCCTGGTAGAGCCCGATGGAGCGCACGTACCCGGACAGGCCCTCGACGCCGAGATCGAGGATCGCCTGCGGCGTGCAGGCCGCGGGGAACAGCCGCCGCGTCGCGAGGTTCACGCTCCTGTCGGTCGCCTGCGCCGACAGGATCACCGCGACCAGCAGCTCGAACGGCGTGGAGTACTCGAGCTCGGTCTTCGGGTGCGGATCGCGGGCGCGCAGGCGCTCGAAGAACGCCTGACGCCGCGTCGGACTCATGCGGCGGCGCCCGGCACGGCGGACGGCGGTGTGGCCGCCCTGGCACGCCGCCGTGCCGCGGCGCGCGCGTTGCCCAGCGCGAGCATCAGGCCGAGCAGCACGAACGCGCCGGGTGGCAGCAGTGCGATGATCAGGCCCCGCGATTCCGGGAACACCTCCCAGCCGCCGCCGGCGGACGATCCGCCGAACAGCAGCCCGAGGTCGGCGCCGAGGCTGCCACGGCCGAGCAGCTCGCGGCTGGTCCCGAGTGCGAGCAGCGCGAGCAGGAAGCCGAGGCCCATTGCCACGCCGTCGAGCAGGGCGCGCGGCAGCGGTTCGCGCGAGGCGAACGACTCCGCGCGGGCGAGCAGCAGGCAATTGGTCACGATCAGCGGCAGGAAGATGCCGAGCGAGTCGTGCAGGCCCGGCCACCACGCGGCCATGGCGAGCTCGACGGCGGTGACCGCCGACGCGATGACGAGCACGAACACCGCGAGGCGCACCTCGCGCGGCAGCCACGGGCCGGCGAGCGCCGCGATCGCGTTGCTCGCGACCAGCACCGCGAGGGTCGCGAGCCCGAGGCCGAGCGCGTTCGCGACCGAGTTGCTCATGGCGAGCAGCGGGCACAGCCCGAGCAGCTGCACGAAGCCAGGGTTGCGGTCGACGAGGCCGTCGCGGATGAGGGCGCGGGCATCCATCGCGTGATTCTACGGCGTGGCCGGAGCCGCGGCTCCGAACAGCTCTTCGTGGTGGCGCTCAACGTGCACCAGCGCCTTGCGCACCGATCGAACGACGGCGCGGGGCGTGACCGTCGCGCCCGTGAACTGGTCGAAGTCGCCGCCGTCCCGGCGCACCTCCCAGCGGTCGGCGGGCGGGTCGGCGAGCGAACGGCCGTCGAAGCCGCGCAGCCAGTCCGAGCGACGCGACTCGATCGCGTCGCCGAGCCCGGGCGTCTCGCGGTGCTCGAGCACGCGCACGCCGAGCACGCGGCCCGCCGCGTCCACCGCCACCAGCAGGCGGATCGGGCCCGCGTAGCCGTCGGGCGCGACGACGTTGAGCAGCAACGCGACCGTCGCGCCGGCGCGGCGCACGCGGTGGGCCGTGAGAGGCTGCTCGCTGCCGAGCAGTTCCGGGTCGACGAGCAGCACGGTGTCGGCGAGCGGATCGTTGTCGTAGGCGACGTCGCCGAGCACGGCGGTGAGCTCCGCGAGCTGGCGCGCGCGCCGGCTCGCCTCGATCGAGGGCTGCGCCCGGTCGTGCACCAGCGACACCAGTGCCACGGCCAGCACCGCTGCGGTGGCCAGCACGGCGGCGGCACGCAGCGCACGCGCCACGGCGGACTCAGCGCCCCGGCTGGCCATGGATCCTCGGCACCGTGCCGCGGTCGAGCAGCGGCACCGTGAGGTTCATGAGCAGCACCGCGAAGGCCACGCCGTCCGGGTAGCCGCCCCAGCTGCGGATGATCCAGGTGAGCACGCCGATGCCCGCGCCGTAGATCAGGCGCCCGCGGTCGCTGGTCGCGGCCGAGACCGGGTCGGTCGCGATGAAGAACGCGCCGAGCATCGCCGCCCCGGAGGCGAGGTGGAACAGCGCGCCGGGATGTGCGCCGGGGTCGAGCCCGTGCGCGAGCGCGGCCGGGACGGCGAGCCCCGCAAGCATCCCGACGGGGATGTGCCAGCGGATGATGCGTCGCGCGAGCAGGTAGGCACCGCCGGCCAGCGCCGCGAGGTTGACCCACTCGCCGCCGGCGGCACCGATGGCGCCGAACCCCGCCCCGGCGCGTACCTCCTCCATCGTGTAGCCCTGGCGTAGTCCGTTGGCGATCGCATCCAGGGCCGTGGCGCCCGTGAGCGCGTCCCAGGGAGGGCCGGGCAGCGGCCAGCGCGTCATCTCGAGCGGGAAGGACACGAGCAGCACCGCGTAGCCCACCATGGCGGGATTGAACGGGTTCTGGCCGAGGCCGCCATAGGCGTGCTTGCCGATCAGCACCGCGAACGCGGTGCCGAAGACCATGAGCCACCAAGGCAGCAGCGGCGGGACCGACAGCGCCAGCAGCGCCGCCGTGACCAGCACGCTGCCGTCGCGCAGCGCAGCCTGCGACGAACGGCGACGCAGTGCCAGCGCCAGTGCCTCGCAGCCGAGCGCCGTTGCCGAGGCCGTCGCGACGAGGCCCAGCGGCCCGGGCCCGAACAGGTACACCTGCACGGCCAGCACCGGCACGAGTGCCAGCAGCACCTGGAACATGACCCGCGGCACCGTAAAACCGGCGACCACGTGCGGCGAAGGGGAGACCGGGAACTCCATTGCTCAGGCGCCCCCCGCGCCGTCGCCGCGGGCGCGCCGCCGCGCCTCCTCGAACGCGCGCCGCTCGGCCTCGACCTGCTCGTCGAGGCGCCGGCGGTGACGCTCGTAGCGCTGCTTCGCCTCGGCCGCACGCCGCCGCCCGGCCTCGTGCAACTGCTGGCGTTCGCGGGCCGCATGGAAGCGCGCCGTGAGCGGGATACCGCTCGGGCACACATAGTCGCAGCACCCGCACTCGATGCAGTCGGCGAGGCCGAAGCGCTCGAGCGCCGCCGCGTCGTCGGCCATCGCGGCGCGGTGCAGCTGCTGCGGCAGCAGCCCGATCGGGCAGGTGGTCGCGCAGTCACCGCAGCGTATGCAGGGCATCTCCGCGCCGCGTCCAGGCAGATCAGCCGCCGTGGCCACGAGCACGCAGTTGAGTCCCTTGGTCACCGCGACGGCGTCGCTCGCGAGCGCCCGCCCGGTGAGGCTGCCGCCGGCGACCAGCCGCACGGGCGGTCGCAGCTCGTCATAGCCGCCGCAGGCAGCGACGAGGTCGGCGACCGGCGTGCCGATACGAGCCTCGAGGTTCATCGGCCGACGCACGCCGCCGCCCGTCACCGTCACCACGCGACTCAGGAGGGGGAGTCCCTCGGTCACGAGTCGCGCCACGCCGGCGGCCGTGCCCACGTTCTGGCAGAGCACGCCGACCTCCGGGGGCAACGCGCCCCGCGGCACCTCGCGACCCGTGACGGCGGCGATCAGCAGCCCCTCCGCGCCGAGTGGATACACCGCCGGCAGCACCACGAGCTCGATGCGATCGTCGCCCGAGGCAGCCAGCGCGGAGGCCAGGACGGCACGGGCCTCGGGCTTGTCGTCCTCGAGTGCGATCGTGGCGCGTGCCGCCCCGCAGGCCGCGCGCAGGACGCGCGTGCCGAGCACGACTTCGGCAGCGCGCTCCCGCATCAACGCGTCGTCGCAGCATATCCAGGGCTCGCACTCCGCGCCGTTGACCAGCAGCCACTCGACGCCGGCGGCACGGGCCAGCGCAAGTTTGCCTGCGGTCGGAAAAGCCGCGCCGCCGAGGCCCGCGAGCCCGCCCGACGCGAGGCGCTCGACCAGCACCGCCGGATCGAGCGTGATCCAGTCGAGCGGCGCGAGGCCGCTGTCCCGTTCGTTGCCGCCGTCGTTCGCCACGACGACGCACGGCCCCGTGCCGGCGACGGTGGGTCGCGACTCGACCGCACTCACTGTGCCCGAGACCGGCGAGTGCAGGTCCGCGGCCGCCCCGCGGCCGATGGCGATGGGCGTGCCGACGCGCACGGGCGTGCCCGGCGTGACGATCGCCTGCGCGGGCTCGCCGGAGCCCTGGTCGAGGGCCAGCACTGCGAAGGCGGGTGGCGGAAGAGTCGCGATCGGCTGCTCGAGCGGCCGCGCCTTGTGGCTGTCGACCCGCAGGCCGCCGCGCAACGCGGGTCGCGCGTTCATGCGGCCGCCGTCGAAGCGTCTCGCGAGCGAGCCGGCTCGCCGGCCGGCACCAAGGCGATGCAATCGACCGGACAAGGAGGCAGGCACAGCTCGCAGCCCGTGCACTGGGACGCGATGACCGTGTGCATGAAGCGAGGTGCGCCGACGATCGCGTCCACCGGACAGGCGGGCAGGCACAGCGCGCAGCCGATGCAGCGGGCCTCGTCGATGAGCGCGACGCGCGGGGGGCTGGTCGTGCCGTAGCGTGGGTCCACGGGGCGCGGCTCGCGGCCGAGCAAGGTCGCAAGCGCGCGGGCCGTGGCCTCGCCGCCCGGCGGGCAGCGGTCCGTGCCGGCCTCGCCGCGCGCAATCGCCTCGGCGTAGGGACGGCAGCCCGGGTAACGGCACTGGCCGCACTGCGTCTGGGGCAGCAGTGCGTCGATGCGCTCCACGAGCGAGTCGGGATCGGCGCGCAGCCGGCTCGCGAGCCAGCCGAGCGCGGCGCCGAGCGCGACGGCGAGGCCCGCCGCCACGCCCACCGCCGGCAGGAGCGTCGCGCCGTTCATCGTGCGCCGAGGCCGCCGAAGCCCATGAAGGCGAGCGCCATCAGACCGGCGGTCACCAGCGCGAGCGGCGCGCCGCGAAACGCCGCCGGAACGTCGGCCGTCTCGAGCCGTTCGCGCAGCGCGGCGAAGGCGAGCAGCGCCACGCCGAAGCCGGCCCCGGCGGCGGCCCCGAACACCAGCGACTCGAGCATCCCATGTCGCCGGTCGAGATTGAGCAGCGCCACGCCGAGCACGGCGCAGTTGGTCGTGACGAGCGGCAGGAACACGCCGAGCAGTTCGTGCAGCAGCGGACTCGTCGCGCGCACCAGCATCTAGGTGACCTACACGAGAGCAGCGATAAGACAGAAGAAAACAAGCGAGCGACGGTA
>Ga0105096_10001353_pt1 | contig 10027 bp, 8 predicted proteins | sample PPLLak3cmMay2015_FD_87036 | JGI IMG/M metagenome (GOLD analysis project Ga0105096, IMG submission 87036) | Freshwater sediment microbial communities from Prairie Pothole Lake near Jamestown, North Dakota, USA - PPLs Lake P7 Core (1) Depth... | ecosystem: Environmental > Aquatic > Freshwater >...
CCATCACATTTGTTGCAGCCATCGGCATGGTTCTGTAGCCCTCCGTGAGGCGGCCTGCTATTCCTAGGCTCACGAGGAATTACCCCTCGCAACATTTTTCTGTCAGTAGGAGCTATGACAAGACGCACGGTATTACTTACCGTCGCCGCTGTGGGGCTGTGGCTGGCCAGTGCCACCCCGTCTCACGCCTCGACGATCACCGAGCCCGGTCCACAAACCGGGGCGACCTACGAGTTCCAGGTGGTCATGAGCGGCCTCGACCTAGCCCATTACCATGGGAGCGTCGGCGCGAAGAGTTGGGCCGAACCGGGGAATCCCGTCGGAGCCAAAGGCTGGACCCACACGTCCGATTGGACCGCGCTGGATCTCACCGGCATCAGCGGCCCGACCCTGTTGACCGTGGAGCTGGAGCGGGGCCATAGCGGGACCAGTCAGTTATTCCCCGCGTTCAGCATCTATTCAGGATGGGAAACCGCCAATTCCGATTCCGGGAATCATACCTTCAACAACACAGGGAACATCAGTTGGGCCACGAACTTGACCTACCTCGATCATGTCGCGAACGTAGGTGGTCCGCTCGGCACGGCCAGCGGAACGGGGCTGGAAGCGGTCTCCAGGCAGTGGGTCCTCGGCCCCGGCCTCTATACCCTGATCTACGGAGGAAATCCTTCGTTCGCCCTCGGCCAGACCGGTTCCCACGACTTCTCGGCGACCCTGAGCACATCACCCGTGCCCGTACCTGCCGCTCTCTGGCTCTTCGGCAGCGGACTTGCCGGAATGGTGGGCCTCGCCCGTCGACGGATGACGGTCTAGAACAGGATAGAGACTCAGAACGGGGACAGGCATCGGCCATGCCGGAGCCCGTCCCCATCAGTGTGACCAGGAATCGGAGCGAATCACCAACTAGCGTTCCACTGGCTCGACCCGATTCTCGTTTTCACTAAGGCGATGGAACATCGTGACACCAAGGAGTCGCCATGATTGTTGCACGGTCTGTCAGTGCCTTTTGCCTCGCGGCGGTATTGGGAATCTCGATCTTTTGCGAACCGGCCCAGGCTGCCGCCATTAATCTCACCCAGATCGATTTCGAGTATGACGGCTCAGCTTGGACCCAGGGATGGAAGTTCTCCGTCAACAGCCCCTACGCCGTGGAGTCACTGGGCGTCTACGACTCCGGCCAGAACGGCCTTGTCGGTTCGGCACAAGTCGGCCTCTGGCTGGCCACGGGCGGCAGCCCTCTCGTGGAAGCCATTGTCCCCTCTGGAACCAGCGCCGAACTCGACGGGCATTTCCGGTTTACCTCGATCGCGCCGACTATTCTGAATCCAGGCACTGAATACATCGTGGGCTCCTATCTCTCGGGCGAACTCGCGACGGCGCTCTTCGGCGGCAACGGGACCGTCGATCCGCACATCACGGTCATTGACGCGCGCTATTCGCCGACCGGTGTGTTCGCATTTCCAGAATTGACCGATCTCGGCTCCGAAGGCGCGGCATTTCTCGGCGGCAATTTTCGCGGGAGCGTCAGCCCCGTCCCCCTCCCCGCCGCCGCCTGGCTGTTCGGGAGCGGAGTGGCCGGCTTGATCAGACTGGCGCGGCGGCGGATGGCGGCGTAGCAGAAAAGCGGACGGGCGAACCGGGAGCCGCCCTCTTGTTGTTTTGAGGGGAGCGATCATGAAGAGATTTTCTTCGCGCATCGGTATCGGAGTGATGATCGGAATTCTGGCGGCCGTCGGGTCGGTCTTCTCGCAAGTGCCCGCCCCGAGCGACCCTCCGCGCCCGCCGTCGCTCAAGACCGTGCCGGTGCCGGAACCGGCGAATCTCGGCGACTTCGTGAAGGACCGGCAGGCCGCGATTCGTCTCGGCAAAGCCCTCTTCTGGGACATGCAAGTCGGCAGCGACGGCATGACCGCCTGCGCCACCTGCCACTTCAGTTCAGGTATGGCGGACAACCGTTCCAGGAATCAGCTTTCGCCGGGCCTGAAGCGCGTCACGCCCACAGGGGTGCCGAATCCCGACACGACGTTTTACCGGAATCTCGGACCGAACGGGCAACTGTCAGCCGCCGACTTTCCTTTCTTTCCCCTCAGGAACGACGTAGCATCCTCGCAAGGCGTCCGGAATGCGGTGTTCCTCGGCATCTCGAACGGCCCGGCCGATCTCACACGCCCGGAACCGGACCCCGACGGATTCCGCGCCGGATCGATCAATACCCGCCGCGTGGAGCCGCGCAACACGCCGACGGTCATCAACGCCGTCTTCAATCACCGCCAGTTCTGGGACGGCCGAGCGGACAATGTGTTCAACGGCGTGAACGGCCTGGGCGACCGCGATCCGAACGCCCGCGTATATCGCGCCGACGATCCGCGCAACCCCGTGCCGGTTCAAATCCGCCTGGAAGATTCCAGTCTGGCCTCGCAAGCCGTCGGCCCGCCGGTCAATGAGTTCGAAATGTCCGCCCGCGGCCGGACGATGCGGGATGTGGGAAAGAAACTCGCGCGTTGGGGCATTCGTCCCGGACAGCCCGCGTTCAACCTGCGCCCGTTGGCATTGCAGCTCGTCCATCCGGACGACAGCGTGCTCAGCACATTGAGCCAGTTTCCACAGAAAGGGTTGAGGATCGGGAGCTACACAGAAATGATCCGGCAGGCCTTCCACCGCCAGTGGTGGCAATCGCCCAAACTCCTCCGTGTGGATGCGCAAGGCCAGACCACGGTAGTGGATCGCGAAGACGAGGACCCGACGACAAACGAGTACACGCTCATCCAATACAATTTCGCCCTCTTCTTCGGCCTGGCCGTCCAGATGTACGAGGCCACCCTCGTCGCCGACGATTCGCCCTATGACCAATTCATGGACGGCAACCCGAACGCCATCAGCCCCCAGGCCCAATTCGGGGTGGATCTCTTCCGCAGCCAGACGCGCGGCCGCTGCATCAACTGCCATGAGGGGGCCGAACTGACCGGCGCGTCGGTCCGCCAGGTGCGCGCCAGCCCGACCCGCATCCGCGACGGGCAGGCCGCTGACCGGGGTTTCAATAATATCGCCGTGCAGGGGACGCTTCAGGATCTGAGCCTGGGCGCGAAGGACGAGTTGGGGAATTGGCTCTCGACCGTGAAGCGCGTGAATCCCCCGCCCCCGGAGCCCATCGTCGTTGACGGCGCGTTCAAAGTACCGGGCCTGCGGAACGTCGAACTCACGGCGCCCTATTTTCACAACGGCGGCCAAGTCGATCTCCCGGCAGTCATCGAGTTCTATAACCACGGTGGGGATTCGCATGAAGAGCTGGAGACGCTCGACGGCATCTTCATCGAACCGATGCCCTTCATCGATTTCACGACGGACGAGCGGCTGGCGCTCGAAGCATGGCTTGTGTCACTGACCGACGAGCGGGTGCGCTTCCAACGAGCGCCGTTCGACCATCCGCAACTGTTCGTTCCGAACGGCCCCAGCGCGCCTCGCAGCATTGTGCCAGGAGACCAATTGACCGAAATCTCGGCCATCGGCCGCACCGGCGGCCCGCCGCAGAAGAAATTCTTAGAGCCCTGATACGACAGTTCCGCAAACGGAGACCGGCGTCGCGAAACCATCGACGCCGGTCTCCGACACCGTAGGATCGCTCGACCAATACGCGCGTGCTCTCATTGCGCCTCGTTCTGGCTCTCTCGCTCTTGACGATTCGTGACACCCGTCGCCCTTTCATCCGTCAGCTCATCTAAAGTACCCTATTATCTCGATGGCACCCTCAAGACGACTCGCCGCAACGGTTTGCATGCTGCTATGGACCGGCCTCTTCGGCCATTCGGTTCCTGCATACGCCGATCTCCTGCCGAATCAAGTCGTCGTCCTGGCCAATTCAAACAATCCGGAGAGCCTGGCGGTGGCCGCACACTACGCGGCACAGCGCGGCGTGCCGGCCGGCCACATTATCGAGCTCGATCTCCCGTTTCACGATACGCTCACGCGGAAGGAGTATGAGGAATCCCTCGTCGCCCCGCTACGGCGCGCGCTGGAGACTAAGCACCTGGCTTCGACCATCAAAGTCATCGTGACGACCTACGGAGTACCTCTCCGCATCGGGGCGCCCATTCTGTCTAAAGACGAACAGACCTGGCTCGCCGAGGCACAGAGCCGGGTGCAAACCAGTCGCGCACGATTGGAACAATTACAGCACGCCTTCGAGCAGATGCGGCTTGGTTCGCCGAAGACCGAGAATGCGCCGGCAAATTCAGCGCAGGAGATTCTTGAAATGGCGCGAACGGCGGCGCTCCTGCCCCGCGTCGATCGCGCGTGGCGCGCCGCTGTGCAGCATGTACAGCAACGCCCCTCCACAGAATCTGAACGAGTCGTGCAGGAATTGTTGCAACTCACCCGGCAGTATGGCGGATGGGGCATTCTCCTTCAGAAAACTCCGACCGCCACCCGGCCCGATCCCTTCACCGACAACCTGACAATGGCCGCCTGGCGGAGGCTCCTCGAGCAGACCGGTCCGCTTTGGGCCGACCTCGGCCGCGCACCGATCACCTCGCAGCGTCCGCTCATCTATCGCTGGACAGAGCAGCTCTTCGGCTGGCGCGGCGTGCTGGAACTCGCGAGCGCCGAGGCGGACCTGCTCACCTACACATATGCCGATGCCAGTCTCGACAGTGAACTCGGACTCTTATGGTGGGATCGAGACCTTTACCCGGTCGCGTGGCGCTGGGGGAATCCGTTGTATCAAGATTCGGCGCCGAATCGGGATGATCTGCCCGTTCTCATGGTCAGCCGGCTGGATGCTCCGACCGCCGATCTCGCGAAAGGGCTCGTGGATCAGGCGCTGCAGGCTGAACGTTCAGGATTACAGGGTACTATGTACTTCGATGCGCGGGGACTGAAAGCCAAGGACGCTACCGACACCTACGGGATCTATGATCAAAGTTTGCGGGATGCGACTGAGGTCGTCAAACAGCAGTCTTCTTACAACGTATTGCTCGACGATGCGGAAGCCACCTTGAGCCGGCCAGGGTCGGCTCCGGACGTCGCGCTCTATATCGGGTGGTACAAGCTGCGATCCTATGAGGATGCATTTACTTTCAAGCCGGGCGCCATCGGCTATCACATGGCGTCGGCCGAGGCGATCACGGTGCATGACCGCAGCGAACGCGGCTGGTGCAAAAATGCGCTGGAACACGGGATCACGGCCACGCTCGGCTCGGTGGGAGAGCCTTACCTCGATGCGTTTCCTGAGCCGGCCCGCTTTACCACACTATTGCTGACAGGGAAGTATTCGTTGGCAGAGGCGTACTACCTGACAAGCCGCTACATCAGCTGGCGGATGGTGTTGTTCGGCGATCCGCTCTACAACCCGATGCGGGGGCGATCCCGTCCAACGGCTCACTACCCGATTCCGTTACCATTACCCCCCTCGGAGCGACCATTGGGCAATCCCCCGGACAGCCTCGCGCAGAAGCACAGGGGGCAAAAAGACCGGATGGCCACGCTGGTGAAACTCCTACTCGACGCGGAAACCGGCAATATACAACCGCCTCGATGATCGGGAAGGCCTTCACGCCCTGGTCGCTGGCTACCAGATCGGCGTCGCCTGATTATCGCTCGCCGCCAGCCCGACGTAGTACACCGTCACCTGCTTCGGGTTACGCCCGACCGGAATGGTGGCGCTGATGGCATTGGTTGCGGCATCGATCAATGAAACCGTTCCGTTCACGCCTGGAGTCGCATTTGTCACCACGACTCCCCTTGCCGATCCGGCCCCCTGAGGACCGGTAATCCAGAGATCCATACCATGCGTCGCGGCCGGAGGCAGGGCCAGTTCTGAGACAAGGAAAATGAAGGAAGGATCGAATATGAAGAGTAAGTCCCTCCTCAGGTTCTGAGCTTGCTCCGCATTCAACCCGCCAGCGTCGTTCGATTGCGTCATATAGATCCGCGCCCCGTCCGGCGTGAACTGGAAGCGCGCCGGCCGGATGTTGTTCAATTGAGGAAACGAGAGTTCAGTAGCCAAAAGAACCGGTGCGGTCAGGTCAACGGACCCGAATCTTCCGATGGCCATGGTTGGATCGGAAGCCAGGTCCTCCCCGACTAAAAACAGGGAGCGCCCGTTCGGGGTGATGCCCACTGAGTGAAATACGGTATGACTCGGCGGGGGAGGCGTGATATCCACTGTCCTGGTAATGCTGGAAGTATCGGGGTCGATTTCCACGACTAAGCCATAGCCGGACAGATAGCTATAGATCTTCCCCGTGGCCTGAGACCAGAACATGCCGGCCGGCGCCGAGTGGTTGGGAGCAATCGCGGCGCTGCCACCCGAGATGGGAGGCCCCCCTGGGCAGGCTGCATGTCCCAAAGCCAGCTCCTTGGTACTGTTGCAGAGATTGATACGAAGCACCTCATTCCCTCTGGTGAGGGGGTCTGCCGCATCAGCCAGCAGGACGCTGATAATCCCCGTGGTCTTGCTTGAGACGAACGCCGCCTGCTGGGCGGCCGCCGGCGGCCTTGAGAAGGCCAGAAAATGTTCCCCGACGCCGGAGAGGCAAGTGGTCGTCACGATATGCGGCTTTTCTCCGCCTACGCTGAGGTGAGAATTGTGGAGCACGGAGATCGACCCGCCGTTTTTGTGTGCACGCCCCGGGCAGTCCCACACCGTATCGATCCCGCTGTTCGGGTCTCCCTCATTCATGGTCCAGAGCAATTCCTTGTCCACCGGGTCCCGGTAGATGCGGGACGGCCGCTGGCCGAGTCTGACCGGGCCATTCACTTCCAAAAATCCTTCCAGAATCGGCGACAGGGCTCCGATCGGATCGATCGTGGCAACCTGGTTGGAGGCTGTGTTTGTGACAAAAATCCACTCGCCGAGTGAAAACGTCACCCCGCCGATTGCATCAGGCTGAGCCGGGCCAAGCGACAAGGTGTTGACGACAGGCGAATTCTTCCCATCGAGCCGGAGCGTTGTGAGCGTCGTGTCGTCCTGATTCACCACCAGCGCCATCGGCATCGAGAGCGGTGTATTGGGCTCCGGCCCGCTATCGCCACCGCTGCTGCATGCAGCTAACAACATGAGTGCCGCGACGACTCCATGGCTGCCGATTGCACCCAGACGCCCGACTGACCGGCTGACCGCACTCTTGGGGCTTATCGTGATTCTCATATTCTCCCCCATCCGACAACGCTTCGCGTGACCGCCTAGAACAAACCCGCAGTTGCAAAAGATCTTGTCATCCCGAACACGTAACTGATTTCCTGTTGCAGATTGCCGTTGAAGTCGCGGTAGATCGGCAGCTGCACAACGAAATACATCTGGGCATAGTCCCAGAGATTGACCAACGCGCCCGTTGAAAAAGCCGCATAGGTGTGGTTCGTCGTCGGCACCGACCGTCCGATGATGTTCCCGTCGAGCAGCACGGCGCGATTGAACGGCGCACTTCGATATTCGTACAGCGCTGCCTCGATGTTGTCCTTAGTCTTGTACCGAAAATTGATCTGTTCCGTGAGGGTCAGCCAGGGCCATGTGACCACGTTCACTCCTGCATTCAGTGTATATTCCTGTCCAAACTGATACCCGTCTGAGTTGCGCATGCTGTAGCGCCAGTTTCCCGACAGGAACTGGTTCAACCGGTGCGGGAGGATCTCGTAAGTCTGGTAAAAACCCGGCTGAAATCCAAAGGCTCCCCGGCCGATCTGTAATGTGGATTCGGCCAGCTGGCCGGGCACCGCTTCGTGCCCATAGTCCCCGGATGGGAAATACACCCCCATTTCCAGCACCACCATGCTCCGGAGTGTCGGGAGCACGTTATACTTGACCTTCGCCAGCACATCACCGATCCCTCGATCGTTAGTGTTCGAGACGGCCCCGGCGCCGATTTGCCCGACCGCGTCAACAATCTTGTACGGAACCAGCACCTCTATCCCGAGCCGTTCCGTCAGTCCGTAATTGACGTCCAACGCCGCTGTCTGCACCAAGGTGCTCAGTTGATTGACCTGGCTGTTAGCCAGAATCAGCTGCTTGGTCTGCTGATTGGCAAACGGGATGGTATTCGCCCCGCCCGGAGGAATCTCGTTCGGCGTGTACGTGTAGTTCAGGTTTACGGTCAACACGCCGGTGGGCGCAACCTGTTGCTGCGACCCGATGACAACGAAACAGCTTACCGATCCACACGAGGCCTCTGCCGGGGATACGGCGCCCCCTACGCTCTGCATCAATAGGAGAACGCCGCCCAACCGGAGAAAGCGACGAATTGCCGACTCCATCATAAGGTCGCTTGTTGCCGGGGCCGAACTCCGTCACGGCTGGCACCTCGAAGGCTGATCGGCGCAGGGGCTTCCTGGAGCACTCGGCCCCCCTCGGACAGCCCCGCCGCAACCGGCATCCCGACGCTATGCAGATCGATTAATGCGACCACCGTCTCGCTGAAAATCCGGAGACTGCCGGCGCCGATGCGCGTTCCGCCGAGGCGTCCGGCTTCCACCCATCGATACACCGTCCATCGGCTGATGTTCAAAATTCTTGCGGCCTCGTCGACACGGAGCAATCGCTTCTGCTGTAGTGTGAGAATCGCATCCATGGTGCATCCCCCTTGCACTCACCCTGAGTGCTTTTGAAAAAATTAGAAACGGCTGACTGATCCGTCGGCCTTCCGTCATCGGCAAACGCGGATGCCGTGGATGAAGAAGTTCGACAGATTCAGTGTATTTGTCGGGCTGTCACCGAAACTGGAAGGATCGAGAAGCTCCCCTACAAGTGAAGAAATGCCCTCGACTGCCTCACGTCCGGTGACTGACTTGCTTAGAGAGAAGTCGCGGGCGGCCCGCGGGAGGGAAAGAGAGGAAGGACAGTGGAGTCAATCTGATCGACTGACTCGACATCGAAAGTTCCCAGAACGGTAAACGACGGAACGAACACGGAATCCGTTAAACCGAACCCCTGACCGGCTCCGCAAAACCATGAACAGAAGGCAGAGGAGTGCGTTGCCGCCTTGTGGTGGGCATGCTGCGTTTCATGGGCAACGGTCGCCGGGGACGCCAGCACAGGCATCAGCAGCAGACACGCCACCAGAGAGAATGTCTGGATCTGTCGAGTGACTCGAATCACGATCTCCTACCGAACCGAGGCCGCCTGCATCGGTCTGGGCCCTTGAATACGTTGGACCGTTTGAAAAATCTTGTCTTCCGTCAACAGCCCGCCCTTGAGGTATTCCTGCACGACTCCCTTCTCATCGATGAACACGCTGACCGGCAATCCGAACACACCGAACTGGTTCGCCACCTTATTGTCACGATCCATCAAGACGGGGAAGGTATGGCCATATTGCTTAATGTGCTCGCGTACCTTCACTTCGTCTTCGAGTTCGTTGATCGCCAGGACGACGAATCCCTTATCGCGGAGCTTGTCGAAGCTGGCTTGCATGGCCGGCATTTCCGTCGTACAGGGCTTGCACCAGGTGGCCCAGAAATTCACCAGCACGACCTTGCCGCGATACTGGCTTAGGCTATGCGCTTTCCCATCAAGGTCCGTGAGGCGGAACTCATCGGCCGGCGTGCCCACCGTGGGAACCCGCGATCCCATGCTCCAGGATTGCGGCAATCCCATCACCCCTGCGAGCGCGAGCGCCAGACCGGCTGCCACAAGATATCGACGGAATCGGGTGGGTCTCATGAAGGCTGCTCCTTGGTGGTGGACTCCTGCGCCATTCGCAAGTTGTGACCAGCTCGACAATAGGGACACTATTTCAAAAAAGGATAACGCAGATGCGGACTGGACTAGGCAACTGGGGGAGCGCGAGTAGAGCGGAATGCGGGAGTCACATTATACGGGGAAGAGAACGACGGCAGATCGAGGATCTCAAGTATGGTTGCAAGCGGAGTAACGGGAGCAACGGTTGCATCGTGCGTCTGGCCGGCCGCACAGGACCATGCGCAGAAGGCCGATGCGTGTGTCGCTGTTTGATGGTGACTATGCTGGCTTTCGTGGAGGACGGACTGGGCAGACGCAATCCCGCTGATCCCGATCACACAGAGGATCACGAGTACCGCG
>Ga0105096_10001355_pt1 | contig 10021 bp, 6 predicted proteins | sample PPLLak3cmMay2015_FD_87036 | JGI IMG/M metagenome (GOLD analysis project Ga0105096, IMG submission 87036) | Freshwater sediment microbial communities from Prairie Pothole Lake near Jamestown, North Dakota, USA - PPLs Lake P7 Core (1) Depth... | ecosystem: Environmental > Aquatic > Freshwater >...
CATTATTTCAAACCCCGGAAGAAGCAGCCCGCCAAGCGGTAGAAAATGACGTGCACATTTTGGGCGTATCCTCGTTGGCCGCAGGCCACAAAACCCTCGTGCCACAAGTAATTGCAGAACTCGCCAAACTGGGCCGCGAAGATATTTTGGTGGTGGTTGGCGGGGTTATTCCGCACCAAGACTACCCGTTTTTGTACAATGCCGGTGCAGCCGCCATTTTTGGTCCGGGCACCGTTATCGCCAATGCAGCCGCTAAAATTTTGGAGGTTATGATTGGGGTGAGGAGGTAGTTGCGGCAAGCTGCCTTAGGGGAAAAAACATGAAGCAACAACAAAAAATATCCATCCGGTTTTTTAACGACCGTGAGGTACGAGCATTATGGGATGAAAATGAATCCAAATGGTGGTTTTCTGTGCTTGATGTTGTTGCCGTGCTAACTGATCAGGAAGATTATACCAAAACGCGCAACTATTGGAAGTACCTGAAGGCAAAACTCAAGAAAGAAAATAGCCAAGTGGTTAGTACCACTACCCAGTTCAAGTTAATGGCTCCTGATGGCAAAAAGCGGTTGGCAGACATGCTAGATTTTGAAGGTATTGTTCTGCTCGGTAAAACTTTTCCAAGTACCAAGGCCAATCGCTTTATGGAGTGGTTTACGTATAGCGCTGAAACTATTGATGGCAAGAGCAAAACAAAAGCCTATGCCCTTTTTGACAGCACCTTTATCGAAAGTTTAGAAGTAGGCACTTTCAAGGGTTTGCAGCAAATTCATGCGTACTTATTTGGTGGTTTGTATGATTTTGCCGGTCAACTCCGGAAGAAGAACATTTCAAAGGGCGGATTTCAATTTGCCATGGCGCAATTTCTTGAAACAACTTTGGGTGTAATAGACAAGATGCCGGAAAACACACTTGAAGAAATAATTGATAAGTATGTAGAAATGAACATTGCCCACCCCTTTATGGAAGGCAATGGAAGAAGCGCACGAATTTGGCTTGATTTAATTTTAAAAAATCGCATGCAACAATGCGTGGACTGGAGTAAAATTGGAAAAGGTGAATATATGGACGCTATGGTAAAAAGTGTTGCGAATAGCAACGCATTAAAGAAGCTGATTGCAAGTGCCCTGACAGACCAAATAAACAGCCGCGAAATGTTCATGAAAGGAATTGACTATTCGTACTATTACGAGGAGCTTGAATAGTGAACGCATGGCTCAGCTTAGCCGACAGTTTTAGCAGCCGCTAAAATTTTGGAGGTTAAGATTGGGGTGAGGAAGTAGTTGGCGGTTGGTTTTCTGTGGAATGAATTTGGGTGCAGCTAAAAGGAAAAAAGGCGGATGAAGTTGGGGATATATAGAAGTTGTGCGTCATGTAAAAAAAACCAATGAAGAGAGAATGGATTGATATAATGAAACAAACAAAACGGCTGAAACTGAGTCGTTGGCAGACTCTTGACCACTTTTTCATTGTCTTGTTCATTCTATTCATTCCCGGACTGACTCTTTACAGCTTGTTTGAAATTTATGTGACTGAGACTTATGAAGGTGTAAGAACAACGGACGAACTCATTGTAACAGCTTGGCCGTGGATAATTCCTGCTGTTGCATTTTACTTCATTCAGAAAAGACGACTGAGATTTAGAGAAGTGAAAGTTGAATGCTCAGACCAAGAATTTCAAGAAGCTATTGAAAGGACTGCCAAAGAATACGAATGGCAGATTGAACTTAATGACAATAATATATTCCGAGCGTATAGGCCTTGGAATTGGACAGGCAGTTGGGGAGAAATGGTGACAATCATAAAGGACAAAGACCGACTTTACTTGAATAGCATTTGCGATCCCAATAAAATGAGTTCTGTAGCTTCATTCGGTTGGAATAAGAGAAATATTGACACCTTTTTGAAAAACCTTATTGACGTCAAAAAAGACATTCCAATTCAAGAGAAAATTGAGAAACCAGAAAACGTGTGGACTTTTAAGAAAATAATAATTCGACTCCTTGCTTATCCATTCTGTTTGTTTCTTATTGGACTTGGGGTATATATGATTTTCAATCCCGTGAATTGGAAATCACAAGGAGCAGGAATCGGTGCAATGGCTATAGCAGGAATTTATCTGTACTCTGACTTGAAAATGATAATGAAAAATAAAAACACGAACGCACAACAACGCATATAGCTTATGGCGGGTGAACGGCTGCCAGCAAGGTTTTCGCTCCGCAGCCAGCTTTGGTTTCATTGGATAGGAAAGTGCTTCGAACCTACCCAATAGCAAATCTTCAAACCGTTCATGCCTTCATGCCAATTATGCGTCAAAAGGGCTGATAAATATCACATATACTTAATGCTACTAAACTAATTTTGTTGGGATTGATTCACAAAAAACCTCTGCCATGAAATACTTTCTTTCTAAATCGTTTAAAGCACCCTCGTACCAAGCGGCCATAGAAAAAGTTACAGCAGCCCTGAAAGAAAACGGTTTTGGCGTGCTTACTACCATTGATATGAAGGCAACGCTAAAAGCAAAAATTGGTGCCGATATTGCTCCCTACACCATACTTGGCGCCTGCAACCCGAAGTTTGCCAGTCAGGCCTTAGAAAAAGAAGAGAACATCGGTGTGTTTTTACCCTGCAACGTTGTGGTTAAACAGAAAAACGGAAGCTTCGAAGCGGTGGCCGTTGATCCAATTGCAAGCATGATTTCAATTGAAAACGAGGAGTTGCACACGTATGCAGGCGAAATAAAGGAGATGCTCAAAAATGCGTTGAATACACTTTGATAAGTCAAGGCACCGGCACGCCTATTTAAAACAATTAGTTTCGTTCTTTACAGAACAACAAAGTTCTAAACGTTAGGTGCGGGCCAAACTCTTCTATTATTTACTGGTTGTTCCTGTATCGGCAGTGCCGCTGTGGTTTTTATATGGCATAGGGCGGGTTTTTCTGCTTTTCATTTATTACGTTTTTGACTACCGCAAAAAAGTTGTCGCAAAAAATTTGAAGCGGGCATTCCCAGATGTAAGCCGCCATGAGTTAGAAGATTTAATGCTGCGCTTTTACAAGCATCTGGCAGATGTTTTTGCCGAAGGGATAAAAGGCTATACCATCTCCAAGAAAAATTTAAAGAGCCGTTTTGTATTTACCAACCCCGAGGTTGTTGATGCGTTGTATGACCAAAACAAAAGTGTGCTGCTGGTTGGCTCCCATTACAACAATTGGGAGTTTTTGGTGCTCTCGCTCAACCTCCATTTTAAACATCAAGGCACGGGTGTTGGGCAAAACATCAGCAACAAAAGTTTTGGTGCAATGATGAAAAAAGTGCGTAGCCGCTTTGGTATGGAGGTTTGGACAAGCAAAAACGTGCGCACTAAAATTGAAGAATACCAAAGTCAAAACCGCCTTTTTTGTTGCTTGCTGCTGGCAGATCAAAATCCATCAAGCGCAGACAAAGCCTATTGGATGGAATTTTTAAACCAACGCACTCCCGTTATTTTTGGCCCTGAATACCTCGCGAAAAAATATGATTTGCCCGTTTTTTATTATTCGGTAACCAAGCAAAAGCGTGGGTATTATGTGGCAACACTCAAGCCTATAACACTAACCCCGAAGCTAGAGCCGGATGGCGATATCACCTATCGCTATGGTAAACTTTTAGAAGCCGATATTTTGGCAAAACCAGAATTTTGGCTTTGGAGCCACAAGCGTTGGAAGAACAGGCACCACAGCGCGAAAAGAGAAATAAGGAAGTAAGGGGAGATGTTTTTGGGTTGATTCGGGATATGCGTTATTTGCAGTGGAAATGAATAAAGAGAAGATAAGAGAATATTTGCGCAAAGCAGGCTATGGCGTGTTAATAGCCTTAGCTGCAATGCTTCTTTTTTTTGCTGCGGTGTACGTTGGGGTGTTTGGCCCTATGCCTAATACGGAAGAGTTAGCTGCTATTCAGCAAGAAAATGCCTCGGTAGTTTTTTCTGAGGATGGAGAAATTATCGGGAAGTATTTTGCCAAAAATCGCACACAAGTAGATAGTGCCGATATACCTGCCTACATTTTAGAAGCCTTGGTGGCTACGGAAGACAAGCGCTTTTACGACCATAACGGGGTGGATATTAAAAGCTATTTCCGCGTAATTTTTAAAACGGTGCTTATGGGCGACAAAGGCTCCGGTGGGGGCAGCACCATTACGCAGCAGCTCATCAAAAATTTATACGGACGCAGAGACTACAGCATCTTTAGCTTTCCGGTTAACAAAACGCGCGAAGCCATTTTGGCCAAACGGATTGAAAAAGTATATACCAAACATCAAATTCTGATTCTGTATTTAAACACCGTTCCTTTTGGCGAAAACACCTATGGTATTGAGGCCGCGGCATCACGCTATTTTAACATGTCGGCTAGCCGGTTAAACGAGAATCAAGGTGCACTTTTGGTGGGAATGCTAAAAGGCAACACCATGTTTAGCCCGCGTTTGCATCCCGAAGAAGCGCTAGAACGCAGAAATATTGTTCTCACCTTGATGGCAGAGCAAGACTACCTCACCCCCGAGCATGCCGAAGAATTAAAGAAGCGCGATTTAGAACTTGACTATACCAACTATGAATGGTATAACCCTAGCGGATATTTTGTTGAGCACTTAGAAGGCGAAGTCCGTAAGGTTTTGCAAACCATTGAAGAAGAAACCGGCCAGAAGTATGATTTAGAAAAGGATGGGTTAGAAATTTATTCAACCCTCAATTTTGCGCTGCAAATGATGGCGGTAGAAGCAAGCAAAAAGCAGTTGAGCGCCATGCAACCTATTTTGCGCAAAGAGCTGGCAAACTCATACCTACATAAAAAGTGGATGCGCGATAACCCAGCCTTGTTTGCAGATACCACCAAGGCCAACCGCTATGCGTTTAATTGGGAAGACAGCGGCAATAACAACCTTACAAAAGCCGATAGCGCGTGGATGGCCTACACCCTTTTGCATGCCGGTGTGTTTGCGTTAGACCCCAACACGGGCGAAGTTAAAGTGTACATCGGAGGTAACAACAGCCGCTTTTTGCCCTACGATTTAGTGCATGCCGAGCGCCAAAGTGCGTCATCCTTCAAGCCCATTGTATATGCCGCAGCACTTGAGGCTGGTTACAAACCATGCACCTATATCAGTAATGAGCAGCGCATTTTTACTGAGTATAGCAACTGGCAGCCGCACAATTATGACGATGCCAGCGGTGGCCAGGTAGCTATGTGGTATGCGCTGGCAAAATCACTCAACCTACCCACTGTAGATTTATATCTAAATACCGGCCATGAGCAGTTGGTAAAAACCGCCAAAGCATTGGGTTTATATATTCCGAGCAAGTTGTTTCCGGCTTATGCTTTGGGCACAACATCACATTCATTGCATCAAATGGTATTGGCGTATTCAGCCTTTGCCACCAAGGGCTACGTGCCAAAAGCGCAGGTGATTGTAGAGATTAAAGACAAGAACGGAAAAACAATTTACAGCCATAATCAGGGCCGCAAACGCAAGGCAATTGCAGCATCAACCGCGGCAGACATGACGCAAATGCTTGAAACCGCCATTAATTCAGGTACAGGCGTGAGATTAAAAACTACCTACGGCATTCAAAGTGCATTGGCCGGCAAAACGGGTACCAGCCAAAACTACAGCGATGCCTGGTTTTTTAGCTACAACCGCAAGCTCGTTATGGGCGTTTGGGTAGGGGCTATGAGCCCACTTGTGCATTTTAGAGGTGGCGGCTATGGCAGCGGCTCAGCACTCGCACTGCCCATAGCCGGTAATTTTTGGCGCGATGTAGAGCGCAACCCAAAACTGCGAAAGCAATTTGCCGTTGGTTTTAGGCGCGATAGCACGTACACAGGCCAGTTTGGCTGCGAGCCTTATTACGACCCCTCTTTTATTGAGGAAGTGCTAGAAGACTTAACCGGTAAAACGCCAAACGCCAACAAGCAGCAAGAGTCTGCAGAAAAAGACGAAGGCTGGGCAAAGCGCAATTGGAATAAGGTTTTTAAGAAGTAAAAAAGACATTTTGGTAATAACTTAATCCCAAGGGTTTGGTATTTTCAGTCTCTCACTAACCCAACCAAAAGTCACTTAATTACCTGATTCAAGTCATATTCTGAGGTACTGATTTCCATCACTTTTAGGCCACCCAAAACAACCATGGGTAGTTTAAATTTTTGTGCAATGGAAATAAAAAAAGTAATTCTTGATGGCAACGAGGCGGCCAGTTACATCGCCTTCAAAACCAATGAAGTTTGCGCCATATATCCCATAACGCCTGCCAGCCCCATGGGCGAGCATGTGGATGAATGGAGTGCGCAAGGCAAAAAAAATATTTGGGGCCAGGTGCCCAATGTTGTTGAGCTGCAAAGTGAGGCCGGTGCTGCCGGCACTGTGCACGGCAGTTTGCAAGGCGGTGCGCTAACCACCACATTTACGGCCAGCCAAGGTTTGTTGTTGATGATACCCAACATGTTTAAAATTGCGGGCGAACTCAACCCAACGGTTTTCCACATTGCTGCGCGAAGTATTGCCACGCACGCACTTTCTATTTTTGGAGATCACAGCGATGTTATGGCCGCCCGCAGTTGCGGTTGGGCCATGCTTTTTGGCAGCAACGTGCAAGAGGCGATGGATTTATCGTTGATTAGCCATGCTGCAACCTTAAAATCTCGCATTCCGTTTTTACACATTTTTGATGGTTTTAGAACCAGCCACGAAATAAGCAAGATTGATATTATTAACGATGAAGTTATTCGGGCGCTTATTGACGATAAAGCCGTTGAACAGTTTCGCGGCCGCGCGCTAAACCCCGAACACCCCGTTATCCGAGGAACCGCGCAAAACCCCGATGTATTTTTTCAAGCTCGCGAAGCAGGAAACTTGTTTTACCAACACCTGCCCGCCATTGTAAAAGATATGATGAAACAGTTTGCCGAGCTTACAGGCCGCGAGTATAATCTTTACGAATATTCCGGTCACCCGGAAGCCGAGCGCATAGTAATTTTAATGGGCAGCGGCATTGGCGCGGTTGAAGAAGCCGTGAGCAAATTGGTAGATGCAGGCGAGAAAATCGGGTTTGTAAACGTGCGTTTGTATCGTCCGTTTTTTACTGAGGATTTCTTAAAAGCGATACCAAAATCGGTGAAGAAAATTGCTGTTTTAGACCGCACCAAAGAGCCCGGTGCCATTGGCGAGCCGCTTTATCAGGACGTTTTAACCGCCTATGTAGATGCCCGCATGAATGTAGAAATGCCATACATTGTTGGCGGCCGCTACGGTTTAAGCAGCAAAGAATTTACGCCTGCCATGGTAAAAGGCATTTTTGACGAGCTTAAAAAACCGGCTCCCAAAAACCATTTCACCATTGGTATTGATGATGATGTTACGCACACCAGCCTAAAATACGATCCTCATTTTATAGCCGGCAACAAAACGCACAATGCCGTATTTTACGGGTTGGGTGCCGATGGTACCGTGAGCGCCAACAAAAACTCGATTAAAATTATTGGCGATACCAGCGATAATTACGTGCAAGGTTATTTTGTGTACGACAGCAAAAAGGCAGGCACCATGACGGTTAGCCACCTTCGCTTCGGGCCAAACCCAATACACAGCACCTATCTTATTACTGATGCAGATTTTATTGGCTGCCATCAATTTATTTTCTTAGACCAGATTGATGTGTTGGAAAAAGCCAAACATGGCGCCACATTTTTGCTGAATTCTCCGTACACAAAAGATGAAGTTTGGGCAAAATTGCCTCGTCCCATTCAGGAAGAAATCATCCATAAAGAGATAAAATTTTACGTGATTGATGCCACCAAAGTGGCCCGCGATGCCAACCTCGGCACACGGTTAAATACCATTTTGCAAGCGTGTTTCTTCTCAATTTCAGGAATTCTTCCGCACGATGAAGCAATTATGCGCATTAAAAAAGCCATAGAAAAAACATACGGCCACAAAGGAGACAAAGTGGTACAGATGAATTTTAACGCGGTTGATATGGCCGAGGCGAACCTGTTTAAGGTTGATTATCCAAAAACTGCCACCAGTACATTCGATTTGGAAAACCCCGTTCATGGCGATGCTCCCGACTTTGTACGCGAAGTGTTGGGTATGATTATGGCCGGCCGCGGAGACGAACTTCCTGTTAGCGCATTTCCTGTTGACGGAACCTTCCCAACGGCTACCACGCAGTACGAAAAACGCAACATTGCCGATATGGTTCCGGTGTGGGACGAAGCCCTTTGCACGCAGTGCAACAAGTGCGTTCTTATTTGTCCGCACGCTGCCATTCGCGCCAAAGTGATAGAAAAAGACGCGCTGATTGCCGCGCCAAAAAGCTTTAAAACCTACCCACCGGTGGGCAAAGAGTTTAATAAAGAAACCGAAGTGTACAGCCTACAAGTTGCGGTTGAAGATTGCACCGGGTGCGATTTGTGCGTGCACATGTGCCCCGTAAGCAGCAAAGAAGACCCCAATTACAAGGCCATAAACATGATGCCGAAAGCTCCGATTAAAGAACAAGAAATCAGCAATTGGGACTTTTTCATCAACCAACCCGACATTGACCGCACACGCGTAAATGCCGCTCAGGTAAAAGGCAGCCAGTTTTTGCGCCCCTTGTTTGAGTTTAGCGGAGCATGCAGCGGCTGTGGCGAAACCCCGTACATAAAATTGGTAACCCAGCTTTATGGTGAGAATATGCTCATCGCGAACGCCACTGGTTGCTCCAGTATTTTTGGAGGAAACCTACCGAGCACGCCTTACGCCAAAAATGCCGATGGCCGCGGCCCCGCATGGAGCAACAGTTTGTTTGAAGACAATGCTGAATTTGGAATGGGCCTTCGCCTTGCAGCCAGCAAAAAACGCGAAAGTGCGTATCGTTTGCTAGATGCATTGCGAAGTGATATTGGCGAAGAACTTTATCAAGCCATTGTTACAAACGACAGCAAAGAGGAAGTTGCCATGCAATTGCAAATGCAAAATGTTGAGCATCTGCGCGCCATCTTAAAAGACATCGACAAAAAAGAAGCTCGCGACCTTGAGTTTTATGCTGACAATCTGGTTGTAAAATCAGTTTGGATTATTGGCGGAGACGGTTGGGCGTATGATATTGGTTACGGTGGGGTTGACCACGTTTTGGCCAGTGGCGAAGACGTAAATATTTTGGTGCTCGACACCGAAGTTTACAGCAACACGGGCGGCCAAAACAGCAAGGCAACTCCGCTGGGCGCGAGCGCAAAATTTGCAGCCGGTGGCAAACGGAGACCGAAAAAAGACCTCGCCATGCAGGCCATAACGTACGGTAATGTTTATGTGGCGCAAGTAGCCATGGGCGCCAAAGATGCCCACAGCGTGCGCAGCATTAAAGAAGCCAACGATTATCCCGGACCAAGTTTAGTAATTGCCTACAGCCATTGCGGAGAGCACGGCTACCATTTGGGCGAGGGTGCCGAGCACCAAACCAACGCGGTAGATAGCGGCTATTGGCCCTTGTTTAACTACGACCCGCGCAAACCCATTGGCAAACGTTTTGTGCTAAGCAGCAAAGAGCCGAGCATTCCGTTAGAAGATTACATTTATAAAGAAGCGCGTTACACACGCATTATACAAGAGAACCCTGCGGTTGCCCAAAGTTTGCTGGAAGAAGCCCAAGAAGGCGTAAAAGCAAAATGGACAAGGTTGGAATTGTTGCGGGCGCTTTAGGCTAAACGTTATAAGTTAGATGTTATAGGTTAAAAGTTCGCCAGTCGGGGTTTCTCGGCTGGCGATTTTTTTATTTGTTAGAACTATTTTTCGCAAGTCTAAAACTTCATATGATGCCAGTCAAAATCCTCCTCGCTCAAAATTTGGTAACTAACCGCTGGCCGGGCGGCACCACAACCGAGCTGTTCATCTACCCGCCAACTGCTGTTTATGCACAACGTAATTTCGATTTTAGATTGAGCACCGCAACCGTGGAAGCGGAGGAATCTGAATTTACCTCGCTGCCCGGTTACGCGCG
>Ga0105096_10001356_pt1 | contig 10021 bp, 11 predicted proteins | sample PPLLak3cmMay2015_FD_87036 | JGI IMG/M metagenome (GOLD analysis project Ga0105096, IMG submission 87036) | Freshwater sediment microbial communities from Prairie Pothole Lake near Jamestown, North Dakota, USA - PPLs Lake P7 Core (1) Depth... | ecosystem: Environmental > Aquatic > Freshwater >...
CCGCGCGGCAGTCTCGCGATGGACGGCGGAAGTCAATGGACGACCCTCCGCACTTCGTGCAGCGGGATGAGCGCTTCGGAACGGCCGTTCGCGCTAGCTGGACTAGGTTCTCGCTGGCGCTCGAAGGATTCGCCCTTGGGGCGGCCCGGCGGGCTCACTGGACTACCTTCGCGCTGCGCGCTCAGGGATTCGCCCTTGGGACGGCCCTGCGGGCTCATGCTCGGTTGAACGAGATCAGCACTTCGCCCACCCTGAAGCCCCAGAAACGCATCACCGCGCGATTCAGCATCACCTTGTCGTCAATCAGGAACATCCAGTCGTCGAAGTCGATGTCGTAGCGCTTGCCTTCCTTGGTCTTCAGCATGAAGGTGTAGGTCCAGTTCAGGGCGTTGCCGGCAACGGCGCCTTTCGCCTCGCCCCTGACGTCGGCGGCGGTGCCGGTCCAGCGGCCGGGCTGGCCGGCCACCGGGCGCAGCGTCCAGACGCGCTTTTCGCGCTCACCGTCGGACCAGACGAAGTCCTCGTCCAGCGTGCCGACCTCGCCGCTCCAGGAGGCCTTGATCGTCACCACGAAGCGGCGCTGCACCTGCCCTGCGCGGTCCATGAACAGGCCGTGGCCGACCAGCGCACCGTCGAAGTACCGCTTCAGGTCGAGCGCCGGCTTCTCCTGGGCATAGACCTGCGGTTCGATGGACGAGCAACTGGCGGTCAGCAGCACCGCGGCAGCCGCGGCCGCGAGCCGGATCAGCATTCGTTTCAGCATTCGTGCATCCTCAGAAGCGGTGGCGGCGCCAGGCCGCCAGCAGGCACCCGGCGGCGATCAGTTTCAGCGCGCAGGGCACCGCTGCGTAGGTGAAGGCCAGTGCATCGAGCGCCGCCGCGTCCTGGGCGCCGCGCGTATAGCCCAGCGCCTGCAGCATCGTCAGCGCGAGCGCGCCGGCCACCGCCAGCACCAGCTTGTTGACGAAGTTCCACAGGCCGAAGTACGCGCCTTCGCGCTGGCCGCCGTGGCCGTTGGCATCGATCACGCGGGCGAGCAGCGCCGGCGGCAACGCCAGGTCGGCGCCGAAGGCGAGACCGGAAAGCAGGCAGATCGCGGCGAACGCGGCAGCGGCGCCGGCCGGCAGCAGCGCGGCCCAGACGAAGGCCGCGACCGCGGCGACCATGCCCGCCAGCCACAGCGCCTGCAGGCTGTACCGGCGCGCCAGCTTCGTCCACAGCGGCATGCTCGCGGCGCCGGCCAGGAAGTAGGCGGCGAGGAACGCTGGCGCCAGGTCCGGAAGCCCGAGCCGGTCGGCGACGAAGAACAGGAACACGGTGGCGGTGATCGACGGCGCCAGCGCATTCACGGCAAAGATGCCGAGCAGCCAGCGCGCATTGGAGAACGCCAGCGGCACCGTGAAGGCGAGATAGGGATTGCCCGGCGGCAGTGGCCGCGCAAGCGGCGGCCGGGGCGCGCGCCACGCGAGCAGCGCCAGCGCGCTGGCGAGCAGCGCCACCAGCACCGCCGCCGTCGTGCCGTAGCCGGCGAGTTGCGGCAGGCTGCCGCCGATCAGAACGCCGATCAGCCCGGCGCCTTCGCGGGCGCCGGTGATGCGGGCGCGGCCGGCGTCGGTATGCGCGAGTTCGGCGCCCCAGGCCTGGTAGGCGATGATGGCCAGTGAGTAGCCGAGGTAGGCGGCGGCGAGCGTGACGAACAGCCACGCCGCCTCGCCCCCGCCCGACAGCGACGGCGGGTGAAAGACGAGGAAGAAGGCGGCGGCGAGCACCGGCGCCGCGAGCAGGATCGGCCACAGGTAGGCGCCACGCGACTTCTGCGCGTCGACCCAGCTGCCGAGCAGCGGATCGGCCACGGCGTCCACCAGCCGCGTCGCCAGCAGGATGAGGCCGATCACCTGCAGCGACAGCACGCCCCGCGCAGCGTGGAAGTCCGGCAGCAGGATGTTCAACGGCAGCGCCGTCATCATCAGCGGCGCCGCCAGCAGGCTGTAGGCGGCGAGCGACGAGGCTGCGATTGCCGGCGCGGGGTGCTCCCCCGGCCTGCCAGCGCTCGCCGGCCCGGGACGCATGCCTGCCTCGCCGACGGCGAGCGCGGACGGCATGGATGCGGGCGGGGGCGACATGTCGCGGGCGCGACCGAGGCTCAGAGGCCGGCGGTGCGCAGCACCGGCGCGCCCTTCAGCAGGCTGTCGCGCAACTGCGGCGCGCGCGTGCGCGGGTCAAGCCAGATGGCGAAGAAGGCGCTGGCGAAGGCCGGGTCGTCAATACTGCCGAGCGCCTGGCCGTCGAAGTAGAAGCGGGCGCCGGCACCCGGCAGGTTGATGCCGGCCAGCCGCCGCCCCTTGGCGACGTCGGGGAAGAGCTTCAGCATCTGCTCGTGCCAGCGCGTGCGCTGCGCCTCGGTGCCTACGCCGAGGCGGGCGATCTCGTCGCGGCTCGCATCGGCGATGCCCTTGCCTTCGAGGCGGCGGGCATAGGTGAGTTCGAGCACGAACGGCTGCGTCGCCGCCGTCGCCGGATCGAAGCCCGGGGCCGCGTACAGCGCCGCGTCGTACAGATGGAAACCGAGCCAGGTCAGCCTGCCGCTGCCGGCGAGGCCGGCGTCGCCGATGTACTTGCGCACGTGCGCTGGTGGCTCGACGGCGGCAGTTGCGGCGATTGCCGGCTGCGCGGCGTTGGCAGCGGCGACGAGGGCGGCGGCGGCGACGGACTTCGGCGACATGTCTTTGGTCTCTGCCTCAGGTCCGCTCGAGCGTGTACTGCGTGACATCGGTGTTGCCCTCCGCGAAGGCGGCCTCGCAGTAGGCGAGGTAGAAGTGCCAGAGCCGGATGAAGCGCTCGTCGAAGCCCTGGGCGCGCACGGCGGCATGTTGCGCCTGGAAACGCAGGCGCCAGGTGGCGAGCGTTCGCGCGTAGTGCGGGCCGAACGAGAGCGAGGCGACCACGCGCAGGCCGGCGCGCGCGGCCTGGCGGCGGAACTCGGTCGGGCACGGCAGCATGCCGCCGGGAAAGATGTACTGCTGGATGAAGTCGGTGCCGCGGCGGTAGCGGTCGAACAGGTGCTCGGCGATCTCGATGGTCTGGATGCAGGCGCGGCCGCCGGGCTTCAGCGCCCGGGCGACGGCGTCGAAGTACGAAGGCCAGTAGGCCTCGCCCACGGCTTCGAACATCTCGATCGACGCCACGCCGTCGTACTGGCCGCGCTCGTCGCGGTAGTCCTTCAGCACCAGTTCCGCCGGCAGGTCCTCGCGCTCCAGGCGCCGCTGCGCAAAGGCGAGCTGCGACGGCGACAGCGTCAGTCCCTTGACCAGGTGGCCAGCGCGCGCGGCAGTGGCAGCGAAGCCGCCCCAGCCGCAGCCGATCTCGAGCACCCGGCTGCCGGGCGCCAGCCGCAGCGCTTCGAGCACGCGCCGATACTTCGCCTGTTGCGCGACCACCAGTTCCTCCTCGGACGCCGGCGCGTGCGGATCGGCGGCCTGCGCGAACAGGGCGCTGGAGTAGGTCATCGTCGGATCGAGCCAGAGGGCGTAAAACGCGTTTCCGAGGTCGTAGTGAGCCTCGATGTTGCGCTTCGCCTGTCCGCGGGTGTTGCGGTTCAGCCAGTGCTTCAGCCGGTACGCGAGGCCGCCCCAGAACGAGCCGCGGATCATCGCCTCGGCAGCATCGCGGTTGCGGATGAAGTACCGCAGCACCTGCACCGGATCGTCAGCGTTCCAGTCACCGGCGATATAGGTCTCGGCGAAGCCGATGTCGCCGCTGCGCGCCGCGGCCTGCACCGGTGCCCAGCTGTGCAGGCGAAGCTGCGCCCGCGGCTGGCCGTTGCCGAACTGCGCCCGCTGGCCGTCGGGCAGGGTCAGTTCGAGCGCGCCGTCGGGGAGCCGCTCCATCAGCCGCAGCGCCCGGCGCGCCGTGGCCGGATGGGCCGAGATGTCGAGGGCGCCTGGCGCGACGGCGGATTGCGCGAGCCGGAAAGCGGGCGACCAGCCCGCGGTTTCGGCAGACAGTCGGGAGCCGAGCTGCGGCGGGTACGCGGTGAGTTCCTGTTTCATCGGGTCACGTTCACGGCAGGCGGTTCGGGCTTGGAAAGGAACGGCACGCGCTTGCGCCACAGCTTCAGCGCCTGCCAGTGGATGCGGAAGATCACGCCGAGAGTGAAGGCCGGGTAGGTCCAGCGCACTCGCCGCAGCGTGCTTTCGGTCAGCGGCTCGAGGCGGCCCTCGATCGAGGTCTGCAGAAGCGGGCCGTCGGCGCGGTCGTAGTCGATGCGGCCGACGAAACGTTCGCCGTCGGCGCGCTGGGTCAGCAGGAAGCGGAAGCGGTAGCCGCCCTCGACTTGGCAGAACGGCGAGACGTGAAAAACCTTGCGCGCCGCGAGTTCCTCGCCCCACTGAAGCGGCCGCCCGTCGTCGTGCGCGAGCAGGTAGCAGTGCCGCTCGCCGAAGGTGTTGTTCACCTCGCACAGCACCGCGCGCAGCGCACCGTCGGCGCGATGGCAGAACCAGAAGCTGACCGGGTTGAAGACGTAGCCGAGCACGCGCGGCAGCGTGTGCAGCCAGATCTCGCCGTCGGCATCGGCGATGCCTTCCCGCCTGAGCAGACTATCGGCCCACGCCAGGGCGTCGCCGCCGTCGCCGTGGTCGGCGTCGTGAAACGACAGCCAGCCGAAGCGGTTGCGCGCGAGGCGCTTGAACGGCCACGGCTGCGCTGACAGCGAGCGCAACGGCAGCCGCAGGAAGAAGCTGCGGTAAGCGAACGCGTGTCTCGCCGGCCGCAGCCGCGTGTGGCGGACGTGGCCGAAGGCGATGCTGGCGCTGGAGAAGAGGGTCATGGTCGAACGGGTAATTCAGTGCAGTTTACAGAATGAACAGACTAGTTCAATAAGAAACTGCTCAGTAGATACGTGGCCACTGGTCGTATGACTGCGTAATCCCTTCTGCCTTGTTTCCGTGACGATTTCCATCTAAAGATTCTGCCGTGCCATCTTGCGACCATGTCGGATAAATAATAAACTCAACGGTCACAAAATGATTGATTGCCGCACATGGAACGGTTGAGCCTGAGAGAGCAGCAGTTGCGCCTGCGCTAGGACGTGATCCTGCAGGCGGTCAACTCGCTGCTCTCCGAAAAGGGCTACGACCTGATGACTGTCGACGAGGTCGCGGCGATGGTCGGCATCGCCAAGGCCTCCCTTTACAAGCACTTCGAGTCCAAGGAACGGCTCGCGGCGGCGGCGATGGTGCGGCTGCTCGACCGCACTCTGGAGATCGTCGAGGCGCTGCCGCCGTCGGCCGAGCCGATGGAGAAGCTGAAGTCGGTCGTCGGCTGGGCGGTGCGCGAGCACCTGCGCGTACAGATGCCGGCATTGCCGTCGACGCGTTCGGCGCTGCGCGAGGCGCTGGTCGCGCACAAACCGTATGTCGACCGGCTGCTGCGCGTCACCGAACACCTCGGTGGCTGGATCGAAGCGGCGCAGCAGTGCGGCGCGATCGATCCGAAGATGCCCGGCGAGGCCGTGCTCTACACCGTCTTCGCCCGGGCCTGCGACCCGGTGACGGACTTCCTCAAGTTCTCCGGCGCCTACAGCGATGACGAGATCGTCGAGCTGATCACGACGACCTGCTTTTCCGGCCTGGCAGCCCGATCCTGACAAGGCTGCCGTTACGCAGCCAACTGCTGCGGCCGCCGCGCCAGCGCGGCGATCGACGCAGCGACGGCCAGCCCGGACTTCAATCCATCCTCGTGGAAGCCATAGCCGGTCCAGGCGCCGGCGAACCAGACGCCGTGCCGGCCCTGGATTTCGGGCAGCCGCTGTTGCGCCTCGATCATCGGCGCGTCGAACACAGGGTGGGCGTAGTCGAACTCGGCGAGCACCGACTGTGGCGTCGGCTCGACCAGCGGATTCAGGCTCAGGAACAGCGGCGTGCGAAACGGCAGCGGCTGCAACCGGTTCAGCAGGTAGGAGACCGAAACACTGGGCTCGTCGCCGCCGTCGCTCATGTAGTTCCACGACGACCAGACCTGGCGCGACTGCGGCATCAACCGGGCATCGGTGTGCAATAGCGCGCGGTTGGACTGGTAGCAAGCGCCGGCGAGCAGCCGGCGCCCGGAGCTGTCTGCGTCGGCGAGCAGCGCTGCCGACTGGTCGCTGTGGCAGGCGAGCACGACGTGGTCGAACGACTCGACTCCGCTGCCGGTGCGCACGTTGACCTTGCCGGCCGCCTGGTTGCGCGCGACCTCGAGCACCGGCGTCGCCAGGCGGATGTCGGGCAGCCGCGCGGCGATCTTCTGCACATACTGGCGCGCACCGCCGGCTACCGTGTGCCACTGCGGCCGGTCGTTGACCTGCAGCAGGCCGTGGTTGTGGCAGAAGCGGGCGAAGGTGGCGAGAGGGTAGGTGAGCATCGTGCTCATCGGGCACGACCAGATCGCCGCCGCCATCGGCAGCAGGTACCAGCGACGGAACGGTTCGCCGTAGCTGCTGCGCTCGAGAAATTCGCCGAGCGTTTCCGACGTTGCCTGCTCGGCGCCAGCGGCGATGCGGGTCGCCTGCCGGTTGAAGCGCAGGATGTCGGCCAGCATGGCCAGGAAGCGCAGCGATGCCAGGTTGCGCCGCTGCGCGAAGACGCCATTCAGGTCGGTGCCGGCCCACTCGAGTCGGCGGTTGCCGACCGGCACGCTGACCGCAAACGACATGTCGCTTTTTGCGGTCGGCACGCCCAGCTCGGCGAACAGACGGATCAGATTGGGGTAGGTGCGCTCGTTGAACACCAGAAAGCCGGTGTCGACGGGGTGATCGACGCCGTCCAGCCGGACGTCGACCGTATTGGTGTGGCCGCCGAGACGCGGCGCTGTCTCGAACAGCGTCACCTCGACGCCGTCGAGCGGTTCGGCACGCAGCGCATGGGCGCAGCTCAGGCCGGCAATGCCGCTGCCGACGATCGCAACCTTCATCGATGAACACCGATTGCGCGTACCGCGACCGCTGCGCGGCCGCAGCGCCGAACGCGGGCTAGCGCCCGCCGCGCTTGTCGAACTCGACCATCGCGTAGGCCGAATGGTTGTGGATCGCCTCGAAGTTCTCCGATTCGACGGTGTAGGCGAGGACACGGTCGTCGGCGTTCAGCGCCAGCGCCACGTCGCGGACGACATCCTCGACGAATTTCGGGTTGTCGTAGGCGCGTTCGGTCACGTACTTCTCGTCCGGGCGCTTCAGCAGCGCCCACATCTCGCTCGAGGCCGCGGCCTCGGCGATCCGGACCTGCTCCTCGACCGTCATCGCAGCGGCCAGTTCGACGCCGATTACGATGTGCGCCCGCTGGTTGTGGGCCCCGTAGTCGGAAATCTTCTTGCTGCACGGGCACAGGCTGGTGACCGGAACCGTCACCGTCTGCCACACCCGGGTGCCGGGGTCGTCGGCCACCGCACGCAGCGTCAGCTGATAGTCCAGCAGGCTCTGCACGCCGGTGACCGGCGCCGACTTCATGATGAAGTAGGGCAGCCGGACCTCTATCTCGCCGCGGCTGGCTTCCAGGCGGGCGAGCATCGTCGCCATCAGCGCGCGGATCGAGGTGGCCGAAAGTAGTTCGCGATGGCCCGCCAGCACCTCGATGAAGCGCGACATGTGCGTGCCCTTGATGTGCGCCGGCAGCGCCACGAACATGTCGATCGAGGCCACCGACGGCTGGCTGCCGGCCGCGGTGGCTACCAGGATCGGGTGGGTCAGCGAGCGGACGCCGACGCGCGCGATCGCCACGTTGCGCAGGTCGTGGCTCGCTTGCACGTCGGGAAGGAACATGGGGTCGTGCGCGTTCATGGGCGAATGCCGGATTGTCCCCGAACTCACCGCAGGCCGTGGCGGCCGGGGGCGCGGAGAAGCAGCAATCTTCGACGATGCGTCCGCCGCGGGACAAGTCAACCCGGCGGCATTCGAGAGTTTCTCGCTGACGCTCGAAGGACACGTGCTTGGAGCGGCCCGGCATCTCACTGGGTCGCCAGCAACTGCTCGATGCGGCTGGTCAGCCGCCGGTCCAGTGGGTCGACCGCACTCGGATAGGCGGCCACCGCGCGTCCCTGTCGGTCGACGAGGTACTTGTGGAAGTTCCACTTCGGCGCTTCACCGGTGTCTCGCGTCAGCGCCGCGAAGAACGGGTTGGCCGCGGTCCCGACCACGGCCGTCTTCGCGAACATCGGGAAGCGCACGCCGTAGACGTCGAAGCAGAACTCGGCGATGCCTTTGTTGTTTTTTGGCTCCTGCCTGAAATCGTCCGAAGGAAAGCCCATGATCACGAGGCCCCGCGCCGCATACCGCTCGTGCAGCTTCTGCAGGCTTTCGTACTGTGGCGTGTAGCCGCAGGCGCTGGCCGTGTTGACCACCAGTACTACCTTGCCGGCGTACTGGCACAGGTCCTGCGCCTGGTCGTCCTGAAGGCGGGGCAGGGTCTGGTTCAGCAACGCCGGACAGGCCGCCTGCGTGCTGGCGAAGGCGCTCTTTGTCCATGAGCCGAGCGACAGGACGGCGATGGCCAGCAGCACCAGAAGCGGCGACGTCCGATTGCGGCGCATCGGCGCCAGGTCGGGCTGTGGGGAAACGGTGTCAGCGAACACTTTCATGGACTCTCCTGTCACTCTTTGGCGAGCCCTGCCTCGGGCAGCTTTACCGAGGCTTGAGCCGCATGAGTGGGCGAAGTCTCCGGCCCGTATGTCAATGCAGCCGAAACGATAGACTCTCAGTTAATAATGTCAAACTTTTGTCCATGACAAACCGAATGGGTTCGATTCTGCGTGCCGTAGCGGCGATGCCGGGTTGGTCCCCGGCAACCGGCCTGCAGTTCCACCGACCGAGATGATGACCCCGCTGTCTGTCCCTGGCGACATGGCATTGGCCATCGCGGCCGTCGAACGCGACACCGGCCTGTCCAAGGACACGCTGCGGGTCTGGGAGCGCCGCTACGGCTTCCCGTCGCCCGGGCGCGACGCTTTCGGGGAGCGCGTGTATCCGCTCGACCAGATCGAGAAGCTGCGCACCCTGAAGCGCCTGCTCGACGGCGGTCATCGCCCCGGCAAAATCATCGCGCTGCCGATCGAGGATCTGCGGCGCCTGGCGCTGGCCGGCAGCGACCCGGCGCGCAGCCTTGTGCCGGACGGCCAAGGCGAACTGAACCGCTATGTCGAACTGCTGCTGGCCCACCGCGCCGACGAGTTGCGCCGGGAACTGTCGCAGCAATTGCTGCGCAAGGGGTTGGCGCGGTTCATCGGCGAGGACGTCGCGCCGATGAACGATTGGATCGGCGTGGCGTGGCGTCGCGGCGATCTGCAGGTCTTTGAGGAGCATCTGTACACCGAGATCGCGCAGGGACTGCTGCGCCAGGCGATCGAATCGATTCGCGGCAGCGGTCAGCGGCCGCGCGTGATGCTGTCCACGCTCCCGCAGGAGGAGCACGGCCTCGGCATCCTGATGGCCGAGGCCGTCTTTGCGGTCGAGGGCTGCAACTGTGTGTCGCTCGGTGTGCAGACGCCGGTTTCGGACCTCGCGGCGGCCGCCGAGGCGCAGCGCGCCGACATCGTCGCCCTGTCTTTCTCGGAGGCGTTCAAACCCAACCGGGCGATCGAAGGCCTTGTTGATCTGCTTCGCAGCGTGCCGCCTGGCGTCGAGATCTGGGCCGGCGGCGCCTGCCGGGCATTGCGCAGTCGGCAGCTCGCCGGCGTCACTGCGTTGCACGGGCTCGACGACATCGGGCCGGCTCTGCGGCGCTGGCGGCAGCGCCACGAAGTTGCCTGACCTGCGCCGTCCTAGCCGATGGCCGCGCGCGACAACAAGGCGATGCGGCCGGCGCGCCTGCGGCTGGCGCGCGGCGCAGATGCTCGACAATCCCGACGCGCTCTGAGCCGGCGGAGCGGCGACGCCGCCGCGGCCCCGGATCGACAACCATCCGCGGGAGACATGCGCATGAAGCTCAATCAACGCGTTGCCATCGTCACCGGCGCGGCACAGGGCATCGGCGCCGCCTGCGCCCGCGCCTTC
>Ga0105096_10001357_pt1 | contig 10017 bp, 7 predicted proteins | sample PPLLak3cmMay2015_FD_87036 | JGI IMG/M metagenome (GOLD analysis project Ga0105096, IMG submission 87036) | Freshwater sediment microbial communities from Prairie Pothole Lake near Jamestown, North Dakota, USA - PPLs Lake P7 Core (1) Depth... | ecosystem: Environmental > Aquatic > Freshwater >...
CCCATCGGCTGCAGCGGCGCTCGAATTCTTACCACATTAGCTCATGAGATGGTAAAAAGAGAGGCCAACGTCGGCCTTGCCGGTCTTTGTATCGGTGGAGGCCAGGGGATTGCAACCATTATTGAAAGATCTTGGTATTACTAACATTCTATTCAATATAAATGGGGAATAAACAAATGAATACCTACTCATACCCCAAGCATGTCCGATTGAAAGATGGAACCAAATTATCAATGCGTCCTTTGAGAAAAGAAGATGAAAAAGTACTTCACAACTATTTTTTGAGGCTTCCACCAAAAGAAGTAGCTCGGTTGAAACATGACGTAACCGATCCTTGTATTATCAGCAAATGGATTTATGACCTTGACTATGATGTTGTCTTTCCGTTGGTGGCCATGGATAATGACCGTATTGTGGCCAATGGTACTTTGAAATTCAATATGGTCGGATGGAGAAAACACCAGGGGGAAATTCGAGCGACGGTAGATCCCGAATACCGGGAAAAAGGACTTTCCACGGTATTGATCAAAAATATGATTGACATAGCAAAGAGCATGGGACTTGAGCAGCTTACGGCGGAACTTGCACCGATTTTAGACGAAGCCTACTATTTGTTTGAAAAGATGGGCTTTAAAGAGGCTGCGGTGCTAAAAAATTTTATCAAAGACCAGGAAGGAACATACGAAGATCTGGTCGTGATGGTGTTGGATTTGAATGAATCTTGAACTATGTTCTTGGACTAAGAAACGCCCTTTTCTAAAATTTACAAAACAGGAGCCGGTAAGATGGAATATATCAAAATACGATTTGGAGATGAATTTGATAAAATAGGTTCCAGATTCGAAGAGACTATTGAGGACATGTTTCGTTCGATGGGTCCCATATTCAGCCTTACAGACCGCACTTGGAGACCTTCGATGGACATATATGAAACGGAGGATGAAATTATAATCCTGGCGGAAGTCGCAGGCGTCAGCAAAGAATGTCTTGATATTGAAGTCAACAGCAAAGCTGTGAAGATATCCGGAAATCGGGATGAAGTTCCCAAAATGGACAGCTGTAAATACCGCCTGGCTGAAATCCAGTATGGTATATTTGAACGTATCCTGATACTGCCGGCTTTCATTGATCCGGATAATGTGGATGCATCCTTTCAGGATGGATTTTTAAAAATTCGATTAATCAAAAAACCCATTGAAAGAACAATCAAAATCCCAATTGCTGGTGATTAGTTTTCGACCAATTTGTGTTCAGGGCTGCAAATTCTCATCAACCGGCCCCTTTTCCTAGAATCAATTTCAATTATGGAGGTTTGCATGACTGACAATCAAGCCCCTGAAACGGGAGATCAAACGGCAAAAATGCCGGAAACACTTTCTATATTGCCGCTTTTTGACGCCACACTTTTTCCCAAGATGGTTTTGCCGTTAGTTGTGATGCAGGGTGAATCCATTCAACTCATTGATGAAGCCATGAGTAAAAATCGCATTATCGGTCTTCTTGTTTCAAAAGAAAAAGAAATGAAATCGAGCTATTCCCAAGAAGATCTGTATGATGTAGGCACTAGCGCTTTGATACTAAAGATGGCCAAAACTGAGGACAATAAAGCCCAATTGCTTGTGCAAGGCCTAAGTCGATTCAAGGTTAAGGAAATTTTGGAGGAACAACCCTATTTGAAGGTTCATGTGGAACTTATAAAGGAAAAAGAAGAAAAAGACAAAGAAATTGACGCACTCATGAGCAATCTTGTAGGGCTTTTTACACGAGCTGTGGAGCTTTCTCCGGGACTTCAACCGGAAATTGCCGGGATGGCAAGATCCATCAAGGAAGCAGGCACCTTGGCGGATATGATAACTTCTTCAATTAACTCTACTTCCGAAGAAAAACAAAAAATCCTTGAGACTATCGACATTAAAGAACGTCTCAAAGAGGTCACCAGGTTAACCAATTACCAGTTGGAAATACTCGAACTTGGGAGTAAAATTCAAACCCAGGTCAAAGGCGATATGGACAAAAGGCAGCGGGAGTATTATCTGCGCCAACAATTAAAAGCCATTCAAGATGAGCTTGGTGAAAAAGAAGAAGGGTCCGTAGAAGTTGATGAGTACCGGGTCAAAATCGAGGAAAAAAACCTTCCTAAAGAAGCTAAAAAAGAAGCTGAGCGTGAACTGGATAGACTTTCAAAAATGCATCCTTCATCCGCAGAATATACCGTGGTTTCCACGTACCTTGACTGGATCACAACTCTTCCCTGGAATGAAACCACCAAAGACAACCTTGATATTAAAAAAGCTGAAAAAATTCTCGATGATGATCACTATGGCCTTGAAAAACCTAAAAAACGGATCATTGAATATCTTGCGGTACGAAAACTAAAACCTGAGTCCAAAGGGCCTATATTATGTTTTGCCGGACCTCCGGGAACCGGAAAAACATCCTTGGGGCAATCAATTGCCAAAGCGCTCGGGCGTAAATTCGTGCGCATTTCTCTTGGTGGTGTTAGGGATGAAGCCGAAATCCGCGGACATCGAAGAACCTATGTGGGTGCCTTACCGGGACGAATTATCCAGAGTTTGCGCCGTGCGGAGTCTAAAAACCCGGTATTTATGCTTGATGAAATAGATAAGGTGGGAAGTGATTTCCGCGGTGATCCGTCATCTGCACTTTTGGAAGTTCTCGACCCTGAGCAGAACTACTCTTTTCAGGACCACTATCTGGATGTTCCTTTTGATTTATCCAACGTGATGTTTATCACCACGGCCAATATCCTGGACACAATCCCTCCTGCCTTGAGAGACAGGATGGAAGTTCTTCAACTTCTTGGCTACACCGAGGATGAAAAAATTAAAATCGCCCAACGCTACCTAATCCCGAGACAACGGGAAGCACACGGATTAAAGACCAGCCAAATCAAATTCACCAAAGGGGCTGTCAAGCGAATCATTAGCGGATACACCCGCGAAGCCGGTTTGAGAAATTTAGAAAGAGAGATCGCTTCCATATGCCGAGGCGTAGCTGCGAAAATCGCTTCAGGAGACGCTGAATCCATTGAGATTAAAGTCATAAATGTTTCTAAATATTTAGGATCTATCAAAATAACCTCGGAAGCCAAAGCCAGGACCATGACGCCCGGTGTTACCATGGGTCTTGCCTGGACCCCTACGGGCGGAGATCTTCTTTTTGTGGAAGCAACAGCCATGAAGGGTAAAAAAGGCCTGACTCTGACAGGGCAGCTTGGCGATGTCATGAAGGAATCCGCAACCGCCGCCCTTAGTTTTATTAGAGCTAATGCATCCTCTCTGGGAATTGAAGAAGACTACTTTGAATCCCATGATATTCATATCCATGTCCCGGCAGGAGCTATTCCCAAGGATGGACCTTCAGCGGGCGTGACAATGCTTACCGCTCTGGCTTCTTTATTAACCAATAAACCCGTTAAAAAAGATCTGGCAATGACCGGTGAAATTACGCTCCGGGGTCAGGTGCTGCCGGTTGGGGGGGTCAAGGAAAAAGTTCTGGCCGCTCACCGGGCCGGCATAAAAACACTGGTTCTTCCCAAGTTCAACGCCAAGGACCTGGAAGATATACCCAAGAAAGTTCAAAAGGATATCGAATTTCACTTTGTAGATAAAATGCGTGACGTATTAAAATTGGCCTTGGAAAAATAGTAAAAATCATTTTAATGACACCATGAATATATCAAAGACCATATGTTCAATAGTTGTTTTGTTGATTGCCATAATCACCACCTTATCCATAAACGGCTGTTCAACAGCCCCTGTTGCCCCAAGACCTCATCCGGAGGGATTACCACGTCCATATCGGATAGGACAAGAATGGTATCAACCTCTTGCCGTTGTCAGGGAATTCAAGGAACGAGGTGTGGCTTCTTGGTATGGTAAGGATTTTCATGGCAAAAAAACATCATCGGGTGAAATTTACAACATGTATGGCATGACCGCCGCTCACAAAATTCTTCCGCTGGGAACTTACGTGCGGGTGAAAAATCTGGAAAACAATCGAGTGATCGACGTTCGAATCAATGATCGAGGACCTTTTATCCGAGGCCGAATTATCGATCTTTCTTACACAGCGGCAAATAAGCTTGAAATTATTGGTCCTGGAACTGCAGCAGTTGAAATTGTCGCTTTAGGAACACGAAATTCATCAACACCAAGGGGCTCCAAAGATATTGCGTATACCCCGGTGGATTATTTTTCAGGCACTTTTAGTGTTCAGGTAGGTGCATTTCAAGATCGGAATAATGCGGAGCGTCTTAGAAAAGACCTTGAATTGATTCACAAGGACACTTATATCAGCACCTTTTACAATGGTGAAAACACGTTTTACCGTGTTCGAGTCGGTCGCTATAGTTCAGTGGATAAAGTTATGAATACGGAAAGGCTTTTAGTGGAAAATGGATATACTGGTGCTTTCAGCGTTGCCGAATAAGAATCCGATTAAAGCCTCACAGTCCGGAGATTGAGCTTGCTGAAAAAAGTCGTTTTTTTAGATCGAGATGGTGTCATAAACTATGACTCATTAAATTATATCAAAAACCTTGATGAATTTATCTTAATTCCCGGAAGCCTTTCCGCGATTTCCAAACTATCCGGACACGGGTATGCAATATTTGTTATCTCCAATCAGTCGGCCATTGCCCGAAAATTGGCAGACATTACCATTATCAATGACATGCATCGATATCTGAGAGAATCCGTTCAAAACGCCGGAGGACATATCGATGGTATCTATTTTTGCCCCCACCATCCGGATCAAGGATGCCATTGCCGAAAACCCCGTATCGGTCTGATTGAGCAGGCTGCAGTGGAAAATCATATTGATATAAGCTCTTCGGTTATGGTTGGAGACAGATTAACGGATATGGAATGTGCAAAAAGGGCAGGATGCAAACGTGCGTATCTTGTCATGACCGGGATTTCAAACCCACTGAAAGAAAAAAATAAAGATCTATTTAAAGATTTTTATCAACTTGCAAAAACCCTGTTTCATGCGGTAGATTTACTTATTTATGAGGACAAAACAAAAAACAGATAGCGCTATAGTCATTGAAGGGGATTTGGAAAGAATCACATATTATAACCAACAGACCCATTATACAATTGCACGCTTGAAAACATCCGCAACAAACCGGCCCATGACGATAGTTGGATTTTTAGGGGGTGTACAACCGGGCGAAACATTGAAAATATCCGGGTTTTGGGAGACCCATCCGAAATACGGACAGCAGCTTCGAGTCAAATCCTACGAAGTGAAATTACCCGCAACAATTCAAGGCATTAGAAAATATTTTAAATCCGGCATTATTAAAGGTTTAGGACCCCAAATAGCCGATCGCCTGATCAATCATTTCGGGGACCAAACACTTCATATTATAGAACACCAATCCGATAGACTTCAGGAAATCGATGGAATCGGAAAAAACAAGGCGAATCTTATCATAGATGCATGGAACGAACACCATATTATGAGGAGTCTTCTGCGTTTTTTGCAGGATATGGGAATTAAAACTACCTACGGAGCAAAAATTTTTCACACATACGGGGATCTTTCTCTTAAAATACTGCAGGAAAATCCCTATCGACTATCCGAGGATTTTCCTGAATTCGGTTTTCAAATGGCCGATACAATCGCCGGAAAAATGGGTACTCCGGATGATGACCCTGTCCGCGTCAAGGCTTGTATATTAAACGGTCTTGATAAATATGCCGACGAAGGTCACACATTCGCTTTTAAAAATCATTTAACAATCCGATGCGAACATCTATTCAAATTGTATCAGGATGCGGTTCTCAACGGAATTAAGTGTCTGTCGGAATCCGGCGAACTCATTATCGAAAAGGTACCTTTCGATACCGAAGAAATTGATGATTTCGAAACCGTTGATGATAATGCTGTTTACCGGAAATCACTTTACAAAGCAGAATCCGGTATTGCCTCAAGAATTGCCGCACTGCTCTCTGTTGAACTTGATTTTGAAGAAATCGATATTGAGTTTATCCACTCTCAAGTTACCAATCAATTATCCATCAACCTTTCCTCAGAGCAACTGGATGTAATAAACGATTTGTTTTTGAAAAAAGTCGCCATTATAACCGGCGGACCGGGAACCGGAAAAACCACTTTGATCCGTTCAATAGCCGCAATATTTAAAACCATGAATAAAAGAGTGCTTTTGGGAGCCCCCACCGGACGTGCCGCCAAACGACTTTCCGAAGTCTCCCGAGAAAAAGCAGCGACTATTCACAGACTTTTGGGCTTTACCTATTCCCAGGAAAGTTCCGAGCACTCCTTTTTTGGAAGAGATCAGGACAATCCACTTGAAGCCGATGTGATCATTATTGATGAAGCCTCCATGATCGACACGCAGCTTATGTATCACTTACTCAACGCTATCTCCCCTTCATCTCGTCTTGTGCTTGTGGGTGATGTGTTTCAACTTCCTTCAGTGGGACCTGGTAATGTTCTTTCGGATCTAATCCGTTCTCAAGCAATTCAGGTTTATTATCTAAATACAATATTTCGACAATCCCAGCAAAGCCAAATCATTGTTAACGCACACAAAGTTCGTAATGGCCGACCTCCTGATCTTCATCCCTTCAAGGAAGAGACACCATCGACTGAATTTTATTTCCTGGAGGAGGAGGAACCCAAAAATATTGCCGAAACCATTGTTTCTTTATATGCTCAAATTCTTCCATCTCGCTTTTCTTTCAATCCGATTTCCGACATTCAGGTTTTAACCCCGATGCATAAAGGAGATGCCGGAACAATCAATTTAAATTTGCTTCTCCAAAAAAAAATTAATAAATCCTCCATCCATATGGAAACATTGGGAAATACATTTAAACATGGCGATAAGGTAATGCACCTTAAAAACAATTATCAAAAAGAGGTTTTTAATGGCGATATCGGCGTCATTTGCTCCATGGATTTGCAAAAAAAGAGACTTTCGGTTGACTATGAGGGACGGGTGGTGGATTATGATTATCCAGAGACAGATGAACTTACGCTGGCATACGCCATATCGGTTCACAAATCACAGGGCTCGGAATATCCAGCTGTTATATTGCCTCTCATGACTCAACATTACATGCTATTACAACGAAACGTTCTTTACACGGCAATAACTCGTGGAAAAAAAGTAGTCATTATAGTTGGAACACAAAAGGCCTTGAATATTGCACTCAGCAATGATAAGCCACAAAAAAGACTTTCCGGACTTTGTTTTCGAATCACGCAATATATGAAAAATTGTTTGCTATAAAAGGATCTAGTTATGCCGAACTCAATTATCACTGCAACCGGCAGTTATATACCTCCCCGAAAAATAACCAACGATTTTTTTCTGAATCACGATTTTTACAATACTGACGGCAATAAACTTGAAAGAACCAATTCGGAGATAGTCAATAAACTTCTTGAAATCACCGGGATCAAGGAAAGGCGATATGCCGCTGATGATCAAACCACGTCGGATATTGCCGGCATAGCTGCAGAAAAGGCAATGGAAAATTTTGACAGGGAATGTCTGGACTATATTATAGTCGCACAAAATATGGGAGAAGTGACGGCTGAAAATAATCGAATAGATATTGTCCCAACCATTGCATCCAGGGTTAAACATAAACTAGGAATAAAAAATCCCTATACGGTTTGTTTTGATCTTCCATTCGGATGTCCCGGGTGGCTCCAAGGGATTATTATGGCCGATTATTTCATTAAATCAGGTGATGCAAATCATATACTTGTCATAGGAGCTGAAATACTTTCACGCGTTTCAGACCCACACGACATTGATAGTATGATATTCGCGGATGGTGCCGGCGCCACACTTATTGAAGCCACTGATCAATATTCAGGGGTGATGTGCCACGTCACACGCTCTGATACATCTAAGGAAGCTTACCTTTTGCGTATGGGACCTTCCAATAACCCTAATCGAAAGGGCAATGATTTATTCATTAAAATGAATGGGCATCTCATTTACAAATACGCAGTTCGAACAGTCCCCCTTGTCATCAAAAAAAACCTGGAAAAAGCAGGTCTCCATTTGAAAGATGTTAATAAAGTATTGATACATCAGGCAAATGAAAAAATGGATATGGCTATTGTTAAAAGGCTGTTCAAATTATACGATATCGAAGAAATAAATCCCGATATTATGCCAATGATTATTTGCTGGTCAGGAAACAGTTCAGTCGCAACACTTCCAACCCTTTTAGATTTGATTAATAGAGGAAAGCTCGGAAGCCACAATTTAATTTCAGGAAATATAATCGTGTTTGCATCGGTTGGCGCCGGAATGAACATCAATTCAATGGTTTATCGAGTACCTTGATACGGGAATTATTTAATAAAAAAGGCTTTGTTGCCTCCCAATTTTCTTGGATTCGGCATACAAAGCCTTTTTAATTTTTACGTCAAACCAAATTATGCAGCAACATCCTTGTTGTAACAAATCCTGCAACATACCAAGCAACGTTGGGATTCCCGTATAGCATCTTCTTCCTGAAGCACCAAATCCGCCTCATCAAATGTTTTAATTCGCTCATACACCGGCAACTCCGGCATTTCCGCACGTTTTTTCTGTTGAATGCCGGATACTTTTTCAAATATCGATTCTTTAATATGCTTTTTGAAAAGCGCTGTTTCAGGTGCCTTAACCTCTTCTCCTATTAAATACTGATGAATCGATCTTGCGGCCCTCCGGCCTCCACCTATAGCCTCGACGACAAGTGATGCACCTGTTGCAGCATCTCCTGCGGTAAATATGTAGGGAATATTTGTTTGAAGGGTAATAGGATCAACCGCATCAATAGTACTCCAGCGGGTTATATTCAGTTCCTGAATTCGCTTGGTATCGGCATTTAAAAAAGATATATCCGGGCCTTGCCCGATAGCGGTAATCAGCATATCACATTCCATAAGGGTTTCGGAGCCTTCCACCGGCACAGGTCGTCTTCTTCCGCTTGCATCAGGCTCCCCTAATTCCATCCTCAAATATTCAAGATGCGTTACATGCCCGTTTTCATCACCGATAACACGTGTAGGAGCCGCAAGAAATGTAAACTTAATACCTTCATGTTCTGCAGCAACAATTTCCACCTCATTGGCAGGCATTTCTTTGCGGGTACGCCGATAGACGATATTGACTTCCTCAGCACCCAATCTAACTAAGGTGCGCACGCAGTCAATGGCTGTATTTCCACCTCCAATGACAATGCATTTTTTTCCTATGGAAATTTGTTCTTTGCTTTTTCCCTGTTGTGTGGTCGCAAATCGTGTCAGAAAGTTAATCCCTGTGTAGCATCCTTTAAGATCTTCACCCTCAACTTTCATGTTGTAGTCTTTCCAGGCACCAACTCCTAAAAATATGGCATCGTAGCCAGCGGCTACAAGCGATCCAATGGTAAAATCGGTTCCTAGTTTTACGCTGGTTTTGGCTTCGATTCCTAAATTCAGTATACCATCGATTTCCCATTTCAAAACTTTTTTGGGCAAACGATATTCAGGGATTCCATAACGAATCATACCCCCAAGCTCGGGGTTATCATCAAATATTGTGACTGAATGACCAAGTCTTCGCAGAAAAAATGCACAGGTTAACCCTGCTGGGCCACCACCGATTACAGCTATTTTTTTTCCGGTATCAGGGGCAACAGATATGTGCAAACGCTTTCCTGAATTCATTTCATAGTCTGCGGCAAAGCGTTTCAGTTGGTTGATAGAAACGGGTTCATCTTCAATTCCACGGCGGCAGAAATTTTCACAAGGATGAGGACAAACTCGCCCACAGGAAAGAAGCAAGGGATTTCTTTCCCTGATGGTATGAACAGCTCCTTCATAATCTCCTGCCCGGATCTGTGAAATATATTTCGGAATATCGATTTCAGCAGGACACGTCTGTTGGCAGGGACCAAGAGCATCTTCTTCCTTGTTTAGTTCAAGTAGTCGTTCCGACATGGTTCTGATTTTGATAATACTCTTTGGACA
>Ga0105096_10001358_pt1 | contig 10015 bp, 7 predicted proteins | sample PPLLak3cmMay2015_FD_87036 | JGI IMG/M metagenome (GOLD analysis project Ga0105096, IMG submission 87036) | Freshwater sediment microbial communities from Prairie Pothole Lake near Jamestown, North Dakota, USA - PPLs Lake P7 Core (1) Depth... | ecosystem: Environmental > Aquatic > Freshwater >...
CCGGGCCGCCTGCGCCTTGGGGCTGGTTTGGTGCGTGGCGTTCTATCCGTGGTTTCGCGATCATCCCTCGGAAAAGTCGTCGGTCAACGCGGCCGAATTGGAGCTCATCACGCGAGGTTCCCCGCCGGAAGTGCGCGGGCACGAAATGCCGGGCCACTTGTGGCGCAAGCTGTTATTGAATCGCAGCCTGCTCGCGCTCGGCGTGCTCTACCTGTGCGGAAGCTTCGGCTGGTCGTTCTTCGCGAGCTGGATGCCCAAGTACTTCAAGGACGTGCAGAAGATGGCCTACGAGGAATCCGAGTGGATCGCCGCGTTGCCGCTGTTCTGCGGAGGCATCGCCTGTCTGGTGGGGGGAACCCTTTGCAACATTTGGGTCGCGCGGACTGAAAACAAGTGGCTGGCCCGAGCCGCGTTTCCCATGTGCGGCTATCTGGTCGCGGCAGCGTCCATGTTCTGCATTCCGTATGTCACGTCCCCAACGCAGGCGATCGTGCTGCTGTGCCTGGCTGAATCGGCGCATGATTTCGGCCAAGGGGCCAATTGGTCGACGATCATCGATATTGGCGGCCAGTACGCCGGTGTTTCCGCGGGCATGATCAACACGATCGGCAACATGGGGAACGCGTTTCAGCCGGCGATCGGCGCCATGATCATCCAAGCCTACGGTTGGAATGCCGTGTTCATCGTTTACAGCTGCGCGTTCCTCATCGCCTCCTCGATGTGGCTGTTCGTCGACCCGACCAAGACGTTCTACGCCGATGACGCGCAGCCCAGCTCGTCGGAACACTGATCCTCGCTCATCATCGCTGATTCGCGTGAGTGTTGATCAGAGTTGATTAGCGTTGATTAGCGTTCCTTTGGGCTTTCGTCCGCTGGAGCTTCCATTGCTTGCACGCACGTGGCGATGGCGATGTCTCCCGTGACATTCACGGTGGTGCGGCACATGTCGAGCAGGCGGTCGACCCCCAGGATGATCGCGATTCCCTCGGCGCTCACGCCCACCGACTGCAGCACCATCGCCACCAGCGGCAGCGATCCGCCGGGCACTCCGGCGGTGCCGATTCCAGCCAGCACCGACATCAATACCACCATCGCTTGCTGCGTAAGCGTGAGATCGACGCCAAACACCTGGGCCAGGAACAAGACGGTAATACCTTCGTACAGCGCGGTTCCGTTTTGGTTGGCGGTCGAGCCGACGGTGAGCACGAAGCTGGTGATGTCGCGACGCACGCCCAGGTTCTGCTCGGTCACTCGCATCGCGGTCGGCAGCGTCGCGCTCGAGGACGACGTGGCGAACGCGGTCAGCATGACTTCGCTGATCCGCCCGAAGAATCGGCGAGGCGAGATTCGGGCCACGATCGCCAGCAGCAGCGAATAGACGCCAAACATGTGCAGCGCGAGCCCGACGAGCACCGTGCCGACATACCAGGCAAGCGTCGTGAAAATCTCCAGCCCCAGGACGGCGGTGAGCGAGAAAATCAGCCCCGCCACGCCCAAGGGGGCGAGCTTCATGGCGGCGCCGATGATCACCATCACGGCGTCGTAGATGCCCTGCAGGACCAACACGAGGGGGCCGGTGCGCTCGGGCGAAAACGTGATGGCGATGCCGACCACGAGCGCGAAGAACATCACCGCCAGCATGCCGCCGCCGGGCGAGCTGCCATCCAGGGCGCCGACCATCTCCTGTAGGGGGTTGCGAGGAATGATGTCCAGGAGCGAATCGCGCAGGGACTTGGCCTTCTTGGCGTTGTCGAGCGCCTTGGCCGAGTCAGGTGCGTACTTGGCCTTCAGTTCCGTCCGCTTTTCCTCGGAGAGCCGCGTGCCGGGTTTCACCACGTTCACCAGGATCAAGCCGATCGCCACCGAGAGCGATGACAAGATAATGGTCAGGACAAGCGTGCGCACGCCAAGTCGGCCGAGCTTCCGCAGGTCGCCGATTTCAGCCACGCCCAACGTTAATGCCGAAAAGACCAGCGGCACGACCACCATGAAGATCAGTCGCAGGAAAATCTGCCCGACCGGTTCGGCGATATTCTTCGCGAAGAACTCCAGTCGCGGATCGACCGTGCCGTCCGCGCCTCGCGGGAACAGCAGATTAGCCGCCAGTCCGGCCCCGGCTCCCACGGCCATGCCGATCAGAATCCGCCAATGCAGCGCGAGACCACGACGGGGACTTTCGGTCGGTGCGTTCATGGGCCCAGGTCCGTCGTAATGGCGAAAGAGAACTTACGGCTTCTCCGCCACTTCGCGCGCCGAATAGATCGGACCATGAATGTTGACGGGGCAGATGTCCATGTAAATGTTCTGGATTGTGCAATCGGTGGTGCCGTTGTGATCGGTTTCCCAGCCAAGGCTGCCCGCTCCCCGATAGAACTTAAACTCAAAGCCGGTCGTGGGACCATTTTGAGCGGCGACCCCGTCAAACGCTAGTCCCGTGGCGCGCCCCTCCTTGTGATCGATCACTCGGCTCAAGACATCGAGCAGCGTCGTGTTACCGAGGATGTCGTTGTAAAAGATCCTGCGAGATACGCTCGGGCGAAACTCGGGTGATGCGGGATCAATCTTGCGATCCCGCTGCTTTTCCTGGGTCGGCGTCACCGCCAAGGTCTTGAGGTGAAAGCGATCGCCATGATTCAGATAGCTCAACTTGGCCTGGCGAATACTGAATTCGGCGTGCTGCTCCTCGGACTTGGCTTCCGACAGGTCGATGAGCACGGCGCCTCGGATGCCGATGACTTGAGCCTCGACGCCCCGTTCGATGACGATCGCCGTATCTTCATCGATGCCGATTCCGAATGGCACCTTTTGAGCTTGCATGGCCACGATCGCTCGCGCGAATCGACCTCGCACCAGGCAATGTTGATCGACGAACCAGGAGGAATCCAGGAATCCCAGGCCGTGGTCGATTTCCTTTCCCATCCGCACCCCGTGGGCCAGGGTCGAAAGAATGTTCCCTGCGTCACGGTACATGATGTGACTCATAATGGCCGCTCCGGCGCTGGTTCCCGCCACGACTCCGCCTTGCCGATAGACGTCCCAGACGGCGTCCAGCATCGGAGTATTCTTGCCATCCTCGTCCACCAGCGAGTCGCGAATCTTGCCTTGCGAGCCCCCGATAAAGAAGACGCCGTCCGCCGAGCGTACGGATTCCACCAGCGACGGATTCCGAACCGCCTCCCGGTGGTCGACATCGGGAATTCCCGACAGGGCCACGGGAACCAGAAAGGCGTTGGCTCCCAAGCGGATGAAGTGATCGACCGCTTTCTGACCGTTTCTCAGGGGATTCGCGCTGGCACAGGGAAACACGGCGATTCGCGGCTTGGAAGTGTGAGCCAGGCGGACGATTTTCTCCCAAATCGCGTCGTTATCGTGGCGGGCTGAGCCTCCGATGATGACCAAGGAGCCCGCCGGCGGTTGCTGTGCCAAGGCGACTGACGGAGCATCGCTCCCGGTTTCTTCCGCACGGACGGCGGTAGGGTTGCTCGCGAGCAGGCTGAATCCCAGGAGGGCCATCGCCAGGGTGAACGTCAACGAGCGTCGACTTGCCAGACTCGAAGTTAGGATCGCCGCGCCGCGATCCATTTCTCCAACGATTTCGAACCATCCCTGATACCGATACCATCGTGGCATTTCGATCTCCCATCAAATCCTGTGGATCAAAGCGTCACTGTTATGGCAGGTTGGTCGAGTTAAGGCAAGGTTTTCTTGGACCTGCGTGCCCTCGTTGACCGTGCCAGGGGCGTGTGTTACGTTCACGCGCCTGACGGTCGCCGATAGTCCGAAACTTCGCAGGGGACACGAGTAATGGCTCATGACGTGACGTTGATTACCGGGGATGGAACGGGACCCGAACTGGCTGCTGCCGCCCAACGCTGCATTGACGCGACGGGCGTGAAGGTGAACTGGGACATCCAGGAAGCAGGGGTCGACGTGATGGCCCGGCTCGGCACTCCGCTGCCCGACGGCGTGCTGGAAAGCGTCCGTCGCACGCGTTGTGCCCTGAAGGCCCCCATTACGACCCCGGTGGGGACCGGCTTTCGCAGCATCAACGTGCATTTGCGGCAAGAGCTGGGATTGTTCGCCTGCATTCGCCCCTGCAAGTACTACCCGGGGGTGCGGACGTACTTCAGTAAGCTGGGAATCAATCTGGTGATCGTCCGCGAGAATACGGAAGATCTCTACGCGGGGGTGGAATTCGAGGCTGGCAAGCCGGAAACCGCCAAGCTGATCGAGTTCATCAATGGGCTGCCGGTCGACAAGAAAATCAAGACCAAGGCGGAAGAAACGGGGGTCTCGATCAAGCCGATCAGCGTGTCCGGGACGGAACGCATCGTGCGGTGCGCGTTCGAATATGCTCGCAAGCACGGTCGCAAGAAAGTGACGGCCGTTCACAAAGCCAACATCATGAAGTTCTCGGATGGGCTGTACCTGGCCACCGCCCAGCGGGTCGCCAAGGAATTCCCCGACATCGCCTTCGAGGACCGAATTGTCGACAACATGTGCATGCAACTCGTCCAAAGCCCCGAAATCTATGACATCCTGGTCCTCCCGAATCTATACGGCGACATTATTAGCGATCTGGGGGCCGGCCTGGTCGGTGGGTTGGGCGTGGCACCAGGCGAGAACGTCGGGCCGAACGGCGCGGTCTTCGAGGCCACGCACGGCAGCGCCCCCAAGTACAAGGGGCTGAACAAGGTGAATCCCACGGCGCTCATCCTTTCCGGGATGCTCATGCTGCGACACCTGGGAGAAACGGATGCGGCCGCGCGACTCGAACAGGCGGTCGCCGCCGTGATCGCCGAGGGCAAGGACGTGACCTACGACATGAAGCCCCACCGCAATGATCCCACCGCCGTGGGCACGCGCGAAATGGCGGAAGCGATCTGCCAGAAGCTGAAAGTCGTCTAGGGCTCTGAAACATAACCCGAAGCGCAAGCGAGGCAGAACACGCAAGCCTCGCACTTCCTCGCTTGCGCTTCGGGTTATGTAATGACAGGTCCGAAGTTCGATAGGCCTGGTTGTTCGAGCCTACCCGATGTGGGATGCCACCCGATTTCGTGAATTGGTCAGTGGCCGACGCGTCGGGGCGGCCGCGACGTTGTTCCGAACGGCGCTCCGCTGGGCCGAAGTCCCCTATGGCTGCGCCGTCGGAGTACGGAACTGGGCCTACGATCGAGGCTGGAAACCGACCCTTCGCGTGGCGGCGCCCGTCGTCAGCATCGGCAACCTGACGACCGGCGGCACAGGAAAAACTCCCCTGGCCGCGTGGATCGTACGGTGGGCGCAGCGCGCGGGACTGCGAGTCGTCTTGGTCAGTCGCGGCTACGGATCACGTTCGGGCGCCGCGAACGACGAGGCGCTTGAACTGGCTGCGCAGCTGCCGGAGTTGATCCATCTGCAACAGGTGGATCGCGTGGCCGCGGCCGAACGCGCGATCGCGGAATTCGGCGCGCAACTGGTGCTCCTGGACGATGGTTTTCAACATCGCCGCCTGCGTCGCGACCTGGATATCGTGCTGCTCGACGCGCTCGAACCGTTCGGCTTTGATCATCTCTTGCCGCGAGGGCTGCTGCGCGAATCCGTGGCCGGCTTGCGGCGAGCGCATCTCGTGGGATTGTCTCGCGCGAATCTGGTGAGCCCCGCGCAGCGCGAGGCGGTGCGTCGTCGCGTGCAAGCCTTGGCTCCCCAAGCGGCGTGGTTTGAATTGTCCCACGAGGTCGTCGCGCTCCGCCGCTCGAACGGCCAGGAACGACCCTGGCGCGAACTGGTGGGACAGCCCGTCGCCGCGTTCGCGGGGATCGGCAATCCCGACGGTTTTCGCCGAGCGCTGCTCGAATGCGGTTATCGCCTGGTGGCGTGGCGCGAGTTTCCCGACCACCACCCCTATTCGAGCAGCGATCTCGCTGTTTTGGCGAGTTGGGTCGAACAAGTCACGCCGCGTCCCGTCGCCGTGGTCTGCACTCACAAGGATCTCGTAAAAATCCCCGCCGATAACTTGGGGGATTTGCCCCTGGAAGCGCTGCGCGTGGAAGCCCGATTTCTCGCGGGCGAGCACGAACTGACCAATCGGCTACGGCACCTCGATGTCGTTTAGCACGGTCAGCGATCCAGCCACCGCCTTCACAAGTTCCTGGGCGATCTGCTTCTGATAGAAGGTCGACACCTGGCCGTTCAGCACCAACGAGCCGCCATTCCTTTCCACGTTCAATTCTCGAATCGTTCGAAACCCGCTCGAAGCGAGCGCCAGTTGGGCGAGCCGCTCGTAGTCCGGTTCGACGGGAGCCGATGGCCGCGCCAAAGTCCGCAGAAAAGTATCCATGGAACAAGCCTCCGAAAAGCATCCTTGAAGTCACAGCGAACGCTGGGGGCAACCATGATGAACGGCGACTTCCTGTCGCCCAGCTTTCTGTGTCACCTTTGTAAGGCCTCTTCCTGAAGACTGTCAAGCAGTTTCAGCGCACAATCGCCACGAGCGGCGAGATTTCGGCGACCAATCGGGCCAGAGCACTCCCCTTGAGCAGCGGTGTGTTGGCGGGGAGCAGAAGCAACGAACAAGGCTGTTCAAGAATGACCTGCCGCAGTTCGCGTTCGTTCGCAATACGCGTCGAGGCAATGCGAATTTCGACCCTGGACTCCGGCAACTCACGATCCAGCGCCAGTCGTAAGGTCTCAACCGAAACATCGGTCGTGAGCACGACCAGGACGGCGCGTCCTTGTCGCTCGGCCGCCTGTCCCCCGATCGCGAGCGCTCGCTCCGCTTCCGTCGATCCATCGTAGACGACCGCGATCGGCGACCTTGGCACGAACTGAGGCGGCTCTTGCCGAGTGACTTCGGACGAAGCAATTCGCTGGGGAAGCAGCAAGACATCCGACTCGCGTGTCGACTCCTCCAAGAGCCGATGAACCGTGCCGCGGGCGATGATGAACGACCAGCGCACATCGGCTTGGCGCGCCGTTTCCGCGAGCGACCGGCGCAGTTGCTCGGCCAGGGCGCGGAGGCGACATTCAACGATCTCGCGAGTCAGGGGGCGAGCGACCGCCGACGAGGAACAGACTTCCTCGGCGAACGGCAATCCCGACAAACGCAGGAGATCGGTGTTTTCGACGAACAGCCCCAGCAATTCTGCCTGGAATTGAGCGGCTAGATCGGCCGCGGCGGGCAGCAGGTACAGCGCCGCGGGGGAATCCATCGCCACCAACACGCGCTGCATGGCCGACGAAGGAATGGGGTCACTCATGGGACGCCTCGCGGATTCTTGCCTGGGTTACCGGAAATTCGCCAAAACGGGTGCGCAGGCGCTGTAGCTCTTCGAGCCGAGTGACGATGCGGTGATTCAGCGTGCCCGCCGGAAAGTGTCCATGCTGGTCGGCCTCGCCCGCCGGCATGCCGGTCAAGAGTCCGAGTGCGTCGTCGACGCTGTCGATCGCGTACACGTGGAACTGCCCCTTCTCCACGGCGGCGACCACATCGTCTCGCAACATGAGGTGCTTCACGTTGGTGCGAGGAATGATCACACCCTGCTCACCCGTAAGCTGCTGGGCTCGACACACGTCAAAGAATCCCTCGATTTTCTCGTTCACGCCACCGATCGGTTGGGACTGTCCGAATTGGTTCACCGAACCGGTGATCGCCAGCGACTGCTTGAGCGGAACATCGGCGAGCGATGACAGGATCGCGCAAAGTTCGGCCATCGAGGCGCTGTCACCTTCGATCATGCCGTACGACTGTTCGAAGGCCAACGTCGCGCCCAGCGACAGGGGACGTTCCTTGGCGTAACGGCTCGCCAGGTACGAGGACAGGATCAGCACGCCTTTGCTGTGGGTCGGACCTCCCAGTTTGACCTCGCGTTCGATGTCGATGACTTCGCCGCGTCCCAGTCGAGTCGTCGCGGTGATGCGCGAGGGCTGGCCGAAGCGAAAGTTTCCCAAGTCGAGCACCGACAGTCCGTTCACCTGGCCGATCCGGCTTCCCGTCAGGTCGATCAAGATCGTGCCGCGTCGAATCTCGTCGTACAGCCGGTCGCGGACGCGATCCGCGCGCTCGACTTGCATGTCCAGGGCCCGCTGCACGTGCGGAGCATCCACAACCGTCGCTGAATCCTTGCTGGCCCAGAAATCAGACTCGACGAGCAAGTCCGCCATGGTTTGCACATGCGTCGAGAGGTGCTCGGCATCCTCGGCGACGCGCGCCCCGTACTCCAGAATGCGCGCGACCGCCGCCTGATTGAAGGGTCGCAGCTTGTTGCGTCTCGCGAGACTTCCCAGAAACCGGGCGAACAACAAACAGCTCTCGGCCGATCGTTCCATCCGATCCTCGAAGTCGGCGGCGACCTTGAATTGCTGGACGAAGTCGGGATCGTAGGCGCACAGCAGGTAATACAGCATGCGATCGCCGATGAGCACGACCTTGGCGTCCAACGGGATCGGTTCCGGCTCGAGCGACACGGTGCTGACGAGGCTCAACACTTCGGCCAGTGATTCGATCTTGATCGACCGGGCCGCCAGAGCCCGCTTGAGCGCATCCCACGCGAACGGCTGTTGCAGCAGTCGCCAGGCGTCGAGCACCAGGTATCCGCCGTTCGCGCGGTGCAGCGCCCCGGCCTTGATGAGCGAGAAATTGGTGAAGAGCGCGCCGAGTTGCGATTCATGTTCCACTCGACCCAGCAGGTTATGGTAGCTGGGGTGGTCTTCCATAATGATCGGAGCCCCCTTCGTCTGGCTATTGTCGACGAACAGGTTGACTTCGTATTCCTCGAACGAAGGCCGACTCTCGGCCGCGGCCAGCGGCGATGGCGTGCCGTCCTCCGAGGGCTGGAATTCGTCGCCCCGCTCCAGAATGTCCTTTTCCGCGGCAGCGAAATACGCCGCCACCGTCGGCAGATCGACGTGCTTCTCGCGGGCTTGCGCGAAGAGGTGGCCGATGGCCAGTTTGACGGCGCCGCGGTCGAGCTCGCGGATCTTGTCGCGAGTCTCCTTGAGCCAGGTCGGCACGGTCTCGATCAGTTGCCGCAGCTTCTCCTGCAGGCCTTGAATTTGCTTCTTGACTCGCTCTCGCTCGTCGGCGGGAAGTTTCTCGAAGTCCTCCGCGCTCATGACCTCGTCGTTGTGCATCGGCGCGAAAGCAAAACCGCCGGGAGTGCGGATCAGCTGCACTTTCTGCTCGAGGGCCTCGTGCGCCAACGCCTTGAACGCACTTTCCTGGCGCTCGCTTGCTTCCTCCGCGATCGACTTCTGCCGAGTCTGGTGTTCGGCGCGCTCGAGCGCCGCGGGGATTGACGTGCTTAAATCGTCGACAAGCTGGCGGACATCGTTGCGGAATTGCAGGCCCCGTCCGGCCGGCAACGAGATGGCCGACGGTCGACGCGGATCGTCGAAATTGTTGACGTAACACCAATCGCTCGGCACGGCCGCTGTCGCGGCCGATTCCTCCAGGCAGCCCTGCACGACGGTCCGTTTGCCGATTCCCGGGGGGCCCAGCACGAACAGGTTGTAGCCGTCGCGACGCATCTCGACGCCAAACTTCAGCGCCGCGACCGCGCGGGCCTGTCCCACGATTTCCTGCATCTCCGGCAGTTCTTCCGTGGATTGAAAAGGGAGCCACGATCGATCGCAGCGCCAACGCAACTGCGTCGCTCCCAGGGAAGACGGACCGTTCATTGCACACCTTTCGTGGCTACGACCCTTGTTTTTTTCTATGACAACGCCGTGGCGTTCGACATCATGTGCCGAAAGTCCCGTCCGTGCGCTCGCGGTGCGGCTTCAGGGAACCTTGCCCGTCTTGCGCAAGTACGCGATCACGGCATCCGCCAGCGACTCGGGCGATTCGACCCCTGCGGGAAGACGCAACTCCGGCGCGAGTGGGGCTTCGTAAGGATCATCAATCCCGGTGAAATTCTTGATCTCGCCGGCGCGGGCCTTCTTGTACAGCCCCTTGGGATCGCGCGCTTCGCAAACCTCCAGCGGCGCGTCGACAAACACCTCGACAAAGCTGCCCGCTCGTCCGTATTGTTCCACG
>Ga0105096_10001359_pt1 | contig 10015 bp, 4 predicted proteins | sample PPLLak3cmMay2015_FD_87036 | JGI IMG/M metagenome (GOLD analysis project Ga0105096, IMG submission 87036) | Freshwater sediment microbial communities from Prairie Pothole Lake near Jamestown, North Dakota, USA - PPLs Lake P7 Core (1) Depth... | ecosystem: Environmental > Aquatic > Freshwater >...
GTCCCGATTGAGTGTCAGTAACTGCTGTTTATACATGTCCCTGGCTTCATCCGAAAGAGACAAAATCGTTCGGTAAAAAGCTTTTCTCGCGGCAGGTCCCGGAGGATCCGGCTTATCGATTTCAGAGCAGACCTGTAAAAGAGCTTCTTTGATGTCTTCATTGGAAAAATCGCCGGACCGAATAAATTCAAAGGCTTTTTCATATACATTTAACGTGTTGACAATATGAGGATCTCGATAGGAGGCCATACAAAACTGACCGTCCTCGGGGCTGTAAATCGAAAAACCGCCATATGCTCCTCCTTTTTCGCGAATTTCCCGATGAAGATAAAGCGACCTCAATAATTTGGCAATCACCGACAGGGCCGGGGCGTCATCATGACCAAAGCGGACCGTTTCAAACGTCCGGGCCGTGAATGAAACCGCCGATGATGTGCTCCAGCCTTCACGGGGCACCACGTTGTCCATGGGTAAAGCCGGTTGGATAAAACCATTACCGCCTTCCGAGGCAAGGCCTCTGAACATGGAGTCCGCCGGTTTGGCACCCTCCGCCAACGGCGTTTCTTCACCAATAAGTGCGATTTTCAGGTTATTCTTTGTGAAAATGGATTTGCCTATGGTCATAAGGTCATCGGCAATGGCCTTCAATCGTCCATCGCTGAGATCCTCGGTGAGGGCTTTTATGGTCTTGACCTGATGAATCCCCTGCCAGATTTCACCAAGAGCCGACGCTGTCGAGAAATTTCTGGATGCCCGAGATATGGCCAGACGATGTCCGTTTTGAACAACCGCGGATTCCAGTTTGGCGCGATATTCCAGCAAAAGGCTCTTTAACCGGGCCAGATCGGAAAAATTGTAATCTTTTACGAATTCTTCGATAATCTCGAACATTTTTCCGATGTTTCGCACCAGGCATTTCCCATTGAGGGTGATAAAGGGTACACAGGTTCCGGGACCTTCCAGCCCATGATCGCCATACCCGGTTCGCGCCTGGACTGAAAGGCTGATTCCACCGGTGTAAAGGTCGATTCGTCTTACGACCTCGGTGTAATCCCTGTTTTTGACACCGGATTTGGGCAAAGCATAGCAAAAAAAAGGCGCAAGGGAGATCAGGTCTTTGTTCAGGTTTCCGACGCCTGCGGCCGATGCCAGGTAAAAAATACCTGATGTGGGTTGCTGGTATAACATGGCCGAATCTGTTTGGGCGATTTCTTTCACCTTTTGAACTTCCGGAGGAATTTCAGAAAGCTCCAGGGTGGGAAGAACGGATAAATCCTCGGGGGTCTCCTGAAGTTTTTGTAACGCTTCGGCATCCTGTTTGATTTTTTCAATATCACGTTCGGAAAGACCGTCCAAAATGCTTTTCAGGTCAGCATCGAGTTTTTGATTTTCTCTATCCTCCTTTTCCTGATCCGGGGCAAGTTTAAACAATACGCGATGGGTGTTGTCGATAAAGTATTCCTGAATTTTTTGCTCCAGAAAAGGGCCCTGGGCGATTTTTTTCTTAAGTTTTTCCAGGTCGGCATCAAACTGAAGAATTCTGACGGGGTCGACCCCGTGAAACCAGCTTCCGCCAAAAGCCAACAAAAGCTTGATCCCGTAAGGATAAGGTGTGTTTGTAACTTCTTTTCGATGAAATTCGATCTGATGAATGGCGGATTCCACTAGTTCGGGCTCGATTCCTTTTTGCACCAGGTCCTTTAAGGTATCCAGAATGAGTGCTTCGATCTTTTCCGCTGAGGAAAGCTCAACACCTTTCAGCCCAATGCAAAACATGGTATCCCGGGTGTCGGAGCCGTAGCCGGATCCATCGCTTAGTGCCGTTCCAAGTCCTGAATCGATCAGCGCTTTTCTCAGCGGCGATGCCGGATTTCCAACAAGAATTTGTTCCAGAATTGATAATGTCAGCACGTGGAAAGTATCCAGAATATCGGTTTGAAGCCAGGCCAATGCCGCCTGGCATTTTTTTGCGGGGTCTTCACTTTTGCTCAAAGGATAATAATATGTCGCAATCCTGGGTTTGTCCCATCGCGGTTGGGGGTCCACATCGGTTTTGGGATCAATTTTCGTAAACCCGTCGAGGATTTTTTCTTCGATAAAAGCCAGGTGTTCTTTCAAGGCAATATCGCCGTAGGTGTAAAAAAAAGCGTTGCTCGGATGATAGTGCCGACGGTGAAAATCCTTGAGCTGTTCATAGGTGAGCTTGGGAATTTCGGATGGTTCTCCACCCGAATTATACTGGTAGGTTGTATCCGGGTACAAGGCATTGAGCAAGGACCGTCCCATCACCTGATCGGCCGAAGACATGGCCCCTTTCATTTCGTTATACACAACCCCTTTGTAAACCAGTTTGATACCTTCTTCAGGAGTTTCTTCAATCTCCAGGCGATGCCCCTCCTGTTTGAAATTCAACTCGGAAAGGATCGGAAAAAAAGCCGCATCCAGATAAATATCCATGAGGTTGTAAAAGTCTTTGCGATTTTGTGTACAAAAGGGGTACATGGTCCAGTCCGATGATGTAAACGCATTCATAAACGTGGAAAGACTTCTTTTAAGCATGGAAAAAAACGGGTCCCGGACCGGGTATTTTTTGCTTCCGCAAAGTGCCGTATGCTCCAGAATGTGGGCAACCCCGCTGGAGTCTTTGGGCACGGTTTTAAATGCCACGCTGAAAGTGTTTTCATGGTCGTTACGACTGACATGGACATGCTTTGCACCGGTTTTGATATGCTCGAGTTCGTAGTAAAAGGACTCAATCTCGGTAAGTTCGACAATTCTTTTGAGGACATACCCTCCGATTTCAGCACCGGGCAAGAGGCCGGGATTTATAGGATCGTTGGCTTGATTCATGGTCGGGTCCTTTCGAAAATATGATGGTTAAGGTCAATTTAGCATTGTGTTAAGGTTAGATAAGGGCTATTGTTTGTGAAGTCAAGACCATCAGGGGGAAAGACCACATGTTATCACCAAAACGATTACTGAACAAATCCGACCTTCATGCCAAAAAAGCCCTTGGCCAGAATTTTTTAACGGATCTATCCACGGCATTGATGATTGTGGAAAAAAGCCGTCTTGAACCCGAAGCGGTGGTATTGGAAATCGGCGCGGGACTGGGGGCTCTGACCATTCCGGTGGCAAAAGTGGTCAGGCATGTCTATGCCGTGGAAAAAGACGGCAGCCTGGTGCCGATTCTCGAAAATCAGTTGGATTCATCCCATATCACCAATGTCACCATTTTGAACCAAAATATTTTAAATCTTAATTTACAGGAACTTTTTGAAAAATCCGGGCAAAAATTCATTGTCATGGGTAATCTTCCATACAACATTTCCTCTCAAGTTCTGGTATATTTGATTAAAAACAGACACCTTGTAAATAAGGCCATTCTCATGTTTCAAAAGGAGCTGGCTCAAAGAATATCCGCCTCGCCCGGAGGCAAGGATTATGGCCGCCTGAGTGTTATGCTCCAATATTGCGCAACCGTTAAGAACCTGACTGAAATAAAAGCCGCGGCATTTTTTCCCCGCCCCAAAGTGGATTCATCCGTTTTAGAAGTTCGATTTCATGATCAACTCCTCTTTCCCGCTTCAGATGAAAAATTTTTGTTTGATGTTATCAAAGCGGCCTTTGGAAAGCGGCGAAAAACGTTAAAAAATGCCCTTACCCAAAGTCAATTGTCACTGAAAAGCCGGGAGGTTTTAACAGGTTTGGAGCTTTCCGGCATTGATCCGTTTCGAAGGGCGGAAACCCTATCCGTCGAGGAATTTGTGCATCTTTCAAATACTTTTTTTTTAAATAAAAAGAAAACCATTGCCCATGTTTAAATTTATCCATGCTGCGGACATTCATTTGGACAGCCCCCTGCGCAAACTCGATTTCTATGAGGGAGCGCCGGTAGAAGAGTTTCGTCAAGCCACGCGCCGGGCATTTGAAAATCTGATTCAACTGGCAATTTCGGAAAATGCGGCTTTTGTGGTGATTGCCGGAGATCTTTATGATGGAGACTGGAAAGACTATAACACCGGGTTGTACCTTGTTTCTCAGATGTCCAGGCTTCGCGATGCCGGAATTTCGGTATTTATTGTCAACGGAAATCATGATGCGGCAAGCAATATCACCAAAACCCTGAGATTTCCTGATAACGTGAAAATATTTCCTTCGGACAGGCCCGCTACATTTCAAATGGAAAATCCCAGGGTGGCGATTCATGGTCAAGGCTTTGCGTCCCCGGCAGTCAAAAAGGATCTGGCGAGCGGTTATCCAATGCCCGTGGAAAGTTTTTACAACATCGGATTGTTGCACACTTGTGCCACCGGCCGGGAGGGGCATGAGCCTTATGCGCCGTGTTCTCTCGAAGATTTAAAAAACAAAGGTTATGATTACTGGGCACTTGGGCATGTTCACAAACATGAAGTCATTGAAAAACACCCGCACATCGTGTTCTCAGGCAACACCCAGGGGCGGCATCCTCGTGAAACAGGTTCCAAAGGCTGTGTATTGGTCACTGTCGGACACAGGCAGGAAACCGAGATCGAGTTTATATCCATAGACGTGGTTCGGTGGGCAATTGCTGAAGTTGACGCCGGGGGAGCCGAAAGTGGATATGATATTTTGGACCGTGTTCGAAAAAAACTTGAAAACCTTCTGGAAGAAAATGACGGTATGCTTCTGGCCGCACGGGTGTACATCAGTGGAAAAACCGCTGCTCACGGAGAAATTTTTTCAGATCTTGAACGGTGGATGAACGAAATTCGATCCATAGCCATGGATACCGGTAACGGCAGAATATGGGTGGAAAAAATAAAGGTCGGAACAAGGTTACCGGATTCCGGTCAAATCCTTGAACAAAAGGATGGGGCCATTGGTGAGCTGCTGAAATTGTTTGACGAACTAACCGCGGAAACAAATGTCCATCCGGATCTCATCAATGAACTGGCCGATTTGGAAAGAAAGCTTCCACGGGAATTGAAAATCTCAGGGGAAGGTTTAAAATTCAGTGATTCTTCCTGGATGAAAGATACGCTGGAACAGGTGCGGCCCATGCTTGTCAAACGGCTGCTGAGAAAAGGAGCCGGTGAATGAGAATCGATGAGTTGCAACTGATCGCATTCGGGCCATTTACGGACACTGTCCTTGACTTAAGCGGCGGGCAGGAGGGATTTCATCTTATCTACGGTTCAAACGAAGCAGGCAAAAGTTCGGCACTTCGGGCATTGCGTCATTTGCTATACGGGATACCGGCCCGGTCAGCGGACAACTTTTTGCATCCGTATCCGAAAATGCGGATCGGTGCGAGTATTCGAACGGGCAATGGGGATGTGCTAAAATTTATACGACGCAAGGGACGCAGCAACACACTTCGTGGACCCGATGATGAGACCATGGTGGAAGAAACACTGCTCCAGCGTTTTGTCAGCGGTATCGACGTTGACCTTTTCGCCGTCATGTTCGGTATTGGTTACGATGATCTTGTCCGTGGCGGGCAGGACATTATCCAGGGTGGTGGGGATGTGGGAAGGCTTGTCTTTTCCGCTGGTTCCGGAATCGCCAACCTGCTGGAAATCCAGAACGAGCTTCAGGCAGAGGCGGATTATCTTTTTAGACCCAGTGGCCAAAAGCAAAAAATTAATGAAGCGCTGATTCATTTAAACCAGACCCGGATAGAATTAAAGTCAGCTCAACTTAAAGGACAGGATTGGTGCGGACACGACAAGGCTTTTCGCAGGGCTCTCCAACGTAAAGAGGAGGTGCAATCTCAATTGCACATGCACCTGAAAAAACTCAATCGGTTGCAACGAATTCAGCAGGCACTTCCGCTTATCGCGGAACGTAAAGACCTGGAAAATGATTTGAGAAAATACGTCGATGCGATACTGTTACCGGAAGATTTTTCTGAAAAACGACGTGAGCTTCTTTCGAAGCTGGCGAACGCTGAGACTCAAAAAGACCAGTCCCATAAAAATATTGAGTCATCAACCAGAGCCATCTCGGAACTCACTTTTTCCCAAGAGCTTCTGGACAACGGGGATACTGTTGAAGCTATCCATCTGGAGCTGGGAAGCCAAAACAAGGCGGTCAAAGACCGTGTTCAGTTGGAGACGAGACGAAGCGCTCTTTTTGCCGAAGCCGGGGAAATTTTAAAAAATCTCGATGATGATCTCTCCCTTGAGGAGGCTGAAAAGCGGCGCATCAAAAAAACAGAGGCTTTGAAAATCCGAAAACTTGGCGCCGAGTATGAGCGGATTATTACCCGCATGGAAGACGCTCGAAAGAGACTTCCCGAAATAACCCTGGAAATTGAAGAGATGGAAAAGGAACTGGGCACTCTTCCTGGTCAGCGCTCTTTAGATGCCCTTAGACAGGCTATGACGGATGCCGAGGATTACGGTTCCCAGGAAAAACATAACCGGTCCGAACAAGCTGATATAAAATCGGCACTGAAAACCATTGAACTTGAACAGAACAGACTGGGATTGAAAGAAAAAACTTTCCATGAAATCGAAAGTCTTCCTGTACCTTTACCTGAAACCATCCGTATTTTTGAAGATCGTTTTGATGCAACGGACCGTCTTTTAAATAATATCAAAGGTGAGTTCAAAAAAGTTCAGGCTGCGTTGCTGGAGGTGGAGCGTGAAATCGAAGCAAATCGTCTGGAACAGGAAGTGCCCACCGAAAACGATCTTCTTAAGGCCAGGGAGTTACGGGATATGGGGTGGGGTCTGATTGTCGAAATAATCGAAAACGAACCGTTCTCCGAAGAAACCATTCAGGAATATATTAGCAATACAGCGGGTTTGACAACGCTTGCCGAAGCTTTTGACGCCAATATGAAACAGGCGGATTTTATTTCCGACCGTTTGAGAAGAGAAGCCGGTCGTGTCGCTGAAAAAGCCATGCTTCTGGCCGAACAAATCACCCATAAAGACCAATTACAGCAACTGGAAAAAGATCATGAGATCGCCGAAAATGAAAGACGGCAACCGACACAGGAGTGGACAACGCTTTGGCAACCTTTGGGAATCAATTATCGCTCCCCCAGGGAAATGGCACAATGGGCCAATGATTTCAAGCTGCTTGTTCAAAAGGTGAGGGATTTACGCAACCGCCGCACCAAAAGCGACGAATTACAAAAAGATATCGATTCCCATCGAATGAACCTTATACAACATCTTGGAACTCTGGAAGCCAAAGCAATCCACGACAAGGATTCATTGACCAGCCTGATTAAAAAAGCCCAATCCATTATTGCCCTTGAAGAAGAGCTCCTGAGAAAACGTGACCAGCTTTTGCGTGATAAAAGAAAGCTCGAGAATGAATTAAAGGCGGCCGGATCCCGTTTGGAATCCAGCGAAAAAGATCTGAGTGGCTGGCAAGAGCAGTGGGAACATGCTGTCCGGCCCATAGGACTTAAGGGGGATGCGCAGCCTGAGGAAGCCAACGTGGTGATGGATGAGCTGAAAAACCTGTTTGAAAAAATCAAGGAAGCCGATATTTTACAAAAACGAATCATCGGCATTGACCGTGACAGGGAAGAGTTTGTCCATAGAGTAAAGGGCCTGGTGGATGTGGTTGCAAAAGATCTTGCCAAACGCCCGGCACCCGAGGCGGCACTTGAACTTCATCATCGCCTGAAGCAGTCCAGGGAAGCCCGGACGAAAATGGAAACCTTGGAAAAACAGATGGAGCAGGAACGTCGGCGGTTGAGCCATGCGAGCCGAAATTCTGCGGATTTCGAGACCCAATTAAAAGCCATGTGTGAAGAAGCGGGCTGCCGGGATATCGATCAGTTACCCGAAGCCGAACAACGTTCGACAAAGCATCGTGAGATCAGTGCCCGTTTGGAATCAACCGACGGCCACCTCAGGAGGCTCTCAGGCGGTGTCCCTGTCAAGGATTTCATCAAAGAGATTCTGGAAATTGACCCGGACGGCATCGCCGGTGAGATTCAAAATCTGGAAGAAGCCATTGAAGTCCTAAATGGAGAAAAAGAAGCGCTCATTGAAACCATTACTATTGAAAAAACCGAATTGAAACGGATGGACGGCAGCGGCAAAGCCTCTGAGTCGGCCGAGCAGATTCAAATAATCCTGGCAGGTATTGAAAACAACGCGGAACAATACGCTCGATTAAAAATCGCCACCAAGGTGCTGAGCATGGCCATCGAGCGCTATCGGGAAAAAAGTCAGGGGCCGGTTTTGAAAAGATCATCAGCACTGTTTAATCAGATCACGGGCGGAGCGTTTGACAGTATCCGTGCTGAATATGATGATAAAGGCGGGCCCGTTATCGTGGGCATTCGAAATCGCGACAAGGAAATTGTCCGTGTGGAAGGTATGAGCGATGGCACTGCAGACCAGCTATACCTGGCCCTGAGACTTGCAGGGCTTGAGATGTATATGGAAAATAACGAACCCATTCCCTTTGTTGTCGATGACATTTTAATCAAGTTTGACAATGATCGCGCGGCCGCCACACTGAAAGTTCTTGCAAAAATATCAGAAAAAACGCAGCTGATATTTTTCACCCATCACCATCATCTGGTTCAACTGGCGGATAAATATATCCATTCCTCGATATTATTTCACCACAGCCTGTAACATTTGAAATATGGATAGGCCCGGTATAAGCTGCAGAAGTTTTTCATAGGGGGTGCCGATTTCCTGTTCACGCTGGTGGCATGGGGCAAAGTAAGCCATATGCCCGTCAAGTTTTCCAAAATGGGTATTCAGACGTTTTTCCCCATAAAGGTGGTCCAGATATTCTCCCAGGTCCATTACCCGATGGGACAGCGCGATCCGGTCCAAAGGGTCAAGGTCGGAAAAATAACCGTCGTCTTTAAGGATAGCCTGATACATGGACTTTTTTAGACAGGCAAAGCCCGGCTTTACGGCCTTGGATTCCGGAACCTTGATTTCATCAATCCCGGCGTGGACCGAGCGTTGATAAGTTTCCGAATAAAAAGCCCTCTCCTTGAGCAATACCTTCATTAAAAAACCACAGGTTGGACAAGAGCATATCAGGTCATAACCGGCTTGGGCGGCTTTGAGCAAATTTTCCAGGTTGGATCGAACCCTGGTAAGGGTAGTGGGCTCATCACCTTCCAGTAAAGTCGGCATGCCACAACACTCCTGCGGAGGAACAAATACGGAAACGCCGTTATGGTTCAACACATTCACCGCAGCTCGAGCCGTTTCCGTAAAAAGATAACCAGCCGTACACCCGGCAAAATAGGCGACTTTGGGGTGTTGATCGGTCTCGCGATCGAGTCCTTTCCGATGTGCCCAGGCAAAGAAACTCTCTTGCGCAATTGGGGGAATGTGCCGCTGAGGATGAATTTTCGTGATTTTTTTTATCAGGCGGGCGAGGGGCCCAAATCTCAAGGCGGCATTGACGACTCCGGGCATCAAACCGCCCCATCTTCCAAAGTGTTGCACATCGGCCAAGAGACGAGTGCCTATCGGCATCCCTTCTTTACGCACCCGCTCGGTTTTACCCCGGATCACATCCGAACGGATATTGGGACACGGGCACAACCCACAGAGGGTGCAAAGCTCTGCCAAATTACGTAACTCGGCATTGCTGACAGGTTTGCGCTCATCTTTTTCCTTGTCATACAGCCGATAGAGTTCAGGAAAAAGCAGGCAGCTTTTATCCATCAGGAACCGGCATGAATCGCAGTCTGTACAGGCATCCAATACACTGCGAATCGTTTTTTCGGGATAAATATCGTCACCTGTCTTTTTCAATTTTTAAATTTAATCGGAAAGGCTATTGAAGGTTAAAAAAAAATCATACTCCACCCACAAAGGGGTTGGAAATAAAATAAATTCCCAATAATGCAATCATCACTCCGGCGCCTCGTCGAAACCACATTCCGGCTCCCTGCCAGGCAGTACTTTCAGTTACTTTTCGTACCATGGCCGTTGAACTTCCGGCAATCACGATAGGCAGACAGTGGCCCAGGGCAAACAAAATCATCATGACCGAGCCGGCGACAATTTTTTGTTGCACGGTA
>Ga0105096_10001360_pt1 | contig 10013 bp, 9 predicted proteins | sample PPLLak3cmMay2015_FD_87036 | JGI IMG/M metagenome (GOLD analysis project Ga0105096, IMG submission 87036) | Freshwater sediment microbial communities from Prairie Pothole Lake near Jamestown, North Dakota, USA - PPLs Lake P7 Core (1) Depth... | ecosystem: Environmental > Aquatic > Freshwater >...
GGAGGTATTTGGAAAAACGACCTTCGAACTTTCAAAGCTCAAATTATTGCAGACAACCATCAACGTGGTGAATGCATTGGTACCACGGCTCACTGTCATCATAATGATTTCATTGTTCGCGCTTGTTTTTAACATAGGCATTTCTTTGTTGTTGGGGGAATTGCTTGGTAGATCTTATTACGGGTTTTTTATTGTTGCCGCATTTTACCTGGTAATAGGCATCCTTTTCCATTTCTTTCTCTATAGCTGGATTAAAAAGCCAATGGGCGATTCAATTGTTAAACAAATACTTAAACAGCAATAGTTATGGAAAAAATACAATCGCTATCAGAACTTGAAGACACTATAAAACTGTTGAAGTTTAAAAAGGCTGAAGATGAACAATTGCTAAAAGAGCTGTCTTATATGATTTATGAGAATGCAAAACCCATAAATATGATTAAAAACTTATTTAAAGAGCCTAATGAATCCCAAAATATAAAAGACAGTTTGTTAACTACTTCCGTTGGCCTAGGCGCCGGTTATCTCTCAAAATTGCTGTTTCAAGGCGTTGTGCGTGTTCCGTTTAAAAATTTTATCGGCAGCGCTTTAATGATGAGCGTTGAAAACCTGATATCAAAAAATCCTGGCGTAGTTGGCGCATTGTCATCATTAGTTCTGGACGCTTTTAGCAGGAAGCCAAAAAAAATTATTGTGGAAGAAATGGATTATGAACACCAAGATATTCACAGAGAAACCAATAATGAGCCAATAGATTTAGAAACTATTTACTAATTATTAAGAAAAAAGGGCAATAAATCAAACTTTCAATAACATTTTAGTGTTTTACGGAAAGAAAATTCATTCATTGGAGTTTGAATGGAATTATAATCACGCAAAATATTGCTGCTTTAATAAATCAATTTACATGCTCAACTTGAGCGAAATCATTTTAGAAATGACATTTTGGGCTTAATTTAAGGTTTTGCTTTATTCCCGTTGATATGGATTTACCAACCTTACACTTCGTAAAAAACCCTCATGCAGTTTCCTTAAAAAATATTGTAAATCAGTTACATAGCGATGCAAAAATTGGTTTGAACAAACAACAAATCAAAGAACGCATTGTAAAATTCGGGAAAAATGAAATTCCGCTGAAAAAACCAAAAACAAAATGGCGCATCTTCGCGGAACAATTTCTTAATTCCATCATTTATATCTTAACTGCCGCCGCATTACTTGCTTTTATATATAAGGACTGGGCAGAAACAATCGCCATACTTGTTGTCATTTTTATTACCGTTTCTATTGGATTTTTTATGGAGTTGCAGGCTTTTCGCTCCTTGGAAACCTTGCGTAAAATGGGGCAAGCAGCAACAAGTGTGTTGCGAGAGGGTAATTTATTTCGCATAAAAGCTTCTTTTTTGGTTCCTGGTGACATCATTATTTTAGAAGCTGGAGATGTGGTTTCGGCAGATGCACGATTAATCACCGGAGAAAATTTAACAACAAAAGAAGCTGCTTTAACCGGAGAAAGCGCCCAAGTTGAAAAAAAAATCGACAGTTTACCAATCGATACGCCCATTGTAGAGCAAAACAACATGGTATTTAAAGGAACGTTGGTTACACGAGGTTCAGCAAAAGCGATTGTTACTTCAACTGGAAGCGCTACCGAATTAGGAAAAATTCAACAATTAGGCACAGAAGTTGACGCGGAAATGACGCCACTTGAAAAAAAATTGCGCCACCTCAGCAAGTGGCTTATTTGGCTAACACTTTCATTAACCGTAATTATTGTGACTACGGGATTTATTAGAGGTGTCGATTTTATTTTCATGCTTCAAACAGGCATTGCGCTTGCTGTAGCTTCAATTCCTGAAGGTTTGCCGATTGTGGCAACCATTGCATTGGCCCAGGGAATGCTCAAATTGTCAAAAAAACAGGTCATCATTAAAAAACTGGAGGCCGTTCACACGCTGGGCGCCACCAACATTATTTGTACGGATAAAACAGGAACACTTACTGAGGATCAAATGAAAGTGCATACACTGGTTTTTGAAAATGCTTCTTTTGAAAATATAAATCTTAAAAATAACAATGATTTAAACGACTTTAAAAATCTGCATTCTTTTGATAAAATGATGATGACTGCCATACTTTGCAATGATGCCATTTTTACGCCCACAGACAAACACGGTGATTCCATAGATTTGGCGTTGACTAAATTTGCTATTGATGCCGGCTTTGATCCAACTTCTGTAAAAAAGAATAATCCGGAAAAAATGGAAGTGGCTTTTGATGCAGAGCGTAAAATGATGGCAACGGTAAACCAACATCAAAAAAACTATAATGTTTACGCAAAAGGTGCTTATGAAAGTATTGTTGAATGCTGCGACTCCATTTTGAAAAATGGTAAAACAGAAAACTTTGAAAACAAAGCGCAGTGGCATCAAAAAGTTGATGATTTGGCTTCTCAGGGATTGCGGGTTTTGGCATTTGCCTGCAAAGAATCAAAAAAAATTCCCGAATATAAAACCTTGCTGCAACAACTCACTTTTATAGGTTTGATTGGATTTATAGACCCGGCCAGGGAAGATGTTAAAGCAACAATTGCCACTTATAAAAGTGCCGGAATTCGGGTAGTAATGATGACAGGCGACCATCCCGGAACCGCAAAAAAAATAGCGCAGGAAATTGGTTTGCTGGAAATTGATGCGCACAATGACAAAGTACTGGCGGGAAAACACATTCCTGAAATGGAAAATTTAAGCGAAACAGCAAAAAACAAACTGCTCAACACTGTTGTCTTTGCAAGGGTTACGCCAAAACAAAAATTAGACTTGATTTCCCTTTTTCAGCAAAACAACAATATTGTGGGAATGATTGGCGATGGTGTAAATGATGTTCCGGCACTTAAAAAAGCAGATATTGGCATTGCAATGGGAATTAGAGGAACTGAAGCCGCGCGAGAAACAGCCGATGTGATCCTTAAAGATGATAAATTTACTTCCATTGAATTGGCCATCAAACAAGGCCGGGCCATTTTTGAAAATATTCGACAGTTTGTGGTGTACCTTTTATCCAGCAATTTGGCCGAAATAATTTCGGTTGGTGTTGCCGCACTGTTGGCATTGCCTTCGCCACTGTTACCGCTCCAAATATTATTTCTGAATTTGATAACCGATATTTTCCCGGCACTGGCCTTGGGACTTGGAAAAGGCGAAGTTGATATTATGAACAAACCGCCAAGAAAACCAGATGAGCCCATTATGACGTTGAAATTATGGAAAGCAACCCTAATTTACGGCTTGTGCATTACCGCAGGTGTTCTTGGCATTACTGCTTATTCCCATTTTGTATTGAAACTTACACCAAATGAAATTAACAATATGGCATTTTTTACCTTAATTTTTGCCCAATTGCTCAATGTTTTTAATATGCCAAAAAGCCATTTATCATTCTTTAAAAATGAAGTGACGTTAAATCCTTGGATTTGGTACGCCATTGCATTGTCCATTTTTATAACCGCAGGAGCCATTTTTACCCCACCAATTGCCAAAGCACTTTCCATAATTCCTTTATCGCTTGATAAATTTGGGTTGGTTGTTTTATTTGGATTTGGCACATTGCTCCTCACCCAAATTTTCAAACGAATTGGTAGCACTGTTTAATTAATAGAACTCATTATTATTTTATTAAGCTTAAATTACTTATTTGTGCAAATTGCACCAAAATTCATAAACTGTTTTCTTTAAAAATCCCTACAATGAAAAACCTATTTATACTTTTGTTTTTATCATCCATTTATTGATAAGTTGCAGCAGTACCAGCGGAACCGTTAAAGGAACCGTTTGTTATCCTTCGGAATATATTCCGGCGATGATTGTATATTTAAAAAACAAGTAAACCAGTAAAATATATTCTTCAGACATCTTAGAAAATCAGAACTTTTGAAGTAGCTCCGGATAATGAATAAATAAACCACCATAAAATATTTACAAGCTTTTGAAAATTTCAGGAGTTTTTTTATTTTCTACCTTCAGCAAAAATTCAGAAACCAAAACAGGCGTTACTCTATTCCATATTCTTTTCAAATTCCTAATTAAGCATTCAAAACCAAAAATCCGATAATTCCGGCAATAAAAATACAGCCATATCCAATCAACACATAATTTTTCAATTTGTGGCTTCCTGTAAAAAGGGCAATTCCAATTTTTACGACGGTATTAGACAATGTAGCCAGCAAAATGGCGTTTTGAGCAATTAAAAGATTTATTGTGGTACCGCCCAATTTAGAAACTGAAATAGCAATGGCATCAACATCTGTTAAAGCACTAATACTGCTGGAGAAATAAATTCCATTTGCGCCGTAAGTTTGGTTTGCATAACTCACCAAAAGCAATATTCCCATATAAAAAACACCAAAAAATACCGCATTTCTAATATTTAGGGGATCTCCCAGCACTATTTTGTCAACAGATCGCTGTTTTTCAAATTGTTTATTATAAAAGAACAATGCAACACCAAAAGCTGTAAAAAATATAATAAGCAATGGTAATGTCAATGAAACAAGCATGGATTTATTAAAAATAAAAACCCACAAAAACACTCTGGCAATCATAATGGTAGCCGCAGCAAATATTCCTACAGCATAATTTTGTGAAAGCTCAGGATTTTCTTTGCTTTTTTTCGAAAATGTAAAAGTTACCAGCGTACTCGATACCAGTCCTCCCAAAATACTGGTTAGCAAAATACCTCTGTCGGTTCCCAAAAATTTCATTAAAATATAGCCAACAAAACCAATTCCAGAAGTCAATACAATAATCCAACCCACTTCTCTCGGATTAATTACCTCATAAGGCCCATAAAATTCGTTAGGCAAAAAAGGCAAAATCAACAATGCGATTACCACAAAACGCACAAAAGCAAACAGTTCCTTTTGTGTGAGTTGTCCAATCATAGATTTCAATCTTAATTTAAGAGAAAGTAAAACCAAGGTAATTACAGTGAGCGCCAAACTAAGATTTATGCTGCCAACAAGCACAAGACCACCCAACAAAAACGTAAAAATGATTGCAAACTCTGTGGTACTTCCAATATTCCCTTCATTTGAAGTTACCCAATAAGAAATGGCCACAATGGCTACAACGCCTAAAAAACCTGCAATAAAAATCCAATAAGTAAAAGTAATTCCTAAATAAGCCGTTAAAAAACCCAATAAAGCAACAAGCGTAAATGTGCGTAAGCCAGCAAAAATCTCTCCTTTTTCTGAATATTGGGAATATTCACGTTCCAAGCCCAACACAAAACCGATGCCTGCAGTCACCAACATTCTTATCAAAAAATCGAATTCTGTAAGCTGCCCGTTTTCTGTTTGAATGATAAAATTTGCATCCACGGAAATGAATTTATTTATTGGTTATATGTTATGCGTTATATGTTAACCGTTATTTGCTAATTGTTTAATATGAAAAACTTATAACTTTCTTTAAATATATTTTGAAAGAAATCGAAAAAAATTACCCTTAAGTTCACTGTACAAATTTCTTTGGGTGTCCATATGATTTCGAAGCTCAATATGCTTTTTAACCATTTGAACATCTAGTACATCCTTTCCTTTTTTAAGCTGTTCGGAAATATTGATTTCATGCAAATTGATATGATCCTCAAGTTCATCAATGGCATTTTCTTGAATGATAAACTGATTTTGATAATGCTCTAATTGCGCCAGCACTTCTTTGTCTGTCCAACGCAACACCAACTCGTTCAACCTGTTTTGCAATGATTTTAGCTCGTCTTCCCAAAAAAGAAGTTCACGTCGCCATTGTTGGTGCTCAAAATGTAAATCCGAATTAAAAATGACATCTCGTTCCATCATAAAATGTTTTAAATTTATTTTATTTGAGTGTTTTTTTTGCTTTTAACTTTAAAAATTAATCCCTTACTTGAGCCGGAATTTCTTTTATCCGTTTTCCCAATATTTTTTCAAGGTCTTCCAAATAAACCACTTCTTTTTTTAAGAGCAGTTGTCCCAAGCTTTCTAATTTATTTTGGTGTTTCAATAACAATTCTATGGTTTTATTGTAGGAAGAAACTACCAAAGCTTGCACTTCTTTATCAATAATCATGGCCATATTTTCACTGTAAGGTTTTCCCAAAAAGCGTTCATTTTCACCTGTTGAATCATAAAAACTAAGAGGACTAATTTTATCTTACAATCCGTAATAAGCCACCATCATATAAGTTTGTTTGGTTACTTTTTCCAAATCATCCAAAGCGCCAGACGACACTTCATTGAAAATAATTTCTTCGGCTGCACGTCCTCCCAATGCGGCACAAAGTTGGTCTATAAATTTGGCTTTGGTTATTATTTGATGTTCTTCAGGAAGATACCAGGCCGAACCCAACGATTTTCCCCGGGGAATAATAGAAACTTTTACCAAGGCATCCACATTTTTCAAAAACCAGCTTGCAACGGCGTGTCCGGCTTCATGATAAGCAACGATTTCCTTTTCTTTAGGCGAAATAATTTTCCCTTTTCTTTCCAATCCGCCAACAATACGATCACGGGCTTCCATAAAATCTTCCTGTTCAACGGCATCCTTTTTTTTGCGTGCGGCAATCAGCGCGGCTTCATTGCAAATATTTGCGATATCCGCACCCGAAAATCCCGGACTTAAGGAAGCCAATAATTTTACATCAACGTCTTTTGCTAATTTTAAAGGTCGAAGATGGACTTCAAATATTTCAATGCGTTCCTGTTTTGTGGGCAATTCCAAATAAATATGACGGTCGAACCTGCCGGGCCGCAACAAAGCTTTGTCCAAAATATCCGCCCTGTTGGTGGCGGCCAACACAATAACGCCCGTATTGGTGCCAAATCCGTCCAATTCCGTCAACAATTGGTTTAAGGTATTTTCCCTTTCATCATTCGATTGAAATGCATTTGCTTTGCTGCGTGATCGGCCAACTGCATCAATTTCATCAATAAAAATAATGCTCGGCGCTTTTTCTTTTGCCTGTCTAAACAAATCGCGAACCCGGGAAGCGCCAACACCCACAAACATTTCAACAAACTCTGATCCCGACAAGGAGAAAAAAGGAACTTGTGCTTCGCCGGCAACTGCTTTTGCCATCAAAGTTTTTCCGGTTCCTGTTGGGCCAACAAGCATAACGCCTTTCGGAATTTTAGCGCCCAATTTGGTGTAGGTTTTCGGGTTTTTCAAAAAATCGACAACTTCCTCCACTTCACTTTTGGCTTCCCTTAATCCGGCAACATCCTTAAAAGTTACCGTGCTTTTTGTGTCCTTGTCAATTAATTTCGCCGTAGATTTCCCGAAATTAAAAATAGATCCGCCACCCATACTGTTCCTTCCCAGTCCACGCAACATAAAAACCCAAAACAAAATAAGGAGCCCGAACAGTACAATATAGGAAAGCACTACAGTCCAATCCGTACGATTTTCATAAGCGATTTCTACCCTTTCTTCGGGCAAAAAATTTTGTTGTGCTTGCTGTAATTTGCCTTCAAAACTTTCTACAGATCCTATTTGAATGGTATAATGCGGACCGGCTTCCGCCATAAATCGACCTTGTGGAATATCTTTATATTTTGCAGCGTTAAGCCTGTCTTTTTTGATATAAATTTCTGCAAATAATTTATTAACCACCACAATTTTTGCCACATCATGAGTGCTTAACATGGTTTGCTCAAAAGATAGCCAACTAATTTCCATTGGTTTTGAAACAGACCTGTTAAATAGGGAAAAAAGAATCAAAAAAATAAATAAAACATAACCCCAATAAGGCTTATGACCTCCCTGCAAAGTCGGAAGTTTTTTTTCTTTCGAAAAATCAGTTTCTCTATTTTCCTGACGTTCGTTATCCATTTTTTTCCAACACTATAAATTGATCCAATGCTTCCAGCGCTTCGCAGCCATAAACCAAAGACATACTTCCGCCCATCAAAATTGCCACGCCAATAGTTTCCATAATTTTAGAAAAACTGGCGCCTGCATCCAGGGAATTTTTTATGTGAAAGGGAATACCGCCATCACACCTATTGGTAATGGCAATACCCAACGCAATCAGTTCTTTCGTTTTTATGGTGAGTGCGCCTTCTGAAAATGCGGCTTTTTGCAGGCTGTTAAAATGGGTCATCACCGTTGGAATCTCTTCCTTCATTTGCGTCATTAATTTTTCTAAATCGCTGAAATTTTTTCCGTGGTCTTTAATCATGGCTTCTTGGTTTTAGTAAAAAATATATGTCATCAAAACTACTATTGCATTTTACAAGTTATTGAATCTCATTAACCCTTAAAATGATATATCTCAACTAAATTTTTGTCATATCTGATGGGGTTTCCACTAAAATTGTACGATTTCCTTTTAAAGCAATTGGTTGCTTCATAATTTCTGGATTGTGTTTGATCAAGGTAATCCAATCTTGTGAAGACAATTCAACCGGTTCAAATTTATCTGTAAACGCATGATGTTCCTGATTAACAAGCTCTTTAACCTCGATTCCCAGTCGTTTTGCCAATTCTGCAATTTGGGTTCCTGTAAGCGGTGTTTTTAAAATATCGATTGGCTGAATTGCCAATCCTTCGGCTTTTGCATAAGCTAAAGCTTGTTTTGCCCTAACCGAATTGGTGCTGTAATAAATCGTAATTTGTCTGTCTGATGTTGCTATTTCTCCCATGATAATTGTTTTAAATTATTGTGTTTTTTATATTTTTTTTCTCGTTTCCAGGTGATGTTTTAACAATTGCTTTAAACTATCCAAATAATCCTGTAATATTTTTTTATCGATAGACGGATTGCTTTCCGAAGGAATGGTGACCGGACTTTCATCTAAAAATTGATAGATTTCCGGATAATTGGTTTCTATTGTTTTTGTAAGTTGTGAAATCTCCGTCAATAGATTTTGTTCGTTATTCATTTTCTGATGTTTTTAGTTACAATTCATAAGTTAACTATATTTATTCATAACGCAACGCGTCAATCGGATTTAATTTTGCCGCTTTGCGTGCAGGAAAATACCCGAACGCAATACCAACCAATGCCGCAAAACCAAAACCAATCATAATTGAATAAGGCGCCGTGGGAATAAAAAAATCGGTAAGTTTATAAATTACCTGATTTCCTATTATCCCAAGAACCGTTCCCAAAATACCGCCTGCCAAACTCAATACCACGGCTTCTATCAAAAATTGCGTTAAAATATCGCTTTCCCTTGCGCCAATTGCCAGCCGGGTTCCTATTTCTCGAGTTCTTTCCGTTACGGAAACCAACATAATATTCATAATTCCGATACCGCCAACAATTAGTGAAATACTAGCGATGGCGCCCAAAAGTATGGTAAGTATGCCTGTGATATTCCCAGTAATTTCCTGAAGTTCCACTTGCGTCATCACCTCAAAATCATCTTTTTCAAAAGGCCTTATCTTATGCGATTCGCGCAATAATTCCGAAACTTCAATTTTTGCGTCGGCTACGCTATTTTCATTAAGGGCGCTGGCCATAATCATATCGTAACCGCGACTATGTCCGAATAAACGGTCTTGAATGGTGGTGTAAGGCGCCAAAATTACATCATCCTGATCCTGACCCATCGCACCTTGCCCAACTTCCTTCAGCAAACCAACCACAGTAAACGGAATCTTGTCAAGCCGAATTTGACGACCGATCGGATCTTCATCAGCAAACAATTCTTCCCGGGTAGTTTCACCAATCACGCAAATTTTGTTGGCGGTTTTTACGTCATCTTCTTTGAAAAAATCCCCTGAAGACAATTCCCTGCTTAATATATCGAAATACTCGTGATTCACACCGTAAACTATCGTTGATTTATAGCCGATTGGTCCAACTGCCTGTGCGCCAACATTCACCAAAGGCGATAATTTTGATATCCATACCGCATTTTTTTGCAATATGTCAAAATCCTTTTTGTCGATGGGCCTTCCCATTCTCACATGCGAGCCGCCTCGATGTTCCATTTTTGTAAAAATCATCACCAAATTGGTTCCCAATCC
>Ga0105096_10001361_pt1 | contig 10009 bp, 10 predicted proteins | sample PPLLak3cmMay2015_FD_87036 | JGI IMG/M metagenome (GOLD analysis project Ga0105096, IMG submission 87036) | Freshwater sediment microbial communities from Prairie Pothole Lake near Jamestown, North Dakota, USA - PPLs Lake P7 Core (1) Depth... | ecosystem: Environmental > Aquatic > Freshwater >...
AAGATCACCGACAAAGGGCTGGTCGATGTGGCGGGAATGAACCTCGTTCCGCTCTGGGTCGAGTCGTGATATCGGACCGTAAGAGTCCGCGATCGCACGAGTTAGCGACGGGTTTGTGTCACCAGCGGGCGATTCGTGAATCCTTATCAGGGGGTGGCCGGCAGCGAGACCTCCCGCTCGGGCGCCGGCATCCTGAACGCCATTATTCGTTTGCCTCCCGGCCCCGAGCCGCACTCCTGATGCTTGCTGAGAGACCGCATGGATTCCCTCTCCCGTCGTCGCTTTCTGCGCATCTCGGCCGCGACGATCGCGGCCACCTCGGCCACGGCCGGCGTCGCGAGGCTGGCTGGCCGGGCGGCCGGCGAAGGCGGGCCCGCGCGCGGGTTGCACACGGTCCCCACCTTCTGTGACATCTGCTTCTGGAAGTGCGGCGCGATGGCCTACGTGGAGGACGGGAAGCTCTGGAAGATCGAAGGCAATCCGGCCGACCCGCTGAGTGAAGGCCGCCTCTGCCCGCGCGGCACCGGCGGCGTGGGCGCGCACTTCGACAACGATCGGCTGAAAGCGCCGCTCATCCGCCGCAAGCGGCGCGGCGACGACGAGTGGGTGCAGGTGACCTGGGACGAGGCGCTCGGCCACGTCGCGGAGAAAATGCAGGCGATCAAGGCGACGTACGGCCCGGAGGCGGTCGCCCTGTTCTCGCACGGCCTCGGCGGCACCTTCTTCAAGCACACCATCAGGGCCTACGGATCGCCGAACATCGCGGCCCCGTCCTTCGCGCAGTGCCGCGGCCCGCGCGACGTCGGGTTCCACCTGACGTTCGGCGAGGAGGTCGGCTCGCCCGAGCGCACCGACATCCGGAACGCGCGCTGCCTCGTGCTGATCGGCTCGCACCTCGGCGAGAACATGCACAACACGCAGGTGCAGGAATTCGCGGCGGCCATGGACGCCGGCGCGAGCCTCATCGTCGTCGACCCGCGCTTCTCCATCGCCGCAGGGAAGGCGAAGCACTACCTCCCGATCAGGCCCGGCACGGACCTCGCGCTCGTCCTGGCGTGGATGCACGTGCTGGTCACCGAGGGGCTGTACGACCGGGAGTACGTCGCGCAGCACGGGTTCGGCTTCGAGGCCTTCGCGGCCGAGCTGGCGCCGTACACGCCCGAGTGGGCCTACCCCGAAACGGGCATCGAACCGGCCGTCATCCGCGAGACCGCGCGGGAGATGGCCCGATTCCGGCCGGCTACGCTCGTCCACCCGGGGCGGCACGCCACCTGGTACGGCGACGATGCGCAGCGGTCCCGGGCCGTGGCGCTGCTGAACGCGCTGCTCGGCAGCTGGGGCCGGAAGGGCGGGTTCTACGCGCCCACGTCGATGGACGTGCCCGGCTATCCGTACCCGGACTATCCGGCGGCGCCCCTGGGCAAGGTCGACAACCCCGGAGGCAGGTATCCCTTCGCCCTCGAGACGTTGACGACGGGCATCCGCGAGGCGACGCTGACCGGACAGCCGTACCCAATCAAAGGCTGGTTCACGTACGCCACGAATCTCGTCACCGCGCTGCCGAACGAGGCCGAGACCATCCGGGCGATTCAGAACCTCGACCTGCTGGTCGTCGTGGACGTCATTCCGGGCGAGATGGCCGGCTGGGCCGACGTCGTGCTCCCCGAGGCGACGTACCTCGAGCGCTACGACGACCTGAACGTCGAGCTGTTCCGCGAGCCCTTCGTGGCGCTGCGCCAGCCCGTGGTGCCGCCGCCGCACGATCAGCAGCCGAACTGGTGGATCGCCCGCGAGCTGGCGAAGAAGCTCGGCCTGGAGTCGTACTACCCCTGGAAGACCATCGAGGAGTATCTCGAGTTCCGGCTCACGAAGGCGGGGCTGAGCTTCGCGGAGCTGAAGCAGAAGGGCATCCTGCGAGGCCGGCCTCAGCCGATCTACTACGAGGACGGCCTGACGCCTGAGTTCCCGACGGCGTCAGGCAAGATCGACTTCTACTCGACGGCGCTCCGCGACAAGGGGTTCGACCCGGTGCCGAAGTACACGAAGCCGGCCGATCCGCCTTCGGGCATGTTCCGGCTGCTCTTCGGCCGGGCGCCCGTGCACTCCTTCGGCCGCACCCAGTCGAACCCGATCCTGCACGAGATGATGGAAGAGAACGAGCTCTGGCTGAACGCCGACGTCGCGGCCCGCATGGGCCTCGCCGACGGCCGGTACGTCCGGCTGCGGAACGAGGACGGCGTGGTCAGCAACCGCGTGAAGCTGAAGGCCACCCAGCGCATCCGCCCGGACTGCGTCTACATGGTGCACGGCTTCGGGCAGCGGGCGGTCCGGCTGCGGCGATCGCTGGGCCGCGGAGCGAGCGACGCCCAGCTGACCACCCGGTACAAGACGGACCCGCTGATGGGCGGCACGGGCATGAACGTCAACTTCGTGGCCGTCGAGGCGGAGGCGTAGGCGATGGCACGCTACGGGATGGCCGTCGATACCCGCCTCTGCGTCGGCTGCATGGACTGCGTCGTGGCCTGCAAGACCGAGAACCGCGTGCCGGAGGGCTTCGACCGCGACTGGATCGCGTACGAGACCGCCGGGACGTTTCCGGCGCTGCGCCAGGAAATCCGCTCCGAGCGCTGCAACCACTGCGACAATCCGCCCTGCGTCACCTGCTGCCCGACCGGCGCGAGTCACGTGGACGGGTTCGGCCAGCTCGTGCTCGTCACGCACAACGCATGCATCGGCTGCAAGGCCTGCCTGGCCTCCTGCCCGTACGACGCGCGGTTCGTGCACCCGCAGGGCTACGCGGACAAGTGCACGTTCTGCGTGCACCGCGTGAAGGAAGGCCTCGACCCGGCCTGCGTGTCGGTCTGCCCCACGCACTGCTTCACCTTCGGCGACCTCGACGATCCGAACAGCGCCATCAGCCGGAAGCTGGCGTCGCGCCGGTCGCACCCGCTCCTGCCCGCGGCCGGCACCAGGCCGCGCATCTTCTTCCTGGACTGACGGGGACGCGATGACGCCCGAGCTCTTCATCACGCGGCACAATCACCTCATCGATCCCTTCGTCCACGTCTGGAGCTGGCAGATCCCCGTCTACCTGTTCCTGGGCGGGTGGGTGGCCGGGAACATGATCCTCACGGGCTACTTCATGCTCGGCGGGCGCCACACCCGGCGGTCCCCCTTGCTCTCGGCGCTGCCGGGCCTGAGCCTCGTGCTGCTCAGCCTCGGCATGCTGGCGCTCTTCCTCGACCTCGAGCACAAGGCGTATGTCTGGCGCCTCTACACGACGTTTCAGTGGACCTCGCCCATGTCGTGGGGCTCGTGGATACTGCTGCTCGTCTACCCGGCGCTCGTCGTCACGTGGCTGGTGCGCCCGCCGCTCATCCTCGAGGACCTCAGCCAGACCGTCGAGCGGATCACGAATACGCTGCAGGGGCGGCGCGACATCGTCCGCACGATCGGCATCACCAGCATGGTGCTCGGCGTCGCGCTGGGCGTGTACACCGGCGTCCTGCTCAGCTCGCTCGTCGCCAGGCCGCTCTGGAACACCGGCATCCTGGGGGTGCTCTTCCTCGCGTCGGGCGTCTCGGCGGCCGCCGCGTTCGGGCACCTCGTGACGCACAGCCCCGACGAGCGGGCGCTGACCGTGCGCATCGACAACGTCGTGCTCGCCTCGGAGCTCGGCATTCTCGCGCTGTTCCTGGTGGCGATGCTCAACGGAAGCGCGCAGCAGGTGGACGCCGCGAGCCTGGTGCTCGGCGGGCCCTTCACCGCGCCGTTCTGGGTCTTCGTGGTCGGCCTCGGCATCGTCATTCCGCTGATCATCCAGTTGCTGGCGGTCCGCCACTGGATTCAGCACACGCCAATCGCGCCGATCATGGTGATGGCGGGGGGGCTGGCGCTGAGGTGGGTGCTGGTGCTCGCGGGGCAGGTGAGCCGATGGGAGCCGGGGACCATGGGGATGCCGTAGGGGCTGGGGGCCAGGCGCCGGGCGCTGGTTCGACTCGATCGAGATGGAGCCCCGGGTCTTCAGACCCGGGGTTGAGAGAAAGACTCGGAGTGCTATGAGCGCAACAACGGAACACCATCGACCGCAGGCGTACATGAATCCGTACCTGGCCGGGATAGGCCTCGGCCTGGTCCTGCTCGCGTCGTTCGTGCTCGTCGGACGCGGGCTCGGCGCGACGGGCGCGTTCAACTCGGTGATCGCGTGGGTGGTCGGCGGCGTCGCGCCCGACCACGCACGGGGCAACGAATTCATCGCCGGCTATCTGGGTGACGGCGGCGCGTCGCCCCTCAAGTCGTGGCTCCTCTTCGAGGTCGTCGGCCTCTTCGCCGGGGCGATGTTCTCGGGCCTGCTCGCCGGCCGCGCGAAGGTGATGACCGAGAAGGGCCCGCGCGTGTCCGTGCGGACGCGGCTCGCGATGGCGTTCGCCGGCGGCGTGCTGATGGCCTTCGGCGCGGCGCTGGCCAGGGGCTGCACGAGCGGCCAGGCGCTCACCGGCGGCGCGCTGCTCAATCTCGGCAGCTGGGCCTTCATGATGATGGTGTTCGCCGGGGCGTACGCCGTGGCGTATTTCGTAAGGTGGCAATGGCGATGACCGCACCCTTCTTCAAGTACGGCATGTTCGGCGACGAGGCCAGCCTGGTCCTCGCCTTCCTCATCGGCATCGGCTTCGGCTTCTTCCTGGAGCGCGCGGGGTTCGGCAGCGCGCGGAAGCTGGTGTCGCAGTTCTACCTGAACGACCTCGCCGTGTTCAAAGTAATGTTCACGGCGATTGTCACCGCGATGCTGGGCGTCACCTACCTCGGGTGGATCGGCTGGCTCGACCTCTCGCTCGTGTACCTCGTGCCGACGTACCTGCTTCCGCAGGTCGTCGGCGGGCTCCTCCTCGGCGTCGGCTTCGTCGTCGGCGGATACTGTCCGGGCACGTCCGTTGCCGCGACCGCAACCGGCCGCGTGGACGGCCTGGTCTACGTGCTCGGCATCTTTGCCGGCATGTTCGCGTTCGCGGAGCTCTACCCCTTCCTGAAGGGCTTCTATCTGAGCGGATCGGGCGAGGCGCTGACCATACCCGGCACGTTCGGCCTGCCATACGGCCTGGTCGTATTCGCCGTCGTCCTGATGGCCGTTGGCGGGTTCTATGGCGCCGGGCTTCTCGAGAAGAAGTTCGCGGCGGCGGGGGAGTAGGCGATGTCCGGCTGGTTCTCTCGGCTCACGCTGAATCAGAAGCTGGCGCTCGCGGCCATCGCGCTCGGCGCCGGCGCGCTCTTCGCCGCCCCCTATCCAGGCAGCAAGGTGACGCTCGATGCCAGGGAACTGGCGCTCGTCGTCGGCACCGAAGCCGATCACGTCGAGGCACCGGAGCTGGCCGCGTGGATTATCGAGAACCGGGCGGACTACCGGCTCGTCGACCTGAGAACGGAGAAAGAGTTCGCCACGTATTCCATCCCGACCGCGGTGAACATCCCGATGAGCGTCCTGCCGGAGGCCGGACTCGGACGGCAGGAGAAGCTCGTACTCTATTCGGAGGGGGGCATCCACTCGGCGCAGGCCTGGATGCTGCTGAAGGCGCTGGGGCACAAGTCCGTCTACATGCTGAAGGGCGGCCTGGACGAGTGGAAGGACCAGGTGGTGTTCCCGGTACTTGCCGACGACCCGACTCCCGCTCAGCGTGCGCGCGACGAGCGGCTGAAGGCGATGAGTGCGTTCTTCGGTGGTCAGCCCCGCAGCGCGGCCTCCGCGGCGGCAGGCGAGCCAGAGACCCCGGGCATCGCCGCGCCGCTGACGCCGGCCGTACCGAAGGTGGCGGCCCCGCCCTCACCCGCAGGCGGCGCGAAGCCTGCGGTCAAGAAGAAGAGGGAAGGCTGCTGACCCCGCGAGTGTGCAGGCGACGCGTCAGCGTTTCGGCGAGGCCAGAAACTCCTTCGCGAACTGCTTCAACTCGGGCCGTGCGAGGCCGAGGCTCTCCGCTTCAGCCATGGCGCGGTCGAACGTCCACCCGTCCTGCCGCACGCGCTTGATCAGCCACATCGTTGCCACTCGCGGTCCCGTGTGGCAGTAGATGAAGGCATACGCGTTCTCCGGCGCAGCCATTACCTCGAGGAACGTGCGGGCCGCGGCCGGGTCCGGGCGCAGGCGCGTGAAGGGGATGGCCACGAACCGCAAGCCGGCGGCCGTGGCGGCGCGTTCAGCTGCCGCGCGGTCGTAGCCCTCTTCGCCATCCTCGCGGATCGCGATGACCACATCGAACCCCGCTTTCTTCAGCGCGGGCATCGCCTCGGGCGAGGCGTTGCCGCCGAGGGCGACGGTTGTGGTGATGGGACGGAACGTTTCGATGCCCGGCATGGGCAGCGTCAGCGACGGACGCGCCTGCGCCGCCGCCTGATGCGGCGCCAGGAGGAACGAGGTGAGGAGGAACGCGGTCGCGCCCAGCAGCAGCGTAGTACGAGCCCTGGCCATGTGCAAACCTCTCGGCGGGGGCGAGGGGTGAAGAACCGGCAGAATCCCGACGTGTCGGGCGCGCCTCAGACGCCAGGCTTGCTGCGGAGCACGCCCAACTGGATGAGCAGGCCGGTGAAGTCGTAGACGCGGCGCTCGTCGGCAATCAGGCCGTCCGCCATCTGCATCAGCAGCACGCCGTGAATCTCGCAGCGGCGGCCCGTGCCGTCCAGCCCCATGAAGCGGCCGGCGTGCGTGGCTTTGGCCGCGAAAGGCACGGCCACCCGGTCTCCGTCGATGAGGGGCGGCTCGTTGTTCATGGACCAGTCCGGGAAGGACTGGAACAGCGACTCGTAGGATTTCTGGATGGCGTCCCGCCCCGCGATTTTCGAGTAGATGGGGCTCACCACCGTGCCGTGCTCGGCGTGATCGAGCGCCAGGGCCACGGGATCGCGTCTCCGCCAGGCCTCGACCCGCCTCTCGCAGAACGCCAGCATGTCGTCTCTGGTCATGGGACCCTCGCGACAGACGGGCCTGTGACACACCCGCCCGCAGCCATGAGTCTGCGCAACCCATCCATAACGCGACAGGGACATTGTAGCGCTGATCATGGGGCGTGCGCACCCGCGTCAGCACGGCGACACGCGGGCGGCCGGTCCGCTTCGCATCGTCGGCCCGCGCCGCCCCGCGGTCGCGTCACGCGCCGGGCAGGCCGCGGGCCGCCGGGGCCGCCGCGGCGCCGAAGTACCGCCGCTGGAACCAGAGCGCGACGTTGACCAGCCCGATGAGGGCCGGCACCTCGACCAGCGGGCCGATCACGGCGGCGAAGGCCGCCCCGTGGTTGATGCCGAAGGTGCCGACGGCGACGGCGATGGCCAGTTCGAAGTTGTTCGACGCCGCGGTGAACGACAGCGTGGCCGACTGGCTGTAGGTCGCGCCCACCGCCTTGCTCATGAAGAACGACACGACGAACATCACGACGAAGTAGATGAGGAGCGGAATCGCGATGCGGATGACGTCGAGCGGCAGCTGGACGATCGTCTCGCCCTTGAGCGAGAACATCACGACGATGGTGAAGAGGAGCGCGACGAGCGTGATGGGGCTGATCTTCGGAATGAAGCGCGCCTCGTACCACTCCCGGCCCTTCAGCCGGATCATCGAGAACCGCGTGAGGACACCCGCCAGGAACGGGATGCCGAGGTAGATGAAGACGCTCGTGGCAATCTCGCCGATCGTGATGTCGACCGCGACGCCCTGCAGGCCGAACCAGGCGGGGGCGACGGTGATGAACACATAGGCGTACACCGAGAAGAAGAGCACCTGGAACACCGAGTTGAAGGCGACCAGCCCGGCGCAGTACTCCGTGTCGCCCCGGGCCAGCTCGTTCCACACGATGACCATCGCGATGCAGCGGGCGAGCCCGATCAGGATGAGGCCGATCATGTACTCGGGGGTGTCGCGCAGGAAGATCACCGCCAGCGCGAACATCAGGATCGGGCCGACGACCCAGTTCTGCACCAGCGAGAGCGCGAGGACGCGGCCGTTGCGGAACACCTGCCCCATGTCCTCGTAACGGACCTTGGCGAGCGGCGGGTACATCATGAGGATGAGGCCGACGGCGAGCGGGACCGACGTCGTGCCCACGCTGAACCGGTTCAGCAGCGGCACGATGCCCGGGAACGCATACCCGCTGCCGACGCCCACGGCCATGGCGGCAAAGATCCAGAGCGTCAGGTACCGGTCGAGGAACGACAGCTTTCCGGCGACGCCGGCGTGCGCGTGGCTCATAGTCACCTTTCCCGGCTGTGCGTGTGTGGCCGATCCCCCGCCGTCACAGGGCCCCCAGCAGCGCTTTCATCCGCCGGAGCGCCCCGCGTGCGAGGCAGTACGCGACACGCGTCCCGTCCTCACGGCTTCGAATGAGGCCGGCGGCCTTCAGGATCCGCAGGTGCTCCGACACGCTCGACTGCGCGAGGGGCAGTTCGTCGACGATGAGGCTGCACGTGCGCGCGTCCTTCCTCGCGAGCATGCGGAGGATCCGGACGCGCGCCGGATGGCCGAGGGCCTTGGCGAACCTCGCCAGTTCCTCGCCGGCGGCGTCGTCGTCGATCGGCCGCGTCACGGCCGGCCCCTCGGGGGGGCAGGAGAGGGGGCCGGGGCCGGTCCGACGGCGGTCGCGCCTGCTGCTCTTCATCGTCAATCGACGATGGACGATAGCGCCTGCGGGCCGGCCCTGTCAAGCGGACCCGGGCGATGCGGGGCCGCTTGACCCGCGGGCCCGGCCGCGGATACACTTCGGGATAACTCGAAATGACGAACCGCGGATCCGCGACGCCCGATCGAGTCCCGCCCGGGGTGATCGATGCGCTGGAAAGACGAGTGGAAATGGCTGGTGATGGGCGCCGCCGGGTTCCTGGCGGTCTTCGCTCTCCCGGTCGGCGCGGCCCGGTTCGATCACGCGGTGATGGAGGCCCTGCACCTCCTCAAGTGGTACGCCCGTGAGCACGTCGTCCTCTGCCTGCTCCCGGCGTTCTTCATCGCGGGGGCCATCACGGTGTTCGTCAGCCAGGATGCCGTGCTGAAGTACCTGGGCGCCGGCGCGCACAAGGTCATCAGCTACGGCGTCGCGTCGGTGTCAGGCACCATTCTGGCCGTCTGCTCCTGCACCGTGCTGCCGCTGTTCGCGGGCATCTACATGCGCGGGGCCGGCCTCGGCCCTGCCACGGCGTTCCTCTATTCGGGCCCCGCCGTCAACGTGCTGGCCATCGTGCTGACCGCGCGGGTGCTTGGCGCGGGGATCGGCACGGCGCGGGCGGTGGGAGCCGTCGCCTTCAGTGTGGTCATCGGCCTGCTGATGCACGCCCTGTTCCGCCGGGACGAGACCCGGCGTCAGGAGGCGATGCCGCCCGCCCCGGCCGCCGCGGGCGGCAGGCCGCTCGGACAGCAGGCGGTCTTCTTCGGCCTCCTGATTGGCATCCTGGTGTTCGCCAACTGGGCCGAGACAACCGATGGCGGCGCGGCGTGGGCGGCCATCGCCCGGTCCAAGTGGGTGCTGACGACGATCTTCGGCGCGGCGCTCGCCGTCGTGCTCGTCCGCTGGTATCGCGTGAGAACCCTGTATGTCGCCGCCACGGCGCTGGCGACACTCGTCGCGGCCCTGCTCGCCCCGGAGCATCCCGTGGCGCCGTTCGCCGTGGCGCTCTTCGGCCTTGGCGCGTCGACCAGCGTGACCGGGGGCGAGGCGGGCGAGTGGTTCGCCGCCACCTGGGAGTACGCGAAACAAATCACGCCCCTGCTGCTGGGCGGCGTGCTGGTGGCCGGCCTGCTGCTCGGCCGTCCCGGCCACGAGGGGCTGGTTCCGTCGGCGTGGGTCGCGTCCGCGGTGGGCGGGAACTCGGTCCTCGCCAACCTGTTCGCGGCCGTCGTCGGCGCGTTCATGTACTTTGCCACGCTGACCGAGGTGCCCATCGTTCAGGGCCTGGTCGGCAGCGGCATGGGGCGCGGCCCGGCCCTGGCGCTGCTGCTGTCCGGCCCGGCGCTGTCGCTGCCGAGCATGCTGGTGATTCGAAGCGT
>Ga0105096_10001362_pt1 | contig 10007 bp, 7 predicted proteins | sample PPLLak3cmMay2015_FD_87036 | JGI IMG/M metagenome (GOLD analysis project Ga0105096, IMG submission 87036) | Freshwater sediment microbial communities from Prairie Pothole Lake near Jamestown, North Dakota, USA - PPLs Lake P7 Core (1) Depth... | ecosystem: Environmental > Aquatic > Freshwater >...
ACCGGACGGCAAGCCGCGCACGCACCGCTGGGACGAGTCCATGTTCTGGAACGTGTACTACGTGAAGGGCGCGTTCCTCGATGCCGACAAGGCCTTCGAGGTCATCACCGGCATGCGCACCGTCGAGCTGCGGCTCATCAACAAGTGCATCAACACGCTGGTGCTGTCGCGGGCGCTGGCGCGCCACCCGGCGATCAACGTGCGCTGCTCGGCCGTCGAGGGCAACGACAACTACGCGCTGCGCGAGCGGCAGATGTTCCTCGGGCTGCCCGCGCCGCTGTTCACGCTCGACTTCGAGACGCCGATCGGCCGTGCCATCGGCCGCGAGGCGTTCCAGCGTTTCTTCGACTGCCTCGAGCCCGCCTTCGGCCTGCAGGTGACTCTCGGCCAGGTCAACACGGTGGTGCTGTGCCCTGCCCTCACCAGCCATTCCGAACTCTCCGACGAGGCGCTGCGCCAGTCGGACATCTCGCCCACGACCATCCGCGTGTCGGTCGGCGAGGAGGATCCACGCGCGCTGATCGCCCACCTCATGCGGGCGGCGGCGCTGGCGCTGGCGCCCGCGGCGCCCGGCTTCGTGGCCCAGTTTCCCGCGGCCGAGGAGATCGACGAGCTGTACCAGTCCACGTACGTGGACGTGCACCGCCGGTATGCGGCGAGCCGGCTCGGCCTGGCCAGCCGTCTGGCCTGACGGCGTTCGGCCTCAGGCCGTCACGCGGCCCGGCTCCGCACGCAACGTCCAGAAGGCCCAGTGACCAAGGCAGGTCGCGGCGAAGATGGCGAGCGAGGCGACCAGCGACGTGGCCGGCGGCCCATTCAGCTCGACGTTCGGCGGGCCCAGGCTCGAAAGCAGCACCAGCACAGGCGTCAGCAACAGCGCAACCAGCGTGGGATGACGAATGCCCTGCCAGGTCGCCGCGAGCACCAGGGCCGCGAGCAGCACGCCACGCAGTGCCGGCGCATCCACGGCGGCCACGACCAGCACGAGCACGAGGGTGGTGCACAGTACGCCGGCCGTGCGTGCGAGCGCATGCCGTGGCGAATGCTTCGCGACGGGCTCGCTCACCGCGACGACGGCGAGCGGCAGCCACCAAGCGTATGCGAGGCCGCCCATCCGCGCCGCGTACCAGGCCACCAGCGCGAGCACGGCCAGCAGCGCCGCGTATCCCACCGTCGCCTGCGCACGCACTGCGCGCCCGGCGACATTCACGTGGCGCAGCACCGTGACCACGAGTCCGAAACCGTAGCCAATACCCAGCAGCATCAGCCCCGAGCGGCGCAGCACGTCGCCCGCCGCGGCGGGCTCGAACGAACCGAGCAGTGCCGCACCGAGCAGGGCCACGAGGCCGCGCTGCAGGCCGAGCGAGCCGGCGGCGCCAACGGCGGCGGCGATTGCGACGATGAGCGCGACCACACCGTCAGTGGACTGCACCGTGAGCGCGGCGGCGGCATAGACGGCCGGCAGCAGCACGGCAGAGGCGGCGACCGGCCGGGCGAGCAGGCCGAGCAGCACGGCCAGCACGGCGCCGATACCGACGAACTTGGCAGCCTCGCCTTGGCCGGCCAGGTACGCGGCCGCGATCGGCCCGAGGAGGAGCAAGGTTAGACCGACGGTGCGGGTTTTCATTTTTATGTGGTCCTCGTAAGCCGAAGTCCGGACTCGCCGGCTGCAGCTGAGTGAACTCAAGCAAGATCCGCGCCAACCCGTCGTGCGCCTGCGATGTCAATGAGTTACGGAGAGCGACCGGGCCCGGCGCTCGCAATATGTAAAAGGACCCGACGGTGCACGCAGGTGACGCGGCCCCGCAGCCGCCTCTATCCTCCCCAGGCCCGCACCGCCCGGACCCCCTTCAGGATCGCTGCCGATGCCCGTCAAGACCGACCGCGCCGCGCCGCTGACCGCCACTGCCTGCGTCGCACTCGTCCTCCTCGGCGCGTGCAGCAGCGACGGCAGGGACGGCGACGGCGGAGATGGCAGCCTCCCGACCGCCTGCACGGAGACCGAACGCAAGCAGTTCACGCTCGACGTCGCCCGTGACTGGTACCTGTTCCCGGAACTGCTGCCGCCGGCCGTGAATCTCGACGAATTCGAGGACGCCGGGCAGCTCCTCGACCACCTGACCGCGACGGCCCGGGAGCAGCGCAAGGACCGCTATTTCAGCTACCTGACGACCCCCGCCGAAGAGGACGCGCTGTTTGGCGCCGGACAGTTCAATGGCTTCGGATTCCGCACCCGCACCGACCCCGGCGACCGTCCCTTCGTCACCGAGGTCTTCGAGTCCGCGCCGGCCGCAGAAGCTGGCCTGCGCCGCGGCGACGAGATCGTCGCGGTGGACGCGGGCGACGGTTTCGTCGCCGTGGCCGAGTTGCTCGCCGACGGCAGCACCCTCAGCGACGCACTCGGCCCGGCCGAGGTCGGCATCCGTCGCGGCCTGCGGCTGCTGAACGGCGGGGTCACCCGGGAGGTGGTCATGACCAAGCGTACGGTTGCGATCGACCCCGTGTCGGACGCGTACGGCTGGGCCGTGCTGCCACTCGCGGGCACCTCCGGCGTCGGCTACCTCAACCTGCGCACCTACGTCGGCACGGCCGACGCACAGCTGCGCGAGGTTTTCGGACAGTTCCGCGCGCGCGGCCTCGACTACTTCATCGTGGACCTGCGCTACAACGGCGGCGGCCTCGTCAGCACGGCCGAGATCCTCGGCGACCTGCTCGGCGGTGCACGCAGCTCGGCCGACGTGCAGCTGCGTATCCTGCACAACGAGCGCCGGTCGGCCGAGAACCGCACCCGCCGTTTCCAGCCGGTCACGCAATCCGTGCGGCCGGTGAGAATCGCGTTCCTCACCACGGGCGCGACGGCCTCGGCGAGCGAGATCAACGTCAACTCGATGGCGCCGTGGGTGGAGGTCGCGATCGTCGGTGAGGACACGCTCGGCAAGCCCGTCGGACAGCTCGCCTTCGACCTGCGCGGCTGCGACGTCCGGCTGCGCCTGGTCGCGTTCCAGACGGTCAATGCCCTCGATCGCGGCGACTACTACGACGGTCTGGCCGAAACCCTGCCCTTCGCCTGCGCCGCGATCGACACGCTCGACCACCCGCTCGGCGACGCGACGGAAGGCATGACGGCCGCGGCGCTGGAATGGCTGCGGACCGGCGCCTGCCCCGCCGTCATGGTCGACCCCGCAGCGCGAGACAAGCCATCCGGGGCGCCGTCCTCCGAGCGGATCGCGCCGCCGCGGCCGCCGCCCCCGACGCAGATCTGGCTGCCGGGCGTGAACTGAGGATCACCACGCAAAGTCGGTGATCGAACGCTCCTCGACGGGACGGCCGAGGCCGAACATGAGCTGCCACTCGCTCTCGCTGGTGACGGCGAACGAGAGCGACAGCGGTCCGATCGGCGTGCGGCCGCTGAGCAGCAGGGCCCCGGAATAGATCGCCGAGGAGTTGACGTCGTCGAAGCGGCCGCTCATGTCCGCAGCCGAGAGCGAGAAGCCCGCATACAGCGCCTGGCCGAACACGTAGCTGATGTCGGCGATCCGTTGCAGGTAGGTCGCCTTCGCGTTCCAGTACGAGGTCCCGCGCAGCTCGCCGAGGCTGAGGCCTGGCATGCTGACCGGCCCGCCGAGGGTGAACGTGTCGTAGATGGGCAGGTCGCTGCCGAAGGACGCGCCGCCGCTCGCACGCAGGTAGACGACGTTGCCTCCGAACGGCACGCTCGTCATGGCCACGCCCTCGAGCCGGTCATAGGACTCCACCGCGCCGAGCGCTTCGACGCCGCGGAAATACTCCACGCGCGCCAGCGTGCCGCTCTGCCAGAGCACGTTGCGGTCGCGCGTGTCGTAGGAATAACGCAGGGTCAGTCCGCCGTATCCCTCGCCTGAGATCTCGGGCAGGTCCGGCGTTCCGATCTCCCGCTCCACGGACTGGCCACCGGAGCGGATGCCGGCCCGGAGCTCGGCACGATTGCCGAACACACGGCCGGTGTCCAGCGCCCCCCAGGCGTGGGAGAACCGGTAGCGCGCCACCGCGTCGCCGTCGATGAAGATGTCCTCGATCGAGCGCTGCGCCGAGGCACGCGGCTCGACGAACCAGCGGTGCCCGTCGTCGAGCGGCTGGTACAGCGAGGCGTCGAGGCCCGAGGTCCTGCCGAACCGCCACGACCCGTGGATCTCGCCGCCGAGGTCATTGACCCAGGTGCGCAGGTAATCGCCGCCGATCATGAACGCCGTGTTCGCGTCGGTGCCGATGTGGAAGCCGAGGTCGAACCTCAGGATGTTGGGTCCCCAGGACTTCTCGGCGACGTGCAGGTTCAGGGTCGGCTGCTCGCCGTCGCCCGTCAGCGTGTAGGCGACGCGCTCGAAATCGGACAGGGCAAACACGGCGGTGGCGCGGTCGCCGATCTTGCGATTGTCGACCGTGTCGCCCGCCTCGAGACCGAAGGTCGCACGGATGAACTCCGGATTCGCCCGCTCGGCGCCCACGATGTTCACCGCCGCCAGCGTCACCGGCTCGCGGCCCAGCCGCGAGGTGGCCGCCCGCCAGGCCGCGAACTCGGCCTCCGGCAGCGAGTAGCGGGCGAGCTCGGCGCGCTGCGCGAGCGCAGCCGCGCGGCCGACCGGGATCGCGTCGGGCACGCGTTCGAAGGAAGCCGAGCCGATGTCTCCCATGTCGATGACGATCTTCACGTCGTCCGGCCCCAGCGTCTCCAGCTGCTGCCGCTCGTTGGCATTGATGAGCACGTCGAGGGTACGCGCCATCAGGGTGAGCGGCGATCGCAGCTGCTCCGGCGTCGGCGCCGGGTTCGGCACCGCGACCGCAATCACCACGTCCGCACAGGTCTCGCGCGCGATGTCCACCGGCACGTTGCGGGTCAGGCCGCCGTCGCCGAGGATGCGACCGTCGATGCTGACGGGCGCGAACGCGCCAGGCACGGCCATGCTGGCCCGCATCGACAGCGCCAGGTCGCCCTTGCGGAGGACGACCATCTCGCCGCTCTGCATGTCGGTGGCAATGGCCCGGAACGGGATGGGCAGCCGGTCGAAATCGCTGATGCCGCGGCTGCGTGCGACGAGGTACTGGATCGTGAGATCGACGTTCTGCGTGCTGATCAGGCCGCTCGGCGCGACCAGGCCGCCGTCGCGCACGCCGAACTCGAGGCTGTTGCTGTAGGTGTTGCCCGCGAGCTTGCGGCGCATCGGCACCTTGGCGCGCAGGCCGCTGCGGGCGATGGCTTCCTGCCAGGAGATCGCGCTCACCACCTTCTCGAGTTCCTTCGCGTCCACGCCGGAGGCGAAGGTTCCACCGACCAGCGCGCCCATGCTGGTGCCGACGATGCAGTCGACCGGGATGCGCATCTCCTCGAGCACGCTCAGGACGCCGACGTGCGCGGCGCCTTTCGCGCCGCCGCCGCCGAGCACGAGGCCGATGCGCGGCCGCGCCTGGGCCGCCTGGACGGGCGGAGCGGCCTCGGTGGGACTCACCTGCGCGTGCGACCGCGCAACAGGCCAGGCCACCGTCGCGCACAGCAGCGCCGCCACGACGCCGGCCGTCCGGCGGCGGATCCCGGCAAATCCTCTCTCCACGGTCGGGTCTCCCACGGCGGTCACGCCGTCAACAGCCGCGTATCGTACAGCAGCGCCCGGCCCGCGGAGGCGGCCGCGCGAGCCGCTACAATGCCGTCAAGCAACGGCTGGATCAGGGATTCCCGGATGGAAATCAGCAAGCAGGAACTGAAGCTCGTTCGTTCGGTGACGGAGCCTTTTCGCGTCACCGGGGGCAAGGGCTTCCGGCTCGTCGACTTCGATCCCGGCGACACGCTGACGTTCCGCTCCGGGGACAAGCCGCGCGCGCAGAGTGCGCTGAAGAAGGGCGTGCAGTACCTCGCCGCCCTGCAGGACAAGCTGTATGCGCAGGACCGCTGGTCGGTGCTGCTGGTCTTCCAGGCCATGGATGCGGCGGGAAAAGACGGCGCGATCAAGCACGTGCTGTCGGGCGTGAACCCGCAGGGCTGCCACGTGACGTCCTTCAAGGCGCCCTCCGCGGAGGAACTCGACCACGACTACCTGTGGCGCTGCATGAAGGCGCTGCCGGAACGCGGCCGGATCGGCATTTTCAACCGCTCGTATTACGAGGAGGTGCTGGTGGTGCGGGTGCACGAGGCCCTGCTCGCGGGCCAGAAGCTGCCGCCCCGTCTCGTCACGAAGACTATCTGGAAGAACCGTTTCGAGGACATCCGGAACTTCGAGCGCTATCTCGCGCGCAACGGCATGCTGATCCTCAAGTTCTTCCTGCACGTTTCGAAAGACGAGCAAAAGAAGCGCTTTCTCGAGCGCCTCGACGACCCGGACAAGAACTGGAAGTTCGAGCTCGGCGACGTGCGCGAACGCGGCCACTGGAACGATTACATGTCGGCCTACCAGGACATGATCCGTCACACCGCGAGCCAGCATGCCCCGTGGTACGTCGTGCCGGCCGACAACAAGTGGTTCACGCGCGTCGTGGTCGCCGCCGCGATCATCGAGGCGTTGTCGTCGCTCGATCTCGCCTATCCGCGAGTCGACGAGGCGAAGCGGGAGGAACTCGCCGTCGCGCGCGACGCGCTCACGCGGGAAGCTCGAGGCGGGCGAGCGTCTCGACGTGGTGGGTGAGCGGGAAGAAATCGTAGGGCTCGATGCCCGTCACACGGTAGCCGGCGGCTTCCAGCACCGACAGGTCGCGCGCCAGCGTACCGGCGCTGCACGAAAGGTACGCGAGGCGTAGGGGGCGCAAGTCCGTGGCAAGAGCAGCGGTCACCGGCGCGTCGAGCCCGGAGCGCGGGGGGTTCACGTAGGCGACGCGCTCGCCCGCCTGTGCGCGCCACCAGGGCACGATCTGCGGCAGCCGCTCCGTGCAGGTTCCGCGCAACACCAGCGCTTCGGGCGCATTCGCCGTCGCGAGTTCCATCGCCTCCCCCGACAGCTCGACGCCGAGCGTCGGGCTGCCCGCCGCCGTCCACTCGCGCAGGCTGGCGCCGAGGCCGCAATACAGATCGAGCACCGACACGCCGGCACCCGGCCGAAGGTGCGCACGCGCCGTGGCGAGTGCGGCGAGGTGCAGCTCGGGCAGCGCCTGCGCAAAGGCGGTCGGCCCGTGCAGCAGGCAGTGGGCGTCGCGTGAGCGCGGCGCGCCCCACAAGAGCTGCCAGCCGCGCCGCGCGAACAGTCGCCGGCCAGCCGCCGGGTGCAGGTGCAGCCAGCAGCCCTCGAGCCCCGTGCCGGACAGTCCGTCGAGCAGGCCTGCAAACACCTCCGCATCCACCCGGTGCGCTTTCACGATCAACGTCGCCTGCGCGCCGCAAACGTGCAGGTAGGCGAGCGGCAGCCCGTCGGGCGGCGGCAGCCGCTCGACGAGCAGTCCCACCAGCGCCCGCACGCGCGCCGAGTGCACCGGACAGTCGTGGATGGCGATGAGTTCGTCCCGGCGCATGAGCCCGAAGCGCCAGCCGCCCTCGGCCGCCCAGCGTGCGGTGAGCGTCACGCGATCACGGTAGCCGAGCCGTCGCTCGGGCGCCGGTGCGGCGACGGGCGCGATACGGTCCGCCCAGGGCTGCAGCACACGCGCGAGGTAGGCCGATTTCTGCGCGAGGCTGGCCGCGACGTCGAGGCGCCGATGGCGGCAGCCATGGCAGGTGGGCTCGCAGCCGGACGGCAGGGTTTCGTGTAGGCTCACCCGCGCATGTTGCGACCAGGCAGAGGACCGGCTCAATGGTGATCGACGCTGCCGGGCGCCTGCCCTCGTTCGAGCACGTCCGGGCCGCCGCCGCGCGGCTCGCCGGTCATGCGCGACGCACGCCCCTGCTCTACGGCACGCCGCTCGACGAGCGGACCGGCGGACGCATCCTGCTCAAGCTCGAGACCCTGCAGCACACCGGCTCGTTCAAGTTCCGCGGCGCTTACAACCGGCTCGCACAGCTCGATGCGGGGCAGCGCGCCGCCGGGGTCGTGGCCTTCTCGTCGGGCAACCACGCCCAGGGCATCGCCGCAGCCGCGCGCCTGCTCGGCATTCCGGCCACGATCGTCATGCCGGCAGACGCACCCCGCGTGAAGATGCGCAACACGCTCGCACTTGGCGCCGCGGTCGTCGAGTACGACCGCGTGAGGGAGAGCCGCGAGGCGATCGCCGCCCGGCTCGCGAGCGAGCGCGGCGCAGTGCTGGTGCCCTCCTTCGACGACCCCGACATCATCGCGGGCCAGGGCACGGTCGGGCTCGAGATCGCCGAGCAGGCGACCGAGGCCGGACTCGCGCTCGACGACGTGCTCGTCTGCACCAGCGGCGGCGGACTCGTCGCCGGCACGGCGCTCGCGATCCGCACGCTGTCGCCGGCGACGCGCGTCTGGAGCGCGGAGCCCGCAGGCCACGACGACCACCGCCGCTCGCTCGCCTCCGGCCACCGCGAGTCGAATGCGCCGGGCACGCGCTCGTTCTGCGACGCGCTGCTGGCGCCGGAGCCGGGCGTGCTCACTTTCGAGATCAACCGCCGGCTGCTCGCGGGCGGCGTGGCGGTGACGGACGACGAGGTCCGCGCCGCGATTGCCCGTGCCGCCCGGACCTTGAAGCTCGTGGTCGAACCCGGCGGCGCCGTGGCGCTCGCCGCCGTGCTGGCCGGCCGGATCGAGACCCGAGGACGCACGGTCGCCGTCGTGCTCTCAGGCGGCAACATCGACGACGCGTTGCTCGCGGAAATCCTCGCGAGCTCCACCGCCGAATAGCCGTCGTCGGCCGGAATCGCGGCCGCGGGAGTCACTGCCATGCCGGAACTTCGAATTTGGCTCGCTGCACTGCCTGTCCTGCTGGTCGCGGGTGCGATCACCTGGACCCTCAGCGTGCCGAAGCGCAACGTGACCATCGTCGACACGCTGTGGCCGCTGCTGTTCGTGATCGGCGCCGCGGCGTACACGCTGGCCGCACCGGATCGCGGCGCGCGCGCCACGCTGCTGATGGTGCTGGTCGCCGCCTGGGGCCTGCGGCTCGCGGCCTACCTCGCCTGGCGCAATCGCGGCCACGAGGAAGACCGCCGCTACCAGGCCATCCGTCGCCGCAACGAGCCCCACTTCACGTTTAAGAGCCTGTACCTGATCTTCGGCTTCCAGGCGCTGCTTGCTTGGGTGATCTCGCTGCCGCTGGCGGGCGGCATCGCGGGCGACACCCCGCTCGGCTGGCTCGACGCGCTGGGCGTCGCACTCTGGGTGATCGGAATGGTGTTCGAGGCCGGCGGCGACTGGCAGCTCGCGCGCTTCAAGGCCGACCCCGCCAGCGCGGGTCGCGTGCTCGACCGCGGGTTGTGGCGCTACACCCGCCACCCGAACTACTTCGGCGACTTCTGCGTCTGGTGGGGCTTCTACCTGATCGCGCTGTCGGCCGGGGCGTGGTGGAGCGTGCCCGGGCCGCTGATCATGTCGTTTCTGCTGATGCGCTTCTCGGGCGTGACGCTGCTCGAGAAGGACATCGGCGAGCGACGCCCCGCCTACGCCGATTACGTGCGCCGCACCAACACGTTCTTCCCGGGACCGCCGCGCGAGCGAGGCGGCTCTACTTGATCGCGCGCAGCCGCCCGAGCGCCTCGCGGATGCGGATCTCGAGCCCGCGCTCGACGGGCTCGTAGTAGCGCGCGGGCTCCATCCCGTCGGGAAAATACCGCTCGCCGGCCGCGTACGCCTCCGGCTCGTCGTGTGCGTAGCGGTAGCCATCGCCGTAGCCCAGCCCCTTCATGAGCGCCGTGGGCGCGTTGCGCAGCCGCAGCGGCACCTCGAGCGTGCCGAATCGCTTCACGTCGGCCATGGCCGCGCCGAAGGCCACGTACACGGCGTTGCTCTTGGCCGCACAGGCCATGAACACCACCGCCTGCGCGAGCGCGAGCTCGCCTTCGGGGCTGCCCAGCCGCTCGTAGGTCTCGCAGGCCTGGAGCGCCAGCGCGAGCGCGCGCGGGTCGGCGTTGCCGATGTCCTCCGAGGCCATGCGCAGCACGCGGC
>Ga0105096_10001363_pt1 | contig 10006 bp, 6 predicted proteins | sample PPLLak3cmMay2015_FD_87036 | JGI IMG/M metagenome (GOLD analysis project Ga0105096, IMG submission 87036) | Freshwater sediment microbial communities from Prairie Pothole Lake near Jamestown, North Dakota, USA - PPLs Lake P7 Core (1) Depth... | ecosystem: Environmental > Aquatic > Freshwater >...
AAGCGATGCAGTTCTCCCGTGCTGGCTTGCCAATCGCTGACACTGACAACGACTAACTGAGAACTGTTTTCAAACCATGCATGTAAAGTTTCTGCTTGCACTGAACTTCCAAATACCGCTGGGCTGAAAGCGGTCATAAGCACTAAGAGTCCCGAGAGGAGTGGTTTAGCTTTCATGGCAATTAATGATTTCCAGTTTGTCGGATACGCTCGAAGTTGCGTTCAAACTGCTCAACAGCTGCGTCTTTTGCCTGGATTAGTTGAATATTCAGCACGTCAAGCAACTGTTGTACGGCAGATTGATAAAGCATTTCCTCGATATAGGGGAGGTGGTCATGCGCTGACACGAGTAATGAGGTATCAGCTTGATTTCGGACAGGGTTGCTGGTGTTGCGCGTTAAGCTGATCAGCCTGCCGCCCTGGGCTTTCATGTCCTGACAAGCCAGCAGAAGTTTGGTGGTGAATCCATGTTCAGAAACAACGAACAGCACGTCTTTTTTCGATGCGGAAGACAGCGCCGCCAGCATCTGACTCGGCTCGGAATGCACAATGCAGCGTATGCCCAACAACGACAGCGTCAATGCCAAGGGTTCAATCAAACGCCCATCATTGGCGGTTCCCAACACATATACAGTACCGGCTGAACGCATCTGCTTAACGGCAGATGTAATTGTTTCCTCAGAATTCAGTACCCGCGTTTCCTGTTCGGCTTGTGTTTTAAGTTGCCATAACGACTGCGCAAGTGGAATGACTGCTTTAAGTTGTAGGGCATCATGCTCCAGTTCTTGCAATTGCTGGACGTCTTTACGAATAAGCGCTTCAGAAATTGAAATTTTCAAGTCCGGGTAGCCTTTAAACCCCAGTCGCTGGCAGAATTTCACAACACTTGATTGGCTTATTTTCAGTGTGTTGGCGAGTTGCTGCGATGAGTAGTCGCGCAATAAATGGGCATTTTCCAGGATAAAGTCCGCTATACGCCGTTCGATTGCCGACATTTGACCGCGTTCAGACCGGATTTTAAGTAAGCAGGACATGATTTATGGGTTCAACAACTCAAGATTATCAATGTAGGTTATTCCCAGTCCCGGTGCATCCGATATGGAAATTTCCGATTCATTGAAGTGTACCCCACCGGTTACCGGATTGATAAGCCCCAATGAAGGTCCGTCCAAGTCGATTTTACTGATCACATTGGATTTTGCTACCGCTAAATGCACCGCGGCGGCAACGCTCACGCTGCTTTCCAGCATGCAGCCGATCATGCATTCGACATCATATAATGCGCAGATGTCGGCAATCCGGATGGCATTCGACAGCCCGCCGGTCTTCATCAGCTTGATGTTGATGATATCCGCGGCGCGCTGCTGGATGAGATGGATCACTTCCAAGGGCGAGAACACGCTTTCATCGGCCATCACCGGTGTGATTACCCGCTCAGACACGTATTTCATGCCCTCAATATCGTTTGCCTTGACCGGTTGCTCAACCAATTCCAGCTCGACCCCCGCCTGTTCGAGCGTTTGCAAGGCACGGACTGCCTGTTTTGCAGTCCAGCCTTGGTTGGCATCCAGCCGCAACAATGCACGCCCTTGGACGGCATTGTGAATGGCCTTGACCCGGTCGATGTCGACATTGATATCTTTGCCGACCTTAATTTTCAATGATTCAAAGCCGCGGCCGACTGCTGAAACGGCATCATTCACCATTTTGTCAATATAATCGACGCTGATGGTGATGTCGGTGGTGATGACCGGATCTCCGCCGCCGAGTATTTTATATATGGGCGCATTGTAAAGCTGCCCGAACAGGTCATACAGCGCGATTTCAACCGCAGCCTTGGCGCTGGTGTTGCGCTCAAGCGCGCTTTGGATCAAATTAGTATTTTGGTTCAGATCGGAAATATCCAGGCCGATTAAGCGCGGGGCAATATGGTGCTGAATGGCTGCCAGGATAGATCCATGGGTATCCCCTGTGATGACAGCCGTCGCGGGTGCTCCACCATAGCCGGTATGACCTGTATCGGTGTCAACCATGACAATGATATCTTCGATATAGTCGATGCTTCTCAATGCCGTCTTGAAAGGTGTTTTAAGCGGTACCTGGAGTTTTCCGAAGCGGAACTGTTTGATTTTCATAGATTATCTTTATGGTTGCTTTCTTGGGACAATGTGCTGAATGGCGGTAATGGCATCGATATATGTTTTTTCTGCACTGAATGACATGCTCAGTAATGGCGTTATGGCGACGCCGTTGCTCGGATGGGCATGAAAACGGCCGTTCTGCAAAAAGCCGGTGCCGTGTGAATCATGGATGACCCAAGGACCATATGCATCATGGCCGACGACCATCATTACATGACCGGGAATATAGACCAGGTCGCCGATATGCAATTGATTTACCCGTTCGGTGCGCTGTTCACGGGTAAGCGCCGCATCGAACTGTTCACGGTCGAATGCCAGACTTTTGGCCTGGTCACTGGTGTTGCGCGGCAGGGTTATGCCCATCGACCGGTATACTTCCGAGACAAAGCCGCTGCAGTCCCGGGTGCCGTAATCATGGCCCCAGCCGTAGCGCTCACCCAAAAATTTGAAGCCTTGCCGGATGATATTTTCCTGCGTAACGGGCAGGAATTCCTTACGTACATCGGCCGAGCGCGGCACCAGTGCGGGAACGATGCGTAAGAGACCTTCGTCATCGCGCGTCGGCAGTTCGATGACATGCGCTGCAAGCACCCCCTGGCCGTTTACCGGCATGGTAATCGGCCATTGCTCAAGTACCGGAAAGGAGATGCCCATGTCCAATGCCAGATCGGAAACTTCCGGCGTGTCGGGACTGAATACGGTGCGTACATCCGCGCCGGTGATGATCAAACGCGGTGTTTTTGCCATATAGGCCGATACCATGCTGCGGTCCGCAACAGCCACTGAATTTGCTTTCACCCAAGCTGTATACAATTCGGATTGCACGAACAGCCATTTTCTGTCAGCTGAACGGTGCAGAACTGCCACAGGCGTTCCGGGAAACAATGCCGATTCCTGGAAACGGTCGATATCGGTATCGCCGGGTGCGCTGAATGCGCGTAATTCGCTGGGGAAGGTGCGCAAGGCGCTACGCCGGGTGACTAATCCAAAATGCTGTCTGCTTGAAGGCAGAATTGCATTGAGGTTTAAGTTGGACATCAAGGCATCAATGTCGCTTGCCGCAAGCAACTTGCCCTGTTGGTTATACAAATTACGGCTTGGGCGCTTTGAAAGCGCGCTGAGCTTACCTTCAATCTGTCCTGTGCTAAAGCTATCCGGCCAATTTCGCCAGTCTGATACCGAAGAATCGTTTGCAGCCAAGAGTTCGTTTGAATCAGCCACTTGCTGTGGTTTGAGTAGTAAAGCCTCAGGTTTTTCTGCGCGCGCAATCCAATGATCAGCAGCCAGTTTTTGACTGGTGTAACCAAGATCACTCCAGCTCAGCTCAGCCTGTGAATCCGCGCTCGCCAACCCGCAAACTAACAGAAGCGGGATCAGCAGCAGTTTTGAGAGTTTAGGCATGTTCATATACGTCACAATCCAAATGGTTTCACGATGCTGGCCACCAGCAATCCACCGCCAGTGCCTAGCGCGTAGCCAAGCATCGCCAGCAATACCCCAACCGGCGCTAAAACAGGGGAATAGGCGGCCGCCAGCAATGGCGTGGTTGCAACGCCGCCGATGCAGGCCAATGATGAGATTCCGCACAATGCCAAATCAAAGCGGAATATGCGCGCGGCCAGGATGATCAGCAGTCCATGCAGCGCTAATATCATCAGGCCGGATAACAGAAACAAGGGCGCTGTACCGACCCCGGAAAAGTTCGCCTTTGAAGCGATGGTTGCAACAACCACTGCCAACAGTGCCGAAGCAAGCGTCATGGAGCCCGACAATTTCCGCAATGGCGTATATGACCCTATCAAGCCAAACAATGTAACCAAAAGCAAGGTCCATGACGAGGCGGTTAATATCTCGGATTGTGGCATGTGCGAGGCAATTCCACTGGCAACACTGCCGGCAATGATGGCAATGCCTAGCCACAATAACGCCAAGCCTATGTCCATAGGTTTCCGTGCAGCGAGCTCGGTTGCATAGCTTGCATGATGGGCGGTGATCTGCTCAGCCATCGCTACTGATTTGCTGGCCGTATTGAATTTATGCTGAAGCGGCACAGTTGCAAACAACACCAATACCCACACCGAATAGCACAGTGCATCAATGAGCAGGGCATTCGATAACGAATTCGGGCTCGCCCCCAGGGCTTGTGATACAGCCACTAAGTTGGCTGTGCCGCCTACCCAGCCTCCGCCCACAGATGCGAATGTCTGCCATGCATCGACCGGCAGGAAGCGCTGCATTATCCAATAGACTGCGATGATTGATATGAGTATGGACAGCACGGCACAGGAGAATCCCGCCAGGATGCGCGGGCCCAAGGCCAGAATCGCCTTGAAGTCACAGTTTACCAACAGCAGGAACATCAATGCCGGCAACAGCCAGCCGAGGATCAGTTTTTGGGCGGCTTCAATTTCAGGGGTGTGTTGCCAGAAGCCGAGCGCGGAAAGTGCAGTGACCATCAAGTAGGTCAACACGATGGATGGCAGGACGCTGAAAATCCGCCAGGGCATGCGGTTCTCTAAAAACGGAAACAGTCCGGCGCACAGTAGGATCGCCGAAATGTACGTCCAGGCTGAAGCAATCATCGGCAAGGACTCCTTGGTTTTGCGTAAATCGCATTCAGCGGCCGGGTTTTGCGGGTGATGGTCATCATGCTGAATAATAAAATCATTTTATGTAATATGTCTAGGAATAAATTATTGACGGTCTTTAAATCGCATGCTATACATTAACAAGCTTCAAAGGAAACAGGGGATATGACGACCAACGCAATTGCCAAATCAAAGGGCAGGGGGCTCGCTATGATGGGTCTTTTGCTACTGTCGGCCGGCAATTGCATCGCTGCGGTAGCGGATATACAAGGTTTGATCGAGCGCGGTTGGTTTCGCCAGGCTTACCTTCAAATAAGCGAGGCGCGTGTGGATTCCGATACGGCAAGCGCGCGGGAATTGCTTTTCGAGGCAGAGCGGATGCGCCGTATTGATTTGGATTTCCCATACCGCGAGCCGGAAATACGTGCGCAGCTGCAGAAGCAGCTGCCGGACGTGAGTGACGCCGAATTCACCGAATGGCGTGCCGACGACTCCCTGCAGAGCATGATCATCGATGGTGAACGCCGTTATTTCCACAGGGCCGTGAAGAACCTTTTCTACATAAGGCCAGAACTCCTGGCCCGTAAGAATCCCAAGTTGATTTTGCCGGCCGACGGACTGCTCTATCAAAGCCATCCTTTGCACCGAAAATGGCTGGAGGGGGTGCCGGCCGGAAGCAGCGTAGCCCTCGACCCGGTTACCCTGCGCATCAGGCATAGCCTTACCGTTGAGGCGGATGCCGTGCCTGCCGGCGAAATCGTCCGGGCCTGGATTCCGTTCCCTCGTGTCATCGAAGACAGGCAACAATCCGTGCGCCTGTTGGCCAGCAGTCCGGGACGCGCGGTGCTGGCACCGGATTCAGCGGAGCAGCGCACGGCCTATCTCGAACACAAGGCCGTTGCCGGCACGCCGACTGAATTCAACATTGAGTACGAACTGGTGACGCACACTATCGCGACCCGCATTAATCCGGCTTCGGCGAAACGGGATACAGACCCGGCCTTGCAGCCGTATCTGGCCGAACAGCCTCCGCATATTATGTTCACGCCGGCACTGCGCGCGTTTTCAAGTGCCGTGCTCGGATCCGAAACCAATCCGTACCTCATCGCGCAACGGCTTTTTCAGGCCGTGGCCGCCAAGCCTTGGGCGGTAGCGCGCGAATATTCGACCATCTACAACATCAGCGACCATGCACTGGCCTCGGCGCATGCCGACTGCGGTGAAAAAACCATGCTGCTGATCGCACTGATGCGCTTGAACGGCATTCCGGCCCGGTGGCAATCCGGCTGGCAATTTTCGCCGGAAGGGTCCTTCGACACCATGCATGACTGGGGCATGTTCCATTTGGCGCCTTATGGCTGGCTGCCAATGGATCCGACCCATGGTGTTTTGGGCGACGCCGATCCGGCCGTGCAGTGGTTCTATCTGGGCGGAATCGACGCCTACCGGGTAGCGTTCAATGATGACTGGGGCAGGGCTTTTACGCCCGCCAAGCAGCATCCGCGTTCCGAACCAGTCGATTCCCAACGCGGAGAAGTCGAGTGGCGCGGGGGCAATCTGTATTTCGATCAGTGGGATTACAGCGTGCAATGGCGGCAGATTAAGGGCAAGTGATATTTTTTAATCAAATAATTTCAATCAAACCCAAGAGGGGGACGGCAAACCATGAAACAGAATAAATTCAGGAAAAACGTATTGACTGCTGCATTGGGCGCATGCTTGCTTGGCTTGCTCCAGACCGGATCGGTTTTGGCCAATGACGGCGCCTTGGTAGGCCGCATAAGCATGGAATCCGCCGGTTCCAGTTCCGGCGCCAGCGTGACTGCACGTAATCTGGCCACGGGCCTGGAGCGCACGGTTACCGCCGACGCGTCCGGCAACTACCGGTTTCCGTTCCTGCCGGTAGGCGACTACAGCCTGCAGGTGCGCAAGGACGGGCAGGTCGTGCAGAGCATCGAGCGTGTCCGCGTCAGTCTTGGGAATGCCACAACAGTCAATATCGGTGCCGGCAGCATGGACCGTGTCGAAGTCAAAGGCGGTGTCGTTGTCAGCCGGATCGACGTGACATCGACCGAGTCAGCTACCAATTTCACCTCGGCTGAAGTCGATCGGTTGCCGGTCGCCAACAACCTGGAAGCAGTAGCCTTGCTGGCGCCAGGCATCAACAAGGGCGATCCCAACCTCGGCGGCATATCGTTCGGCGGGTCCTCAGTTGCCGAAAACACTGTATACATCAACGGCCTGAACGTCACCGATTTCTACAACCGGGTCGGATTTTCAACGGCGCCCTATACTTTCTTCAAAGAATTCCAGATCAAGACCGGCGGTTATTCTGTGGAGTTCGGCCGTACCACCGGCGGTGTGATCAACGCCGTCACCAAATCAGGTTCCAACGAGGCGAAGTACGGCGCCGAGCTGGTCTGGCAGCCTTCTTTTATGCAGACCAAAGCCACCGACCGTTTCGATGCCGACGGCAACCCGGTCCGCATCGCCAGCTACGACGAATCCGACAGTATCAACCTGAGCGGATTTGCTTCAGGTGCGATCGTGCAGGACCGTCTGTTCTATCACGTGATGTATGAAGCACGCCAGCTCGATACCGAAGCCAGCACCAGCGCCGGCAACGGTATCGGCCTGGGCAATTCCGACAACGGCTTTTGGGGTGCGAAGTTCGATTGGCACATCAACGACAGCAACCTGCTTGAATTTCTCGCGTTCAGCGATGCACGTGAAACGGTGACCAAGGATTACGATTTTGATTACACCACGGGCGTGCGCGGCGACTTCATCGACCGCCGGGTCAGCGAAAACGGCGGCGACAACTACGCGCTCACATGGACAAGTTTCTTTACCGAAAACCTGTCGATGAAAGCCCTTTACGGCGGTAATGAGCGCCAGTCATCGAACCTGGCCGATAGTTCCGTGGATTGCAACCGGGTCCGTGACCGTCGCACCGGTCAAGGCGGCCGTGACCTCAGCTGTACCCGTTCCGGCTCGCTGGTGGCACGTGAAGACAGCCGCGAAGCGATGCGCCTGGATTTCGACTGGAACCTCGGTGATCACCTGCTTCGGTTCGGGCTTGACCGTGAAGTGAATACATCCAAGCACCGCCAGTTCTACCCGGGCCCCGGGGGCTTGGTGTACGAGATATACAGCACCACTCCAGGCGCCATTGTCAACGGAGTCGGAATTCCGGCCGGCTATAATGCCTATGTCCGCACCCGTGAATTATCGGTCAATGGGGAATTCGAGACCATCAATTCGGCGTTTTACCTGGAAGACAACTGGTCGGTCACCGATAACCTGGTATTGAACGGCGGACTGCGACTGGAGGCCTTCGACAACAAGAACTCCGAGGGCGACAGTTACATCAAGATCGACGACATGCTGGCGCCGCGCTTCGGGTTCGCGTGGGATGTGAACGGTGACGGCCGCAGCAAGCTATTCGGCAACATTGGCCGGTATTTCCTGCCGGTCGCCAACGTCATCAATATCAAGCAGGCAGGCGCGTTCCTCGATGAGCGCACGTTCTTCCTGTTCAACGGCTTGGAAAGCTTCGATTACAACGGCAATAGTTACCAGCGTCCGATTCTCGGCGCGCAACTGGGCGGCGTCGACAACTCCCAGGGCGACGGCACGGTCGGCGACCTGCGCAGCGAAGTCGATGCTGACATGGACCCTGTCTACCAGGATGAAATGATCCTCGGCTTCCAGTCGCAGATCGACGATAAGTGGTCCTGGGGTGTGCGCGGTATTTACCGTAAGCTCAACAACGCCATCGACGATATGGAAATAACCGCGACCGCCCAGTGCGGTGAGGATGGTTATTTTGGTTTCGTGATGGCCAATCCCGGTGAGGTCGTCACACTGTACGGCGACACCGATTGCGATGGGGAGAGCGATGGCTATATAAATATAGACACTTCGAAAGAGGGCTGGGCACTTTATAATGATGACGGTGATTACATCGGCCAACGCGGCTGGGTCAAGCCGAAGCGCACCTATAAAGCATTGGAGTTCGTGCTTGACCGCGTCTGGGACGAGCAATGGTCGTTCAATGCTGCCTATACGCTGTCATACAGCGAGGGCAATGCCGAAGGCCCGGTCAATTCCGACACCGATTTCGCCGATGCGGGACGGACCGAGGCCTTCGACACGCCTTACGTCAACCTGAACGCGGACGGTCCGTTGCCGAACGACCGTCGTCACCAGTTCAAGTTCAACGGCAGCTACGCGTTTAACGATAATTGGTCGGTCGGATCGACGCTCAGCGTCGCATCCGGCAGACCGATCAGCGGATTCGGCGTGGCCGCTCCCGGTGACGATACGGCTTTCCTCAGCTTCTATACCTGTGTGCAGAATTGCACGAGCTCGGACCTTCAGTCTGAACGCGTTTTCGAGCTCCGCCGCCGCGGCGCGTTCGGACGCACACCCTGGCTGTATGATCTCGGCGCCAGCATCAGCTACCATACCCCGATCGGCAGAAGCCAATTGCGCGCCACTCTGGAGGTATTCAACCTGTTGAACCAGGAGGATGTTACCCAGGTTGACGAGATTCGCGAGAATGACATCGGCGATCTTAATGATACGTTCCTGGATTCGAGCGGCTGGCAGGCTCCGCGTTACGGACAGCTGACCGTCAGCGTGGATTTCTGATCCGATAGAACGTAAAGTGCTTAGAGCCCGGTACAGGTCAAACTGGCCGGGCTTTTTCTTAGCCACGGAACCCCCATGAGCAGATTGCGCTGGCAACAGTTTTTTATCCTGACGGCATGCTTTTCAGTTTCGCCGGCATGGAGCAGTTCCGCGCCTGCGGTTGATGCCGCGGAAATCGATGCCATGGTCAGCGCCGCCGTTACGCGTTACCGGCTGCCGGGCATAGCAGTCGGCATCGTCAAAGACGGCGAAGTGGTGTACAGCAAGACTCTGGGCAGCCTGCAATCGGGAAAACCCGGGGCGGTGAATGCCGATTCGATCTTCAAGATCGCTTCCAATTCGAAAGCGATGACTACCGCTGTATTGGCCCGCTTGGTGGATCGCGGACTGTTGAAATGGGACGATCCGGTGCGCAAGTACCTGCCTGAGTTCCGTATGTCGGATGACTGGGTCAGTGAAAACATGCAGGTCCGCGACCTGCTGATTCATAACGCCGGTCTGGCCACGGGCGCGGGAGATCTGCTGCTTTGGCCAACGCCTAACCAGTACACGCGTCAGGATGTGCTGGCGGCATTGCCATTCCTGAAATCCGTGTATGGGTTCCGCAGCCAATACAGCTACG
>Ga0105096_10001364_pt1 | contig 10002 bp, 8 predicted proteins | sample PPLLak3cmMay2015_FD_87036 | JGI IMG/M metagenome (GOLD analysis project Ga0105096, IMG submission 87036) | Freshwater sediment microbial communities from Prairie Pothole Lake near Jamestown, North Dakota, USA - PPLs Lake P7 Core (1) Depth... | ecosystem: Environmental > Aquatic > Freshwater >...
AAACTACGCAAAATACCGCGCCTCAAGATATTCCCCGGTAGCTCAGTTGGTTAGAGCGGGTGACTGTTAATCACTAGGTCCGCGGTTCAAGTCCGTGCCGGGGAGCCAATTCAAAAAAGCCCGCTTTCCTGCGGGCTTTTTTTTGCGCCGCAGGTGCCTGCCAGCACGGTCGATTCTTTGTAACTTGGCGCTGTTTGACTTATCATTGCCACCCGCAGGTTCACATTCGCCACCCCGCACTTGAGAGCAATCATGAAGATATTATTTTTTGCAGTTGTAGCGATAAACCTCGTCTTCGCCAGTTTGCCGGCACAGGCAGAATGGCAACCCAACACCAATGACAAGCTGGAACTGTCGGTCGCCAAGGCCATCATCACCGCCAAGGAAAAAGACCCTGCTCTGACCAGGTGGTTTGATACTGCCTACGCGTACGCCGTGTACCCGAGCGTGGGTAAAGGCGGTATCGGCGTAGGCGGTGCATATGGCAAAGGCCTGGTTATCCGCGGTGACAGCACGGTCGGCACCACGTCGTTGTCACAGATCAGCATCGGTCTGCAACTGGGTGGTCAGGTCTACGCCGAGTTCATCATGTTCAAGGACAAGACCGCCTTTGACGATTTTGCCCGCGGTAACTATGAAATGGGCGCCCAGGCCTCTGCTGTAGCAGTTACGGCAGGAGCATCCGCGGACGCCGATTACAATGGCGGCGTCGCCATTTTCACCTTTGCCGAAGGCGGCCTGATGTTCGAGGCATCCGTGTCAGGCCAGAAGTTCAAATACCAAGCCAGGTAGTCACCTGAGCAGCGATTCTCCGCGCCGGTGGGGTTCAGAAAAGGCGTCGTTCATGACGCCTTTCAGGTTTCCGGAGTTTCTGTTGTCACACCGTTTCACCGGTATGCCGGATAAGTAAACAAACTTTGTAACTGGTGGTTAGTTCGGATATATTCACGCACCTGCACCGTCGTTTATGACTGATATTTCACACGAGATCACTATGATTAAACAGTTGGCAGCCCTGATTACCCTGAGCCTTTTAATATCCAGCGCCCAGGCACAGATGTGGAACCCCGACGTAACCAACAAGCTGGAACTTTCAGTGGCCCAGGCAATCATCAAGGCCAATGAAACCGACCCGGCGCTGACGAGGTGGTTTGAAACGGCCTACGCCTACGCGGTATTTCCGAGGGTTGGGAAAGGCGGTTTTATCATCGGTGGCGCACATGGCAAAGGACTGGTCATCCAGGGCGGCCGGACCGTCGGCAGGACCTCGCTGACCCAGGTAACGGTTGGTGCGCAAGTGGGTGGACAGACCTATTCGCAGTACATCATGTTTAAGGATCAGATCGCTTTTGAGCATTTTACCCGTGGCAATTTCGAAGTCGGTGCCCAGGTTTCCGCGGTTGCAATCACGATCGGGGCATCGGCCGATGCCAGTTATGACAGTGGCGTGGCGGTATTCACCCTCGCCGAAGGCGGATTGATGGTGGAAGCTTCCGTCGGCGGACAAAAATTCAAGTACAAACCCAGGTAGGCTTGCAGGGGTTGTAATCACCGCGTTAAGACAGGGCTTGCTGGTGCCTGACCAGCGCTTCACCGCATGGGTATTGCCCTATACAATGGGACATGCCTATCAAAAACAACCTGGTTCAGGCCGTCCTGGCCATACTGCTGCTGAACGCGTGTGAGCCACAACCCGGCCAGGCCGGTACCGGATCAGCGCCGCCGCCAGTGCGCATGGTGCAGACCGGCTGGCTGGCGCACGATCAGCTCATGGAAGCCAGCGGGATACAGGCAAGCCATGCGCGCGAGGGTGACTTTTTTGTGCACAACGACGACGGTGAGCCGGTCCTGTATGCCATCGATGCAAGCGGTGCTGACCTCGGCACCATCGCCATCGTACCCGCCAGGAACAGGGACTGGGAAGACATCACCTCGGTGCCCGTTGCTGACGGGCGCTGGATCGTGATCGGCGATATTGGCGACAATACGGCAAAGCGCGACTCCATCAAGCTGTACTTCGTCGAAGAACCCAAAACCGTTAAATTCGACCGCTATGCAGGTGAGCAGATACTGCAACACGCGCTGAGCCTGACCTATCCCGACGGGCCGCGTGATTGCGAAGCGATGGCCTATGACCCGGTGGATGACCAGATAGTGCTGCTGAGCAAACGCGACAACCCGCCCCGCCTGTATGCCGTTGCGCTTGCAACGGCCTTGCGCGATGAGCAGGCGGAACTCAAGTTTCTCGGCAACATCGCAAAATTGCGGCCACCGACGTCGCGTGACCGTTTTCAATTTGGTGGCAGAACGGATTTCATATCACAGCCGACCGGTATCGATATTGCCCCCGACGGCACCGAGATGGCGATCATCACCTACCGCAGCCTTTACCGTTATCGGCGTGCGCCCGGCGAGAACTGGTTAAGTGCATTGCAAAAACAACCGCAGGAGGTTGTTGGCCCGCCGGCGGTGCAAAATGAAGCGGTCAGCTACAGCATTGATGGCCGGGCCCTCTACGTCACCACCGAAAAACTCCCGGCGCCGGTGTACCGTTTCGAGTTCGCCCCGGACCAATAGCGCAGGCCGCCACTACCCGGCCCCGTGCGCCGGTGCGGCGGCGGGTCGATTATGACTGTCACACTACCGGCAGGGCTGCACCGGTTCAGGAGATAGTAATACCCTGGCTTTCAAGGTATTTGACAAAGTCGGACTCGGAGATGACTTTTACACCCAGTTTTTGCGCGGTGGCGAGCTTGGAACCCGCAGCTTCACCGGCGAGCACGGTGCTGGTCCTGGCGGACACACTGCCGCTGACCTTTGCGCCCAGGGCTTCGAGCAGATTTTTTGCCTGTATCCTTGGCATTGACAGGGTGCCCGTCAACACCCAGGTTTCACCCGCCAGCGGTTGCTCACCAGCGCTCTTTTCGAGTGCTTGCCAGATGACCCCGGCTGCCTTCAGCGCCTCGATGACCCGGCGGTTTTTTTCCTGGCGAAAGAATGCCGCCACGTGACTGGCAACCACCGGTCCCACGTCACTGACTTCCGTCAGGGTTGCCTCGCTGGCTTCCTGCAGCGCCTCCATCGAGCCGAAATGGAGCGCCAGCGCATGTGCCGTCACCTCCCCAACTTCGCGGATACCGAGTGCGTAGAGCAGGCGGTCAAGGGACGGCTTCTTGCTGGCCTCAAGAGCTTTCAGCAGGTTGCTGGCCGACTTGCCGCCCATGCGTTCCATGGATGCGATCTGCTCATGGCGCAGGTGGTAAAGATCGGCCACGGTGTGCACCAGACCCTGCTCGACCAGCTGGTCAACCAGCCTGTCACCCAGGCCCTCGATATCCATGGCCTTGCGCGTGGCAAAATGACGGATACCGTGCTTGATCTGGGCAGGGCAAACCAGGGCCCCGGTGCAGCGCGCTACCGCTTCACCTTCAACCCGCTCGACCGCCGAACCGCAGACCGGGCAGGTCGCCGGCATGTGAAATTCCGGCAGGTCAGCTGCACGCCGCTGATGCAGGGCGCGTGCGACCTCGGGAATCACATCCCCGGCCCTGCGCACCACGACCCAGTCACCCACCCTGATATCCTTGCGCCGGATTTCATCCTCGTTGTGCAGCGTCGCGTTGGTCACGGTCACGCCACCGACAAATACCGGTTCCAGCCGCGCCACCGGTGTCAAGGCGCCGCTTCGTCCCACCTGCACGTCGATATCCAGCAAGCGGGTCAATTCCTCCTCGGCCGGGAACTTGTGCGCCAGCGCCCAGCGTGGCGCCTTGCTGATAAAACCCAGCAAGCCCTGTTGATCGAAGCGGTCGACCTTGTAAACCACGCCGTCGATGTCATAGCCCAGCCTGGGCCGCAGTTCCGCCATTCGGCGCTGGTAGCCGAGACAGCCTTGCAGACCCCTGACGCGCCTGATCTCGGGGTTGACGGGAAATCCCCACTGCCGCAATTGCGCCAGCGCATCAAACTGGTTATCGGGCAGGTTATCCCGGGTCGCCGTGCCATAGGCAAAAAATGCCAGCGGCCGTTTGGCGGTCAGTTGTGGATCAAGCTGACGCAGGCTGCCCGCTGCGCCGTTGCGTGGATTGACCAGGGGTTTCTCGCCCAGCTCGATTGCGCGGCGGTTAAAGGCGTCAAAACCGGCCCGCGGCATGTAGATCTCACCGCGTACCTCGAGCAGCGCCGGCCAACCGTGACCACGCAGCTTCAGGGGTATCGCGCGTATGGTGCGGACGTTGGCAGTGACGTCCTCACCACGCTCGCCATCACCGCGCGTGGCCGCGGTGGCCAGCCTGCCGTCCTGGTAGGTCAGTGCAATGGCCACGCCATCCATCTTGGGATCCGCCGCGAAGACAATATCTTCGCGCTCGAGGCCCGCCTCGACACGGCGATTGAAGTCGGCCACCTCTTCAGCGGAAAACGCGTTGGCCAGCGACAGCATCGGCACACGATGCTGCACCGTACTGAAACCTTCCTGCGGCGTGCCGCTGACACGCATGGTGGGTGAGTCGGGCGTAATCAGCGCGGGATAACCGGCTTCAATCCCCTCGAGTTCCCGCATCAGGCGGTCGTATTCGGCGTCGGGGACTTCCGGGTCATCGAGGACGTAATAGCGGTAATTGTGTTGTTCGAGCAAACGCCGCAGTTCTTCAGCGCGTTTTTGGGCCTGCTCCGGGATCATGAGTCTGCGTTTTTCTGCCGTTCGTATTCGCGCAGTTCCTCCTTGATCTGCAGGGAGCGCTGGCGCGTGAAAATCTCGCGTTTTTCATCCAGCAAATCCGCGTGCAACAATTCTGCCAGCCTGCGACTTGTCGCCAGCATCGAATCCCATGCGTCCAGCGCATTCCTCGGTCCGGGCAGTGTCATGAACATCGTCACCCCGCGGATTTCCATGGTATTCCAGGCGTTTTTATCAAACGAACCCGGCTTGGTCAGGTTGGCCATGCTGAAAATGGGTTCGACATCCTCCTCGTGGATACGGTGAAAAATGTCATGGGCGCCAAACACCAGTCCCAATTTCAGCGTGGCATCGAGCAGATCAATCCCGGTGATCACGTGGTTATCGCGGGCCTGCAGAAACAGGCTGATGATCTTATCCGGAAGTGGCGCAACAGGCGCTCTTGGCCTGCTGTCCAGCCGCGGTTCAATGCGTTTTTCAAAATGCGCGGGTGCTTCATCGTCATCAGGCAGGCCGATGGCCAGTTCGGTTTGCCTGACGGCATCGTCGGCGTCTGCATATTCATCCGTTTCGCGCCGCTCGGCATCGAGCGCCGGTTCACGCTTCGCGCGCTGCGCGTGAACACGTTTTCGTGAAGCGCGTGGTTTGCGCTTCCTGTCAGGGTTGCCAAACAGGAAAATACCCGCAACGATGGCAATCCCGACAACGATTAAAACCCATCTGAATGTTGAAATGTCCATTTCAATACCACCTTGAAAACTTGCCATGGCCTGTTGACACTAGACTCCCGCGAATTTGGCGGCTTCATCGATATCCACCTGCACGAGGCGCGACACGCCGGGTTCACGCATCGTGACACCACTGAGCTGATGCGCCATTTCCATGGTAATTTTATTATGGGTGACGAAGATAAACTGTACCGTCTCAGCCATTTCCTTCACCATGGCCGTGAAGCGGCCGACATTGGCATCGTCCAGCGGTGCGTCGACCTCGTCGAGCAGGCAGAAGGGCGCAGGGTTCAGCCGGAATATCGCAAATACGAAGGCCACGGCCGTCAGTGCCTTTTCGCCACCTGACATCAGGTTGATGTTGCTGATACGCTTGCCTGGGGGACGCGCCATGATCGACACGCCCGTGGTTAACAGGTCATCACCCGTCAGTTCCAGATAGGCATGCCCACCACCAAATAATTTCGGAAACAGCTCCTGTAAGCCCCTGTTGACGCTTTCGAACGTGTCCTTGAAGCGCGTGCGGGTCTTACGGTCGATTTTCCTGATGGCTTCTTCGAGCATGCTCATCGCGCTGACCAGGTCCTCGTGCTGGGTATCCAGGAACTCCTTGCGCTTGCGCTCTTCCTCGTATTCGGAAATAGCGGCCAGGTTGACGGGTTCGAGGCGGAAAATACGTTCACGCAGGTGCTCCAGTTCATCCTCCCAGGCGCGCGGATCGGCGTCCTGCGGAAGCGTTTCGGCCAACTCTTCCACGTGGTGTCCCAACTGCTCGACCTGCCTCTGCACACTGCGCGCGTTCAATTCCAGTTCCTGCTGCTGCAAACGCGCCCTTTCCAGCGAGCCGCGGATTTCCTCGACCTGGCCGACACAGGTTTGCCGCATCGCATCCAGTTTGCGGTAATCGTCTTCGAGTTGCTGCATTTTGACCCTGGCCGCGGTCAGACGCTGCTCCACGGCCACCCGTGTCTGCAACAGGCTATCCATGGCCGCCCGGTGTTCTTCCTGCGGATCCCTTGCCGTCGCCATTTGTTCACTCAACTGCAGGTAACGCTGTTGCAGTTGACTGAACTGGGTGTCCATGCGCTGCAGGGAATTGCGCAGCGAGTCCAGGCTGGCCCGCCGCGAGCCGGTCTTCAGTGCCAGTTCGTGACGCCGGTTACGTGTTTCACGGGCACGCGCACGTGCATTTTCCCTGCGTTCCAGCAAGGACTGACGCTGGCCATCCAGCGCGGCGCGTTCCTTTTCGGTGTCGGCCATTGCGTTCAGCACGGTCGCCTGGCTGGCGCGCAGGGTCTTGATCTGGCCCTGGTCATCATCCTGCCGCTTTTGCAGCATGCCGGACTCTTCAATCAGCTGTTTCTGACGACCGCTGAGGTCTTCGATCCTGATGCGGCCAGCACGCAAATGACTGGCCAGGTCCGAGACCGACCGGTGCAGTTCATTGACCTGTTGCTGCAAGTCGTCAACGGCTTTTTCAACCACCGGCAGCGCGTCGCGTTCCGCCTGGTTTGCCGCATCCAGACCCGACCATTGCCGTTGCAATTCATCCAGACCGGTCTGCAGGGATTTGATTTCCTGTTTCCTGGCCAGCCTGCCGGCCTGACCGGATTGACTGCCCGCAACCCGTATCCAGCCCTGGCCGAGCCACTGACCCTGCGCCGTAATCGCGGAAAATCCATCCTGGCATCGGGCCACCGCTGTGAATGCAGACGCCAGTGAATCTGCGATCTGTACACGGTTCAGCTGTGCGGTGATGGCATCCGGGGCCGTGACCTTTTCAGCCAGGCTGCCGGGCACTGCCTTGACGCCCGCTGACCGCTTGCCCAGCAGCGTCAGTTCGACCTCGTCGCCCTGCCCGGTCATCAACTGGCCCAATGGACCGGCCAGCGCTGCCGGATCATCCACCAGCACCGAGTCAAGCCAGAAGCTCAGGACGGTTTCCACCGCCGCTTCCCAACCGCTGGCGACATCGAGTTGTTCGACCAGTCGCGGGGCGGACTTGAGACCGTTGCTTTCGAGCCACGCCGTGCCCTTGCCGCCCTGCCTGGCGGACTGCTGCAAGGCCTTGAGCGACTCGAGGCGGCCTTCGCGCCGGTTGATTTCACCTTTCAATTCATGTTGCCTGGTGACGGAATCCCTTAATTCCTGGCGCCGGGTTTCCAGTTTTTGACGGCCTGACACCAGCTGTTTTTGCGCCTCCGCCAGTTGGGCTACAACCACGGCCTCCTGTTTTTCAAGGCCGTCAAGCTGCGCCTTCAAGCTGGTCAAATCCGCGCCGGCGGATTCGGCAGCCAGGCTCTGCAGGCGGGCCGCTGCATCCTGCATGCGGCTGTCCAGCATCGCGATGGTCGCGCTTTGACTGTCCGCTTTGCGGTTCAATTCGTTATTCCTGACGTGGTGCTTTTCCAGACGCTCCTGCCAGTCAGCCACCCCGGCTTCCGCCGCCTGCAACTCCGCATCGGCGGCGGATTCCTCCTGCTGGGCAATTTTCAGCGCAGGTTCAACCTCGGCCAGCTTGCCGGTCAGGTCCTCCACCTGCGCCCGGTCCAGCACCATGTGCTTTTCCATATCCTGCAGTGCCCTGGAGGTTTCTTCGTATTCCTTCTTTTGCCGGAGTTGCAGTTCGCGGCTGTGCTGGATGGTTTGTTCAAGCCGGGCTATGTCACTGCTGATGGAATACAATTCGCCCTGCACCGTGTTGAACGCTTCGCTGGCCGCCGCCTGCTCCTGGTGGATCGATTCCATGCGCGCTTCCGCGGCGCGCTGCTCGGCAATTTGTTCCTGCATCGCGGTTTCCTGCACGGACAATCCCGTCCGGCCGAGCTGCGCATCGTTTTTCAGCGACGACCATTGCAGGGCGAGCAGGTTGGACTCCAGCTCGCGTTGCTCTATCTTCAGTTTTTTATAGCGTTCCGCAGCATTGGCCTGGCGCTTCAGACGAACCAGGTGATTGCCGATCTCATCGCGCAAATCGGTCAGGCGCTCGAGATTTTCACGGGTGTGCTGGATACGGCGCTCTGTCTCCCTGCGGCGCTCCCTGTAGCGTGATATCCCGGCAGCTTCCTCGAGGTGCGAACGGAGTTCCTCGGGACCGGCATCGACTACCTGGGAAATCATGCCCTGTTCGATGATCGAATAACTTTTTGAACCGACCCCGGTGCCCAGGAACAGGTCACGGACGTCCTTGCGCCGGCAGCGGGTGCCATTGAGCAGGTATAGGGAGACACCATCCCGGCCGATCGTGCGTTTGACCGAAACTTCGTTGAAGGCGGCAAATTCACCCGCGATGCGGCCGTTTGAATTATCAAATATGAGCTCGACGCTGGCCGTACCCACGGGTTTACGGCCTGATGATCCAGCAAAGATCACGTCCGCCATGGACTCACCACGCAGGACCTTTGCCGAACCCTCGCCCATCACCCAGCGGACCGCGTCGATGACGTTCGACTTGCCGCAGCCATTGGGTCCGACGATACCGGTCAGATTGGTCGGCGCGGTAAATGTGGTCGCATCAACAAAGGATTTGAAACCGGCAAGTTTGATTGCAGTCAGTCGCATAGATTGAATCTGTGGTCAGAGATGAGTAAAGTGCCCATCCAATTTTTATGATCCGGAGTGAAATTATGACGACCGAGCCCAGTCGGGAACTGGAACTGTTTCCAAACCCCCAGCCAGCGCGGGATTATACCATTCGAATCGATATTCCGGAGTTTACCTGTCTGTGCCCGAAGACCGGTCAGCCGGATTTCGCCACGCTGACGCTGGAGTATATTCCGGACCGTCATTGCGTTGAACTTAAATCGCTCAAATTGTACGTCTGGAGTTTCAGGAACGAAGGTGCATTTCATGAAAAAGTCACCAACGAAATCCTTGACGACCTGGTCAAAGCCAGCGCGCCCCGCTTCATGCGCCTGACCGCAGTTTTCAATGTGCGCGGCGGTATCGGCACCACGGTCGTGGCGGAACACAGGGCTGCAGGCTGGCAGCCACCGGTCAAGGTGGAATTGCCGTAGACCGGCTTACAATTCATCGCTGGCGATGGCCTCGATTGCAAGCGCGTGGATATCGGTTTTCAGCATGTCATCAAGGGCGGCATAAACCGCCCGGTGGCGGGCCAGCATCTTCATGCCGTTGAAACGGGAGCTGACGATTGCAACACTGAAATGCCCGAGGCCGCCTTTCGCGCCTTCGTGACCGGCGTGTTTGTGGCTGTCGTCCACCACTTCCAGGGATTCCGGTTCAAAGGCCAGTTCGAGCAGCAGACGGATACGGTCAACACGCCTGGCGTTCATGTCCGCAGCCTCACGGCAGGACCCTGATAAACGGCCTGACATCGACATCGGCCCAGGCACCGGCCTCCACGTACGGGTCACTGGCCGCCCAAAGCCGCGCAGCCTCGAGCGAATCGAATTCGGCGATGATGGTGGAACCACTGAAGCCGGCCGGCCCGGGGTCCGGTGAATCGATTGCGGGCATTGGTCCGGAAACCAGCAAGCGTGCCTGTCCCAGCAGTTGCTGCAGCCGTTCCAGGTGCGCTGAACGAGCAGCTTTGCGCGCCTCGAGACTGTTTTGACAATCAGACGCGTGAATGAC
>Ga0105096_10001365_pt1 | contig 10002 bp, 7 predicted proteins | sample PPLLak3cmMay2015_FD_87036 | JGI IMG/M metagenome (GOLD analysis project Ga0105096, IMG submission 87036) | Freshwater sediment microbial communities from Prairie Pothole Lake near Jamestown, North Dakota, USA - PPLs Lake P7 Core (1) Depth... | ecosystem: Environmental > Aquatic > Freshwater >...
CAGCGGCGCCGGCTTGCGGGCGGGTGCCTGGACAGCCGTTTGCGCGGCCGCGATCGAGGCGGCCGCCAGCAGCACGAAGGCGACGAACAGGGTTTGCACGGGTCGGGAGACAGTCATCAGGAACACCTTGGAAAGCGTTGGCGACGGGCGCACAGCCGCCCGGCATGCAGGCCCGGCAGATCTTCAGTGTATCCGAAACGCGGGCCGCCCGCCTACGTCACATCGATGCCCAGACGGGCCACCAGATCCGAGACCTCGCGCCGGAGGAACCCGAACGACGGAATGACAAACAGCCGTTCCTGCATCCTGGACCAATCGTAATCGGTCTCGATGACCTCGGCGGTGACGAAGGGCCGGCGATCGACGTCGGTCGACAGCGAGAACGGAATCTCGCCTGTCGACGAGAGGATGCCCGCGCCGAAGATGCGCGTCTCGCCGGCCTCCTCGATGAGGCCGAATTCGATGGAGAACCAGCTGAGGCGCTTCAGCGCGAGCACGTGGTCGCCCGATGCCGCCCGCACGGCGGCCCGGCCAATCGTCGTCAGGAGTCCGGCGTAATCGTGATTCACGAGCGGCGGCACGTGGCCCAGGCAGTCGTGAATCATGTCCGGCTCGGGGGTGAACTCCGGCTTCGAGCCGTGCCGGATGAACTGGGTGCACGGGAATCCGCGCTCGGCGATGTACGCGTAGAAGATCCGGTACGCGATCGGCCCCTCCGCCGGGATGAGGTGCATGCCGCTCATCCGCTGCAGCTGGCCGCTCAGCGTTCGCAGTTGCGGGATCTCGGCGGCGCTGATCCCGAGATCCCGCTTGGCCTCGAGGTAGATCCGGCTCGCGTGGCGCTGGTGAAGCTCGTCCAGCTTCGGGGACACCTCGCGCCAGATACGCTGCTCCTCGGGCGTGTAGGCGATGACAGGCGGCCCGAGGCTGCCCAACCGGTGCTCCCGGCACAGGGCGAACAGGTCGCGGCGCCGGGCCACGTAGGCCGCGTCGCCGATGCCCGGGTGCACCGGCTCGAGTTCGAGCGCGTCGGGATCGGGAGGGTTCGCGTAGATGTCGTTGGGGTCGTCCGAAGCGCGTCGTTCCGCCGTCACCTGTTCCATGGCTGGGGGCTCCAGTGGGTACGGGGTCGTGACCTGCGCGGGGCGGCCGGAATGGCGGGCCGCTCGCACGGCCTGCGACACCGCTCCCTCCTCCGAGAATACGCGATGGCGCCCGGGCTGACAAGCGCGGCCGCGTGCTACCATCGGCGGCGTTTCGCCATGAACGTAGACGTCGTCGTCATCGGCGCCGGAGCCGCCGGCATGATGGCGGCCGCCGAAGCCGGCCGCCGCGGCCGCCGCGTCCTGCTTGTGGATCACTGGCGCACGATCGGCGAGCGCATTCGCGTGTCGGGGGGCGGGCGCTGCAACTTCACCAACCGGCGCGCCGGGGCGGAACAGTATCTCTCGCAGAACCCCGGGTTTTGCCGCTCGGCGTTGGCCCGCTACCCGCCCGACCGCTTCATCGCGCTCGTCGAGCGCCATGGCGTTCCCTACCACGAGGAACAGCACGGGCAACTGTTTTGCGACCGGTCTTCACACGACATTCTGGGGCTGCTGCGGCGAGACTGCGACGCCGCCGGCGTGCGGCTCGTACACCCGTGCGCCGTCGATCGCATCGCCCGGACCGGCGCCGCCGGCACGTCGCCGCCCTCGCCCCACGGCGCGCGCTTCGACGTGGTGACCGACCGGGGCACATGGCGGTGCGCGTCCGTGGTCATCGCCACCGGCGGACTGGCCGTTCCGCTGCTCGGCGCCACGCCGTTCGGCTACGCGGTGGCCGGGCAGTTCGGCATCCCCGTCGTGGCGCCCCATCCCGCCCTGGTGCCGCTCGCGCTCGCCCCGCACGAGATGGCCGCACTGGCGCCCCTCTCCGGCGTCGCCTTCGAGTCGGCCGCTCGCTGCGGGACGGGCCGGCGGGCGCCGCGATTCGCCGAGCGCGCGCTGGTGACGCACCGGGGGCTGTCCGGCCCGGCCATCCTGCAGATTTCGAGCTACTGGCAGTTTCAATCCTACGCGCCAGGCCCGCGCGCGCCGGTGGAACTCGATCTGCTGCCGGGACGCGACGCCCGGGGCTGGCTCGCGGAGCGCGCCGGCAGCCGGGCCGCCCTGCCGCACCTGCTGTCCGAGGCGCTCCCCCGCCGGCTCGCGCACGGCTGGTGCGGCCTGCACGGCTGGACGGGCCGGATTGACGCGTATCCCTTGCCGGCTCGCGAGAAGATGGCGCGCGCGCTCAACGCCTGGACGCTGATGCCGTCGGGCACGCTCGGGTTCTCGAAAGCCGAGGTCACGCTCGGAGGCGTCGACACACACGCCCTGTCTTCGCAGACGATGGAGGCCCGCGACGTACCGGGCCTGTATTTCGTGGGAGAAGTCGTGGATGTGACCGGGTGGCTGGGCGGGTACAATTTCCAGTGGGCCTGGTCTTCGGGCTGGGTGGCAGGACAGTACGCATGATCCCATCACGCACTCGCCTCATGGTCGCGGCCGCCGCTGCCGCGCTCGTCTCCTCCGTGGCGCCCTCGCCTCGCGCGGCGCCACCGCCGCAGGCGCAAGAGCCGCCTGCGTCGGTCCGTTTCGTCACCATCACTCCGGGCGAGCCGCTCGAGCGCATCGTCGCCAAAGCGTCCCGCGTCGCGCCCTCGCCGAACCAGCTCGCGTGGCAGGAACGCGAGTTCATCGCCTTCGCGCACTTCGGCATGAACACGTTCACCGACCGCGAATGGGGCGACGGGAAGGAATCGCCCGCCCTGTTCAATCCCACCGACTTCGACGCGCGCCAGTGGGTGCAGGTGTTCAAGGCCGCCGGGATGAAACTGCTCATCCTGACCGCCAAGCACCACGACGGGTTCTGCCTGTGGCCGACCGCCACCACGACCCACAGCGTGAAGAGCAGCCCGTGGAGAAACGGGAACGGCGACGTGGTGGCCGAAGTGGCCCGGGCGTGCCGGGAAGCGGGCATGGCCTTCGGCGTCTACGTCTCGCCGTGGGACCGCCACGAGCCGAGCTACGGCGATTCGCCCCGCTACAACGAGCTGTTCCGGGCGCAGCTCCGCGAACTGCTCACCGGATACGGCGAGATCGCCGAGGTCTGGTTCGATGGCGCGATGGGCGAAGGGCCGAACGGCAGACGCCAGGTCTACGACTGGCCGTCGTACTACCGCGTGGTGCGGGAACTCCAGCCCGGCGCGGTCATCTTCGGGATGGCGCCGGACGTGCGCTGGGTGGGCACCGAGTCGGGGTACGGCCGCGAGACCGAATGGAGCGTCGTGCCGCTCACGCTGCGCGATGGCGCGGCGCCGCGCCGGGAGTCTCCCCATCCGCTCGATGACGCCTTCGTGCCGGGCGACCTGACCGCGAAGGACCTCGGCAGCCGCGAGGCAATCCGGACGGCCTCCGTGCTCGCGTGGTACCCGGCGGAGACCGACGTCTCGATCAGGCCCGGCTGGTTCTACCATGCGAAGCAGGACGGCCAGGTCAAGACACCGGAGAAGCTGGTCGACATCTACTTCAGCTCGGTCGGGCGCAACGGGCTGCTGCTGCTCAACGTGCCGCCGGATACGCGCGGGCGCATCGCCGATGCCGACGTGACGAGCCTCATGGGCATGCGCGCGGCGCTCGACCGCACGTTCGCCTCCCCCGCGGCCGAGGCCCGGCCGCCGCAGCGGGTGTCCGCCGAGGGTGGGCCGTTCCGCTACGACGTGCCCATCGCCGCCGGCCGCCGGTTCGACGTCGCGCTCCTGCAGGAGGACATCAGGCAGGGCCAGCGCGTCGAGGCCTTCACGCTCGAGGTGTGCGCGGCTGGCGAGTGCCGCGCATTCGCCCAGGGCACGACCATCGGCTACAAGCGCCTGCTGCGCTTCCCGGAGGTGCGGATCGACCCGGCGCATCGAGACGCCCGCCTCCGGCTGACGATCGCGCAGACGCGCGGCACGCCCGCGGTCTCCGCCCTCAGCCTGCATCTGATGGCCGCCCCGCTGCGCGGCGCCCCGGCGCTCGAGTGACACCGGTGCCCGGCGTCCCGCTCACCCGCACGCACTGGGGCCTGGTGCTGCTGCTCGCGGCCACAGCCACCGCGGCCTACCTCTGCCGCGTGAACATCTCGGTCGCCGGCGCCCTGGTCATGCAGGAGTACGGCCTCACGCAAACCCAGATGGGCCGTGTCTTCAGCGCGTTCCTCGCCGGCTACACGCTGCTGATGCTCCCCGGGGGCCTCATGGCCGACACGTGGGGCGCGAAGCGCACGCTGTCGGTGCTGGCGTGGGGCTGGGTCGCGGTCACGGTCCTTCAGGCGGCCGTGCCCTCGGGCGCAGCCTCCGGTTCGATGCTGGGCGTGGTCGGCATGCTCGTGGCGCTCCGTTTCGCCATGGGCGTGCTGGCCTCCCCCACGTACCCGGCCGCGCTCGAAGGGGTGTCCCGGTGGACGGCGCCGGCCTCGCTGGGGCGGGCCAACGGCTTCGTCATCGGCTCGGTGGGACTCGGGTCGGCGATCGCTCCCCCCTTCATCACCGCCGTGATGGTGCCGTGGGGCTGGCGCGCCGCGATGGTGGCCTCCGCGATCCCGGCGCTGTTGATCGCCGTGATCTGGCTCCTCGTCCGCGATCCCGCTCCAGCAGCCCCGACGTCATCGTCTCGTACCGCCGCGGGCGTGACCGGGCGCGATACCCACGGCCGCGCGGTCGTGCGCCTGCTGAAGGCGCCGGGCTTCGCCCTGCTCACCCTGAGCTATACGCTCCAGGGCTATGTCGGCTACATCTTCATCTTCTGGTTCTATCTGTATCTCGTCCAGGTCCGGCACTTCAGCCTGGTCGAAGGCGCGTTCATCAGCAGCCTGCCGTGGGTGCTCTCCGCCGTCTCGATCCCTCTCGGCGGGGTCGTGTCCGACCGCCTGGTGCAAGGCAGGCTCGGGCCGGTGTGGGGACGGCGCCTGATTCCCATCGCGGGCATGGGCGGCGCCGGCGTGTTCATCTCCATCGGCGCCCACACGGCGGAGGCCTGGGTGGCCGCGCTGGCGCTGGCCGTCGCCACGGCCCTCGTCCTGAGCGTCGAGAGCCCGTTCTGGACCACCGTCGCGGGGCTTTCCGGCGACCGCCGCGGCACGGGCGGCGCCATCATGAACACCGGCTGCAACATCGGCGGCGTGGTATCGCCCATGCTCACACCGCTGCTCGGAGAGATGTTCGGGTGGGAGCCGGCGCTGCATCTTGCCGCCGGCCTCTCGGTCCTCGCGGCGCTCGCGTGGTTCTGGATCACGCCCGCGGACGCCGCCCGACAGGAACGTCGAGCCCCACGCTGAGGCGGCGCCGGAGCCTCAGGGCTCCAGGCGCCAGGGCGTGACCGTCAGCGACAGGCGCCGCCCGTTCCTGAGGACCTCCGCCGGCGTGGCTCGGCCGATCCGGTCGCCGCCGAGCAGCGCGAACAACGACGGCGCGTCCGGCACGGGCTGCCCGGCCAGGCTCACGATGATGTCGCCGGCCCTCAGCAACTGGCCGCGCTGGCGGAGCAGGCGGACGACCTCCAGGCCGGCCAGTTCGCGGCCCGCCACCACGAGGCTGCGCTTCGCGACCGACACGCCCAGCGTCGCCCGCTCCACCCTCCCGGCGCCGAGCAACTGGGGCACGACGGACCTCACGGTGTCCGCGGGTATGGCCAATCCGATGTACGGCGACTCGGAGTCGAGCAGCGTGGCCATCCCCATGACGCGCCCCGCCACGTCCACCAGCGGACCGCCGGAGTTGCCCTCGTGGATATCGCAGTCGGTCTGGAGCAGGTCGTAGTGCGGCCGGCCGGGCCCGGCGCTCGCGGTCCGGGCCAGCCCGCTCACGACGCCGATCGTCACCGACTCGGGATAGCGCCCGAGCGGGTTGCCGACGGCCAGGCACAGCTCCCCCGTCCGGACGCGCGACCTCCGCAGCGTCAGGGCGTGCGGCCACTTGCCGTCGAGCGTGAGCACGGCGATGTCGGCGATCCGGTCCACGCCGACCACGCCCGCCAGGGCCTTGGCGCCGCCGTGCAGCGTAATCGTGATCGGCGGCTGCACGTCCGAGATCACGTGATGGTTGGTGACGATGTGCCCGCGGGTGTCGAGGAAGAAGCCGGAGCCGCTGCTGCCTCCGTCCGAGGTCGCTCCGGACACCGCCACCGTCGCGCGCAGCACCCGGCCGGTCAAATCGGCGATCTCGCGGCTGAAACGCGAGAGCAGCCGGGCGGCCGGGCGCGCAGGTCCGCTCCTAGGCATCCACCGCCTCGTCATCCGCGTCGGCGCGGGCGGTCTTGCCGCCCAGCTTGCGGGCCAGCATCGTGTCGAGCCGATCGGCCGCCTCGCCGAAGCGACGGCACGCGTCGGTGAACTGGCGGGCATCGAGCGTGTCGGCGGGCACTTCCCAGGCCGCAATCACGAGGTTCTCGAAGCGGAAGATCCGCATCCCCAGCTCCGCCGCGTTGAAGTCGTTCACCGCCTCGAGGGCCCGGGACTTCTTCCTGATGCCCGTCACGAGCACCGCCGAGAACTGCAGCAGCGGCATGGGCGCGTCGAGCAGGCGAATCGTGATTTCGGCGCTGCCGTGAGGAAACGTGTATTCTCCGTCGCCGTCCGGCGTCACCCGCTCGACCTCGAGCATCGCGGCGAGGTTCTTCTCGATGAACGGCCGGAGAACGTCGATACGCGACATGCAGCCTCCGAGGCGTCGGACCCGGCCGGGCAGGCCGTGCCAACAGTCTACGCCAGACGCCGGCGCGGGCGTACAGACGGGCGGCCCGGCGGAATGGCGGCCAGGCCGCGTCCCGCCGGGCCGCCCGACGCTTACTTCAGCGTGACGGTATGCACCGTGCCGTCGCCGTACTGTTTGGCCAGTCCGTCGATGGTCCGCCCGCCGAACCTGGCCGCCATCGCGTCGATCGTGGCCTGGTTCGGGAGCAGCTTGCCGGCACCCGCCTTGCACTCCTCGATGTTGCCCGCCACCATGATGATCAGCTTGTCCGGGCGCAGGTACTTCTGCGCGACGCGCGTGACGTCCGCCAGGGTCACCTCGGCGTACTTCGCCTCGTAGGTCTCGTAGAAGTCCCGCGGCCGCCCCTCGAGTTCCAGCGACGCGAAATTGCGGAGGTTCCCCGCCACGTCCGAGAACATCGCCGGAAAGGCGCTGAGCCTCGCCGCCTTCGCGAACTTCACGTCACCTTCGGTGATGTCGCCCGCCCGCATCCGCTCGATCTCGTTCAGCATCAGCTGGGCCGCGAACACGACGGTCTCGTTCTTGGTCTGGCAGAACGCCTGGAAGGTGCCCGGATAGTGGATCGCCGCCGGCACCGACGAGTTGGCCGTGTAGGCGAGGCCGTTGTCGGTCCGCACGATTTTGGTGATGCGCGACGAGAACGACCCGCCGCCCAGCGTGTAGTTCATCAGGTCGACGGCCGGAAAATCGGGGTCGTCGCGCGTCAACCCGATGTGGCCGATCTGGATGATGCCCTGGTTCGGCGTGGCGCCCTGGGGCTGCACCATGTACACGCCGGGTTTCGTCGTCTGCTCGGGCTTCGGCCACGGCGGCGCCGCCTTGTCGGCATGGCGCCACTTGCCGAACGTCGACTCCAGCTTCTGGAGCATCCCGGCCTTTGTGAAGTCGCCGCTGACGACGAGAATCGCGTTGTTCGCCCCCCAGTACTTCTTGTGCCAGGCCACCAGGTCGGCTCGGGTAATGCCGTTGATGGTGGCCTCCGTCGGCTGCGCGACGATCGGCGACGCGTCGCCGTAGACGAGCCGCTGGAAGGTCCGGCTGGCGACCATGCTGATGTTCCGGTTGCGGTTGCGGATGCCGGGCAGCATGCCCAGTTTCTCCCGCTGCAGCCGGTCCTCGGGGAACGCCGGGTTCGTCAACAGGTCGAGCCAGATCTTCAGGCCCTCGTCGACGTGGCGGACGTGCAGGGACAGCGACGTGGCGCTCACGCTGCCGGCCAGGAAGTCCATCCGCTCGTTGATCTCGTCGCCGGTCATGGTCGTCGTCCCGCCGCTGCGGGCGATCGAGCCCGTCAGGCCGTCGACGCCGAGCTTGTCGAGGGGCTCGAGGAAGGCGCGTCCCGCTCCGCCGGCGCCGCCGCCCGCCTGCGCCGCCTCCGCCATCGTGGCGCCGCGGCCCCGGCCCATCCCGCCTCCGCCGCCGGCCGAGATCACCGGCGAGAGGAGGGTGGCTTCGAACCACGGGATCTCGTGGTCCTCGGCGATGTAGACGACGAGGCCGTTGGAGAGCACCGTGCGGAATTCGGCCGCCTTCGGAGGCGTGAAGTCGAGCGGCGGGAACTTGAACTGATCGGGGCGCGGCCCCTTGGCCGCTGCGCCCGCCTGGGAAGCGGGCCTGGTCGAACCGGTCTGTGCCAGCAGCGCGTGGGAGGCGATGAGGCACCCCAGCGCGCCGACCAGCATGATCGCCGAAAGCCGTTTCAGCATGGTCATGGTCCTTTCCTCGGTGCGGGGTCCTATCGCTCGCGGTGCATCACGCCCGTGACGCTGTTGTCACGGTTCAGGTACTGCTTCGCCACGCGCATCATGTCGGCGGGCGTGACGGCCATGCGCGCCTTGTACTCGTCCTCGATGTGCTGCCACCGGTAGGCGACCTCCATGCGGGCCAGCGTGCCGGCGATGCCGGTGCCGGCGAGGCTCTGGAGGTAGGAGGCTTCGACGGAGTTCTTGATGCGCTGCAGCACCTGCGGGTCGGCGGGCACCGCCTTCGCGTCGTCGATGTACATCCAGAGCTCCTGCTCGAGGGTCTCGAGCGGCACGACGGTCGACTCGGCGGGCGTCTCGCGGGCCGTCGCCGACACCCGGAACGCCCCTTCGTACATCTGGGCCTGGGCCATGGCGTTCACCGAGGAGGCGTGCGGCATCCTGCTGTTCACCAGGTCCAGGTACATCTTCCCGGTCCGCGCGCTCATCACGCGGCCGAGCATGTAGAGCGCCGCCGAGTCGTCGTGCCACACCGGCGGCGCGTGGAACATGATGGTCACGGCGGGCGCGGTCGCCGCGCGGCCAATCACCCGCTTCTCGATGTACGGCGTCTTGAAGTTCGGGCCGTTGGTCTTCCGGTAGTACTCCGAGTACGGTTCCTCCGTGCGGACGCGCGGAGACGGCCCGCGGGACTTGATCGCCCCGAAGTACTTCGTGACGAGCGGCATCAGCACCTTCTCGTCGATGTCGCCGGCCAGCACGAGCGTCGCGTTGTCGGGCCGGTAGTACTTCTCGCGGTAGTCGATCATCTCCTGTTTCGTGACGCGGCTGATGTCCGACATCCAGCCGACCACCGGGTTGGCGTACGGGCTCGCCGCGTAGAACGTCGCGTTCAGCTGCTCCTGGAAGAAGAAGCCCGGGCTGTTCTCGCTCATCCGGCGCTCCTCGGTGATGACGTCGCGCTCCGAGTAGAACTCGCGGAACACCGGGTTCGCCATGCGATCCGCTTCGAGGGCGAAATACAGCTCGATCTTGTTCTTCGGCAGCGTCACGTAGTACTGGGTCATCTCCGAGCCGGTGGACGCGTTCAGCCCGGTGCCGCCCGCCTCCTGGTACGCGCTCCAGATCTCCTCGCTGACAATGGTCTCGGCCTTCTGCCTGTTGAGCAGATCGCTCATCTGCCGTTTCCACTCGACGACCTTCGCCTCGTCTCGGCCCTTGATCCTGGCGTCTTCGGCCGCGATCTGCGCGGCCAGCGCGTCGATCTGCCGGTCGTACTCGAGGTCCTTCTGGAGCGTCCCCGGCTTGATGCCCATCGTATACGTGCCCTTGAACATCATGTGCTCGTGGAAGTGCGAGATGCCGGTGAGGCCCGGGGGCTCGTTCACCGCGCCGACGCGGTAGGCGAGAATGCACCGGATAAGCGGCGCCTCGGGGCGTCTGACCATCAGCACCTTGAGGCCGTTCGGCAGCGTCCGCTCGATGACCTGGCCCGTGAGGCTGACCTCCTGCGCACCGGCCGGCGCG
>Ga0105096_10001366_pt1 | contig 10001 bp, 10 predicted proteins | sample PPLLak3cmMay2015_FD_87036 | JGI IMG/M metagenome (GOLD analysis project Ga0105096, IMG submission 87036) | Freshwater sediment microbial communities from Prairie Pothole Lake near Jamestown, North Dakota, USA - PPLs Lake P7 Core (1) Depth... | ecosystem: Environmental > Aquatic > Freshwater >...
ACGCAGATGCCGTAGGCGCCGAGCTGGGCCAGTCCCTGGTGTACGTCCTTGGGGAAGTGGTGCTCCTTGTCCCATTTCGCGGCGTTCGGCCAGAGCTCTTCCTGGGCAAATGCGCGCACCGCGTCGCGGATCATTTCCTGGTCCTGGGTCAATAGCATCGGGTTCTCCGTCTGATAGCTGGCGCGCTCACCAGCTGGTGTAGGGCGTTCCGTCGTGTTGCAGGAAGCGGCCGCGGTCGGCCGCGGTCAGGGTGGCCAGCGCGGTGCGCAAGGCACGCGCGCTGGCCTGCACCGTCAGCGGCGCGCCGGCGCCGCCCATCTCGGTCTGCACCCAGCCGGGGTGTATCGCCGTCATGATCACGCCGGGATAGCTGGGCTGGGCAGAGGCCACCGCCATGTTCAGCGCCGCCTTGCTGACGCGGTAGAGCCAGGCATTGCTAGCGGTGACGGTGCCGATCTGCCCCATCACGCTGGAGATGAAGGCGAAGCAGCCGCCCCGGCCCTGGTTGGCTGCCGCCACCAGCGGTGCCACCTGCGGAATCACCTGCATCGCGCCGAGCACATTGGTGTGCATCACGCGGTCAAACTCGGGCTGGGTCGGCGGCTCGGTCGCGTCGGCGCGACTCATGACGCCAGCCACGTAGAGCGCGGTGTCGATCTTTTCGCCGTCGAGCAGCCAGGCCAGGCCGCTGACGCTGGCCGGCTGGGCCACATCCACCATGAGCGCCTGAGCGCCGAGGCCGCGCACACGCTCTCGTCCCGCCTCGTCGCGCACGGTGGCGATGACGCGTTCGCCGGCCTCGCCGTACTGCCGGACCAGCTCCAGCCCGATGCCACGGGACGCGCCGATGACCAAAACTGTGCTCATGATCGATTTATTGAATGAAAAGTGCTTTAGGCCAGCGTCGAACGGATACAGTCAGCTATCAAAATCAAAGCAGCTCCAACGCCACGGCAGTTGCCTCGCCGCCGCCGATGCACAGCGTGGCCAGGCCTTTTTTGAGGCCACGCGCCTTCAGGGCGTGGATCAATGTGACCATGATGCGCGCACCACTCGCGCCGATCGGGTGACCCAGCGCGCAGGCGCCGCCGTTGACGTTGACGATCGCGTGCGAGAGGTTCAGCTCCTTCATCAGTGCCATCGGCACCACGGCGAAGGCCTCGTTGACTTCCCACAGGTCCACGTCGCCCACGCTCCAGCCGGCCTTGGCCAGGGCTTTCTGCGTGGCACCGACCGGCGCGGTGGCAAACCATTCGGGCTCCTGCGCGTGAACCGCGTGGCTCACGATGCGTGCCAGCGGCTTGCATCCGAGCCGGGCGGCCGTGGAGGCGCGCATCAGCAACATGGCAGCGGCGCCGTCGTTGATCGAGCTGCTGGAGGCCGCGGTGATGGTGCCGTCTTTCTTGAAAGCGGGTTTGAGCGTCGGGATCTTGTCGAGCTTGACCTTGCCCGGTCCTTCGTCGATAGAGATCACCGTCTCGCCGCCGCGGCCCTTGACCGTGACGGGCGTGATCTCGGCGGCAAAGGCGCCGGTCTCGGTGGCGGCCTTGGCGCGCTGCACGCTGGCCGTGGCAAAGGCGTCCTGCTCGGCGCGGGTGAAGCTGTACTTGGCGGCGCAGTCCTCGCCGAAGGTGCCCATGGAGCGGCCGGGCTCGTAGGCGTCTTCGAGGCCGTCGAGCATCATGTGGTCGAAGATGCGATCGTGGCCGATGCGGTAGCCGCCCCGGGCCTTTTGCAGCAGGTAGGGCGCGTTGGTCATGCTCTCCATGCCGCCGGCCACCACCACCTCGGCACTGCCGGCCAACAGCATGTCGTGCGCGAACATGGCCGCGCGCATGCCGGAGCCGCACATCTTGCTCAATGTGACGGCGCCCGCGCTCTTGGGCAGGCCCCCCTTGAAGCCGGCCTGGCGCGCCGGGGCCTGGCCCTGGCCGGCCATCAGGCAGTTGCCGAAGATGACTTCCTCGACCTGCTCTGGCTGGATGCCGGCACGCTCGACCGCGGCCCGGATGGCCGCGCCGCCCAGGTCATGGGCGGCCAGGGAGGCAAAGTCGCTCTGGAAACTGCCCATGGGGGTGCGGGCAGCGCTGACGATCACGATGGCGTCGGTCATTTCAGGTCCTTTAGATGAAGTTCAAGTTCAAATTCGCTCTATTCCAGCGTGGAACGGTCGTTGCTTGCTATCAATCATGCTGCATCATCGGGCATGTCTTGCTTCGGCTGGCCGGCTGGGACGGAGAGCGGCACGGCGCCTAAATCGATGAGGCCATCCGCGCATCCGTGCGCTGCTGCCTGAAGCGCTTCTCCTGCTCGTAGGGGAACACGTCATAGACATGCCCTTGCTGTATGCGTTCCTTGTGCGTTTGCCAGAAGGCCACGTCCAGCAGGTCGGCGTGATGCTTCATGAACACGTCGCGTACCAGATGGTTGCCCAGCAGGAAGGGGCCGAAGGTCTCGGGGAAGACGTCTTTCGGCCCGACGCTGTACCAGATCTCGCCCGACATTTCTTCTTCCTCGTTGCGTGGCTGGGGCACGCGGCGGAAGTTGCAATCGGTGATGTATTCGATCTCGTCGTAGTCGTAAAAAACCACCTTGCCGTGGCGCGTAATGCCGAAGTTCTTCCAGAGCATGTCGCCGGGAAAGATGTTGGCCGCCACCAGGTCCTTGATGGCGTTGCCGTACTCGAGCACGGCCCGGTTCAATTGCTGCGTGGCGCGCTCATTGGCCGGGTCCTTCTGCAGCACATCGAAGGCTTCCTGCAGGTAGATGTTGAGCGGAATCATGCGCCGCTCGATATAGACATGCTTGAGGATCACCTCGGTCTCCCCGTCACCGTCACGGTCGGAGATCTCGAGCTGGCTGGGGGCGAACTTCTCGATCTCGGCGATCAGCTCGTCCTCGAAGCGCTCGCGAGGAAAAGCCACCTCGCTGAACTCCAGCGTGTCGGCCATGCGCCCCACGCGGTCGTGCTGTTTCACAAGGAGGTACTTGCCGCGGATCTGTTCGCGCGTGGTGTCCTTCTGCGGCGGATAGAAGTCCTTGATGACCTTGAACACGAAGGGAAAGCTCGGCAGGTCGAATACCAGCATCACCATGCCCTTGATACCGGGCGCGATGCGGAACTTGTCGGTGCTGTGGTGCTCGTGAAACAGGAAGTCGCGGTAGAACAATGTCTTGCCCTGCTTGGCGAGGCCCAGCGCGTTGTAGAACTCGGCGCGCGGCTTGCGCGGCATCATGCTGCGCAGGAATTGCACATAGGCCGAGGGGATCTCCATGTCGACCATGAAGTAGGCCCGCGCGAAGCTGAACAGGATCAGCAACTCGTCCTCGCCATCGAGCAGCGCATCGATCACGAGCTTGCCGGAGGTCGAATGCAATATCGGCAAGGCGAACGGCACCTCCTGGAAACCGTTGATCACCTTGCCCACCACGTAAGCGCCCTTGTTGCGATAGAACAGGCTGGACAGCACCTGGATCTGGAAGTTGGCGCGCAGGTGGACGTGATCGAAAAGCCCTTGGAGCGCCTCGTACACGCACAGTGTGTCGCGGTCGAAATCCTCGAACTCCACGTGCAACTCAAAGTCTCGCACCATGCGCCGCAGTTCTTCGAGGATTGTGTCGCGTTGCGGGTAGTAGGCGCGGTAGGTGGAGCTTTTCGCGGGATCCTCGTTCTCGATGTACTCGGTGCTGATGGCCGGGCGCACGAAGATGAAGTCGTTCTGGAAATAGCTGCGGTGCAAGATTTTGGTCGTCACCGAGTTGAAGAAGGTCTCGGCCAGCTCGGGTTGGCGGTGGTCCACCAGCATGCCGATGTACAGCAGCTTGGCCTGCTGCCAGACCTCCATCGGCTGCGCGGCCGCCTTGAATTCGCGCTCCAGCCGGTTGGAGCATTCACGCACACGCAGGTCGTAGAACTCGATACGTTCGCGCTGGGCGCGCTGCTGGCCGTGCCAGTCGGCGGTCTCGAAGCGGTGCTTGGCACGGGCTGATTCGGTTCGGAACAGCCGGTAGTGGCGGTTGAAGCCGTCGATCATGGCTTTGGCGATGTCCAGCGCCAGCGGGGAATCCAGTTTCTGCAACAGCATGTCACTCAGCCCTTGAAAGCCGCGCCGCGGGGGTAGCGCTTCAGCGCATTTCGAAAGACGTTGACCACTTCGTTGGTGTTCTGCATGGTGACGCCGAGATCCTTGACCAGTCCGTCCTTCAGGCCGTAACACCAGCCATGCACCGTGACGTTCTGCCCCCGGCTCCAGGCGTCCTGCATGACGTTGGACAGCGCCACGTTGCCGACCTGCTCGATGACATTCATCTCGCACAGCGCATCTTCCTGTTCAGCCACGGTCAGATGATCCAGCCGGCGGCGATGGCGCAGCTTGACATCGTGCACGTGGCGCAGCCAGTTGTCAGCCAGGCCGACGCGGGTGCCACGGAGGGCGGCCAGCACACCGCCGCAGCCATAGTGGCCCACCACCATGATGTGTTCCACCTTGAGATGGTCCACCGCGAACTGGATCACCGACAGCGCGTTCAGGTCGGAATGCACCACAACGTTGGCCACGTTGCGGTGCACGAACACCTCGCCCGGGTTTAGCCCGGTGATCTCGTTGGCGGGCACGCGGCTGTCGGAACAGCCGATCCACAGGTACTTGGGGTTCTGCTGCTGCACCAGCTTGCTGAAGAAGTCGGGGCGCTGCTGGACCATTCGGGCCGCCCAGGCCCGGTTGTTCTCGATCAGGTCTTGTATGGAGGAGGTCATGGGAGGATGGTAGTCCGCTTGGCGTCGGTGGGGGTCTGGAGAGCAGCTCTGAACCGCTGAGGGCAGGGCATGCTCACTTCATGTCGCGTTGGTCAGTCCCGCCAAGCATCAGCAAGTTTCGGCGAACAGTTCGCGTCCGATCAGCATGCGGCGGATTTCGCTGGTGCCGGCACCGATCTCGTAAAGCTTGGCGTCGCGCCACAGGCGGCCCAGCGGGTATTCGTTGATGTAGCCGTTGCCGCCATAGATCTGCACGCCCTCGCCGGCCATCCAGGTGGCTTTTTCGGCGCACCACAGGATCACGCTGGCGCAGTCCTTGCGCACCTGGCGCACATGCTCGGAGCCCAGCAGGTCGAGGTTCTTGGCTACGGTGTAGGCGAACGAGCGGCCTGCCTGCAGCACGGTGTACATGTCGGCGACCTTGCCCTGGATCAGCTGGAATTCGCCGATGCTCTGGCCGAACTGCTTGCGGTCGTGGATGTAAGGGATCACGTTGTCCATGACCGACTGCATGATGCCCAGCGGCCCGCCGGTGAGCACCGCGCGCTCATAGTCCAGCCCGCTCATCAGCACCTTGGCGCCGCTGTTGAGGCCGCCCAGGATGTTCTCGGCCGGCACTTCGACGTTGTTGAACACCAGCTCGCCGGTGTGGCTGCCGCGCATGCCCAGCTTGTCGAGCTTTTGCGCGATGGAAAAGCCCTTCATGCCCTTCTCGATCAGGAAAGCCGTGACGCCGCGCGCGCCCATCTCGGGTTCGCTCTTGGCATAGACCACCAGGGTGTCGGCGTCGGGGCCGTTGGTGATCCACATCTTGTTGCCGTTGAGCAGGTAGTAGCCCCCCTTGTCCTCGGCCTTGAGCTTCATGCTGATGACGTCGGAGCCGGCGCCGGGTTCGCTCATGGCCAGTGCGCCCACGTGCTCGCCGCTGATCAGTTTGGGCAGGTATCTGGCCTTCTGGGCATCGGTGCCGTTGCGGTTGATCTGGTTGACGCAAAGGTTGCTGTGCGCGCCGTAGGACAGGCCGACCGAGGCGCTGGCGCGGCTGATCTCCTCCATGGCCACCATGTGGGCCAGGTAGCCCATGTTGGCGCCGCCGTACGCTTCAGGCACCGTGATGCCGAGCACGCCGAGCTCGCCCATCTTGCGCCAGCAATCCATGGGGAACTGGTCGTCGCGGTCGATTTCGAAGGCGCGCGGGGCGATCTCGGCCTGGGCGAATTCGCGCACCGCGTCGCGCAGAGCATCGATGTCCTCGCCGAGCTGGAAGTTGAGTCCGGGCAGATGGCTCATGGGTCTTTTCTCCTGGGGAATGGAATCTGTTGAATCGAACAGGGGGGTTAGTAGGTCTTGGGTACCGGCACCAGCGTCTGCTGCATCACGGCGCAGGGTGACGTTTTGCCCTCGTCGTCCACATGCACCACTTCGGCGGTGGTCACGATGATGCGTTTGCCGCCCTTGACGACACGACCGGTCGCGCGCAGTTCGCCGCCCTTGAAGCTGGCAAGGAAGTTGATCTTGTATTCCACGGTGACGACCTCCATGCCTTCTGGCGTCACGGTCAACGCGGCGTAGCCCCCGGCGATGTCAGCCACCGCGCCCATGGCACCGCCATGGAAGCCGTCCTGCTGCTGCGTCACCTTGTCGGAGTAAGGCAGGAGGATCTCAACCAGCCCCTTCTCGACCTTGAGAAGCCGGGCATCGAGGTGTTGCATCATCCCCTGGCGCAGAAAGCTCTGCTGGACACGTTCAAAGATGGCGGTCATGGGATCACCCCGGCCACCTTGGCCAGGTTGCGTGGCGACGACGGCGACTTCTCCGTTCTGGTCAGCAGCGCGCGCGCTTCCTTTTCGTGCACCTTGACTTCGTCGAGATTGGCCTGAACTTCTGCCAGCTGGTCTTCGAGCTGCTGGCGATGCGCCGCCAGGACCAGCAGAAACTTTCGCAGCTGCGGCCCGGTGTCGCGCGGGCTGTCGTACATGTCGATCAGTTCCTTGGCCTCGGTCAGCGACAAGCCCAGCCGCTTGGCACGCAGCGTGAGCTTCAGCCGAGTGCGGTCACGGGGTGAATACACCCGGCTGCGCGCCCCCGGCCCGGACCGGCCGGGCTGCAGCAATCCCATGTCCTCGTAAAAGCGTATGGCGCGCGTCGTGAGGTCAAACTCTTTGGCAAGATCGCTGATGCTGTAGGTGGTGGCCATAGCGTTCCGTACGGGGATCAACAAGGGTGACAGCCACGCCAGCTGCCGCCACCTACAATGGTCTCGAGACAGTTGACGTTTACGTAAACGTCAATTATGAACGAAAAATCCCGCACATGAACCTCCTCGAGCAGCAACTTCACTACCCTTTTGGCGATGCGCTGCCGGACTTCGGGACGACGCTGGAAGTGGCGCCCGGTGTGAAGTGGATCCGCATGACCCTGCCCTTTGCGCTGAACCATATCAACCTGTGGCTGTTGCGCGATGCGCTCGACGGACCTGAGGGCAAGGTTCAGGGCTGGACTGTGGTGGATTGCTGCATCACCCGCGACGAAGCGAAAGCCCAGTGGGAACAGATTTTTGCCACGCAGCTCGAGGGCCTGCCGATCCTGCGCGTGATCGTGACCCACATGCACCCGGACCACATCGGCCTGGCGCACTGGCTGTGCGAACGCTGGAACGCGCCCCTTTGGATCAGCGCGACCGACTACCACACGGCACGCATTGGCTCGAAGAGCACTATGGGTTTCGGCGGCGAGGGCACCGCGCGCTTCTTTGCGTCGCACGGGCTGGTTGATCCCGAGTCGATCGAAAAAATCCGCGGGCGCACCAGTTACTACCCCGGCATGGTGCCGGACGTGCCGCCCCGCTTCAGCCGACTGATGGAAGGTCGCACGGTGCGCATCGGCGGGCACGCCTGGCGCTGCATCAGCGGCTACGGCCACGCGCCCGAGCACATTGCGCTGTACTGTGACGAACTGGAGGTGCTGATCAGCGGCGACATGGTGTTGCCGCGCATTTCCACCAACGTGGCGGTCTACGAGGTGGAGCCGGAGGCCGATTCGCTGAAGTTGTTTCTGGACTCCATCGACAAATTCCGGGCGCTGCCCGTCGGCACCCTGACGCTGCCGTCACACGGCAAGCCCTTTCGCGGCCTGCACACCCGGATCGACCAGCTCCACGATCACCACCGCGAGCGCCTGGCCGAGGTGCTCGAAGCCTGCACCGCCCGCCCCGGCAGCGCCGCCGACATGCTGCCGGTACTTTTCAAACGCCCGCTCGACCTGCACCAGACGACCTTTGCCATGGGTGAGTCGATCGCCCACCTGCATGCGTTGTGGTTTGGCGGCCACCTTCGACGCACGCTGCATCCGGACGGCGTGTACCGCTTCGCGCCACCCTGACCCATCGAGAAAGATTCGCCGGGCTACCAGTTCGGTACCGGCTGGCGCTTGAGTTCCACGCGCAAGGTGCCGTAGTCGGGCATCACCGATTCCACCGTGTCCCAGAACCGTGGGCTGTGGTCCATCACACGCAGATGGCTCAGTTCGTGGGCAACCACATAGTCGATCACCGGCAGGCGGAAATGCACCAGCCGCCAGTTCAGCCGGATCGAACCATCTGCGCTGGCGCTGCCCCAGCGGGTGCCGGCGTTGGACAGGCTCAGCTTTTTCCACCGCACGCCAAGCCGCGGCGCGAAATGATCCAGTCGCTCGATGAAACACCGGTGCGCCTGGCGCATCAGCCAGGCCTGCGCCGCATCGCGGATCTGTTGCGGCGTGGCACTGTGCGGCAGGCCCACCTGCAAGGTGCGCTCGGACTCGCCGGTCGGCCCCGCCTCCGTGGTCACCAGTTGAGCGCCTGTGCCCTTGAACCCGTGGCGCGGGTCCAGCACCAGACGCAAGCTGTCGCCGAAGAAGGGAAACGTCACGCCATCACACCACTCGATGCGTGCCGACTCCATGCGGCCCTGGCGTTGCCGCGCCTCGCCGAGCTTGCGGATGATCCAGTCGGCTTTGTCGCGCAGGGCGGCATCCACCTCGTACAACGGCACCCAGTTGGGCGCGCGCACCGCCAAGCCATCGGGCCCGATGGAAAAGCCGATGGTACGGCGCTTGCCACGGCGGAACTCATAAGCAACGCGCGTACCCGCCAAGGCGACCTCCCGGTTTGCGCGCGGATGGCCGAAGCTCGCAGGCGTCATCAGACGGTCCAGCGCTTCCGCCGGCGGCCCCTCTGACGGTACTGAATTGATAGCTGAAGAGGGCCTTTCGACGCTGGACTGCGTCGCTTTTTCATCAGATTCTGATAAATTTCCGCCTCCGGGGACCTTTGCCAATGACGTGGAGACTGGCACAAGCGGCGCAGGTGCCGTGTCGAACAGGTCCAGCGTGAACTGCAGCAGGTTGCGCATGGCTCGCGGCTCAGGGCGCCGCACGCGCAATCAGGGCATCCGCAAAAGCCCCCAGGTCGGCGTGCGCCACCGTTCCAGGCGGATAGCCTTCGGGCACCGCATGCGAAAAGCTGGCGGCGACACTGCCCGTGCGCACCCAGTGCGGGGCGCAGCCCGCCGCGGCGCCCGCCAGCAGGTGATCGGCATTGTCGCCACAGGCGGCCACGCCCTGCAAGTCCATGCCGTAGCGTTCGCCGATCTGCTCGAACAGGCCGGGCAGCGGCTTGCGGCACAGGCAGTGCTCCTCCGGCGCGTGGGGGCAATAGAACACCGCGTCAACCCGGGCCCCGACCGCCGCCAGCAACTTGTGCATCTTGGCGTGGATGGCGTTGAGGGTGACAACATCGAACAACCCGCGCCCCAGCCCGGGCTGGTTGGTCGCGATCACGACATGAAAACCGGCGTGGTTGAGACGCGCGATGGCCTCCAGCGCGCCGGGTAGCGGCGTCCAGTCTTCGGCCGTAGTAATGAATTCGGCACCGTCGTAGTTGATGGTGCCGTCGCGCTCGAGAATGACCAGTTTCATGACGCCGATTATCAAAGAGAACCGTCAACCGCGGGGCGCATGACCGCACCGCGCCTCAGGTCGCCAGGCGCGACAGGTCCGCCACACGGTTCATCGAGTCGTGCAGGCTCTTGAGCAGGCCTTGCCGGTTCAGCCTCAGGTCCATCTCCTGCGCGTTGACCATGACATCGTCGAAAAAAGCATCGACCGGCGCACGCAGCGCGGCCAACGTGCGCAACGAGGCGGTATAGTCGCCAGCCTCGAACTGTGCGTTGGCCTCGGGGACGAAACGCTGCATCACTGCGTACAG